>Ga0068855_100007906_pt1 | contig 12848 bp, 8 predicted proteins | sample KBSCornC52_FD_66592 | JGI IMG/M metagenome (GOLD analysis project Ga0068855, IMG submission 66592) | Corn rhizosphere microbial communities from Kellogg Biological Station, Michigan, USA - KBS Corn C5-2 | ecosystem: Host-associated > Plants > Roots > Rhizosphere > Soil ... | reverse complement strand
TCGAATCGAGCGTGACAGCATGGGCGAATTGCGTGTGCCGCAAAAAGCCCTGTGGGGCGCACAAACCCAACGCGCGCTCGAGAACTTCAACATCAGCGGTTTGACGTTGCCGCGCGCGTTCATCCGGGCTTTGGGCCTCATCAAATGGGCCGCGGCGGGCGTGAATGCCGAGCTGGGCGAGTTGGAAGCTGACGTCGCACGTGCCATCCAAGACGCAGCGTTAGAGGTTTCCGCCGGTCGCTACGACGAGCATTTTCCCATCGACGTTTTTCAGACGGGCTCGGGAACGAGCACCAACATGAATGCCAACGAAGTGATCGCGCATATCGCAAGCGCGGCACTCGGTCGCACCGTGCACCCGAACGATGACGTGAACTGCGGTCAGAGTTCCAACGACGTCATTCCGACGGCCATTCACGTGAGCGGTTGCTTGCTCGTGAATGAAGATCTATTGCCTGCGCTCGACCACTTGGCGGGCGTCATTCAACTCAAATGCAGCGAGGTCGGTGCATTCGTCAAAACGGGCCGCACCCATCTGATGGACGCCATGCCGGTGTCTTTGGCACAAGAGATGGGGGGGTGGCAGGCGCAGATCGAAGATGCACGGGCGCGGATCAAAGATAGCCGCGCGCGGTTATTGCGATTGGCACAAGGCGGTACCGCTGTGGGCACCGGCATCAATGCGCATCCGGAGTTCGCCGCAAGATTTGCGCAAGCGTTGGCGCAGCGCGCCGGCATGGCATTTCGGCCAGCGGATAATTTTTTCGCGGCGCTCGGTTCGCAGGACACCGCGGTGGAACTCTCGGGCCAAGTGAAGACAGTTGCAGTCGCGCTCATGAAAATCGCGAACGACTTGCGGTGGATGAACAGCGGGCCGCTTGCGGGACTCGCGGAAATTGCACTGCCTGCATTGCAACCCGGAAGCAGCATCATGCCGGGCAAAGTGAATCCCGTGATTCCCGAGGCCGTCGCCATGGCCGCGGCGCAGATCATCGGCAACGATACGACTATCACGCTCGCCGGGCAGTCCGGTAATTTTCAATTGAACGTCATGCTGCCGGTGATCGCATACAACCTCGTGCAAAGCATCGAGCTAGCTGCTAAATCTGCGCGCGCTTTGGCTGACAACGCCATTGCCGGTTTCACGGTCAATGGCGCCCGTCTGCAGCAAGCACTCGAACGCAATCCGATTCTTGTGACAGCACTCAATGGTCTGATTGGCTACGAGAAGGGTGCGGCGATAGCGAAAGAAGCATACGCCCAAGACAAACCCATCAAGGAAGTCGCTGCGCGCCGCACGAACCTCAAGCCGGAAGAGCTCGATCGATTGCTCGATCCCAAGGAACTCATCCGCGGTGGACTCAAGGTAGGAGGCGCGGGTGGTTGAAGAGGTCGGGACTCGTACGCCCGCGCAGATGCGCGAGCTCATCATCGAAAGACTTCGTGCAAGCGTGCCGAACACGGACCCGCAGCGCACCCGGGTGGCCGGCATGACGCAAGAGCAGTTCGAAGCGTCGAGACGTCTGTGGCCGCAATCGCCTACCGCTGCAGCGGTGTTGGTTCCTATCGTCGAGCGAGAGGACGCGCTGTATCTTCTCTTTACGCAACGCGCACAGCACATGCGCCGTCACGCGGGACAAATTAGCTTTCCCGGCGGCCGCGTCGAAAGCGGCGATTTGAGTCACGTCGAAGCGGCGTTGCGCGAAACCGAAGAGGAAATCGGCTTACAACGAAGTTTCGTCACCGTAGCCGGGTTTTTGGACGCGCATCTGGCGCTCTCCGGCTACAGCATCGTGCCCATCGTCGGCTTCGTGAGGCCGGGATTCGAGCTCAACTTGAATCCCGCAGAAGTTGCGGAAGTCTTCGAAGTACCGCTGGAGCACATGTTCAATCCTGCCAATCACAAGACACGTGAAATGTTCGCTCAAGGAGTGAACTACCCCGTCTACGACATTCGTTACGGCGAAAGAAGTATTTGGGGAGCGACCGCGGGAATCGTGATGACGCTCTATCGTTTGATTTTCGGCGACGTCGCGCCGCCCGCTTAGGATTCGTATGTCACGAGACTTCGCCCCGCCCAATATCGAACGGTTGCTCGCTTTGATGGCGCGGCTGCGCGATCCAGAGCGCGGCTGTCCGTGGGATCGCGAGCAGACCTTCACGACGATCGCGCCGTATACCATCGAAGAAGCCTACGAAGTGGCGGATGCCATCGAACGTCATGATTTGCCGGCATTGCGGGACGAACTCGGTGATCTTCTATTTCAAGTCGTGTTCCATTCCCGGTTGGCGCAGGAACAAGGCGCGTTTGTTTTCGGCGATGTCGTGCGCAGTATTTGCGAAAAAATGGAACGCCGTCATCCGCACGTCTTCGGCACGGAACGCATCGACTCGGCGGCGGAGCAAACGATCGCGTGGGAAGACCACAAACGACGCGAACGGGCCGCGAAGCAAGGTCAAAGCGTGTTGCACGACGTACCGCTCGGGTTGCCCGGCCTCACGCGCGCAATGAAACTCGGCAAACGCGTGTCCTCGGTGGGGTTCGATTGGCACGACAGTGCAGGTGCGTTCGACAAAGTCGAAGAGGAGTTGCAAGAAATCCGCGCCGCCATCGAAGCACAGTCGGCGCACGAACACATTGCAGATGAAATCGGTGATCTGCTGTTCGGCATCGCCAACGTTTGCAGACATCTCCAGATCGATCCGGAAGCGTCCCTGCGCCGAACCAACGCCAAATTCGAACGCAGATTCGGACATATCGAACGACGGCTCGCCGAGCAAGGCCGAACGCCGTCCCAGGCCACGCTCGAGGAAATGGATGCGTTGTGGGAGGAGGCGAAGAGGGAGGAGTAGGGGGCATTCAGCCCGCATTCACCCCCTGCCGCCTATCTTCTCTCCCAAGCTCGGAGGACCGAGCGGGAGGAAAAAACGTGAATACCAAGGTTCGTAATATGTCTCGTGTGGCGTTGGCGGGTGTAGGCGTGTTTGCGGTCGCTACGGCGGCCTGTGCGGCGCCTCCGGCCTGGGTGCAGGCCCGCTACGACCGCTACGACCGCGATGACGGTTACGATTATGCGCGGGTCATCGATGTAGATCCGATCGTCAGCCACGTGCGTGTTACGAATCCGCAGCAAGAATGCTGGGATGAAACGCGTGTCGTGAACACCTATCCGCGCACTGGCTTCGATGTCCAAACCGGTGCTCCGACATTGATCGGTGCCGTGATCGGCGGCGTGGTGGGGCATCAGATTGGACACGGTCGTGGACGAGACGCGGCCACCATTGCGGGTACGCTGATCGGTGCGGCAGTCGGTCGCAATTCAGCTGTCCGCGCGGCAGGGAACAGTGATGGTTATGGCGAAGAGCGTACGGTGCAACGCTGCGCGGTGCGCTATGAGGAAAATTGGGAAGATCGCGTCGACGGCTATCGCGTCCGGTATGAATATCACGGTCGCGAATACGTAACCCAAATGCCGTACGACCCCGGCAACAGGCTGCGGATCCGAGTGGATGTACAGCCCGCGGAGTAAAGTGCCACGTGCTGTGATGACGGCGGGGCGTCTTTCGACGCCCCGTTTGTTTTCCGGCCGAGGTCGGTGATGATGCAATCGGGCCCGCAACGTACACTACGCATATGCTGAAACATTTGCTTACAGCGATGGGGTTAGCGCTTCTGTGCGCGAGCGCGATTGCGCCGGCGCAGTCGCTGATCGATCGACGGTATGGCAATAGCGAGCAGGCGGAAGGCAGCGTTTCTTTGGACCAAGCCGTGGCCATGGTGCAAGGACGGTTCCACGCCAAAGCCGTGAAAGCGGAAACGTCGTACGAAGATGGCCGCCCAGTCCACTACATTCGACTGGTCAGTGCGGATAAATCCCGTGTGTGGACGGTGCGGGTCGATGGCACGACGGGAAGAATTTATTAGCGAGGAGTTAGCGGTTAGGAGTTAGGAGTTAGTCCAGAAACGCTCTTACTAACTCCTAACCGCTAACTCCTGACACCGAGATCGGCATATTCAGAGATATAACATGCGCCTACTCATCGTCGAAGACGAAAAAGCCTTGCGGGAATCGGTGGTCAAGGAACTCACCGCGGCGGGCTTCAACGTCGATAGCGCTGCGGATGGCGAGGAAGGGTTGTATGCAGGGCGCGAGTATCCGATCGATGTCGCCGTCATTGATCTCGGTCTGCCCAAAGTTCCCGGGCTCGAGCTCATCAAGAAACTCCGTGCGGAATCGCGCCGCTTTCCTATTTTGATTCTCACCGCGCGCGATCGCTGGCAGGACAAAGTCGAAGGACTGCAAGCGGGCGCCGACGACTATCTCGCCAAGCCTTTTCACTTCGAAGAATTACTGGCGCGGATACAAGCGTTGTTACGCCGTTCCGGTGGATGGGCGCAGCCCGTGCTTCGCTGCGGGCCCATTGCACTCGACACGCGTACTCAGCGCGTCACAGTAAACGATGCTGCCGTCGAGCTCACCAGCTTCGAATATCGCATTCTCGAATATCTCATGCATCGCGCCGGCGAAGTGATCTCCAAAGCCGAGCTCACGGACCGAATCTACGCCCAAGACTTCGACCGCGACAGCAACACCATCGAAGTCTTCATCGGCCGTCTGCGCCGCAAGCTCGACCCCGAAGACACGCTGCATCCCATCGAGACATTGCGTGGCCGCGGGTATCGGGTGGCGCTTGGTAGGGAATGAGTCCCATCCGTTCCCTAAGCACCCGGTTGCTCGCTTCGGTCAGCGTCGTGCTCGTGCTTTTTTTCGGGCTCACTATTTTCGCGCTGGATTTGGTGTTTCGCGATTTGAGCGAGCGCACCGTGCACAACCGGCTCGAAACGCAGGTGATGGCACTGATCGCGGCGACCGACGAGACGGACAAAGGCAAATTGGAACCGGGACAACTTCTCGCCGAGCCGCGTTTCAATCGTCCGGGATCGGGATTGTATGGCGAGATTCGCCGCACAGACGGCACGCTCACGTGGCGTTCGATGTCGACGACGGGCACGAATTTGAGTTTTCCCATCGGCTTGAGACCGGGCGAGCGCAAGTTCGGCACATTGCAACTCGAAGATGGCACCGATGTGCTCGCCTTGAGCATCGGTCTCGCATGGGAATTCGATAACGGCCGCAAGCGCAACATGGTGTTCAGCGCGGCTGAAACGCTCGAGCCATATTACACGCAGCTCAATCGCTTTCGCGTGCAGCTGTTCAGCTGGTTCGGAGTGTTGCTCGTGTTGTTGTTGGCTGCGTTGGCCATATTGTTTCGCGAAGTGCTCAAACCTTTGCGGCGCATCGAGCACGAAATCGAAGCTATCGAAGCAGGCAGCCTGTCCGAGCTAGGCGCCGGCTATCCGCGTGAGCTCGAAGGTGTGACCAGCAATCTCAATACATTGCTGAGAAGCGAGCGCGAAAGGCTGGCACGCTATCGCAACACTTTGGGTAATCTCGCGCATAGCTTGAAGACGCCGCTTGCGGTGATGCGTAACTTGCTCGCATCTGCGGAGCTCAAGAGCGTGAATGCCGCACGTGAGCTCGATGAGCAAGTGGGCCGCATGGACGATATCGTCGGCTATCAATTGAAACGCGCGGCAGCGGCTGCATCGGCGGGCACGGGTCTCGGCACTGCGCCTGTCGATGTCATCGAAGTACTGCAGCAACTGCGAGCGGCGTTGCTCAAAGTGCACGCCAGCCGCGATCTCGAATGTCGTTTGGATATCACCAGCGGTAGCAAATATCTCGGTGATCGTGGTGACATGATGGAAGTAAGCGGTAATCTGCTCGATAACGCATTCAAATGGTGTCGGCACACCATTCAAGTAACGGTACGTCCGCTCACTACCCCCAACACGCGTCGCGAAGGATTGCTGCTCATTGTCGAAGACGATGGCCCCGGCATTGCCGAGGAAGAAAGAGTTCACGTGCTCGAACGGGGTGCCAGACTGGATGAGCGTGTAACAGGCCAAGGCATCGGTCTCTCCGTGGTGAAAGAAATCGCGCAAGCCAACGGCGGCAGCGTGAGCATTGGCACATCGCAGTTGGGCGGCGCGAGAGTAGAAGTGAGATTGCCGGCAGGCGGATAGTTCATGTCCCATCCCGGTATCAGTCGCGACGACGTCACGAAGCTTAAAGAACTCTCAGGACAGCTGAGCGGCGTGCGATTCGCCGATCGCGCGCGGTTGGCGCGCGAGTTGGATCGCTTGTTCACACGTCGGAGTCGGGGAGCGGATTTCGATGCGTCGGTCGCGAGCTTGCAAAGCGCGATCGAGAGTTCTGCGGCGCGGGTCGCGAATTTGCGAGCGCTGCCGCTCAAGCTCGACTTCGATCCGGCGTTGCCGATCACGGCGCATCGTGACGAGATTTCTGCAGCGCTTGAAAAACATTCGGTCATCGTCGTCGCGGGTGCCACCGGTTCGGGCAAGACCACGCAATTGCCGAAGATGTGCTTGGCGGCGGGCCGCGGTACGCGAGGATTGATCGGTCACACTCAGCCGCGGCGCATCGCGGCACGCGCCATTGCAGCGAGGCTTGCAGCCGAACTCGGTAGCTCCGTGGGCGCAGCTGTGGGATATCAAGTGCGATTCACCGATCGCACCGGCCCCGATTGTCGCGTCAAGCTGATGACCGACGGCATCCTGCTCAAAGAGCTCGAAGGCGATCGTGAGCTTCTTCGTTACGACACGCTCATCATCGACGAGGCGCACGAACGCAGTCTCAATATCGATCTGCTGCTCGGCGTGCTCAAGAATCTCGTTGCGCGCCGTGCGGATCTGAAACTCATCATCACGTCTGCGACCATCGATCCGGAAAAGTTCGCCCACTTCTTCGGCGGTGCGCCCGTGATCGAAGTGTCGGGTCGAAGCTATCCAGTCGAGGTTCGTTATCGCCCATTGGTGGTGGAAGACGAAGATGCCACTGCGCTTTCTTTACCCGAAGGCATCGTCGCGGCCGTCCAAGAGTTGGACTCGGACTCGCGCAGTCGCGCGGGCGACGTGCTCGTCTTTCTTCCCGGCGAAAAGCAGATCCGCGAAGCTGCTGATGCACTGACGGACGCGCGCCTGCGAAATACGGAAATCCTGCCGTTGTATGCGCGGCTGTCCACACGCGAGCAGGAGCGCATATTTGAAGGTCATGTTGCGCGTCGCGTGGTGCTGTCGACCAACGTTGCGGAAACGTCGCTTACCGTTCCCGGCATTCGCTACGTGGTCGACTCCGGCCTGGCTCGCATCGGGCGCTATAGCGTGCGTAGCAAAGTGCAGCGTTTGCCGATCGAGCGGATTTCCAAAGCAAGTGCTGATCAACGCAAAGGCCGATGCGGTCGCGAAGCCGAAGGTATTTGTATCCGCCTGTATGGCGAAGACGACTTCGCCGCTCGCGAAGAGTTCACGCCGCCCGAAGTTCTGAGAACAAATCTTGCGAGCGTGATTTTGCAGCTCGCTGCCGCGCATCTCGGCGATCCTGAAACGTTTCCATTTTTGGATGCGCCCGATACGCGTCAATTGAACGACGGCTATCGGTTGTTACAAGAGCTGAAGGCCGTCGACGAGCATCGAAAAATCACGGGACTCGGGCGGCAGATTGCAACGTTGCCTGTCGATCCGCGACTCGCACGCATGTTGATTGCAGCGGGTCATCACGGTTGCGTGACGGAAATGCTCGTCATTGCAGCGTTCTTGTCCATTCAAGATCCGCGTGAGCGGCCGGCCGACGCGCAACGTCAAGCCGACGAGGCGCATGCGAGTTACGCAGATGCACGCTCCGATTTCGTAACCGTTCTCAATCTCTGGAATCTGTTTGCCGAACAGTCGCAAGCACTGAGCGGCAATCAGTTACGCAAATGGTGTCGCGAGCGCTTCTTATCGTTCGTACGGTTGCGTGAGTGGCAAGAACTCACAAGCCAACTCGAAGAGATCGCCGACGATCTCAAGCTCAAACCCAATACGATTCCGGCCGCTTATGCCGAGCTTCATCAAGCCGTGCTGACGGGATTCTTGGGTTCCATCGGTCTCTTGGATGAGAATCGAGAGTATCTTGGCGCGCGCGGTACTCGCTTCGTCATCGCGCCGGGTACACCGCTCGCGAACAAACCGCCGAAGTGGGTGGTGGCAGGCAGCTTGGTCGAAACCACGCGTGTATTTGCACGCATGGTCGCAGCCGTCGAGCCGCAATGGATCGAATCCGCGGGCGCGCATCTGCTCAAACGAACTTACGTCGAGCCGCATTGGGTCGAACAGCGAGGGTTCGTCGCAGCCTTCGAAACCATTGCCATTTACGGACTGCCGCTCGCGTCTCGTCGGCGTGTCAACTACGGCAGCGTCGCTCCGGAAGAAGCGCGCGAAATTCTCGCGCGCGAAGCGCTCGTCGAAGGACATACGCCATTTCGCGCCGAGTTCTTGGCGCACAATCGCCGCCAGCGTGAACAGGTAGAAGCGATCGAAGCGAAGATTCGCCGCCGCGATGTGCTGGTCGACGAGCAAACCATGGTCGACTTCTACACCCAAAGGTTGCCGCCGCACGTCAACTCTGTCGCCGCACTGGATCAATTCCTGAAATCTCCTTCTAGCCAAAGCCCAAAGCCCAGCACCCAACCCCTCAAGGACATGCTCTTCATGTCCTTATCCACGCTCATGCGCCGTGATGTTCCCGAGGCGGGGGTCGAGAATTTTCCTGATGTGTGGCGCTTGGGTAAGAATGAGTTGCCGCTCTCATATCGTTTCGAGCCCGGCGCAGCTGACGACGGTGTCACGATGACGGTGCCGGAACCGCTGGTGCGTTCGCTCGATCCGGGGGAGCTCGGTTGGTTGGTGCCGGGCATGTTGTTGGAAAAGATCACGGCGCTGCTGCGTGCTTTGCCAAAACAAACTCGCAAGAATTTTGTGCCCGTCCCTGAGCACGCGGCCAAGGCCTTTGTAGAACTCGATAGAAGTGCAGATTTCTTCGAGGGGTTGTCAACGTGGATCGCGCGTGCCAGTGGCGATGCAATCGCGGCCGAACAGATTGCGGCATTCGAGGTGCCCGACCACTTGCGCTTCAATCTTCGCATCGTGGATTTGGAAGGCAAGATCCTCACGCAAACTCGCGATCGCGAACGAGCCGCGGGTGCGGTCACTGCCAAGCAAGCTCGCACGCGTGCGCAGCCTGCGGCGTTACAGTCGAACGTACATCGTTCTTGGGACTTCGGCGATTTGCCGGCCACGCGAGAAGTCGAACGCGGCAAGTTGCACTACGTCGTGCATCCTGCAATCGAAGATCGCAGCGATAGTGTCGCTATTGTCGACGCGCGCACGCAGCCCGAAGCGGATGCAATCTCACGTGAAGGTGTACTGCGGCTCGTTATTCTAGAGTTGCCGCAGCTCTACAAGTTCGCACGAAAAACCTTTGCCGATCGGCGCGAGTTGGTGCTGCTCGGGCAAGGGCTCACGCTGGCGCAACCTTTGCCGGAGGCGCTCGCGGAACGTGTATTCCGCTGCTGTTTCATTGCCGAAGATGAGGCGCCACCACGCACTCGTGCAGCCTTCGATGAGCTCGTTGCCCGCCACCGAGAAAGGTTTGGAGATACAGCGGAGCGCGTGCTGGCGTTGGCGCTCGAACTGTTGCAGGAACTGCGCACAGTGCGGCAGCGACTTGCCTCCATTACGTCGCCGACGCTCGTGAGTTCGTTGCTGGATATAAAGACCCAACTAGAGCAACTCCTGCCGAACGATTTCATCGTGCGCATGCCGCAAACTGCCTTCGCGCACTTGCCTCGCTATCTCAAGGCCATCACACGTCGTCTCGATCGCTTGCCCACGAATGCAAAGCGCGACGCCGAACTCATGCAACAGTTACAGTCCGCAACGCTTGCATGGCGGGAACTCAAAGCACGCGCCGGGTCGCGCATCACGCCCGAGCTCGATGCCTTGCGTTGGATGTTGGAAGAATTTCGCGTGTCGCTCTATGCGCAGGACTTGAAGACAGCAGTTCCAGTGTCGGCCAAGCGGCTGGAGTTGCAAGTTGAGAAGGCGAAGACCGAGGTTGCGAAGCCGTAGGCGCCCCAGCGCCCCCACCCTAACCCTCCCCCGCGAAGCGGGGGAGGGGATCAGATCCGGTTCCCTCCTCCACGAAGTGGGGGAGGGTTAGGGTGGGGGGTAGGCCCTACACCTTCAAACCAAAATCAATCCCCTGCGCCAGCGGCAGCTCTTTGCTCCAATTGATAGTGTTCGTTTGCCGGCGCATGTACGCCTTCCAGGCGTCGGAGCCGGATTCGCGGCCACCGCCTGTTTCTTTCTCGCCGCCGAAAGCGCCGCCGATTTCAGCGCCTGACGTGCCGATGTTTACATTGGCGATGCCGCAGTCGCTGCCGCAAGCGGAGAGAAATTGCTCGGCGTGGCGCAGGTTGTCAGTAAAGATGGCGGAGGACAGCCCGTGGCGAGATGCGTTCAGCAGTGCGATGGCATCGTCGAGCGATGCGAACGGAATCAAATAGAGAATGGGCGCGAACGTTTCGGTTTGCACAATCGGCCACTCGTTGCGGGCTCTCACTATCGTGGGTTCGACAAAATTACCGCGCCGCTCGAGAACATGGCCGCCTCGTAGGATCACGCCCCCTTGCTCAACCGTTTGCGCGCACGCTCGTTTGAAATTCTCAACGGCAGTAGCATCGATGAGTGGCCCCATGAGCGTGGCGGGCTCGAGCGGATCGCCGATGCGCACTTGTGTGTATGCGCGCACGAGGCGCTCCTCTAGTTCCTTTTGTCGCGATTGATGAACGAACACGCGACGAGTGCTAGTGCAGCGTTGTCCCGCAGTTCCTACTGCGCCAAAGACAATCGCGGGAACTGCGAGATCGAGATTTGCGAATTCATCGACGATGATGGCGTTGTTGCCGCCGAGCTCGAGCAAACTTTTGCCGAGACGCTGTGCAACGCCAGTGCCTACTTTACGGCCCACGGCAGTGGACCCGGTGAACGACACGAGATTGACGCGCTCGTCTGCGACGAAGGTTTCGGCCAACTCGGTCCCGGGAGCGATGAAGAGCTGGAAAATGCCTTCGTAACCCGTACTGGCAAGCACTCGATTGATGAGATGTTGAACAGCGATTGCGCAAAGCGGTGTCTTGGGCGAGGGCTTCCAAACAGAGACGTTGCCGCAGATCGCGGCTAGGAATGCATTCCACGACCACACTGCCACGGGGAAGTTGAAAGCGCTGATGACGCCGACCACGCCGAGCGGATGCCATTGCTCATACATGCGATGCTGCGGCCGCTCGGAATGCATAGTGTTGCCGTAGAGCATGCGCGACTGTCCGACTGCGAAGTCGGCGACGTCGATCATTTCTTGCACTTCGCCGTCGCCTTCGGCTTTGATTTTCCCCATCTCCAACGCGATCAAGCTCCCCAAGGCATCTTTGTGTTCGCGCAATGCCTGTCCTATCTGTCTCACGATGTCGCCGCGCTTGGGCGCTGGGAGCTCGCGCCATTGCGTATATTGATCGCGCGCAGCTTTGAGGACGCGTTCGTAGTCGTCTCGCGTCGTTGTACGCACGCGTGCGATGACTTCATTGGTCGTTGGATTGAGCGATTCGAGCAGCGGGCCGTGCGCGTCAGCCGACCAGCCTTGTCCGTCCCATGTGCCCGAATTCAGGGACTGCAGTCCCAGGCTTTGCAGCACGCGTTCGGTGTTCACGCTCATGATGACGACTCCGCAGTGATGCGCTGATGTCCGGTATTGCCCGCGACAATGACACGCGCCGAGATTTCTTTGCCGCCTGCGTTTTGATAGTAGCGGCCGAAGCGATTGTCGAGCACATCGGTCAACCGAAAATCTTCCTGCCGCACGAATCCGTGATGCTTGTCCGGCCGATTCAACACGAGATCGACCACTGCGCTGATGCCTGCCGCAGTCGTCACTTGAATCGCAGACCACAAGCGTCCGGCAATGATTTGCGGATACACCTTGTTCACGTAATTTTCTTCGCGCAGCTCGCCGTCTTGCCGGCCGGTGACAGCAACATATACGACGACGACGTCCTGCAGCGTTTGCGGCACTGCATTTTCAAGAATCCGTTTCAATGTGCCACGGTCTTGATTGAGTTTGAGATCGTTCATGAGCAAGCGCATCTGCGCGCAATGCCCGGGATAGCGCATGGTCTTGTAGTCCATCTGTTGACAGCGCACTCCGTAGGTTTCGGCGAGCGAGCCCAATCCGCCCGATGTATTGAATGCCTCATACAGCGTGCCATCGATTTCGATTTCTTCGAGACCTTCGAGCGGCGCAGCTTCGACTATGCGTCCACTCACGATGGCCTCGCAAGGATTACCGTATTCGTTGATCAGCCCTTCGGTAGACCAAGTGAGCGAATACTTGAGCACGTTGTTCGGATGCTGGGGTAGAGCGCCTACGCGCAGTTTCACAGTGCGCAATTCGTCGAAATGACTGATGAGCGCATTGGCCGCAATGGACACGAATCCCGGCGCGAGACCACACTGGGGAACGAATGCGCGCTGCGAGTCGGTGGCGATACGTTTGACCTCGCGAGTCACGGCGACATCTTCAGTGAGATCGAAATAACTCACATCGGCCCGCCGCGCTGCTTCCGCCACACCTACATTGCAGTAGTAGGGCAAACTGGATATCACTGCATCGACCGGATGCATCGCGAGATGCTTCTGCAGTGCTTGTGCATCGCTCGCGTCGACTGCATATGGATGCAGGTGTGGTAAGCCGTGCGCATCCGCTACCGATTGCGCGACTGCGCCGCTGATATCGCCTAAGTCGACTTGATAGTCGCCCGATTCGGCTAGTAGCCCACTGATTAGTGCGCCGATTTTGCCGGCGCCGAGAATTAATATACGGGGCATAAGG
>Ga0068855_100007905_pt1 | contig 12849 bp, 13 predicted proteins | sample KBSCornC52_FD_66592 | JGI IMG/M metagenome (GOLD analysis project Ga0068855, IMG submission 66592) | Corn rhizosphere microbial communities from Kellogg Biological Station, Michigan, USA - KBS Corn C5-2 | ecosystem: Host-associated > Plants > Roots > Rhizosphere > Soil ... | reverse complement strand
CTCGGCGGGCCACCTCGCGACCGAACTGCTCAAGCGCGCCGGCGGCCTGGAATACATCGTGGTTCCCTACAAGGGCACGGCGCCCGCGTTCCAGGATCTCATCGGCGGACAGATCGCGGGCTTCATCGATCCGATCCTCGGATCGCTGCAGTACCACCACTCCGGCATGTTGCGCGTGGTGGCAGTCACTTCCGACAAACGCACCCCCAGCTTGCCCGACGTGCCCACGGTGGCCGAGACCCTGCCGGGCTACGAGTTCTATAGCTGGTACGGGCTGTGGGCGCCGGCGCGAACGCCCATGGATGTGGTGCAGCGGCTGAACGCCGAAACCAACAAGGCGATTGCAGGGGAGCTGCGCGAGCGCTTCACCGCGCAGGGCCTGCTGTTCACGCCCGGCAGCGTCGAGGATTTCGCGCGCTTCGAGCAAGCCGACATGGCGAAGGCGCAGAAGATCATCACCGAAGGCCACATCCATGTCGAGTGAAGCGCGTCGCGCGGTGGTGACCGGCAGCAGCTCCGGCATCGGGCTCGCGATCGCCAGGCAGCTGCTCGCGCAGGGCTGGCAGGTCACCGGCCTGGACCGCGCGGCGCCGGTCCTGGACGATGCAGCGTTCACTGCGTTGCGGGTGGACCTGGCCGACCCTGCTGGCGTGGACGCCGTCCTGCCGCATCTTCCCGCCGCCGAAGCATTCGTGCACGCGGCCGGCGTGCTGCGAGTCGGACGCCTGGGTGCGTTGGATGCGAGCGCAGGCGAGGAGATGTGGCGTGTTCATGTCGACGCCGCCGCACGGCTGGCCGACCGCATCGCGCCGGAGATGGCGCGGGCACGGCGCGGCCGCATCGTGCTGATCGGCAGCCGCGTGGCTCGCGGCATCGCGGGCCGCAGCCAGTACGCCGCCACGAAGGCTGCCTTGGTTTCGCTGGCGCGCAGCTGGGCCGCCGAGCTTGCGCCATCGGGCGTGACCGTCAACGTGGTCTCTCCTGCCGCGACCGACACAGGCATGGTGCACGACGCGGCGCGCTCCGCGGAAGGGCCGCGCGTCACGCCCATGGGCCGTCTCATTCAGCCGGACGAGGTCGCGTCATTGACGATGTACCTTCTTTCGCCGGCCGCCGCGGCGGTGACCGGCCAGGACGTGCAGGTGTGCGGCGGCGCATCGGTGGAAGCCTGACGTGAACGCGCAAACGGTGGGATTGGTGGGCCTGGGACTGGTGGGCCGGGCGCTCGCCGCGCGGCTGGCGCTGGCGGGCCGGCAGGTGCTGGCTTACGACCGCGATGCACAGGCGATGCAAGCCTACGCCGCCGCGGGTGGCCGCTGCGCGGACACTCTCGGCGCGATGGGCCGCCAGACGAATGCGGTGGTGCTCGCGGTGTACGACACGGCAGGCGTCATCGAGGTTTTGGAAGGCGCGGCGGGACTGCTCCAGCCGGGGCACCGCGTGGACCTGGTGGTGGACTGCTCCACCGGTTCACCGAAGGAATTGACGTCGCTGCATGCGCGGCTGCTGGCGCGCAACGTCGATCTGGTGGAAGCGCCGCTCTCGGGATCCAGCGAGCAGATCGCCGCGGGCGAGGCCGCAGCGCTGGTCGGCGCGACACCGGGCGCGTGGACGCGCGCGCAGCCGCTGTTGTCGGCGCTGGCCACGCGGTGCCTGCACGCGGGCCCACCGGGAATGGGCGTGCGCGCGAAGCTCGCGACCAACCTGGTGCTTGGCCTGAATCGCGCGGTGTTCGCGGAGGGGCTGTCGTTCGCGCAGGCGCTTGGCATCGAGCCGGCGCGCTTTCTCGAGATGGTGCTCGCCACGCCGGCGGCATCGGAAGCGGCCCGGGTGAAAGGCCCGTTGATGGTGGAGCGCGACTTCCGCCCGCGATCGCGAGTCCGCCAGCACCTCAAGGACGTCGAACTGATGCTGGCCGCAGCCGCCGATCAGGGCCTCGCGCTTCCGCTGAGCAACATACACGCGCAGTTGCTGCGCGAAGCGGTTGCCGATGGAGACGGCGACCTCGACAACGCCGCGATCGTGCGACGCTGGAGCGCTCGGGCGAAGCCGCAGTAAGGGTCAGCCGCGCGAGCGGCCGCATTGCGAGCGGGCCGGCGCGGTCACAGCACCCCGTTCAGCACCGTCGCCCACTTGTCCGACAGCTTCTGGTAGCCGGCCTCGCTGGGATGGATCTCGTTTTGCCAATCGGCGCTCGGTGCGCCGCTGTCGTTGGGCGCGGGCGTCAGCGTGTGCAGCGTGTCCACCAGGTGCACATTGGGGAAGTCCTGCTCGAAGTCGCCCAGCAACTTGTGCAGCCGGGTGAACAACTCTTCGGCGACCATGTTCCAGTCGGACTGCGCGATCGCGAATGCCTCCAGCGCCTTGCACAGCCATGGGCCGAAATTGAGGCCCGCCGGCGCATTGCGCGGCGCCGGCAGATCGTACGAATGCAGGATCAGCGGCTGGCCGCTGTTGACGCCTTTGTCGCGCTCCTGGATCAGCGCGTCGAACACGGCGCGCAGGTGCCCGCTGAATGTGTCCCAGCCCGGCTCGCTCACGTACTTGTGCGGGCCCAACGCCGGATCGCCCCACTCACCTTGAACGCGCAGCAGCCGCAGCGATGGGTCGGGGTCCGTCGACGACAGTGCTTCGATCAAGTCGTTGCCACCGCCCGAAAGCAGGATGCCATCCCATTTGATCGCAATCGTTCCGTTCAACAACTGCAGGAATTTGCGGCTGCGAGTGGTGTCCGCCATGCGCCGCAGCGCGGCACCGGGCGTGGCGCAACTGACGACGCACGTGCCGGTGGACAGCTCCAGGCCCTTGAGCAGGTTGGTGGTGAGGAAAGGTGGAATCGCCCCGATCGAGAACCAGGAATCGCCTTGGGCCAGGCACTTCCACGGATAGTGCTCGATGGGAAAGGCGGGGAGCTCGCCCCCGCCCTCGAATTGCTGCGGGACGATCAGTTCGATCCGGATGCGGGTCATGGTTCCTCCCTGGCGGCGGTCGCCGCCGGGAGGGGATGCTACGCCCGGATCGGGCCGGCCTCAACCGTCAAGCGCGGTAACTGACAAGCAGTTCGCCCACGCCGTCCACATGCCCTTCGAGCTTGTCGCCCGCCTTCACCGGGCCGACGCCGGCCGGCGTGCCGGAGAAGATCAGGTCGCCGGGCTGCAGCGTGATCAGGTTCGACAGGTAGTTGATCTGCTCGGGAAGGCTCCAGATCTGCATCGCCAGGTCGCCCTGCTGCTTGACCTGGCCATTCACCTTCAGCCAGATCGCGCCCTTTTGCGGATGGCCGATCTTGCTGGCGGGACGCAGCGCGGACATCGGCGCGGACTCGTCGAAGCTCTTGCCCATTTCCCACGGGCGGCCCATCTTCTTGGCCTCGCCCTGGAGGTCGCGGCGCGTCATGTCCAGGCCCACGGCGTAGCCCCACACATGCTCCAGCGCTTTTTCCACGGGGATGTTCTTGCCGCCCTTGCCGATCGCCGCGACCAGTTCGATCTCATGGTGCACGTCCTTCGTGCCCACCGGAAATGCGAGGGTCGCGCCGCTCGGCACCACGGAGTTGGCCGCCTTCATGAAGAAGAACGGCGGCTCGCGATCGGGGTCGTGCCCCATCTCGCGCGCGTGGTCCGCGTAGTTGCGGCCCACGCAGTAGATGCGGCCCACCGGAAAGCGCGCGTCGCTGCCTTCCACGGCCAGTGAGGGCTGCGCGATGTCGATAACGTAGTTGTTAGCCATTTTTCTCTTTCATTCAAACTTGATGTTGCGTTCCTTGACGAGCTTCTTCGTAGCCTCGACTTCCCGGTTGATCTGCGCCTTGAATTCGGCCGGCGAGTTGCCCACCGGGCGCGCGCCCACCTTCTCCACCTTGGCGCGGAAGTCCGGATTGGCGATGACCTTCTTCATCGCTTCGCCCAGCTTGGCCACGATGTCGGGCGGCGTCTTGCCGCTGGCGATCATGCCGTACCAGGCTTCATCGGTGAATCCCTTCAAGCCGGCCTCTTCCATGGTCATGATGTTGTAGCCGGGCACGCGCTGCGGCGAGATGATGCCGATGCCGCGCATCTTGCCGCTGTCGATGGCGCCCTTGGACGAGGGGAACTGGTCGAAGATCATGTCCACCGTACCGCCCATCACATCCAGCATGCCGGGGCCCGAGCCCTTGTAGGGCACGTGAACCAGCTTCACGCCGGCGTAGGCCTGGAACGACTCGCCCAGCAGGTGGTTGATGCTGCCGATGCCCGACGTCGCGAAGGTGTACTTGCCGGGATTGGCCTTGAGCAGTGCGATGAACTCCTTCAAGTCCTTGGCCTTGATCGAAGGCCCGACCGACACCACGTTGGGCATCGACGCGATGTTGGTGATCGGCGCGAAATCGTTGACGCTGTATTCGGGCTTGTCCTTGGCGGACTGGTACACCACCATCGTGCTCACCGTCGCGATGCCCAATGTGTAGCCGTCCGCGGGCGCCCTGAGCACGTTCATCGTGCCGATCGCGCCGGCACCTCCGCCGACGTTCTCCACCAGAACGGGCTGGCCCAGGTCGCGCCCGAGCTGATCGGCGGCGAGCCGCCCGATGATGTCGGTGCTGCCGCCCGGGGCGAACGGCACGATCAACTTGATGGGCCGAGAGGGCCAGGTCTGGGCCGAGGCGGTGCCCACGACGATCAGCGATGTGATGACAGCCGCGAACGCGGCCTTCCAGAACTTCATGATGTGTCTCCTGTTGGAATGGTGCTGCTGGGGAATCGGTTATTTTCGCTCAGGTCGCGGCGGGGTGCTGGAACTCCAGGATATCGACCCCCTGGTTGCGATCGAGCAGGTAGACGAGGCCGCGGCCGTCGACGTCGACGTCGTTCGATTGCGGGCTGGATTGGCCGGCCGATGGCTCGGGGATGAAATGCCCCACTTCCACCGGCAGCTCGGGATTGGCGATGTCAACCACGCGCAGTCCGCCGGAGAACCAGCTGGCGAACACCAGGCTGCCATGTTTCATGTGCTCGGCCGGCTGGTGCGCGCCGAAGCGGCCCACGCGCGACCACGGCGAATCGAGTTCGCTCACATGGAAGATCGAGATCGGCCGGATGTTCGCCAGGTCGCTCACGTCGAACAACCACATGCCGGCGTGCAGCCGCCCGGGCACGTGATCGTGTTCCTCGTCGAACACGACTGCCACATCACGCCCGGCCAGCTTGAATGGCACACGCAACACGGTGTGCGTCGGTTCGGGAAACGGGGGGTGGTAGTCGTAAGCGCCGACCGTGCGTGGCGCGCGGATGTCGGACACGTCGATCACGCGCAGCCCCGCGTGCCAGCAAGCCGCCCACATCTGGTCGCCCACGCGCAGCGCATGGTGCAGCCGGTTCTTGTAACCGCTCCAGCTGGGCTTCTCTGCGCCGGCGACGTGCTGGCCCGGCATCCACCAGCGCGCTATTTCCCGCGGCTTTTCGGGCCGCGCCAGGTCGTAGATCACCAGGATGTTGCCGACAAAACCTTCCATCTCGGTGGAGATGTAGGCATAGCGATCGTCCATGTCGAAGCGATGCACGCCGAAGCCGAAGGTCTTTTCGTGATGCAGCAGCCGCGGCTTGGATTTGTCGGCGATGTCCCACACCTTGAAGCCGCCCTGGTGGTAGCCGTTGCGCATGAAATCCCGGATGAGCGCGATGTCGGCGGGCTTCACTTTCAATTCCGCCGCGAGCTCAGCTTCGGTGGGCGCACGGCCCAGCGATGCCGACAAGGCAGCTTCGGCTTGCGCAAGGCGCTGCGAACCGCGCCGCAGCAGGTGCCGATGGTTCATCTCCACGTTGGTGATCATGATGTCGCCGGCGACGCGCACCTTGTGCGTGTGCGACTGCGCATCGGGCAGCTCCAGCGTGGCGACGACCCGCGGGTTCTTCGGGTCCGCGATGTCGACGATGCTCGTGCCGTGCGGCGGCTTCATGTGGCCGACGAACGCGTAATGCCCGTCGATGCGCACCTGCCCGCCGCCGGGAATCTCGATGCGGCCGACACGCCGCACGTTGCGGGCCAGTTGCGCCGCTGCCGGGACAGGAACGTTCATGTGGCCGGCGCCTTCTGCTTCACGCGCCAGGCGCGAAATACCGGGACCAGCAGCGAGATGGCCAGCAGCGCCCACAGCCCGTTGGCGATCGGGGACGAAAAGAAGATGCGCGGATCGCCCTCGGAGAGCCGCAGCGCGCGCACCAGGTATTTCTCGAAAATCGGCCCGAGCACCACGCCGATGAGGATGGCGGCCACGTGGTATTCGGTCTTGTGCGCGATGTAGCCGATGATGCCGAACACGATCGCGATGCCCATGTCGAAAACATATTGGCGCTCGGAGAATGCCGCGACGACGGTGACCAGGATGATGATCGGCACCAGGTAGGTCGTCTCGATCAGGACGATGCGCGACATGTAGCGCGCGAGCGGGAAGATCGTGAGGATCATGAACAGGTACGACAGCAGCATCCCGACGAAGACACCGTAGGCCAGCTGCGGATTTTCCGAGAACAGCGTCGGCCCCATCGTCATCCCGTGGTACTGCAGCACGATCATCATGACGGCCGACGTGCTGCCGCCGGGCACGCCCAGGGCCATCATCGGTACCAGCGTTCCCGAGCACACGCCGTTGTTGCCGCCTTCGGCCGCGATCACGCCCTTGGGTTCGCCGGTGCCGTACTTCTCCGGCTCCTTGGACCACATGCGCGACTGCTGGTAGGCGACGAACGAGGCGATCGACGCGCCCGCGCCGGGCACGATGCCGATCACGAGCCCCACGAGGCCGGTCCACACGATGTGCCACCAGTGCCGCACCGAATAGCGGAAGGCCTCGAAGGTTTGGCCCCAATCGTGGCCCGACACCCGCGTGCCGGCCGCGCCGGGCGCGCCGCCCGCGATCAACTTGCGCTCGGCCATCATCAGCGCTTCGCCCACCGCGAACAGGCCGATCAGCGCGGGGACCAGCGGAACGCCGTCATAGAGCTCGAGAAATCCGAAAGTGGCGCGTGGCGCGTTGTAGATGTGGTCGGTGCCTATCATGCCGATCATCAGCCCGAACAGGCCCGCGATCAGGCCCTTGACCGTGTCCTTCGAGGCGATCACCGCGATCAGCGTCAGGCCGAACAGCATGATGACCACCATCTCGACCGAACGCAGGTACAGGCCCATCGCCGACAACCATGGCAGCATCGCGATCGTCACCAGGCACGCGATCAGGCCGGAGAACACCGACGCAACGAAGGAGAGCACCAGCGCGAACTGGCCGCGCCCTTGCTGGGTGAGCGGATAGCCGTCCAGCGTGGTCGCCGCGGCGCCCGGCGTGCCCGGGATCCGCACCAGGATCGCGGGAATGCCGCCGCCCAGGTGCGTCGCGCAATACAGCGATGTCATGAACGCGAATGCATGTTCGACCGGCATCGCCAGCGTCAGCGGCAACAGCATGATCAGCGTGTTTTCGGCGTTGAAGCCGGGCAGGAAGCCCACCACGATGCCCAGCAGGATGCCGGGCCAGATGATCCACCAAAGGCCCAGCTGCGCGGTGAACAGCTGGCCGAACAGGTCCCAGGTCATCGCGCTTGACGCAGCAGCAGGAACAGCAGGTCTTCCACCGGGCCGCGGGGCAGGCTCGAATCCAGCGCCACCGTGAACAGCAGCGTGCACGCGGCCGCGATGATGAAGGAGACCAGCAACACGTGCTTGACACCGTGCACGCCCATGACCGCGAATCCGGCGGCCAGTGCGATGAACAAGCCCAGCCCGAGCCCGAGCCACGGCACAGTGGCGACGAAGGCGATGGTGATCGCGAGCATCCCGAGCCGTTTGAGGAGCGCGTCGCGCGGCTCGAACAGCGCCGTGAAGTCCAGCCAGCCACCGCGGCGTGCCATCGCCATCCCCTGGCGCACGAGCTGCGCGCAGACCAGCACGATCAGCAAGCTGCCCACGATCACCCCGTTGGCCTTGGCTTCCCATTCGAGTCCGGACACCGAATACAGGAAATAGGTGGTGAACCCCAGCGCGAGCAATGGGATGACGAGCTCGGCGGCCGTGGCCCGGCGCGATTGCATCAGCTCTTTCCTTTTTTCTTGCCGCTCAGCAGGTCGCGATATTCGTTGGCCAGCTCGACCATGTGGTTCGCGTAGTCGGTGCACACCTTTCGATCGCCGTACTGGATCGTTTCCGGCGGCGCGCCGGTCTTGGCGTATTCCTGCTTGTACTTCGGGTTGTCGAAGACCTGCCGCGACGTCTTTTCCAGCAGCGCGAAGCGATCGGGCTGCTTGTCGATGAACTCGGTGTGGACGGCCCAGGAGCGCGACGAAGGCAGCGGCGGGATCTTGGTGCCCGCCACCTTGTTCACCGACGGCGCGTCCGTGTACTTGGCCATCTTGTGTTCGTCGCTGAAGATGCCCAGCACTTTCATCGTGTCGCTTTGCGCGATCACCCCGGCGATCGGGAGCGCGCCGACGTCGACCTCGCCATTGAGTACGGCGATGCTGGTGGGATGCCCGCCGCCGTAAGGCACCAGGTTGAACTTCGCGCCGGTGGCGCGGCCCAACGCAAGCAGGCCGATCGACGCCGGATGCGGCAAGCGGCTGACGGCAACGTTGACCGTGCGCTTCTTGCCTTCGTCAAGCGCTTGTTGCAGCGTCTGGATCTTGCCCTTCTTCGAGCCGAAGATGACGCTGTCGTCGACGTCCAGGCGGCAGAAGTACTGGTAGTCCTGCGGGAATTTGTACGAGGGCTTCTGCAGCGCGTACATGATCATCTCAGGGCCCATGTTGCCGAACAGCAGGTGCTCGCCGTCGCGGGGCATCTTGCCCACGTAGGTTTCGTAGCCCACCTGGCCCGCGGCCCCGGCCATGAACTGGTATTCGAAGTGCGTCTTGAGCAGCGGTCCCCAGAAATCGTCGAACACGCGCGCCAGCCGGTCGGCCGAGCCGCCCTGCCCGGTCGGCACGATCACGCGCATGTTGCCCGACGGAAATTTGTCGGCGGCCGCGCCGAAGGGACTTTGCGAAAGTGCGGCGGCGCCCAAGGCGCCGCGCAGCAGGAATCGACGAGTCATCGAATCGGTCATTCGAGGCTGCTCCTTCTCATTTGAGGGCGAGCTTAGGAGCAGGCGCCGCCCTGCTGCAACCGGGAAAACGTTGATCAAGCCTGATGAGCAGCCGCGAACGCCGCACAATATGTGAGAGAAAGGACTGCACATGCCCCTGTTGACCACTGACGACGGCGCGAAGCTGTACTACGAGGAATGCGGCGAAGGCACGCCGATTGTTTTCGTGCACGAGTTCGCCGGCGACCATCGCAGCTGGGAGCCGCAGGTGCGCTATTTCGCGCGCCGCTACCGCTGCATCACGTACAGCGCGAGAGGCTATCCGCCATCGGAGGTGCCTGAGGATTTCGAGCGCTACTCGCAGCAGCGCTGGCGCGAGGACATCCGCTGCGTGCTGGACTCGCTCGCGCTGCCGGCGGCGCACATCGTCGGCCTGTCGATGGGCGCGTTCGCGACGCTGCACTTCGGCATGCGTTACTGCGCCAAAGGCGCGGCGCCGCGTGCGCTCTCGCTCACGGTCGCGGGCTGCGGCACCGGCTCGCATCCTTCGATCTACCAGAGCTACCAGGCCGAAGCGCGCGAACTGGCCGACACCATCCAGCGCGAGGGCATGGCGCACGTCGCCGCAACGTACGGACACGGCCCGGCCCGCGTGCAATTCAAGAACAAGGACCCGCGCGGGTTCGCGGAATTCGCGCGCCAGCTGGCGGGACATTCCGCGCTGGGTTCATCCAACACCATGCGCGGCTACCAGGCTCGGCGGCCGAGCCTCTACGACCTCACGGAGCAGATCGCACAGATCGATGTGCCGGTTCTGGTGATGACCGGGGACGAAGACGAGCCGTGCCTGGAGCCGTCGCTGCTGCTCAAGCGGACCATCCCCAATGCCGCGTTGGCCATGCTGCCCAACAGCGGGCACGCCATCAACCTGGAGGAACCGGCGCTGTTCAACCAGCTGCTGGACGACTTTCTTCATCAGGTGGAGAGCGCTGGCAGGCCAGCTCGACAATGAGGCTTGCCGGATAATTCGCCCGCCGGAACGGCCGACCGCCTCCGACACTCTAATGTGTCTACAACACCAACCAGGAGATCTTGCCATGAACAAATTCATCGTCACAGCCTTTTCCGCCCTGTTCGCATTCGCCGGCGCGGCATTCGCCCAAGGCGGGCCGAACGATGCCCAGATCGCCGGCATCGTGGTCACCGCCAACACCGTCGATATCGACGCGGGCAAACTGGCCGAGAAGAAGTCCAACAACAAGGAAGTCAAGGCGTTCGCCAAGCAGATGGTCACCGACCACACGGGGGTCAACAAGCAGGCGACCGCGCTCGTCAAGAAGCTGAAGGTCAAACCCGAGGACAGCGATACCGCCAAGAGCCTGAAAAAAGGCGGTGACGAGAACCTGAAGAAGCTCAAGGGCCTGAAGGGCAAGGACTTCGACAAGGCCTATATCGACAACGAGGTGACCTATCACCAGGCCGTGATCGATGCGCTCGACAAGACCCTGATCCCGAGCGCGCAGAACGCCGAACTCAAGGAGACCCTGGTGAAAGTTCGCCCGGCGTTCGTCGCCCACCTCGAACACGCCAAGCAGATCCAGCAGTCGATGAAATGAGTTGGGCCACGCACATCCAGGCGCGGCGATGCGCGCGGGCATTGCGCCGTCCCGCGGCCGTGTTGCTGGCCGGTGCCCTGGTTTTCGGTTGGGGTACCGGGCTCTTCGCAGCCCCGGCTGCAAAGACCCATACGGTGACTATCGAGGGTGTGCAGTTTTCGCCCGCAACGCTGGAGGTGAAGGCCGGCGACACGGTGGTCTGGAACAACAAGGACCCGTTCCCGCATAACGTCACGGCGGAAAACAAGGCCTTTCACTCGCCCGATTTCGCAGGCGGGCGTTCGTGGACTTACAAGGCCAAGACCAAGGGCGTGTTTCCCTACGTCTGTACCTTGCATCCCAACATGAAGGGCACGCTGACGGTGAAATGACCTACGACGAGCGCAGCTGCGCCAGCAGAAAATCCACGACGCGCTCGAACGGATCGAACCCGAACGCTTCGGCCACCGCGGGCCGCAGATTCGAGTTGGCGTTGACGTCGTAAAACACGCGGCGGCCGTCGGGCGTCTCGAGGTATTCGATGCCGCCGATATCGAGCTTCGCCGCCCGCACGATGCGCCGGGCCGTTGCAACGGCTTCGTCGGGCACCTCGGGATAGGGATAGAACTCCACCGGCGGTGCCGCGACGGCTTGCGGCGCGGGCACTTCGCAAATGCCTTCGCCGTCGTCCGGATTGCACACCGGCGACGGGCACAGGTTGAAGCGGCCATGCGTCTTCACCCGCATCGCATACAGCAATTGGCCGCCCAGGAATTCGAGCCGGACGATGCCTTGCTCCGGGTCGTGCGGCAAATACTCCTGCAGCAGGAACAAGTTGTCGGGCAGCCAGATCGACGGATCGCGGCGGAAGATTTCCTCCACCTCGTCCAGCGACGCCACCACCGCGATGCGCGCGCCGCTGCCGCCCTGGTCGGGCTTGAGCACGGCGGGCCATTGGATCTGCGACTCATGCGAGCGCAACGCAGCGGGATCGTTGAACGTGATCGAACGTGGCGTGTCGATCTTCAAGGTGCGCAGCAGCGTGGCTTGCACGCTCTTGCTCAGCTCCAATGCGAATACGTCCGCCCCATTGAGCACGCGCGCGCCCGTCAGTTCGAGCGTGCGCATGTAGGCCAGCGCCAGCGGAACAGCGCGCGTGTTGCCGCGAACGTAGGCGCTGGGACTCGCTTGGTTGAAATACAGGCGCGCTCGCGGCAACTCTTCATTGCTGAACGCGGCGCGAGTCACGTCGAAGGGCTGGAAGTTGACGCCGCGCCGCTGCAGCGCGGCGAACAGCGGCTTTTGCCATTCGGGGTGTTCGTGAATGACGACGAGATCGGGCGAGGAGGAGCTCATGGCGGCGAAATCCTAGCCGAATGCGGCGCGGCCTGCGCGCGCGGCTGCGTAAACGGCTGACCCGATCAGGGGGATGCCGCCTGCAAGCCGCGGCCTGCGTCGCATGGTCCGCTGAAGCCGCACCCGGCCCCAGCCGATACACTCCCGCTGAAGCAAAACCGCCGCAGGAGACGCCATGAAGCCATCGCAATGGAGCTTTGTACTTTTGCTGTGGGCCGGCTTTGCGCAGGCGCAATCCGACCCGGCTCCCATCAACGACCTGCCCAACCCCTACAAAACCACGGCGCCTTGGGGTTCACTGCCCGACGGACGCAGCTGGGGGACGCTGAGCGCCGTGGCGATCGATCACGACGGCGAATCGGTGTGGGTGGCCTATCGGTGCGGGACCAATCCGAACACGCCGCCCGGTGGGCAGGCGTTCGCATTCGACAGCTGCGCGAATTCCGATTTCGCGCCGGTGATGAAGTTCGACGGCTCGGGCAAGCTGCTCAAGAGTTTCGGCGCGGGGCTGTTCATCATGCCGCACAAGATCTACCAGGATCGCGCGGGTGACATCTGGGTGCTGGACCAGCGCGCACCGAACCCGCGCGAGCTGAAGGAAAATCCCGCGTCACGAGATCGAGGCCACACCGCGCGCAAGTTCAGCCCTGACGGCAAACTCCTGCTCACCATCGGAACGCCCGGCGTCGCGGGCAATCCGCCCCGGGCACTCACCGAGCCGACCAGCATCATGGAACTAGCCAACGGCGACCTGCTGATCTCCGAGGGCCATTCCGGCCAGGGTGTGAACCTGGAACCGGACAAGGTGGCGCGCATCTCGCGATTCACCAAGGACGGCAAATTCATCAA
>Ga0068855_100007902_pt1 | contig 12850 bp, 12 predicted proteins | sample KBSCornC52_FD_66592 | JGI IMG/M metagenome (GOLD analysis project Ga0068855, IMG submission 66592) | Corn rhizosphere microbial communities from Kellogg Biological Station, Michigan, USA - KBS Corn C5-2 | ecosystem: Host-associated > Plants > Roots > Rhizosphere > Soil ... | reverse complement strand
CCGGCACTACGCACCTGATCTTCATGGGGGTGACAACCGAAGTCTGCGTGCAGACTTCGATGCGCGAAGCAAACGATCGCGGGTATGAGTCGCTGCTGCTGGAGGACTGCACCGAGAGCTATTTCCCGCGGTTCAAAGCCAGCACGCTGGAAATGCTGCGCGCGCAAGGCGGCATCGTCGGCTGGACGGCGACGAGCGGGCAACTGCTGGCCGCCTTGGGCGCTGCGACAAACCCGCACTGAAAAAGACAAAGACGCTCGCGTGCACACCATCATCCGCCGTCCCCACCAAGCACTCACGCCCGCGCCTTACCGGTCGCGCGCCGACGACGTTTACGAGCAGCTCAAACTGGACATCGCGCAATTCAAGCTGGTGCCCGGCGATCGCTTCACCGAAAACGAGATCAGCGAGCGTCTTGGTGTTTCGCGCACACCCGTGCGCCAGGCGCTCACCCGCCTGCAGCACGAGGGTTATGTCGAAGTGCTGTTTCGCAGCGGCTGGCGCGTGCTGCCTTTCGACTTCGAACAGTTCGAGCAGTTGTACGACTTGCGCATGGTGCTCGAAACCACCGCGGCGCAGCGGCTGTGCGCGGGCAGCGAGCGGGTGGATCGCGCGCTGCTGGATGAGCTGGTGGCGATCTGGCTGGTGCCGGCCGCGCAGCGCAGCAGCGACATGGCGCGCGTGTCGGCATGGGACGAAGCCTTCCACTGCAAGCTGGTCGCCGCCGCGGGCAATGCCGAGATGGCGCGCGTGCATCGCGACGTGACGGCGCGCATCCGCATCATCCGCCGGCTCGATTTCACCAAGCAGGCGCGGATCGATGCCACCTACGACGAGCACGGCAAGATCCTGAAGGCGATCCAGCGCAAGCGCGGCGAGCAGGCGGCGATGCTGCTGCGGGCGCACATCGAGACCAGCCAGGCCGAAGTGCGCAAGATCACGCTCCATCAGGTGCACTTGGCAAGGCAGGGCAGCTTGGCGAAATAGTGCGCTAACCTGCGTGGCTGGACATCGACCACGGAGACTTCGAATGACTGCATTCGACCTGCAGGGGCGCACCGCACTCGTCACGGGAGGCTTCAGCGGGCTCGGCCGGCACTTCGCGGGCGTGCTCGCGGCGCACGGCGCGCGCGTCGCCTTGATCGGCCGCCGCATCGAGCTCGGAGTTCAGGTGGCGAGCGACATCGGCGCCGCGGCCGGCCGGCCTGGCGACGCGCGTGCCTATCGGGCTGACGTCACCGATGCGCAGAGCATCGCGGACGCATTCAAGCAAGTGGACACTGAACTCGGCGTGCCCACCATCGTGGTGAACAACGCGGGCACGGTCGCTCGCGCACCCAGCATGGAGCTGGCCGATGACGCCTGGTCGGACGTCGTGGATGTCAATTTGTCCGGCGTGTTCCGCGTGGCGCAAGCTGCGGCGCGCGCAATGGTGAAGGCTGGAACGGGCGGCAGCATCATCAACATTGCGTCGATTCTCGGCCTGCGCGTGCGGCCGCAAGTTCTTGCGTATGCCGCAACCAAAGCTGCGGTGGTTCAAATGACCAAGGCCCTCGCGCTCGAATGGGCGGAGCACCGCATCCGGGTGAACGCGCTGGCCCCAGGCTATTTCGAAACCGATATCAATCGTGATCTGCTGCGTTCACCGGCGGGCCAGGCGCTGATCGCGCGCGTTCCGCAACAGCGCGTCGGGCAACTCGCGGATCTCGATGGGCCGCTGTTGCTACTGGCGTCCGATGCGTCGGCGTACATGACCGGTGCGGTGATCGCCGTGGACGGAGGGCACCTGGTCAACAGCTTGTAGATCGTGCGTTGCGCAACGCTACTTCTTGCTTCTTCCGTACTTCGCGGTGAAGCTCGACTTGCCGATCGCGTTCGCATTGACCATGAAGCCAGCGAGCGCCGGTGATGCGCCGGGGGGAAGTTCCAGCTTGTCGGTTTTCAGCGCGAACACCGTGAACACGTAGCGATGTGGGGGATCGCCCTCGGGCGGGCAGACGCCGCCCCATGCGGCCGATCCGTAGTCGTTGCGCACCTGCATGGCGCCCTTGGGCAAGTTGGCACCACCCTCGGCGCCCGCGTTGGCTTTCAGCTCGTTCACCTCGCGCGGTATGTTCACGACGAACCAGTGCCACCAACCCGAGCCTGTGGGCGCGTCGGGGTCGTACACCGTCACGGCGAAACTCTTGGTGTCTTTCGGCGCGCCGCTCCACTTCAGCGCCGGCGACTTGTTTTCGCCCGAGCAGCCGAAGCCGTCGAACTCGAATTTCGCATCGATCGGCGCGTCGGTGCGGATGTCGGGACTGGCGAGCGTGAATGCGGAGTTGTCGGTCATGCGTTCTCCTTGACAAGATAAGTGCGGCTACTTCTGCTTGGGCCTGCCGTACTTCGCCGTGAACGAGGCCTTGCCGATCTGGTTGGCATTGGTCATGAAGCCCGCGACGGCGGCGCTGGCGTCGGCCGGAAGATCCAGCTTATCGGTCTTGAGCGCGTAGACGGTGAAGATATAGCGGTGCGGCTTGTCGCCCTCCGGCGGGCACGGGCCGCCCCAGGCGGCGAAACCGTAATCGATGCGCACCTGCTTGGCGCCCGGCGGCAGGTTGGCATTGCTGGCATTGCCCGCGTCGGGCTTGAGCTCGTCCACGTTGGCCGGAATGTTGATCACGAACCAGTGCCAGAAGCCCGAACCGGTCGGCGCGTCGGGGTCGTATACCGTCACCGCGAAGCTCTTGGTGCCCTTGGGCGCGCCGCTCCATTTCAGGGCGGGCGATTTGTTCTCGCCCGAACAGCCAAAGACATTGGCCTCGAACTTCTTGTCGATCATCGAATTGGGTTTGATGTCCGGGCTTGTCAGGGTGAAGCCGGCAGCCTGGGCCCAGGGGGCAAGGCCCGCGAAAGCCGTGATGGCAAGCAAGGTGCGAATGCGCATGGTTTTTTTCTCCGATGAATCGAGGACCGCCATGATGCAGCGAATGCGATCCGATTTCCAGTGCCGGGCTGCGCTCGGCGCGACGCAATCGAATCGGCCCCGCCGCCGCCCGCTTCACCAAGTTGGTGCCTGTCGATGCCGCCCATCCCGAGCAGCTCATCCGAGGCTACTTTGGCAGGTGAAGTGCCAACGCGCCTTGAGAAAAATCAAGCGTGCGGGCGGCCAGGACTGCTACGCTACGCACCCGAGTTCGGCGTGCCCACTCAACGTGACGGAGACATCATGGATCCCATTACGCCCCGCAAACCGTTCTACAAGTCGCTCTATCTCCAGGTGGTGATCGCCATCGTGATCGGCGTAGTGCTTGGCTACGCCGCCCCGGGCACGGCGGAGGCCATGAAGCCGCTGGGCGATGGCTTCATCAAGCTGATCAAGATGATGATCGCGCCCATCATCTTCTGCACGGTGGTTGTGGGCATCGCGGGCATGGAGGACATGAAGAAGGTCGGCAAGACCGGCGGCTTGGCGCTGCTGTACTTCGAGGTCGTCAGCTCGATCGCGCTGGTCATCGGCCTTTTGATCATCAATGTCGTGCAGCCCGGCGCCGGCATGAACATCGACGTCGCCTCCCTAGATACCAAGGGCGTGGCGGCTTACACCAAGCCCGGCCAGATGACGTCGACGACGGAGTTCATCCTCGCGATCATCCCCAACACCATCGTCGACGCGTTCGCGAAAGGAGAAATCCTGCAGGTGCTGCTGTTCGCCGTGCTGTTCGGATTCGCGCTGCACAGGTTCGGTGGACGAGGCACGCCGGTGTTCGACTTCATCGAGAAGTTCTCGCACGTGCTGTTCACCATCGTGGGCTTCATCATGAAGGTGGCGCCCCTGGGCGCATTCGGGGCGATGGCGTTCACCATCGGCAAGTACGGGCTGGGCTCGCTGCTGCAGCTCGGCCAGCTCATGGCGACTTTCTACGCCACTTGCCTTATCTTCATCTTCGTCGTGCTCGGCGTCATCGCGCGCCTTGCCGGATTCTCCATCTGGAAGTTCATCAAGTACATCAAGGAGGAACTGCTGATCGTGTTGGGCACTTCCTCATCCGAATCGGTGCTGCCTCGCATGATGACGAAGATGGAGAACCTCGGCGCCCGCAAGTCGGTCGTGGGTTTGGTGATCCCCACCGGTTATTCGTTCAACCTGGACGGCACCTCCATTTACCTGACGATGGCGGCCGTCTTCATTGCGCAGGCCACCAATACGCCGATGACCCTCACGCAGCAGCTCACCCTGCTGCTCGTGTTGTTGCTTACGTCCAAAGGTGCCGCGGGCGTCACGGGCAGCGGCTTCATCGTGCTGGCTGCGACGCTCTCGGCAGTCGGTCACGTGCCGGTCGCCGGGCTGGCGCTGATTCTCGGCATCGACCGGTTTATGTCCGAAGCGCGCGCGTTAACCAATCTGGTCGGCAATGGCGTTGCCACGGTGGTGGTCGCCAAGTTGACCGGCGACCTCGACGCGCAGCGCATGCAGCAGCAACTGGACAACGAGACGCCGCTGGATGCCGACGAACCGGAGTTGGTGCTCGACCAGGTAGAGCACCACATGCCGGTCACGCCGGCGCGCCCGCTGGTTTAAGCGGCGGCCAGGTGCTTGCCGACGATGCCGGCCAATTCGAACATCGTCACTTTAGGCTTGCCGAACACCGGCAACAGTTTGGCGTCGGCATTGATCGAGCGCTTGTCCTTGGCGTCCTGCAAGCCGTTGGCCTTGATGTAGTCCCAGAGTTTCTTGATCACCTGGGTGCGCGCCACTGGTTCCGTGCCAATCACCGCCGCCAGCTGCGCGCTGGGCTTGAGACCGGCGCCGGCCTTGCGAGGCGCCTTCGCTGCGCTCTTCTTGGCGGGTGCGGCTTGCTTCGCCGGAACCTTCTTCGCGGCAGATTTCGCCGCAGTCTTCGCGGCCTTGGCCACCGGCGCGTATTTTGCCGCCGGCTCCCTGGCCGCGGTCTTGCCTGCTGCGCCTTTGCGCGGCGGGAACTTGCTGGCCCTGGGCTCGAACTCGAAGTTCACCTTGCCCGCTTCCTTGTCCCAGGCGAGGAAGGCCTTGAACGCACGGCGCGTGCGCATCGACACGAACTTGTCCAGAAGGTCGGTCTTGCCGGTCTCCAGCAGCTTGGCCATCTGCTCGCGAGCCACGGGCTGCTGCAGGATGATCTTGCCGCTCTTGAAGTCGCACGTGGGTGTCGGCTGCTGCGCGGTCGGCACAGCCTTCTCGCAGATGTAGTTGGCGCCCAGTTCGAACACGCGCGATCCGCACTTCGGGCATTTGCCCAGCGGCTCCTGTGCGGAGAAATCGACCAGCTCGCCCGTCTGCGCCGGATCTTGCTCGTTGCCGAAATCGAATTCGAGCTTCCAGTTCTTGTCCTCGTCGCTGTATTTCAGGACGATCTCCGCCGTGAAAGGCCAGCCTGCTTTGGAGCGGAAGCCCTCGAGCGGGCCGATCTTCTTGTCGCGCAAGAACTGCTCCACTTCGGATAGTTCGAACGCTCGTCCGGCCGGCAGCTTGGTGAACGAGAAACCGCAAGGCTGACCGCCGGGCTTGCCGACGCAGGTGTAGCGGCGATAGTTCTCCTGCACCACGCCGCCGCAATTGGGGCAAGGCGTGTGCAAGGTTGCGTAATCGCCGGGCACGGTGTCGCGGTCGTATTCCTTGGCCTTCTTGACGATGTGCTTCGTCATCTCGGCGATCTCGCGCATGAAGGCGTCGCGGCTCAACCGGCCGTGCTCCATCTGCGCCAGCTTGTATTCCCACTCGCCGGTGAGCTCGGGCTTGGACAGCTCCTCGACGCCCAGCCCGCGCAATAGCGTCATCAGCTGAAACGCCTTGGCCGTTGGAATCAGCTCCCGGCCGTCGCGGAACATGTACTTCTCGTTGATCAGGCCTTCGATGATGGCGGCGCGCGTGGCCGGAGTGCCGAGGCCTTTCTCCTGCATCGCTTCGCGCAGTTCGTCGTCTTCCACCAACTTGCCGGCGCCTTCCATCGCGCCCAGCAGCGTCGCCTCGGAATAGCGCGCGGGCGGCCGCGTCTTCAATCCCTTGGGCTCCACGACTTCGGCGCGCACCATCTCGCCGGGCTTGATCGGCACCAATGCCTGGCCCTTGTCGCCTTCCTTGGCATCGGCAACTTCTTCCGCGGCTTCCTTGCCCCAGATCGCCAACCACCCCGGCTTGACCAGCACCTTGCCTTCGGTCTTGAAGCTGTGGCCCACGGCCTGCGAAATGCGCGTGGTGACGAGGAACTCGGCGCTCGGAAAGAACACCGAGAGAAAGCGCTTCACCACCAGGTCGTACAGCCGCTGCTCGGCATCGGACAGGCCGCTAGGCGCCTGCAAGGTCGGGATGATCGCAAAGTGATCGCTGACCTTCGCGTTGTCGAAGATGCGCTTGCTCGGCTTGACATAGCTCTCGTCGATCGCCTGTTTTGCGAACGGCGCCAGATGGCGCATGCTGCTCTTGGCCAGCATGCCCATGGTGTCCTTCACGACCGGCAGGTAGTCTTCCGGCAGCGCGCGCGAATCGGTGCGCGGATACGTCAATGCCTTGTGCCGCTCATACAGGCTCTGCGCCAGCGCGAGCGTGGTCTTGGCCGAATAACCGAAGCGGCCATTGGCTTCACGCTGCAGCGAAGTCAGGTCGAACAGCAATGGCGACGCCTGCGTGGTCGGCTTGGATTCTTCGGTGACCGTCGCCGCCTTGCCGCGCACTGCATCGGCGATCGCCAGCGCCTCGCGCTCGGACCAGACGCGATCGGCTTTCTGCTCGGCGTCGTCGGGGTTCTTCTTCCACTTCGGATCGAACCACTTGGCCGGGTACTCGCCGGCCTCGGCGAGAAACGTCGCGTGAATTTCCCAGTAGTCGCGGCTGATGAATTTGCGGATCTGCTCTTCGCGTTCGACCACCACGGCGAGCGTGGGCGTCTGGACTCTTCCGACGGTGGTCAGGAAAAATCCGCCGTCGCGCGAGTTGAACGCGGTCATCGCCCGCGTACCGTTGATGCCGACCAGCCAGTCCGCTTCGGAGCGCGAGCGCGCCGCGTCGGCCAGGCCGGCCATCTGCTTGTCGCTGCGCAGCTGGTCGAAGCCGTCGCGGATCGCCTGCGGCGTCATCGATTGCAGCCACAGCCGGCGCACCGGCTTGCCCAGCGGCGTGAACTTGCCGGCCTTGGTGCTGCCGGCGAATTGCTCGATCAAGCGGAAGATCAGCTCGCCTTCGCGGCCCGCGTCGCAGGCGTTGACGAGATCCCCGACGTCCTTGCGCTTGGCCAGCTTGATCACCGCGTTCAGCCGCGACTTGGTCTTCTCGACCGGCTTCAAGTCGAAGTACGGCGGGATCACGGGCAGGTGCGCGAAGCTCCACTTGCCGCGCTTCACGTCGAATTCCTCAGGCGCCTGGATTTCCACCAGGTGCCCGACGGCGCTGGTGACGATGTACTTCTCGCTCTCGAAGTACTCGTCGTGCTTGTCGAATTTGCCGGCCACCGGCGTGAGGGCGCGCACGATGTCCTGCGCCACCGACGGCTTCTCGGCAATAACCAAAGTTTTTAAGCTCACAGACTATTAAGGTTGCGCCTTGCGGCGCACCGGGCTCCAAGTATTCATACAATCCACGTTCCTCGCGCGTACGCACGCGCACGCGCGCACGTGTGCATATTCAAATTAACAGAGTTTTGGCGATGGCAGAAAAAGCAGTCAATGGGGGGGCCGCCGACGCGGTGTCCCGCGGCGTCGAGATTTCCAGCGGGCCGTCCAAGCCCAAGCCCAAGACGTCGCGCAAGATCCAGGTGCGGCGCTCCGGGGTTCATGGCAAGGGCGTGTTCGCGGTCCAGCCGATCGCGAAGGACGAACGCATCATCGAATATGTGGGCGAAATCATCACTTGGAAGCAGGCCCAGCGGCGCCATCCGCACAACCCCAAGGATCCCAACCATACGTTTTACTTTCATGTCGATGAGAAACGCGTGATCGACGCCGCGTACGGCGGCAATTCCTCGCGCTGGATCAATCATTCCTGCGATCCCAATTGCGAGGCCGACGAGCAGGACGGGCGCGTGTTCATCAAGGCGCTGCGCAACATCCGGCCCGGCGAAGAACTCAGTTACGACTACGGCCTCATCATCGACGAGCGCTATACGCCCAAGCTGAAGGCGGAGTACCCGTGCTGGTGCGGCGCCAAGCAGTGCCGCGGCACGCTGCTCGCGCCCAAGCGACGCCAGCGGCAGTAACCCACGGCGGCACGCGTGGCGGCTCGCGTCCTTTGGCCGGCGGAAGCCATCTGGCAGGCGATAGAGCCGTCGCTACCGGGCTTCACGGTCGAGATTCTGCCCGAGATCGATTCGACCAACTCTGAATTGATGCGCCGCGCTCGCACGGGCGCGCTGGAACCCGTCCTGCTGGTCGCCCAGCGCCAGAGCGCCGGCCGGGGGCGCCTGGGCCGCGACTGGGCCAGCTCCGACAACGCGTCACTGACCTTTTCGCTCGGGATCGCGCTGGCGCCGGCGGATTGGTCGGGGCTGTCCCTGGCGGTGGGGGTGAGCCTGGCCGAAAGCCTGCATCCGGCGATCCGTCTCAAATGGCCCAATGACCTCTGGCTGCAAAACCGCAAGCTGGGCGGTATCCTGATCGAAACAGCCAGCTTCGGCGAACCCGCCGCCCGACGATATGCGGTCATCGGCGTGGGCATCAACATTGCGGCGCCAACGGCTACGGGCCTGTCGACGGCGCCGGCCTGGTTGCAGGAACTGCTTCCCCAAACCGATGCAGGCCAGGCGCTGCTGCGCATTGCACCGGCTCTCGTGCAGGCGGTGAAGGCTTTCGAGACCATGGGATTCACCGCCTTCCAGGCTCGGTTCGATGCGCGCGACGCGTTGCGTGATCGGGCCGTGACCCTCAGCGACGGCACCGCGGGCACGGCGCACGGCACCAGCGAATCCGGCGCGCTGCTGGTGCATACTGCGGGCGGCATGCAGACCGTCAATAGCGCCGAGGTGAGCGTGCGGCCTGCTGCCAGTTGATCCCCGGCCCCTATGTTGCGTCTCGCCGTCCTGTTGCTCTTGCTGGCCAACTCGGCCTATTACGCCTGGTCGCAGGGCTGGCTGGCCGGCGCGGGACTGGAGCCGGTCCGGCAGACCGAGCCGCAACGGCTGCAGCAGCAGATCAAGCCTGAAGCACTGCGCGTGATGCGCGTCGACGATCCGAAGGCGCTCGAATCAACGTCAGGCACTGCTGCCAAGGCGGCCGACTGCCTGCAAGCTGGGCCTTTCGAAGATGCACAAGCTGCCAGCTTGCGCCAGGCCATGGATGGGTGGCCGGCGGGATCGTGGAGCATCGAGTCCACGGTGGAGCCGGCGCGTTGGATCGTCTACATGGGCAAATACCTCACTGCGGAAAACGTCAGTCGCAAAAAAGCGGAGCTGCGCCAGATGGGTGTGTCCTTCGAAGCACCGGCCAACCCGTCGCTCGAGCCCGGCCTTTCGCTGGGTGCATTTGGCACGGAGGCGGAGGCGAAAACCCAGATGGAAGCGCTGGCTCAGCGCGGCATTCGCACGGCCAAAGTGGTGCAGGAGCGGCCGGAAGTGCGCGGGCAACTGCTCAAGCTGCCGGCGGTGGACGATGGCTTGCGCGCCCGCATCGAGAACCTCAAGCCGGCGCTGAACGGAAAAGCGCTGCAGGCTTGCCGCTGATCTGAAGGAACACCTATGACGCTGAAGCTTTATTTCGCACCGGGCGCCTGCTCTTTCGTGCCGCATGCGCTGCTGGAAACGGCGGGCGAACCGTTCGAACCCATGCTGGTGAAGCTGCACAAGGCCGAAAACCAGACGCCCGAATACAAGGCCCTCAATCCGCGCGGCCAAGTGCCGGTATTGGTGGACGGCAGTGAGGTCATCACGCAGATCGTGGCGATCGTCAGCTACTTGAACGACCGCTTTCCGCAGTGCAACTTCCTGCCGCGTGAGTCGCTGGCGCGCACCCGCGTTCTGTCGACGCTGGCCTGGATGAACAACACGGTGCATCCGACGTTCACTCACGTCTTCATGCCCCACAAGTTCGCCGGCAACGCCCAGGCGCAGGCCGATATCAAGGCATTCAACGCTGCACTTTACGCGGCCATGCTGGGGGAAATCGAAGGGATGGCCGCCGCGGCCGAGCGCGAGTCACGGCCTTACCTCGGCGGCGCGCAGTTTGGCCCGCTCGACGCGTACGCGCTCACCTTGCTGCGATGGGGCGGCTTTGCCGGCCACGACCCACAGGGCTACCCCGCGTTGTGGGCGCTGGTCCAGCGCGTCGCGGCGCTGCCTGCGGTGTCACGCGTGATCGAGCGCGAGCGCCTGCAGCTCAATGTCTACAAGGTGGGCTGAATTTCCTGGGCCGCGCGCGCGGCCACCCGCTCCTCGTCCAGCACAAAGCGAACGCTGGCACGCGTGCCCGGCGGCAGGTGGCCGGGATGCGCATCTTCCAGCATGATCTCGGCGTTGTGCTGTCTTGCGATTTCGAGCACGATGGGCAGACCCAGGCCGGAGCCATCCACGTTTGTTCCCAGCGCGCGGTAGAAAGGCTGGAACACCAGCTCGCGTTCGGCTTGCGCGATGCCCGGCCCCGAGTCCTCCACCTGCAGCACCAGCACATGGCCGAACGGGTCGGCCAGCACGCGGGCGGTGACCACGCCCGGCTGCTCGGTGCTGGATGGCGTGTAGTTGATCGCGTTATCCAGCAGATTGCGAATCAGCTCCTTGAGCAATGTCGGATTGCCCTCGAGCCGCACGCCGGGCGCGCCCGGCCGCGCACCGTCATAGCCCAGGTCGATGTGCTTGTCCAGGCTGCGCGGCACTGAATCCTGCACCACTTCCATCGTCAGCTGCGCGAGATCGCACGGCTGCGGCGGAATGGTTTGGCCGCTGCTTTCCGCGCGCGCGAGGGCCAGCAGCTGGTTGACGGTGTGGGTGGCGCGGATGCTGGAGCGGCCGATCTGCTTGAGCGACAACTTGAGCTCCTCCGCATTGAAGGCCTCGCGCTGGGCCAGGTCGGCCTGCATGCGCAGGCCCGCCAGCGGCGTTTTGAGCTGGTGCGCGGCGTCGGCGAGAAATCGCTTCTGCGTCGCGATCGAATCCTTCAGGCGCGTCAGCAGATCGTTGACCGAGGACACCAGTGGCGCCACCTCCAGCGGCACCGTCCTGTCTTCGAGCGGGCTCAGGTCGTCCGGCTTGCGTGCGCGAATGCGCTCCTCCAGTTGCGAGAGCGGCTTGATGCCGCGCACCAACGCGAGCCAGACCAGCAGCACGGCCAGCGGCAGGATCACGAACTGCGGCAGCATCACGCCCTTGATGATTTCGGTGGCCAGCACCGAGCGCTTCTCGCGGGTCTCCGCCACCTGGACCAGTACCGGTTGCGCGCCGGGCAGGTCCGGCTTGACCCAGGTGTAGGCGATGCGCACATCCAAGCCGCGCATTTCGTCGTCACGCAGGCGCACTTCACCGGGCGCGGGCCGATCTTCTTCCGAGGGCAAGGGCAGGTCGCGCTCACCGCTGAGGAGCTCGGCGTGCGAACCGAGCACCTGGTAGTAGACGAGGTCGGAGTCATCGGCGCGAAGCAACTCGCGCGCGGGCTGCGGCAGGTTGAACACCACGCGCTGCTGCTGCACCGACACCAACTGCGCCAGCGCCTGCACGTTGTATTCGAGGGCTCGATCGAACGGCTTCCCGGCGATGCTTTGGGCGACCAACCAGGTCAGCGCCAGGCTCACCGGCCACAGCAGCAGCAGCGGCGTGAGCATCCAGTCGAGGATCTCGCCGAACAGCGATCGCTGCTCGCGCTGGAAGATTTTCATCGGATGCAGTGCTTACCCTGGGATCTTCTCCAGGCAGTAGCCCAGCCCGCGCACGGTCGCGATGCGGATCGGTCCCTTCTCGATCTTCTTGCGCAAGCGGTGGATGTACACCTCGATCGCGTTGTTGCTGACTTCTTCCCCCCACTCGCAAAGCCGTTCGACTAATTGGTCCTTGCTGACCAGCCGTCCCGCACGCTGCAGCAGCACCTCCAGCAGGCCCAGTTCGCGCGCCGACAGTTCGACCAGCTTGCCGTCGATGGTGGCGACACGGCCGGCCTGGTCGTACACCAGCGGCCCGTGCTTGATCGCGCTGCTGGTGCCGCCCATTCCGCGTCGAGTGAGCGCGCGCACTCGCGCTTCGAGCTCCTGCAGACTGAAGGGCTTGGCCATGTAGTCGTCGGCGCCGAGGTCCAGGCCCTTGACGCGCTCCTCCACCGCGTCGGCCGCGGTAAGAATCAACACCGCCAGCGACGAACCGCGGCCGCGCAGCTTGCGCAGGACTTCCAGGCCATGCATCTTGGGCAGCCCGAGATCCAGGATCAGCAGATCGAATTCGTTGTTGGTCAGCAGGGCGGCGTCGGCTTCGCTGCCGCTGGACACGTGATCGACCGCGGCACCGGACGCGCGCAAGGTGCGCAACAGCCCGTCAGCCAACACCTGGTCATCTTCGGCAATCAGAATCCGCATGCCTGTCTCCTGGTTGGCGCCTGAAACGCACGCCTGCTGCCGAAATTCTAGGTGGGCAAAAATTGCCGGCGACTGACGAAACGCAAGTCGCGCACTCATGCCGCGGGCCCAGCATAAGCCTCCAGGCCGATCATGACCACGGCCGCGATGTCCGGGCCGATCTCGGCGCGGAACTCGGTTTCAGCCTGGGTCACGGCTTGCTCGAATGCCTTGAGCCACGCGAGCCCGGTTGGCGTGAACCGCACCAGGCGAGCGCGCGCGTCATGCGGATCGGCTTCGCGCGCCACCAGCCCCCAGGCCTCGCACTGATCGACCAGATCGCCCATCGCCTGTTTGCTCATGCCGGCGCGCTGG
>Ga0068855_100007901_pt1 | contig 12852 bp, 8 predicted proteins | sample KBSCornC52_FD_66592 | JGI IMG/M metagenome (GOLD analysis project Ga0068855, IMG submission 66592) | Corn rhizosphere microbial communities from Kellogg Biological Station, Michigan, USA - KBS Corn C5-2 | ecosystem: Host-associated > Plants > Roots > Rhizosphere > Soil ... | reverse complement strand
AGGGGGCGTTCTTCTTCCCCTGCTCGAACAGGTCGCGCACGCGGCTGGCGCCGACGCCCACGAACATCTCGACGGAGTCCGAGCCCGAAATCGAGAAGAACGGCACGCCCGCCTCGCCCGCGATGGCGCGGGCCAGCAGCGTCTTGCCGGTGCCCGGAGGGCCCATCATCAGAACGCCCTTGGGGATGCGGCCACCCAGGCGCGTGAACTTCTTCGGGTCCTTGAGGAAGGCGATGATCTCCTCGACCTCGTCCTTGGCCTCTTCGATGCCGGCCACGTCCGCGAAGGTCATCTTGCGCTGGTTCTCGGAGAGCAGCTTGGCCTTGGACTTTCCAAAGCTCATGGCCTTGCCGCCGCCCACCTGAAGCTGGCGCATGAACACCAGGAACAGGACCACCAGGACCAGCATGGGAAGCCAGGTGACGAACACCTGCTGCCAGAAGCCGTTCTCGTTCTCCTTGACGACCTCGTAGTTCAGCTTCGCCTTGTCGAGCTTCTCGAGCATCTTGTCGCCCACGATGCCCGTGGTGACGAAATTCTCGCCGTTGGCGTACTGCCCACGGAACTCGGCGCTCTCCTGGTTCTTGCGAATCTGGATGGGAGAGCCAGCCTTGAAGTGCTCGGGATGCTGGTCGACGTCCTGCACGAAAGTCGAGAACAGGACGTGGTTCTCGGCGGTGCGCTGACCGTTCAGGAATTGCCAAATCACCACGAAAGCGAAGATCAACGCGATCCAGAGCAGGATTGTTTTGTGGCTTTGCCGCACGCTGTGAGTCCTTTCGTGGCTGCGAGGCTGGGGCGCTAAAGTATTGCCGCCAATCAGGTGGGGGTCAAACGATCGTTTTCGGGTTTCCCAGCCTCATCGGCGAAGAACGTGAAGCACAAAAGTCGGCGGGTCTCCGGCGACGGACGAGCCGCCTCGGCCGGGCGTAGGCCCGGCACCCACAACAACGCGCCGTCGGCCGAGGTCACGACCGGCAGCCGCGCGCGCCGGCGCCGCTCGATCTTCGCGTCGATCATCAGATCCGAGAGCTTGCGGCTGCCGGGACCTCCGCGCGGGTGCATGCGATCGCCGGGCGCGCGCGGCCGGACCAGCAGCGGCCAGGCCAGCCGGGCGGCGTCGAACCCGGCCGGGGGCGCGAAGCCGTCCGCGGCCGGCGCGCCGGGCGCGGGGTCGGTCGGGCGTTCCTGGACCTCCAGTGTCCCCTCTGCAAAGCGGTAGGTTCCGGGACGGTCGATGCGCACCGCCGCCGGTGGAGGCGCCGGCACCGCGGCAGGCTCGGCGGACGCGGCCGGCGCGCGGACCGATTCGCCGCGAGCGGCCCGCGCCAGGTTGACCAGCGCCACGGCCACGCGCGGGTTCTCGGCCGCCAGCATCGGGAGGATGCGATGGCGGATGCGCGCCCGCGTGTAGCGCGGATCGTCGTTGGACGGATCGCGCACGAACGGGATGCTGCGCCGGGTGAGGTAGTGTTCGATCTCGGCCCGGCGCACGTCCAGCAGCGGCCGCACGAACGGGTCGCGCCGGTAAGGAATCCCGCCCAGGCCGCGCAGGCCCGTGCCCCGCACGATCCGGAACAGCACGGTCTCGGCCTGATCGTCGGCGTTGTGCCCCAGCGCCACCCGCCCGGCCCCGCGTGCGGCGGCCAGCGCCGCCAGCGCGCCCAGCCGCGCCCGCCGGGCGGCGTCCTGCAACGAAGCCCGACCGCGCTCGCGCCGGACGTGGACGGCGACCGGCAGGAACGGCAACTCCAGCGCCTCGGCGCGGGCGCGCACCAGCGCGATCTCGGCGGCGGCCTCCGGGCGCAGCCCGTGGTCGACCGACGCGACCTCCAGCGCGATCCCCAGCCGCTCGCGTGCCTCCCACAGCGCGTGCAGCAGCGCCATCGAGTCCGGCCCGCCCGAGACGGCCACCAGCACGCGGTCGCCCGGCTGGAACAGCGCGTGCGTCGCGACGGTGCGCAGAACGGCGGACAACATCGGGTGGTATATGAAGATACATGGCCGGCCGCGACCCCTCGCAAGAACAGCCCGAAGAGCGCAACAACGTCGTCGCGCTGTCGCATTACCGCGCGCGCCTCGGGCGCGGCCGCCAGCTGCGCCGCGCCGACGCCCTGCTCGAGGCGCCGGACCTGCGCGCCGCCGTCCGCGCCCTGCCCGGCGACGAGCTCTACTACGTGCTGCACGAGATCGGGCTCGACGAAGGGGCCGACATCCTGGCCGCCGCCTCGCCCGAGCAGCTGACCGTGGCCCTGGACTTCGCGGTCTGGCGGCGCGACCGGCTGGACGGGCGCGCCATGGCCGAGTGGCTGGCCGCCATCGCCGTCGCCCCCTACGAGCGGATCGGTGACTGGCTGGAGGGCCTCGACAGCGAGCTGGTGGGGCTCATCATCCGGCGCGCCGCGCGCGTTTACGATCTGACGCAGGAAGAGCCGCCCGAAGAGCCGGACGGCATCGGCTACACCACGCCCGACGGGTTCTTCCTGCTGGACGTCGGCGCCGGCACCGCCGGCCCGGAGCTGACCGGCGGCGAAGGCGACCCCGAGGGTCCGCCGGACGCGGCCGACACCGACGGCGCGGAGGATCGAGCCCGGGCGTTCATCCGCCTCATCGACGCCTTTTACCGCAGCGACAAGGACGCGGCCCGGCGGATGCTGGTGGGCGCGCGCGGCGAGATGGACTCGGAGCTGGAAGAGAGCGCTTACCGCTGGCGCCAGGCGCGCATGGCGGACCTGGGCTTCGCCGACTACTACGAGGCGCTGGAGGTCTACCGCGAGCTGGACCCCGCCACCGTCCGCATCGAGGACGCGCCGCAAGCGCGCCCGTCGCGCACCACCGACGCGGCGGCGCTGCGGATCCCGACCGCGCTGGCCGAGCGGATGGGAGACGCCGCCGGCTCACCGTTCGCGCGCGCGGCGCAGAAGCTGTCGGCGCGGGAAGAGGTCGACGATCTGCGGTTCGCGCTGGTCACGCTGACCAACCGGGTGATGGCCGCCGACCGCGTCCAGCCCGGCGACGATCAGGCGGTCTCGGCCGTCCTCGACCGCCTGCTGGCGACGCTGGACCTGGCCGTCGAGCGCCTGGCCCGCGACGACGACGAGCGCGGCGCCGCGGCCCTGCGCGCCATCCCGCTGGTCCGCCTGTTCCGGCTGGGCGTCAGCCTGATCGGCAAGGTCAAGCGGTTGGGCCAGACCTTGCGCCACAAGGGCCCCTTCGGGGCGCGCGGGCTGAGGCTGGCCGAGCCGGGCGACGCGACGGTCCTGGAGGCGGTGACCCGGCTGCGCCCGCTGTTCCCGCGCCTGCTGGAGGAGCCGCCCTCGGCCGGCGAGCGGCCGTTCCGGAGCCTGGGCGACCTGGCGCGCGCGGCAGCCGCGCTGGAGCAGGCGGCCGCGGCCCAGGCGATGGTCACCGGCCTGGGCGTCAAGCCGGAAGACCTGGCCCCGGGCGGCGCCGCCTTCGCCGAGACCCAGGCCGACGAAACGGCGCTGGACTTCGGCGTCGTGGCCCGCACCGTCCTCGTGGCCCGTCTCCTGGACGGCGGCGGCGCGCCGAAGGGACGCGCGCCGGCGCTGCGGCCGCTGCGGCCCGAGCAGGTCGCCGCCTTCGAAGCGGGGCTGACCCGAACGCCGGACGGTCGCCCGCAGCTGCCGGCCGCCATCGAAAAACAGGCGCTGGCGATCCTGCAGGCCGTCGCCCCGCCCGCGCTGGCGCCGGCCGCCCGGTTCGTGGCGGCGCGCTGGGTGGCGTCCCTGGCGCCGCTCGAACCGGTGCTGGTGCGCGGCTCGTCGCGGCGCCGCGGCGTTTGACGGCGCCGCGCGCCGGGGCGCAGAATCGCCGGGCCTCGTGCTTGCCATTCGTGGTTCGCTGCGGTCGTTGATCCTCGGCTTGGCGCTCTTGACGGCGCCCCCGGCCAGCGCCGAGCCGCCCGCGGTCGCGCCAGCCACTTCTCCGCCCGCCGTCGCCCCGGCGGCGCCCCCGCCCGCCGTCATCCCGGCGGCGCCCCCGCCCGCCGTCGCCCCGGCGGCGCCCCCGCCCGCTGTCGTGGCAACCCCGGCCGTCGAGGCCGAGGTGGCCGAGCACGTCGCCCAGGCACGGCGCCTCTACCTCCTCGGGCATTACCAGGAGGCCATCGGCGAATACCGGCGCGCCTACGAGCTGCGGGCCGATCCGCAGTTCCTGCTGGACACCGCCGAGGCCTACCGGCAGCTGGGCGCCACCGAGCAGGCGCTCTTCTATTACGACCGCTATCTGGCGGCGGCGCCCAACGCGCCCGACCGCGAGATCGTCGAGGACCGCGTCACCGAGCTGGAGCTGCTGCGGACACCGGCCCTCCCGGCCGCCCCGGGCGGCGCGGGAGCCGCCCGGCCGAAGCCGGCGCCGGTCTGGAAGCGCTGGTGGCTCTGGACGGCGGTCGGCGTGGCGCTGGGCGCGGGAATCACCGCCGCCGCGCTGAGCGGCCAGTCGACCTCGCCCGCCATCCCGGCCACCGATCTGGGAAACAAAAAGTTCTACTGATGCAGCGCGCGCGCAGGGTCTCCCGACTGGCCGCCGCCTGGTGCGCGGCCGTGCTGCTGGCAGGTGCCAGCACCGGCTGCGGGGGCCGCCCGGACACGGCGGTGGTGCTGCTGGTGGCGACCGTCTCCGGGACGCTGTCGAACGCGGTCCAGCTGGCCGTGAAAGTGACCGGGCCGGCCGGCGCCTGGACGCAGCCCTACGAAGCGTCGCCCGTGCTCGTCTTTCCCACCACCCTCACCGCCGAGATCCCCGCCCGGGCCACCGGGGCCCTGGTCTTCGACCTGACCGCGCTGCTCGCCGACGGCACGTCGGCCGCGAACGGACACGCGGGGCCGATCGCCGTGAGCCCGGGCAGCGCGCCGACCGTCTACGTGGCCTTGACCTGCGACGGCGGCAAGCCGTGCGTGCCCGCCTCGACGGGCAACCCGCCCGACGCCGGCACCAGCGTGCAGCCCAACTGCGGCAACGGCACCGTCGATCCCGACGAGACCTGCGACGTCGCGATCCCGGCCGGCCTGCCCGGCGCGTGCCCGCCCGCCAACTGCGACGACGGGCTGGCCTGCACCAAGGACACCCACACCGGCAGCGGCTGCACGGCGGCCTGCACGCACACCGAGACCGTGACTGCCGCCAGCGTCTCCGACGGCTGCTGCCCCACCGGCGCGACCGCGACGACCGATCCCGACTGCTCGTCCACCTGCGGAAACGGCCTGGTGGATCCCGGCGAGACCTGCGATCTGGCGCTGCCGCCCGGGGCGCCCGGCGCCTGCCCGACGCGGCTCGACTGCACGGCCGGCGCGCCCTGCTTCGTCGCGCAGCTGATCTCGGCGCGCACCTGCTCGGCGATCTGCCTGCGCACGGCCATCGCCTTGCCCATGTCCAACGACGGCTGCTGTCCGGCCGGGGCCTCCAACGCCGTCGACAACGACTGCCCGGCGCCCTGCGGCGACGGGATCCGCGGCGCCGGCGAGACCTGCGACGTCGGCATCCCGCCGCCCGCCGCCGGCAGCTGTCCGGTCAGCTGCGACGACGGCGACCCCTGCACCACCGACATCCTGTCGGGCGCCGCCTGCCAGGCGCTGTGCATTCACGACCGGATCACGACGCCGGTCTCGGGCGACGGCTGCTGCCTGGCCGGATCCACGGCCGCCGCCGACAGCGACTGCCCGGCCGCCTGTGGCGACGGCGTGCTCGACCCCGGCGAGACCTGCGACCCGCTGGCCACCGGCGCCTCGGCCTGCCCCACCACCTGCCCCCCGTCGCCCGCGGCTTGCCTGATGACCGCGCTGGCCGGCGATCCGGCGGCCTGCACCGCGACCTGCGCCTCGACGGCCATCACGGCCTGCGGCCCGTCCGACGGCTGCTGCCCGGCCGGCTGCGCCGCCGCGCAGGATCCCGACTGCTCGCCCACCTGCGGCGACGGCCTGGTCGGCCCCGGCGAGAGCTGCGACGTGGCGATCGCCGCCGGCCAGCCCGGCGCCTGCCCGACCGCCTGTCCGGACGGCGATCCCTGCACGGACGACCGGTTGCTGTCGGACGGGACCTGCCAGGCGGTCTGCGTCCACCTGGCCGTGACCGCCCCGCTGCCCGGCGACGGCTGCTGCCCGCCGGGCGCCGACTTCCGGGTCGACGCCGACTGCGCGCCCGCCTGCGGCAACGGCGTCGTCGAGCGCCCCGTCGAGAGCTGCGATCCGGCCAGCGCCGGCTCGTGCCCGACCACCTGCCCGACCGCCGGCTCGTGCGCCACGGTGGCCCTGCGCGGCGCCGCCGCCACCTGCAGCGCCGCCTGCGTGGTGACGCCGATCGTCGCCTGCGTGAGCGGCGACGGCTGCTGCCCGCCCGGCTGCACGGCCGAGAGCGACGGCGATTGCCACACCCTGTGCGGGAACGGCCTGGTCGAGACCGGCGAGGTCTGCGATCGGGCCATCACCGCCGGCCTGCCCGGCGCCTGCCCGGCCAGCTGCGACGACGGCAACGCCTGCACGGTCGATCTGACCGTGGGCTCGGTCGCCAACTGCACGCGCGCCTGCACCCACGCCGCCGTGACCGCCTGCCTGAGCGGCGACGGCTGCTGCCCGCCGGGCTGCACGGCCGAGAGCGACGACGACTGCGCGCCCAGCTGCGGCGATGGCCGCCTCGAAGCCGGCGAGACCTGCGACCCGCCCGCCACCTGCGCGACCACCTGCCCGGACGACGGCGACGCCTGCACGACCGAGCGGATGGTGGGCGACCCGCAGCAATGCAACGCGGCCTGCCGGCACGATCCCATCACCGCCTGCTCGGGCACGCGCCGCGACGGCTGCTGCCCCAGCGTCTGCACCGCCGCCACCGACGCCGACTGCTGAAAAGAAAACGGCCGGCGCGAAGGGAGGGGCCTCCGCGCCGGCCGCTGGTCAGGAATGGCGCGCCGCTACTGCAGGGCGGCGATCAGGCTGGACAGGTACGTCGGGACGCTGTCCCACGGGTTCGGCATGTCGTCGTTCTGCAGGTAGATGTAGCCGACGTACGGGCGGGCGGCGGCCACGAACGCCGCGTCCAGCGAGGAGACCCGGTAGGGAATCACGCCGAAGTTGGTCCGCGGGAACGACGCGTGCCAGCCGGTGAGCGCCGAGGTCGAGGGAAGGCCGCCGCTCTCGTAGATCAGCATCACGTCCAGCGTGCCGACGTAGCTCTGGGCGGTGTCCGCCCCCGGGTTGCCGACGGTGAAGTTGCCGACGTGGCTCTTCGCGTAGGTCCCCAGGCTGGTGTAGTACGACTCGTAGCCGGGGGTGTTGGCCATCTCGTCGAAGAAGATGCCGGTCACGCCCGGGTACCAGCTGTGCCACTGGTCCATCTCGGCCTGCGCCTGCGACGCCGGCCGCGAGCCGTACGACGTGTGCACGTAGCCGATCACCTTCACGCCGGCGGCGGTCAGCTTGTTGATGCCCGTGGCGTAGTTCGGGTCCAGCGCGCCCCCCGGGCCGTTGCTCGGGTTGACGATGGCGATCACCGGCACCGACGGGTGAGCCTGCTTGGCCGCCGCCACGGTCGCCCACGACGTGCTGGTGGGATAGGTGTAAAGCGGGATGATGGTCCCGTTCGTCCCGGTCGCGCCCACCAGGCCGGCGGCCGTCGTTCCGCCGCTCGACGAGCTGGTCGTGCTGGCGGTGGTCGTGCTGCTGGTGGTCGTCGTGGTGGTGACGCCGGGGCCGTAGGCGAGCGCGTCGACCGTGACCACGCCGCTCTGCGCGGCCTCGGTCGGGATCAGCGACATGCCGGTCACGCCGCCGAAGTCCTGCACGTGGTTGGCCGTCGCGCTGGACGGCTGCCAGGCGGCGGCCGTCATCGCCGAGAACGGCAGCGTGATGTTGCGCCAGCCGGTGAAGTCCACCGTGAAGCGCGACTCCCACCGCTCGTGGCCGGCGTCGTAGACCTGCACCAGGAACTTGTGCCCGGTGCCGGCCCCGTACACCCACAGATTGATGGCCGTCTGATTCGACCAGTTCTGGGGAGACGAGAAGAGCCGCTCGAGACCCGCATACCCGCCCGACGCCACCGTGTATGTGATCTGCAGCGAGGCACCGCTGCTGCTGGCGTGGTCGGCGACGCGGGCCTTGACGATCGACGAGCCCGACGACGAGAACGGCTTCCAGGCCGAAGTGTCCGTCGAGTCGAAGCTGTCGATCGAGGATCCCGCCGTCGCGGCCGCCTCGTCCTCGGTGGCCTGGCCCGGTTCCGTGCCGCACGCGGCGGCAAGCATCCCGAGTCCAAGCGTCGCCAGCAGGGCGAGAACGGTCTGATTAGGGCCTCGTTTCATCTGCACCTCCGCCGTGAACTACGGAGAGGTCAACTCAGCCGGACGTAATTTTTCGCGCGGGGGGTCTCTTGACACCGCCCGAAGACGCGTAATACGTAGGCGCCCGGCGGGAATAACCTCAAAGGCTGCGTGGTTTTGGCGGCCGAACCCTTTTTTCGAGGAAACCCGCCCCATGACCGAAAGGCCCACATGTCGTCAGATGTGATGATCGAGGTCGAGGGACTGACGAAGGACTACGGCCCGACGCGGGCCGTCGATCGCGTCAGCTTCAACGTCCGTCGCGGCGAGGTGCTCGGCTTCCTGGGACCCAACGGGGCCGGGAAATCGACCACCATGAAGATGTTGACCTGCTACCTGTCGCCCACCGATGGGCGCGCGCGGGTGGCCGGCTACGACGTCTTCGACCAGTCGCTGCAGGTGCGGCAGCACCTCGGGTACCTCCCCGAGGACACGCCCCTTTACCGCGACATGACCGTGCTCGAATACCTGCAGTTCGCCGGGGAGATGCGCGGCATGTCGCCCGATCAGTCCCGGTCGCGCATCCACGAGGTCGGCGTCCGGTGCGGGCTCGGCGACGTGGCCGGCAAGGAGGTGCGCGAGCTCTCCAAGGGGTACCGGCAGCGCCTGGGGCTCGCGCAGGCCATGTTGCACGACCCCGACATCCTGATCCTGGACGAGCCGACCAGCGGCCTCGACCCCAATCAGATCGTCGAGATCCGGTCGCTCATCAAGGAGATCGGGCGGGAGAAGACGGTCATCCTGTCCACGCACATCCTGCCGGAGGTCCAGGCCACCTGCAGCCGCATCCTGATCATCAGCGGCGGCAAGCTGGTGGCCGACGGCACCCCGGAGGCGCTGCGGGCCCGCGAAAAGGGCGGGCGCTACCGGGTGGTCGTCGAGTCGAACGGCGTCCCCAAGGAGGCCATTCGCGATCGGCTGGCCAGCCTGGCCGGCGTGGCCCGGGTCGAGACCGTGGGCGGCGAGGAAGGCACGCACGCCTTCGCGCTGGACGCGGCGGCCGCCGCCGACCTGCGCAAGCCCATCTTTCGCACCGCGGTCGACAACCGCTGGACGCTGCTCGAGCTCCTGCGCGAGTCGGCCAGCCTGGAGGACGTGTTCCGCAACCTGACCACCGGCGACGTCACCAGCGGTGACGCCGGAAAGGAGTCGCCGTAATGAGCCCCGCGTTGGTGATCTCGCGCCGCGAGATCCGCACCTACTTCAACTCGCCGGTCGCCTACATCGTGGTGGCGGCGTTCATGATCCTGACCGGGTACCTGTTCTTCACGCAGCTTTTTCTCGAGAAGCAGGCCGACATGCGCGGCTTCTTCGGGATCATGCCGCTGATGTTCATGTTCATGGTGCCGGCCATCACCATGCGCCTGCTGGCCGACGAGAAGGCCAGCGGCACGCTGGAGCTGCTCATCACCATGCCGGTGCGCGACTGGGAGGTGGTGGTCGGCAAGTTCCTGGCCGCCATGGCGCTGCTGTGCACGGCCATCGGCCTCACGCTGGTGTTCGCGTTCACGGTGCGCGGCCTCGGGCCGCTCGACCGCGGCCCGGCCATCGGCGGCTACATCGGCCTGGTGCTGATGGGCGGCGCCTACGCGTCGATCGGCGTGATGGCGTCGTCGCTGACGCGCAACTCGATCGTCTCGTTCATCCTGGCGTTCGTCATCTCGTTCATCCTGTACCTGCTGGGCAAGGTCACGCAGTTCCTGCCGCAGTCGCTGCAGGGGCTGTTCTCGTACCTGTCGATCGACGCGCACTTCGAGAACATCGGGCGCGGCGTCATCGACTCGCGTGACGTCATCTACTACTTCTCGGTGATCGCGGTCGGCCTGCTCATCGCCACGCTGTCGCTCGAGTCGCGGAGGTGGAAGTGATGGCCACTCCCGAGATGGATCGCCGCAAGCGCGTCTCCGCGTCGAACGCCACGGCCTACGTGCTGCTGACGATCGGCGCCATCGTGGCCGTGAACCTGATCGGCACGCGCCTCTTCAAGCGGGTCGACCTGACCCAGAACCACGTCTACACGCTGTCGCAGGCGTCCAAGGACGTGGTCCGCAAGCTGCCCGACTACATGACCGTCAAGGCGTACATCTCGCGCGACCTGCCGCCCGAGCTGACCAACGTCAGCCGGTACGTGCGCGACCTCTTGGACGACTACCGGACGTACTCGAAGGGCAAGCTGCGCTTCGAGGCCTTCGACCCGGACAGCGACAAGAAGATCGAAGAAGAAGCCAACGCCTGCAAGGTCGAGAAGCTGCAGATCCAGGTGATGCGCTCGCAGAAGTTCGAGGTCGGCGCCTACTACCTGGGCCTCTGCTTCCAGTACCAGGGGAAGAGCGAGGCCATCCCCGAGGTCGGCCAGATCGAGGGGCTCGAGTACCAGGTCTCGTCGCTGATCAAGCGGATGACGCAGAAGAAGCGCAAGGTGGCCTTCACGACCGGGCACGGCGAGTCCGACCTGTCGCAGGGGTTCCAGGCGCTCAAGCACGTCATCGATCAGGAGTTCGACTCGACCACCGTCAACCCGTCGACCAACCCGATCCCGGAGGACGTCGACGCGCTGGTGGTGGGCGGCCCCAAGCAGCCCTTCGACGACAAGGGGCGCAAGGAGATCGACGGCTTCCTGATGAAGGGGCGCGGGGCGATCTTCCTGGTCGACGGCATGGAGCTGTCGTCGCCGCGCGGCGGGATGCCGCAGATGGCGGGACAGCCGAAGATCGGCCAGGCCAACGACACCAAGCTCAACGAGCTGCTGGAGAAGTACGGCTTCAAGGTCGACGACGACTTCGTGTTCGACAAGCAGAACGTCCCCGGCCCCATCGACGTGGGCGGCCGGAAGATGCTCAAGAACCTGCCGGTCTTCGTGGGCGTGAAGACCGACTCCGGCGACAAGGACCAGTCGGTGCTGGCCGGCGTGAACGTGGTGGTGTTCCCCTTCCCGAGCTCGGTCGAGCTGGTGGGGCCGCTGGCCAACGGCAAGCCGCAGATGCCGGGCGCCAAGCTCTGGACCCTGGCCGCCACCTCGCCGGAGGCCTGGAAGCAGACGGGCTTCTTCTTCTTCTCGCCCATGAACGAGATCCAGGAGGGGAAGGACCACGGCGTCTATGGGCTGGCCTACGCCTACCAGGGGACGCTGAAGAGCGCCTACGCCCCGGCGGCCCAGCCCGGCATGTCGCTGCCGCCGGACCAGAACCAGCCGTCGGAGTCGAAGAAGCCGGTGCGGCTGGTGGTGGTGGGCGATTCGGACTTCGCGTCAGACGAGTACCTGCAGCTGGCGCGCTACCTGCCCTTCTACCAGGGCGGCGCCCAGATGCTGTTCAACGCCATCAGCTGGACGATGGAGGATGAGGCGCTGACGCCGGTGCGCAGCAAGACCGTCACGGCGCGTCCCATCGAGGTCGCGTCCGACGGAACGGTGGTGGCGGTCAAGGCCATCAACATCGCGGGCGTCCCGCTGCTCTTCATCGGGTTCGGCATCGCGCGCTGGCGGATCCGGCGCGCCCGCCGCCAGGGTCAAAAGCTATGAACAAGAAAACGCTGATCGCGCTGGGGGCCTTCGTGGTCCTCGGCATCATCGCCATCGTCGCGCTGCGCGCACCCGAGAAGGGCGAGCGCGCCTCGGATCGGAGCCGTCCGATCCCGTCGCTGGACGTCGCGCAGATCACCACCGTCGACGTCACCAAGGGGGGCGTCACCACGACGCTCAAGAAGGAAGGCGAGACCTACCGGGTCACCGCGCCGGTCGCCTACGCGGCCGACGCCGGCAACGCCAAGGCCGTCTGGGAGGGGCTGGGCAAGATGGACGTCAGCGACCTCGTCACCGACCAGCCGTCCAAGCAGAGCGAGTTCCAGGTGGACGACAAGGACGGCGTCCGCGTGGTGGTCAAGCACGACGCCCAGGTGCTGGCCGACCTGATCGTCGGCAAGAGCGTGGGCGCGGGGACGATGGTGCGGCTGCCGGGGAAGAACGAGATCTGGCAGGCCAGCGGCATCAACCGCTTCACCTTCGACAAGCCGGCCTCGGACTGGCGCGACAAGAGCATCACCACCTTCGCGGCCGGGGATGCGCAGAAGCTGGACGTCGCCACCAAGGACGGGGCCAAGCTGTCGCTGAAGAAGACCGGCACCAAGGAGGGGAGCGAGGACAAGTGGCAGGTGGTCGACTCGACGGTGAAGATCGACAAGCTGGACAACGCCACCGCCAACGGCGTGATCTCGGCGCTGGCGTCGTGGAAGGCCAATGACTTCGCGGACGGCGTCAAGCTGACCGAGGCGGGCCTCGAGTTTCCCGTCCTGACCGTGACGGTGGGCCTGAAGGACGGCAAGAGCGTCTCCGTGCTGCTGGGCGCGAAGAAGGGCGAGGACGAGCTCTACGCGAAGAAGTCCGACGCGCCGCAGATCTTCCTGGTCAAGAAGTACAACGTCGAGCGCATCAACAAGACGCCCGTCGAGTTCCGCGACAAGACCCTGTGCAACATCGACGGCGCCGACGTGACCGAGGTCTCCGTCTCGGCCGGCGACAAGTCGTA
>Ga0068855_100007900_pt1 | contig 12853 bp, 13 predicted proteins | sample KBSCornC52_FD_66592 | JGI IMG/M metagenome (GOLD analysis project Ga0068855, IMG submission 66592) | Corn rhizosphere microbial communities from Kellogg Biological Station, Michigan, USA - KBS Corn C5-2 | ecosystem: Host-associated > Plants > Roots > Rhizosphere > Soil ... | reverse complement strand
CGAATCCGAACGGGACGGGATGGCTGGTATCGACGATCTCGGACCTGAACGGGAACACGATTACGGTGAATCACAACGCGAGCGACCAGGTGTCGAGCGTGGTGGACCCGACGAGCCGCACGCTTTCGTTCTCGTATACGAGCGGGCTGCTGACGGGCGTGACGGACCCATTGTCGCGGAGCTGGGGAATCTCGTATACGAGCGGGAATCTGACGCAGGTGACATGGCCGAGCGTGGGAGGAAGCTCTTATAACGAGCAGTTCGGCTACAACGCGGCGCACGACATCACGAGCCATGTCGATAAGCGGGGCCACAGCTTCACGGCGACGTACAACACCGATGATTCGCTGGCCTCGGAAACGGATGCCTGCTCCAATTCCGTGACTTACTCCTATTCGTCCGGCCAGACGGTGATCACGGACGCCAACTCTCATACGGTGAAGCACAACTATTCGAGCGGGCGGCTCTCGAGTGTCGAGGACCAGGCGGGAGTATCCGAATCGTATTCTTATGATTCCTCGAACAACCGCACGGGTCTGACGGACCGAAGGGGACACAGCTACTCCTTCACCTTCGACAGCAATGGCAACATGCTGACGAAGACGGACCCGCTCAGCCATGTCTGGACATGGACGTGGAACACGAAGAACGAGCCGCTGACGGAAACGGACCCACTCTCTCATGTGGTTACCAGCGTTTACGATTCAGCGGGGAATCTGACGAGCGTCACGGACGGACTGGGTCATGCGACCACCTTCACGGTCGATTCGTATGGGAATCGCCTCACCTCCTCCGACGCTCTCTCGCACTGCACGACACTTGGATATGATGCCGACGGGAATCTCACGAGCGTGCTGGACGCCAACGCCAACAGCACCTCGGCGGCGTACGATGCGCTCGGCGTGAAGACCAGCGTAACCGATGCTCTCTCGCACACGACCTCCCTCACGTTCGACAACTGGGAACGGGTCACCACGACCACGTTCGCCGACACCTCGACCATTGTCACGGCATACGACCCGAACTCCAACGTCACCAGCGTTACCGACCAGAACGGTCACGCCACCACGACGACGTTCGACAACGACAACCGGCCTCTGGTGGTCACGAAGGCGAACACCGATGCGGTCACCTTTGCTTATGACTCAACAGGGAAGAAGGGCCTGTTGAGCACCAAGACCGATGGAAACTCCCATGTGACCACGGTCTCCTATAACTCCAGGAATCTCAAGTCGAGCGTGACGTATCCGGATTCGAGCTCCGAATCGTGGACGTACGACGCGAATGGGAATCTGGCGTCTCATGTGGACTGCAAGAATCAGACCGTCAATTACGTCTACGACAACGCCGACCGGCTGACGACCATCGACTATCCGACCGGAACGGACACCACGTTCTCGTACGACAACGCCAACCGGCGGACGCAGATGGTCGATTCGACCGGAACGACCTCGTGGGTCTGGGATGCGGCGGACCGGCTGACGAGCTGCACGACGCCTGGATCAAACGTGGTGGCGTATTCGTATGACAACGCCAACAGACGCACGGGCGTCACGCTGAACTCGACCCAGACCTGGACCTACGGCTTCGATTCAGGCAACCGGCTCACGAGTGTCGCGAACCCCTTCTCCGAATCGAGCGCCTTCACCTATGACGCGGCGAATCGCATAAGCCAGCAGACGGCCGGCAACAGCTCGGTGACGCTGTATGGATACAATTCGCTCAACCGCACGACCGACGTGTGGCACAAGACCAGCGGCGGGACCACGCTCGGCCGGTATCAGTACACCTTCGATTCGGCGGGTAACGTGACCCAGAGAACGGACAACGACGGCTCGACCACCGCGTTCGGTTACGACAACGCTGACCAGCTCACGAGCGAGATTCGCACGAACTCCGGCAACAACTACTCGATCTCGTATACCTATGACCACAACTCGAATCGCAAGACGAAGGTGCAGGGAGGAGTCACCGACACCTATTCTTATGATTCCCACGACCATCTGACCTCGACCAGCAGCAAGTCGTTCAGCTATGACCTGAACGGCAACTGCACGGCCGTGACCACAGGCGGCGCGACGACTGCTCTCTCGTATGACTATGAGAACCGCGTCACCGGAATCACCTACCCATCCACCGCAACCAACTCCTTCCAGTACAACGGTCTGGGGCTGCGGACGCGGAAGGTGGATAGCACCGGCACCGTGAACTACGTCTGCGATGGAGCGGATGCGGCAAGCCCGGTCCTCGCCGACACGAATGCCACCTATACGCCCGGCTTGAGTGAAAGGAGAGGCACGACCAGCAAGTTCCTGCATTCGGATGCGCTGGGGACCACCAGAGGAATCACCAACTCCAGCCAGACCGCCACGGACGGCCTGCTCTTCGATGCCTTTGGAATGACCGTCAGCCGCGCCGGAACGACGCCCACTGCGTTCGGCTTCGTCGGAGCAGCGCAATACCAGACGGACGCCGATTCAGGCCTCCTGCTCCTCGGCCATCGCTACTACGACGCGAGCATCGGAAGGTTCATCTCCAGCGATCCGGCGCATGACGGTGACAATTGGTATGCATACTGTGGAAACAACCCACTTGGAAGGGTTGACCCCCGTGGTGAGTTTGCGCTGCTACTTGCCGGCGGTGCCATCCTCGTCCCGGTAGCGATTATCGGACTTGTGATCGTCGGCGTTGCCATCATCCTGTACCATGATGATGGGCGGGTGGGCCGCGGTATTCGCGAAACAATCGGGCGCGGATTGGACTGGATCGGCGGAAGGGTACGCGGTATTAGGGACTGGTTGGGCGGATCGGGACCCACGGCACAGCCGCCCGAGCCGACCGACCCCCGCTTCGGACCGGGGGGCGAGTGGGACATTGATCCTCGAACAAGCCCGTACAAGAATCCGCCGCCGTCAGGGGAAACGGGGACATTGCCTAAGCCGAGCCCTGGAGGCGGAACTGGGCGCTGGGTCGAACCACATCCGGAGCAATTCGATCCCAAGCCAGCACCTGAGGAGTACCGGCCGCCGAGGGATTGGTTCTAAATGACCGAGTGAATCGCGGCACCGTGGCTGACAAAACTTTGTTCGTCAGCCACGGTGCCAAACCACCGGCTCGAAGGGGGGAACAATGAGCGATTTCGAAGCCCGCATTAAGCAGCACTACGCGGACGGCCTTGACTACCTTGATAGTGGCCAGTGGGAAGATGCAGCAGCTAGTTGTGAGTCGATTCTGAGCCTAAATCCCAATTCAAGCGAGGCTTATTACAATCTTGCGTATGTGCGGATGATGCAGGAACGCTGGACCGATGCCCTGGAGAGTTGTTCCAAGGCGGTTGCTTTCAGCCCCTTTTTCGCGGATGGTCACTTTCGGCTCGGCTGCATCTCCGAGAACCTGGGGAACATGCAACAAGCCGCGGAAGCTTACGGCCATGCGGCTTCACTGTGTCCGCAAATCTTGGAATTCAATCTCAAGCTCGCAAGCGCTCTTCATACAATCGGGCAATATGATGTGGCGTATGAGGCGTACAAGCGAGTCGTGGAGCTTGACGAACACAATGCTCCTGCGATGTGTGGTGCGGGTTCAACGGCAGCAATGTTGCGAAACCGCGAAGAAGCGATCGCCTGGTTCAACCGGGCCATCGCCGCAGATCCAAGTTACGCTCACGCATACTATCTATTGGGCCATGCGATGGCATATTCCGGCAAGACGCAAGAGGCGGCTGCCGCCTATTCGACGGCCTTGCAACTGGATCCTAATCGGACTGAAGTTGCAGATGCCTTGAAACGGCTCCGGGCATCGTCTTCGGAACCTTGACCGAGAAATCGGTGAATTACGAACGACTCTTGCGCGCTGCACCTGAACGAACACCCTCTATCACAACAGTCAGTCGAGCCACAACTCGGAGCTGGGGCAGAAGTGGACCTTCAGCTACGACATCTATCTGGTGGACGATGGCTCCGGCAACATGACGGTGCACTGGGGAGACGACCTGTCGTACCCGTTCACGAAGAACATCGACGGGAGCTACACGCCTCCGACCGGCATTCACGACAAGCTGGCGGCGAACGGCAGCCCCATCACGAGCTTCGACCTGACCACGAAGGACCAGGTGAAGCATCACTTCACCAATCCGAACGGCACGGGCTGGTATGTCGCGACCATTGCCGACCGAAACGGCAACACCGTCACGGTGAATCACAACACGAGCGACTTCGTGACCTCGGTTGTCGATCCGACCGGGAGGACGATCTCGCTGACGTATACGGGCGGACTGATTACCTCGATTTCGGACCCGTTATCGAGGAGCTGGAGTAACTCGTATACGAGCGGGAATCTTACGCAGGTGACGTGGCCGAGCGTGGGCGGAAGCTCCTATAACGAGCAGTTCGGCTACAACGCGGCGCACGACATCACGAGCCACACGGACAAGCGGGGCCACAGCTTCACGGCGACGTACAACACCGATGATTCGCTGGCCTCGGAAACGGACGCCAGCTCCAACACGACCTCCTACTCGTATTCGTCCGGCCAGACGGTGATTACGGACGGAAACTCGCATACGGTGAAGCACAATTATACGAGTGGGAAGCTGACGAGGTCCCCCTTACCGCCTGGGCGCGGGCACACTCTCCACATCCGCGTAGGAAGGGAAGAGCACCTCCAGCCGCGTCAGCGAGAGAGCCAGCCGCACGGCCTGCTGGCAGCCGGCGAACACGAGCGACTTGCCCGTGTCGGTCAGTCGCTTCTGGATGTTGATCAACGCCCCAAAACCGTCGCTGTCGATCAGCGGCACCCCGCTCACGTCCACGACGACGAGCGGCTCCGACGCGTTAAACACCTGCGCGAACGCCCGGCGGAACTCGCCCACCGTTGATTCGTCCAGGATTCCCCGAACGGCCACGATGAGACGGTCCTTCCTGTGCGCCGAGGAGACGCTAACGCTGAACTCGGACTCTGGAGGCACGCTGGGCACGGTACTTGCAGCCTCCGTGCGGATCGGCGAAGCGCCCGACTCACGGCTGGATGCCGGAGAAACATGGATTGCAGGAGACGCAATGGTCCGCGGTAAACCCAAAGCCATGGCGACCTTTCGACCGGCGGCTCGGCCGGCACGCGTAGGAATACGCTCGCAACGCCGAATCGTTCGCATGTCGCGCGCACGGTCCGGCTGAGCCGTTCTACCTACACTATACGGCGCGGGCGCGGCGAGTCGCCCGCGAATTATTGCCTGAATCTGCGGAAAGCGTCCTGCGCCCGCATGCGATTGATGCTGTAAACGCAGTTGCATCGGCGCTGCCACACGGTGACCGATTCTCGCAGCGACGCCTCAATCCCTTCCGCATTTCCGGCGATTTCACGACTGCGCGTTGCTCCGCCCGTGCGCCTGGCCGTGTGCTATAATCGACTGTGACCGCCGAATCCGCCAGCTCCAGCGACCCTCGAGAATCGCCCGGCCGCGTGCTCCTTATCGAGAACGATCTTTTCTTCTCGGCCCGCATCCTGTCGGTGCTGGAAAAGGCCGGCTATGTCGCTCGGACCGCCGCGAGCCGCGAAGCCGGCGAGCGCGAAATCGTCGATTCACCGCCTGACGCGGTCATCCTGAACCTGGCATCCCCGGCGCTCGGGGGCGTTGGGTTCATCCGGCGCGCGAAGGAGCTGTCGCCGCGCGTCAAAGTCATCACGTACCTCTCCCACGTAAAGATTCCGGATATTCGCGCCGAAGTGATGGCCGCCGGCGCGGACAAGCTCTGCGCAAACTCCGCCATCACGATGCGGCTGCCCGCGATTCTGCGCGACACTCTGGCGGGCGTCGGCGCCACCGTGGAGGATTAGGCACGTGCGCACCCGGCGATACATATTCTGCATGACGGCTGCCCCGGCGCTACTTATTGCACTGATCGGTCGCGGCCCCGTTACTCTGCGATATATCTACAAACCGGGTCAGAGCCTTCTCTACACATTCACCGATTCGAGCTCGTCCGTCACCCGAATTGACGGCCGGCCGGAAGTCACCGAGTACAAGCAGACCGGCACGGGCACGCTGAAGAAGTCGATAATCTCCGTTAGCGGCGGCGAGGGAGTGGTCGACGAGACACCGGTCAGGGGCAGCAGCGAGCGGACCGACGCGCGGGGCACGACGACGCAGCTCACTTCGCCGGTCACGCGGCGCTACACCTTCACCACGCTCGGCAGAGTGCTGCACGCAGAGCGAATCGTGCCGGGCGGTCCGCCGGATGCCACGCCACAGCCATTCGACGGATTCTCGTTCACGCTGCCGGAGAAACCGGTCTCTCCTGGCGCAACATGGGCGGAGACGCTCCGCGCAATCGGGCTCGACGGCAAACCCATCATGGTGAAGGCGGCCTCGACCCTGCGCGGCGAGGCGATGCGCGCCGGACACCACGCCGACCAGATCGACGTGGTGTTCAGCAGCACGTTCATCAGTATTGCCGCAGGCGCCACGACACCGGTCACAGGGTCGCTGCGAGGCACCACCACTTACTATCTCGCCCGCGATCTCGGTCAGGAAGCAGAATCCAGGAGCGAGGTCACCATCGTTCTCAAGGGCACGACGACAGTGGACGGAAAGCCGCGGGCCGTCGCGCGGACACTCCACCTCGCACAAACCCGAACGCTGGCGAAATAGAGCGCCAACACACTTCGGATCATTACGTTACGCAAGGAGACAGGCCACGTGGCAGAGCGCGCAAAGCGTCTGGAGAAGATTCCCCCTTACCTGTTCGGCGAGATATCCCGCCTCAAGGCGAAGGCCATCGCGGAGGGCAAGGACGTCATCGATCTCGGCATCGGCGACCCCGATCAGCCCACGCCGGAAGCGGTGATTCGCGCGCTCAGCGACGCCGCCCGGAACCCGGAGACCCATCGATACGATGAATCGCCCTCCGGCGATCCCGCGTTCCTCGATGCCGTGACCCGCTGGTTCAGGGGCCGATTTGGCATCGCGCTCGACCCCGCCACCGAATCGCTCCTGCTAATCGGCTCGAAGGAGGGGCTCGCCCACCTCGCCTGGGCGTATATCGATCCCGGCGACCTCTCGCTCGTCCCGGACCCCGCCTACACCGTCTATAAGGTGAACACGCTGATGGCGGGCGGCGACGTGGTCACCATGCCGCTCCTGCGCGAGAACGGCTTCCTCCCGGACCTTACCGCCATTCCGACGGAGGCGGCGCGGCGGGCAAAGCTGCTCTGGCTGAACTACCCGAACAACCCGACCGGCGCGGTCGCAGACCTCGGATTCTATCGCGACGCCGTCGCCTTCTGCAGGCAATACGACATCCTGCTCGTGAACGACGCCGCCTACGCCGCGGTTGGCCTCGACGGCTATGTTCCCGCCTCGGCGCTCCAGGTCGAAGGGGCAAAGGAGTGCGTCATCGAGCTCCACTCCTTCTCGAAGATGTACAACATGACAGGCTGGCGGGTCGGCATGGCTTTCGGCAATGCGGACGCCATCGCGACGCTCAACAAGCTGAAGTCGAATCTCGACAGCAAGCAGTTCGCCGCCGTCTCCCGCGCCGCCGCCTATGCCATCGAGAACGTCGATAACAGCGCCACGCTCCGCCTCATCGAGAAGCGCCGTGACATCCTGGTAGACGGCCTCAACGCGCTGGGATGGGCCGTGCCGAAGCCGAAAGCGACCTTCTACGTCTGGGCGCCCGTCCCGAAGGGATACACAAGCGCCGAGTTTGCGAAGAAGCTGCTGGAGGAGGCCGCCGTCAACACGATTCCCGGCAGCGGCTACGGCGAGTACGGCGAGGGCTACATCCGTATGTCGCTCACGGTCATAGGCGACAAGAACGGCGAGCGCGTCGCCGAGGCGGTCGAACGAATCAAGCGAATCGCCGCCAGATGAGTTCCGAAGGAGGGGTGATTGCGATGACAATTCCAGTGCATGCCGTGTACGAGGAGGGTGTGCTAAAGCCGTCTACCCCAGTAGACCTTCCGGATGGTGCGCGGGTCGACATCCTTATTCTGACGGCGCTCGAATCTGGCAGTCGGCACTCTGTGGCTGATCTACTGGAGGAGATTGCGGACCTGCCCGCCGGGCAGCAGCCTAACGATCACGTTTCGCATCCCGCACGCGATCACGATCGAATCCTCTATCTCCGGTGAATCGACAATGGTCTTCGTTGACACGAGCGCCTGGTTTGCTTCCGTGGTTCCAGACGACCCTGACCACGCAGCGGCAATAAAGTGGCTGCGCGAGAATGAGCGTCTGCTAATCACGACGGACTACGTGGTTGATGAAATCCTGACGCTGCTTCGCGCCCGCGGGCAGAACCGCCGTGCTGCCGCACTCGGATCGAGACTGTTTGAGGGCGCGGTGGCGGATATCCATTACCTGACACAAGCCGACATTGCGGAAGCGTGGGCAACATTCGTCCGCTCTGCCGATAAAGAGTGGAGCTTTACGGATTGCAGCAGCCGTGTCGTGATAGCCTCGCGCCGGATATACACAGCCTTTGCGCTCGACCACCATTTTGAGCAATTCGGCAACGTCATCGTGGTGCCGTAGCGGTCACAGGCGCCCGGCCTGTGAGCTACCGACATTTATGGCTGCTTGGTTGGCCGGGTTGTTTGCGTCGATGAGGCACTTGAGCGAATCAAGCGAATCGCCGCCTGATTGAGAGTCACGAGATGGTTGCCATACCCGTTCCCGACCCGGATTTCGGCGGCGGACGATGGGGACGCGGTCGGTGCAAATCCGTAGTGGTCGCCGACACCGAGCGACACGTCGTCCGGCTCATCCAGGTGAATCTGGAGCGTCGGGGTATAGATGTCGTTGCTGCCACTGACGTTGCTTCGGCGCGGCAAAGGATTGTCACACGTAATGCCGACCTACTGATAATATCGCTGGCGATGGAGGGCTGCGCCGATTTGCTGCGCGAGCTTCGGGGCACCGAGGCAACCGCCGACATACGGTCAATTGGATTGTCCGACGCGAAAGGCGAATCAGAGGCGAGCTTGCTTGAGGAGTACCGCGTGGATGCGGTGGTCCGAAAACCATTCAACCCGGCCGATCTTGTCAGAATCGTGACCGGCGGCTAGGAACCTACGCCGAATAGTCTTCCTATCTCGACGGTGGCGCAGGCGAGGGCTTTGCCGCGGTGGCTGATTCGGTGCTTCTCGGCGGGTCGCAACTCGGCCATCTGTTTGCCAGCCTCCGGGATCAAGACGATGGGGTCATAGCCGAATCCGAACGCGCCCCGCATCTCATGGGCGATACGGCCTTCGCAGACGCCGCTGCACTCGACGAGCCGGCCGTCCGGGGTGCAGATGGCGACGGCGCAGACGAATCGGCAGGTTCGCTTCTCCTCTTCCACACCCCCCATCAACTCCAGGATTCGCGCCATCTTCTCCGGGAAGGGTGTGTCCGCGCCGAGGAATCGCTTGGAGTGGATGCCCGGCTCCCCGCCCAGCGCATCGATTACGAGGCCGCCGTCGTCCGCGATGCATACGCGTCCCGTAGCCTCCGCGGCAGCACGCGCCTTGATAGCCGCGTTCTCCACGAAGGTCGAGCCCGTCTCCTCCACGTCGGCGTCCACGCCCGGAAAGTCAGCCAGCGTAAGGATTTCGATTCCCGTTCCGCTCAGCGCTACTCCGAGAATCTCGACCATCTCGCGGCCCTTGTGCCTGTTCCCCGTCGCGATGACCAGTTGTCGCTTCATCTCCATCGGATCTCCCTAATTCCGCAATCCGCAATCGGCAATCCGCAATAGGAACGCTCCCGCCTCAGATTACGAGGACGGGAGCGCAGGGTTGTCACGCCAATCAATCTGGCGAATTAGTAGTGCAGTCGGGCGGCCGTGTCGTCGATCAGCGCGTTGACGGCGGCACGCGCGCGAATGATTCGGAAGATCACCGTGTCGGAGTTTATCGACACGTCCACGCTGCGCGGAAGAAAGAGCGATTCGACGGCGTCTCGCGGCGCGGGCTGCCCGGGTTGGGCGGGCACCACGTCCTCCGGCTCGACAGTCATGTGCCGCAGCACGAAGGGCCGGACCGTCTCATAGTTCTTCAGGAACCACGCGCGCAGCGACGCGTACTGCTCGTCGCGGCCTTCGTGGTCGCCCTCTTTGGCCGACCAGCAGAGCAGGTCTACCAGATCGTCGAATTGGCGGGTGAATTCAGGCAGCAGCGTCTCCGGAATGATTTCCGGCTCCAGCGCCTCGCGGCTCTTCCAGGGCAGGGGGAAGGTGGGAAGCCGGACCGATGGACCCAGGATCTGAACATTGGTAGCGATGGTCGTTTACACCCCCTTCTCGATTTGTCGGAAGATGACGTAACAGGCGGGCAACGCGAGCGACGGCAAACTGCGCCCGAAGCTGCAGGCGCGCGGAAAGAGGAACGGGCAGACCGGAACGAACCATAGCGGCCTCTCCCAAACCGGCACTTGTCGCTGGTTGTGTTACTGAAACGGGGTGATGATCAGCGGCTGGACTGCTGCACGTAATTGAGCTGGAGATCCCGAACCAGGTTGCGAAGCTCCCGGCGCGTCTCGTCGTCCAGCTCCGGCTCGATCTTCTCGGAAAGGAACGCCACGCAATCGATGGCCGTCTTCGCCTGGCCGAGGTCCCTCTCGATGGATCCGGTGGCCGGATCCGAGATGAGACCCAGGGAAATCCAGGAGCCCTGGTTGAGGATGTCGATGCACATTAACAGGCGGTCGCGGACGTTCAGGCGCGGCATAGCGCCGAGATGATCCGTGGTGTTCGCTGCATCGAACTCGCCGGATTCCGCGGGTTGTGAGGATTGCGCCGCGGGGCGAGTCACGTCCGTTTCCTGGGCAGAACTGCTCTGGGCGGGTTCCGTACCACTCGTCGTGGAGGAGGGGGAATCCGAAGGCTCGGCTGGTTCCTGCGAAACGCGGCGCTTGTCTGTAAAGGTGAACCCGGACTGTTCTTCATCCGACATCTGGCGAACCCCTCCGCGCCGGGCCTCGCGACCCTCTGCCATCGCGCGCTGTTCGACCTGCTCGCCGGAGCGCTCGACGTTGGCTGAGTATATCACATCGCCATGCGGTTTTCAAGCGGAAAACCGGCCATTTTCGATCCAATTTGGCCGGCATGAATCTGCTCGAATCGCGGCGTTCTCAGCGGTCGGATCCGCCTGGTGAACACGGAGACGACACGTGCTTAACGTTATCGGCGAATGCGCAGGTTCGACATATTGCGAACCCTTCCGCGGCTTCCACGATTCCGTCGATTCGACGCATTCCCCGCTCGCCCCTGCCCGTTCCGCGAGGCGTTCGCGCTCGTGCCGCGCAGCTTCAAGTCGCCCGCGTCGACCTCCATCAGCTTCAACGACTGCGCATCCCGCGGCGCTCCCGATGCCGTCGAGTACTGCGCGGTCACCATGCCGCCGATGGACCGCATCGTCAGCGTCAGCGGGGTCGGCCCCACGTTCGACGGCGGGTCGAGGGCCAGCCGGATCGCGTAATTCCCCTCCGTTCCCGTATACGTGCCGGCGTAGTGCAGGGCGGTCCCGGTCGCGCGCGACCAGTCGGCGGTGGCAAGGCCGCCGGCAAAGAGCTTGAGGCCGAAGCTGATGTCGGATGGGAGGAGGTGGCCCTCGTACCGCTCGATCACACGGTTGGCAGCGGGCGCAGGAGTCGTGGCCGTTCCCTTCGCACGAGTTTGAATCGCGCTGCTGTTCGTCCGCGCGGCCGCTCCACGGCGAACGGGGTCCGGCCGGCCCGTTGAAGGCGCGGCAGGAGCGCCGGGACCGGCGAACGCGGCGGATCGGAAGAGCGCGGACAATTCGAGCGAGTTATCGTGGCCCGGCATCGATTCGGGTATCAGGGCAAGAGTGTGGCCGCCGGCCCGCGCGAACCAAATCTCGGCGACATGGTCGGACCCGCTGGCGCTCTGGTCTCTGTAACGGAAGATTGCGCCGCTGCCGGCACTCATGGTAAGGGGCTTCACGCCGGCGTATGTTACGCTCCCTGCGAGTTTGGATGCCGAGGCATCGGCGCGGGAGCGGAGATCGGGGCTGAGCGTCGGGTCGCCGGAGGGATATGGCTTGATCGTGTCGACCTCCAGCCGGTAGTGGTCGGCGGCCGGAGAGGTGAGATGAATCGCCGGCCCGTCCGCGGTCACCCGCCACGCCCGTGGATAGCGGAAGGAGATCGACCGGTCCGGCGCGACCCAGGTCGGCCGATTGTCGCCCTCCTGCGCTATCGCTCGCCCGGTGGAAGCAGCGACGAGCGCGAATCCGCAGATGACCAGGGCCACCTTCGCAAGAATCCGATTACGCAATTCGAACCCCTCCTCCTCACCGACAAGCGTCCGCGCTTCTCTATCTGACGATGCCGACAGCCAATTGTTCAGGCAGAGCGATTCTGCTCCACACGAAATCGGGTAGTCGGGGTCGTCACCGGCCCCGCCTCCCGCGCCACCGTACGTGCGGGTCCGCACCGGGCGGTTCACACGCACGCAAACGACAAGTAACGCTCATGCAGGCTGGCACGGCCCAGCGATTTGAGCGTTGCATTGGTGAGGGCGCTGGTCATGGCCGGAGTGCCGGCGATATGCCAGTGTCCATTTCCTTTGATACGCCACCCCATAGGCCAGCCAGGGACCTGCTCCCGCTTTGACCAACTGCTTCGCACGGGTACGCGACCTCTTCCACTGCTTCCATTGGAAACAGCGAAGGCGGCGGCGAATCCACCAATCAAGAGACTGGAACACGGACGGAGTGTGAGCGCGCCAGAAGTAGGCAGCCCATCCGTTCGTGAAAGCCCTCAATTCGGAAAGCATCCGGCCCAAACTCATGCCCCGGTTGCGCCTGGTGATGGCGCGAACACGCTCCATCATCCGCTTCTTGCTCCTGG
>Ga0068855_100007896_pt1 | contig 12854 bp, 13 predicted proteins | sample KBSCornC52_FD_66592 | JGI IMG/M metagenome (GOLD analysis project Ga0068855, IMG submission 66592) | Corn rhizosphere microbial communities from Kellogg Biological Station, Michigan, USA - KBS Corn C5-2 | ecosystem: Host-associated > Plants > Roots > Rhizosphere > Soil ... | reverse complement strand
CATTACAGAGAAGTACACTATTGCAAAATTAAAATAGAAGAATCTGTTCCAGGAAAAAAAGTGGTATGGCATGTAGTTAAAAACTACTTCAATTTTATCAAAGACACGGCTGAATGGAAAGACACCCGCATTAGTTTTGAGATCACTGAAAAGGACGGCAAAACACAGCTCACTTTCACGCACATTGGCCTGGTTCCCGAATATGAATGCTTCGAGATCTGCCAGGATGCATGGAGCCATTATATAAAAAGCAGTTTGTACAACCTGATCGTTACAGGGGAAGGACAGCCCAACCCCAAAGACGCCACTTACGAGTTCAATGAGCGGTTGATTGAAAAATGGAATCTCGAATAACAGACGTACCAAATATTCAGATTATAAAGCCCGCTCAAAAGCGGGTTTTTTACTTCGATATTCTACATTTAGCATTCAATATTCGATATTCCACAGTTACCTGATCAGCACAAAATCTCCTTTCTTGAAAATTGTTTTACCTGTGTAGTCGGTAGCCTGCACCATGTATACAAAATTGTCAGTTGCCTGCAGCTTGCCGCCGACAGTACCATCCCAGCCTTTACCGGCCTCACTGGTATTAAAAACCAGTTGTCCCCAGCGATTGTACACTCTGAAATAGGTGAGCGATTTTATTCCTACCAATATCGGACGGATCATATCGTTGCGACCATCGCCATTAGGCGTAAAGCCGGTAGGCATAAAAATATCTGCGGGTGTTTTAAATACTTTCACAACTACCGTATCAGAACCACTGCAGCCGGCGCTTGTAGCGGCCGTTACAACATAGGTAACGGATGCATCTGTGTTCAATCCGTATACGGCAACCGGATCAGGAATATGCGAATCATTTAATCCCGTAGCAGGCGTCCAGCTCCAGATATTGGCATTTTCATCATTTACGGTGGCATTGAACTGAAGAGGCTGATTCACCACTACCGCCGTATCGTCTCCGGCAGATACAATAATAGGATTCGTAACATGAATATAAAAAGTGTCCTTCAGCGGGTTTGGACATCCTGCATTGTAAACAGTAAGCACAACATTCGATGTCGCTTTTGGCGTTGCCGTGGCGGTGGTGTTGTAGGGAACACTTCCAACAACACCATTGCCCGTGCCTGTTAAAGGCACATTATTGCTCCAGTTGTAACTGGTGCCCGTTGTAATGGTAGCATTCAGCAAAGCTGATTTACCATAACAGATATAAGATGAATCAGGGTTAATAGCCGCCACCGGAAATGGCACGTTAATATACTTAATGGAAGCTACGGTACTCGTATCTGCCGGACATACACCGCTTTTCACGATCGATCGGTAATAAGAGGTCTTATTCACCGTTCCGGCATTGTACTTTGAATTCTGGTAAGCAGGTGTAAAATCACTCCAGCTTACGCTGTCGTACGATAACTGCCAGTTCAATATGGACCCTGTATAGCTAAGCAGATCAATTGTGGGAATGATGTTCTGTCCTGCGCAAACATTCAGGCTGGCCGGGTTCAGCATACCACCCACTGTTTTTGGATCAACCGTGATCAGGGCCGCAGCGCTGGTATCGATACTGCACGCGCTTCCGTTTTGTACCAACGCCGTGTAGTGGGTGGTAGTATTTAGATTTTGTGCCGTATAGTTGTTCGCAGTAACGCCTACATCTTTCCAGGAAACGCCATCTGTTGACGACAACCACGTCACAACATTACCCACCTGTCCTGAAATGGTAAGCGGCGAACTGTTGATGCCCGCACATACTGTTGCGTCCGTTAACACGCGCCCTGCAACAGTAGGAGGGGTGGTGGTTACATTGATCGTATCCATCAGGTCCGCACAGCCGTTTACTTCATGGTTTATAATATATCCTCCGTTATTCCCAACGGTTACATTAATGATATTTGTATTGGCGCCTGAGTTGATCGTCCAGCCGGCAGGAACCTGCCAGTTGTAGCTCGCGCCTGCCAGTGCGGGCACAGAATATTCTGATGTATTGTTGATGCAGGCTACTGTTTTTCCGCTTATTTCAAGACCAGCACACGTGTTGCGCAGCGCCACATAGGCATAGGCAAAGTGAGCGCCGGGTGTGCAGTTGTCTGCTTCAAATGTAAGCGCAACTGTTTGGCCGCGGTAAGGCGACAGGTCGAATGTTACTTCTGTCCATCCTTTTGTCCATACATCACGCAGATAATTTCCTCCTCCATTACCGCCGAAAGACTGAAAAAGAACAGGGCTGTTGGTAAAACCATTCGCCAGGGCCGTCGCTGTATCCAGCGTAGCGCCGGTGCCCGAACCGCCGCCGCCCGACGAGGCATTATTAAAAGTAGGAAGATAATATTTGGGTGAGGCGCAGGATATTACACTGTCGTGGGTGCTTAAGGTGGCCTTGAACAACGGCTGCTCATTTGAATTGTGAGTACCGTTTTCCAGCACCATGGCATAAGCATAGGTCATGGTATAGGGAACCGAAGCCGAGCCCGGGGGCACACCAGGTACATTAATGGTATAGGTGATTGACCTCGTAAAACCGCCAGGATTACGGCTATTGCCGCCCAGATCGTGCGAGGTGGCCGTTGACCCTAATAATACGGCATAATTGTAGGCATACCCATTGATAGTGGGTATGGTAGGAAAACCTCCAAACGCGTCGATACCCGAACTGGTGATCACCTGTATACCCGTGGAGGAAATGCTGTATTCAGAAATGCTTGTAACGCCGGTATTGGGCGCCGGATAATTCTGCACCGCATGGCCCACAAGCCCCGTAGCCGCAGACCAGTTCGACAGATCGTGTGTATTGAAGTTGATATTCGCAGGACAGGTTTGCACCTGTGAAAACACGGGGGCCGCTATATAAATTAGCAAAAGGCACAGCAAATATGGTATCCTTGTTTTTATAGTGGCCACAAAAGAAATTTGATATCTGTTTTACGAATAATTGCCTGCTCTGGTTGGCCTTTATATTAGTTTTTTATAAATTCCTACAGATCAACAAGGGGAATAAAGCTGTTATTTCAAAGGGGAAAGGTCGTAAGGTACTATGGTTCTGACTAATGTAAGTTACAAATATAAACTTCACGCCAATTATCGATAAAAAGGCCGAAAAAACCGACGAAACGGATGAGGTATTACTTTTAATGCATATCTGACTCCTTTCTGACTGTCTCTTAACCTGCACTTAATACTGACTTAACCCTCGCAGAGGCAAGACCGATATCGTATGTATTTTTTCATGCCAAATGCAAGTGATCGCATTTCCTGGTGTATGAAATAACTTAAACGTTTTCGAAAAATAAGTAGCGTGCGCACTTATAAACAAAACTGCACGGATATACGCAAAAACTGCACACTTACCAAGTGGTACTATGTCGATATTGCACACACTGTATATTTGATGCGGTATCTCATACTTGATTGCAAAAACTGTCGGGAAGCACCTTGTGCGTTCTGTTATTTCCTGTAAACGCTTTACTGTTTTAATCACTGTTCATTACCTGTAGCAGACCGGTAACTCCGGTTCTGCAAACCTGTGCATGCATTTAATAACATAAATGTGTATACGTCTTTTATTTTTTAACCATAAAATCTCATCAAATGAAAGTAGTGATCCATGGGATTCTGCCCGCAGTATCATTGCTGGTGGCAGCATCATTTTTGCCGGCTTCATGTAACAAGCCATCATCCCAGGCAGTTACTGAGAATGTTGCACCAACGGCAAATCCGTCACAATCCTTACGCGAAAGCGCCAGCACTTATTTTATTGGTCTTACAACCCCAAAGGCCGATTCGGTCACCGTTGCACCTAAAGGAAATAAGAAGTACCTGCAGATCATTAATCACAAACCGGTAAACAAGTTTGCCGATATCAGCAAAACAATCAACTGGCAGAATGCCTTTGAAGAACAGATCTCCGGGGCCACCTATCTGTTTGTTCCTGTTAAGGAAAACATCAAGCCTTTTGCAAACAAGAGCTACGAATTTTTCAGGTACCTCATCTTCTCGAAAGACAAACAGGCGCAATCAACTGTTTCGGTTATTGAAGTATTGAGCGATAAAGACGCTGCATTCGCATTGCCGCTTCGGCAAATTGCAGTAACTGCTTATAAAAACAGGATGGAATCAAAAGCCGATAATATCGGAAGCGAAAATGCCTCTGTCGTGTTTTTTGATAACAGCTACAAACAAACCGATGTTTTTAAGCTAACCAATGGCGTGTGGAGCAAAGGGAGTACCTGGTTCCCCAACGACCTCAGAACACATAATTAGTCTCATTAAACCAAATTCAAAAGAAATGTTATGAGAAACACATTCATCATATTATTATGCCTTTTCCTTTCACAGTTTGTAAAAGCACAAAGCTATCCTGCTGTATCGATCGTTGTCGGTACCACCTCTACGTATGCCGGTCCATGGCAGTACTATAATGGAATTTATATTCAGCTCGACAGAACATATGACCAGGGGGTTACAGTAAATGGTTACTGGCACGACACCGATGGCCCCGATGTAGGTGACCCTTTTTCCATTACTGTACCTGCGGGAACAACCTATTATGCTACATCAAATTATCATTTTAGCACTAGTTCTACCGAATTTTTTCTAACCTCCATTACACCCACATTGGTTACCCACAGTAATGTAACCTATAATACGCAGTACTATCTGGGAGCTTCAGGAATTCCTGTTACAACAAATCCGAATAATCCTAATGAATACATCGGTAGCTATCATAATCAGGAATGCATCTCGATGATCCAGACAATGAATTTCAGTACGGCAACTGTTGCCAATGTATTAAGTAATGTAGATGGATTCCTCTCTTCAAAAGGATACAGTTCTTCACAATTCGACAGCTGGTATAATTCGGCTGTATCCGCCGGCTATTTCAACATATCGAATATTTCGTCGTATGCTAATGATGCCGATGCATATTGTAACTCACTTTATTCGCAGGGAATAATTGATCTGCAGGTAAAAAATTATCTTCACCAGATGTTTGCTGCGGTTGATGCTTATGTTACTGACGCCGATTTGTCTAGTTATTACGGGGCTGCCGACCAGCTTGTTTCAATCGAAAATACTATTAGCAACGATAACACCTTGTCGGCAAATGATAAAAGTGGTTTGCTGGGTGTTGGAGCTGTTTTACGCTACAGCGGCGCTAACTGGGCGCAATATATAATTGATAACGGAAACGGTGGCGGATCTACTTTTAATAGTGATCCTTTGCATGCTCCCTTTTCAGCAACATATGCATACCAGGCTATGCCACATGGGCCGAATGTAAAATTGACTGCGGAGCAAAGGCGCTTTTTCAGATTCAGCTGGAAGAAGTTCTGGAAAGCAGACGGCCTTGGTGCAATAGGAGGATTCTGGGGTTCTATATTTGGCGGTGGTAGTGTGATACTTGGCGTGCTTGGCGGAGCTATTGGCGGTTCATGTGGCTATGCCGTCCTTGGAGATTAATGTGTGAAACATGTGAATAAGTATTATTAAAAAATTTATAAAGCCTTTCCCACAATGGGAGAGGCTTTGTAGCAAAAAAGGTATACCTCCTTCACTGATTTTCATGGAGTTTCGCTTCAAACTGTTTAGCAACAAGTGTTTTCACTGTTCCTTTTTGGAGCCTCGTATAGTATTTTTTCTTTAGTGTACAATATTATTTTTGAGTTCACAGCTTGCAAGCATGACAAATTCACTGTACATTTAATAAACCCGTTACCCCACATTAAAACTAAAAGTATATGCTTAGGCTTACCCGATGGCTCATACCCGCTTTAATGGTTGTGGCATTACCTGCAATGGCACAGCAGCATACTGCAACGAATGTTGCATTTAATCCTAACGCAGCAGCAATTTCACCTGCTGTATTTGCTCAATCAAAAATGAAGATCGATTCCGTTGTAGCGATAGCAGATGCTGCCGATGGTCTTGATCATGCAGCTTTTGGAGGCAAAACGCGTTTATGGCGGTATAGAGTAGAATGTCATTACAACACGGCTACCAAAGAAATTTGTAAAGCCAACTTTCTGTTCATTACTGATTCATTGAATTTTAGAAAGATCTATTATTTCAAAAATAATAATCTGATAAAGATCACTGAAGACAGTACAGTTTATTACCAGGTAGGTGATCATCTGATTAATGATCAGGGTGGCATGGCCACGCCTACAGTACAAAAGATCCTGCTGAGTGTTATTACAGATACATGGCAGGGCATTTATGCGGCTTTGTTCCCATAGTAGGGATACACCAGACTAACCGCTCCTTATATTCATATTGATACTTATACCTTTGTTCGAGACGCCGGGAATTATCAGATTCTAAGCGTCTCTTTTTTATTGTAGTATGCTTCCGATTACCAGTCTTTTACTAAACTCAACCGCTGAACATATATTCAACTTTTCATTTTCTTTTATGTTAGATGAAATGTTTGAATTCGTGTACAAAAATAGCAGCAGTGCTTATCAAGGAATATCGGCCGCAAGGCGTTTTAGCCAGCTATGTCAACAGTTACCAGGTGATTTCAACAGAAAACCAAATCACCAAAACAGTGCTGCCCGAAACATCACCCCTTTTGGCATTACGGTATGAAGGAAGATTTGATTATATTATTCATAACCGGTCCACTCAAATGCCGGCGCTTGCATTGGCTGGTTTAAGAAGTTCCGTTAAACAGGTGTATATGGCAAAAAACACCGGTGTGTTTCTTGTTAAATTTAAAGAACTGGCCATAGCTTCCTTCTTTAAAGAACCATTGCATTGTTTTTTTGAAAAAGGAATCGCTGTGGATGATCTTTCTCTTAAGCAAAACATTTCCGGCGTAGAAGAACAGTTATACAAAGCCAAAGACGACAGCGAAAGGATCCTGGCAGTTGAAAAATTTCTTATTTCACTTTTAAAACAGCAGGGAACAGATCAGCTGATCAGCGCAGCGTTGCAAAAAATAATGGCCGTGCATGGGAATATAAAAATAAAAGAACTGGCCCGGGTATTAAATATAAGCATGGATGCATTTGAAAAACGTTTCCGGCGAATAGTAGGCGTATCTCCCAAGCGTTTTTCAACTCTTGTACGTATGAAATATGCCATAAAAAATAAAACGGCTGCTCAGTCTGTTACCGATATGGCATTAACACTGGGCTATTTTGATGAATCGCATTTCATAAAAGATTTTAAGTTATTTTCCGGTCAAACTCCCTTTCAGTATTTTGCAGCAACCCGGTAAAAGATCAATGATTTTTTCCTATTTAATGCCTCACAACAATGCCAATTTTGAAGTCTAAAACTTTAAAAAATGGAAGTAATAAAGCTGGGCTTTTTAATCAGATTTCAGGCAAAAGAAGGAAAAGAAAATGAGCTGGAGCAGGCAATGAAAAAAGCGCTATCTAAAGTTCAGGAAGAAACAGGTACCATTACCTGGTTTGCATTCCGGTTCGCACAATCAGAATTTGGCGTTATTGATACTTTTTATGATGAAGAAGCCCGACAGATCCACTGGGAGGCCGGAAAGAATGCGGTAGAAGAACACTTGCAATCGTTAATTGTAAAAGAATCTTTGTCGGTTAATAAAATTGATATAGTAGCTGCAAAGTTGTAAATCACCAGGTGCCTGCTTTAGATTAGTTTAAAATTGTTGTACAAACCCGGTTACATACTTACTTTTGTGCTGGTACCCACTCTAAAGTAGGCATATCATGACACTCGTAAAAGAATCATCTACCATACAGGAAAATAAAAACCAGGCGTTTGTAAACTGTCCCGTAACTTTTGTAATGGAAAAGATCGGCGGTTACTGGAAGCCGATTATTCTGTTTAATCTTTTATCAGGCACAAAGCGTTACAGCGAACTGAAAAAGTCAATCCCTCCCATTACCGAAAAGGTATTAATACAACAACTGAAACAACTGGAAAACGATGGTTTAATAATCAGGCGGTCAAAACCTGTGGTGCCGCCTTTTGTAACCTACGAATTATCCAAATCGGGCAAAGCCCTGCGTCCCGTATTATACGCCATGGCAGTATGGGCCGTTGACAATAGCGGCAGACAGTCGCGAACATTTTCAAGGCAATTAAAAGATTTTCCGGCGGAATAGAAAAAAGTTTACTACCCCATGTCCTATTTAGGTCACTTCGTGACTTATAATAGTTAAAACACTAAAAGAATATGGGAAAGTTAATTTTAGCAGGATTTGTAACCCTCGACGGCGTAATGGAAAAACCATGGGAATGGGCAGGGCCATGGTTCGATAAGGAAGGAAAAGACCATTCAACGGAAGAACTGCAGAAATCTGAATGGTTTTTACTCGGGCGCAAAACTTATCAGCAGTTTGTCGCCAGCTGGCCGCTGATACAGGGCGAAGCCTATTTTGATGAAGTAAACGCCATGAAAAAACTAGTGGTGTCGCAGTCACTGCCTCACGCAGACTGGAATGCCAGCATACTAAGCGGCGATGTGCCCAACCAGCTGCGGGCCCTCAAAAAGCAAAGCAATAAAAATATCATAAAATACGGAATAGGTTCACTCGGTAATACCTTAATACAACACGATCTGGTTGACGAATTTCATTTTTCCCTGATCCCGATCACCTTAGGAAAAGGAGCCCACGCCTTTGAAGGGATGGATACCTCAGGATTCACATTTCAGTTAAAACAGTCAAAAACATTTAAGAACGGAGTCGTTAATCTGGTTTATATTCCGGTAAAAAAATGAGCTACGTTCTGTCTCCGGATGGCACATCGAAAAACCAATATGGCTTCCTGTGCCCCCTATGCGACTATCCTGGCAAGGCGGGGCAGGCTGTGATGATAAATGCATTGTATTATTAAAAATTGAAATTATATGGAAGAGTTTGCACTTATATTCCGTCGATCGATAGCTGCGCAGCTTTCTGAAGAAGAAATAAAAGAAGTAATGCCCAAATGGGAAAAATGGGTGGCAGGCATTGCTGCTCAGGGAAAATTCAAACCCGGCGGCCATCTGAAGGACAGCGGGAAAGTATTAATGCCGGGCGGACAAATTACAGACGGCCCCTTTGTAGAAGTGAAAGAACAGTTATTGGGAGTGATATTTGTACTGGCTGATGATATCGACGAAGCAATTACCCTCGCCCATGGTTGCCCCATACTGGAAGAAGGCGGGCATGTAGAAGTGCGGCCTGTGAGAAAAGCATCTAATTGTTGAGATTTGTGACTTTCATTCATCATGGAACACGACGTTTTAACCCGGTTATTCAGAAGCGAATTTTCAAAAATGGTAGCGGTGATCAGCAGGTCGTTCGGACTGGAACATCTTGAAACGGCTGAAGACATCGTTAGCGAAACATTTATGCTGGCAACAGAGAACTGGCAGAAAAATGGTATTCCTGAAAACCCACAGGCCTGGCTTTATACAGTCGCCAAAAATAAAACGCACCGTTATTTTAAACGGAAAACTATTTTTTCGCAAAAAGTGGCGCCGGCCTTTCAGCAGCAAATTGAAAGCACCGTTTTTCAGGATGAAAATTTTTCTACACAGAATATTCGCGACAGCCGCCTGCAAATGATGTTCGCGATCTGTAATCCCGTTATCGCCGGTGAAGCGCAAATAGCACTTGCTCTTCGGGTACTGTGCGGTTTTGGCATTGACGAAATAGCTGAAGCATTTTTTACCACAAAGGAAACAATTAATAAACGTCTGTACCGGGCTAAGGAAAAATTGAGGGCCGAACAGATACAAATGGAATTGCCGGGCAATCGCGACATTAATAAACGGCTGAATGTTGTATTGCATATCCTTTATTTATTGTTTAATGAAGGATATTATTCAACTACGGGAAATCAGGTACTGCGAAAAGATCTGTGCAGCGAGGCACTTCAGCTGGCAGTGCTGCTGACAGAATTTGAAAGCACCAATTTGCCAAAAACCAACGCACTGGTGGCGCTGATGTGTTATCATTCATCACGCTTTCCTGCCCGCGAAAATGCAGCTAATGGAGCGGTGACATTGGATGAGCAGGAGAGGCACTTATGGGATCGCGACCTGATTAAAGCCGGTAGTTTCTATCTTAGTAAAGCGGCCGAAGGCAACGAAATAACCTCTTACCACCTTGAAGCAAGGATCGCTTTTTGCCACGCCGAATTAACTGCTGATAAAGAGAAATGGCCTGAAATACTCAAGGCCTATGACATGCTGATAGAAATAAACAATTCTCCCGGCGTAATCATCAATCGTATTTATGCCATTTACCGGGTTCATGGCGCCATGGCGGCGCTGGAAGAAACCGATAAATATTATAATGTGCGCGACAGCCATTACTATTATACACTACTGGGAGAATTGTATCTGCATGTTGATAAAGAGAAAGCACGATCAAACTTTTTGCGTGCCCTGTCCCTGGCACGATCGGCACATGACAAACAAATGTTGCAATATAAAATTGACCGGCTTAAGGGTGAGCCATAAAAAAAGACATCTTTACCAGATGTCCCTTTTCTCCTTTGCTCTTAAACGCTCTTAGCCTGCAATAACCGTCCAGTCGTAATTGCCATACCCTTTTTCGATCCATTGGTCCATAAGCGCTGCTATAGCTGGCAACAGGGTGAGGGCAGTACCGTTATCTTTTGCGGCCTGCAGGAACAGTCCTGTATCCTTTCTTGCCATAGACAGTTCCCACGACGGACTGCTATGATCTGCCGAAGTCATTCTTTTTATACGTGCTGTTACACCGGTACCGGGGTTCCACGAGGTGAACAGGGTAGTAACATCATCAGCCGTAACTCCAAGCGCTTTTGCCAGAGAAAGCGTATCTTTTAAGCCGGCGGTTAAACATACCAGAAACGCATTACCGGTAAGTTTCATAGCGGCAGCTTTACCCGCTTCTGCACCAAAATGAAGCAACTTGCCCGTCATTTTTGATAATTCGGGTTCCAGTTTATTAATAATGGCCTCATCGCCCGATACCAGCATAAAACCTGTTCCGTCCAATGCATTGGATGGACCCATAAATACCGGAGCATGCTGGTAAATAAACCCTTTTTCTTTCCATTGCTTTGTTCTTTTTATAGCGCCTTCCTTTGAGGTCGTCGTGTGATCAATAATGATGGCGCCCGGCGTAAGTCCCGGTTCTGCAGCCTGTAATACCTGGTCAACAGAAGCGTCGTCTTTCAGCGTCAGGTGAATAATATCGACGCCTTTTACTGCATCATCTACCTTGTCGAATGCTTTTGCTCCATATTGTTCAAGGTCCTTTGCCTTTGATGGTGTGCGGTTCCAAACCTGCACTTTTTCTCCCTTATTAAGCATTGCCCGTACGAAATTTGAGCCCAGTAAGCCCATGCCTAAAAATGCCTTCATAACAATTGATTTTTTTTCTGTGCCAAATTAGGGAAATATTTCTCGTCAGAATGCCAGAACGCAAAAGGAATGCAAAGAACTGACCTGGCGCCCTTGTGGGAATCTAACCGGGTCTTGTTTTTGCAACATTATCACCAAAATTCTGCAAACACAATGAAAGCTAAATGGCTGTTCCTTGCTCCATGTATACTAATACTCGCTCCCGGTTGCCGTTCACGTGACTCTTCGGCTTCAAACGCTTCTACCGCTTCGACACCCGGCACGCCCGGGGTTGATACTTCAACCTATACCGGTTTTCACTTTTTTGTACTCGGCGACTGGGGCCGCCGGGGAATTGCGCCCCAGCAGGCCGTGGCTGACCAAATGATCGCCTACGCAAGAAGAAGACATCCTGCCTTTATTATAACCACCGGCGATAACTTTTACCAGGAAGGTGTGCAATCGGTCAATGATTCACACTGGACGGCTTCTTTCACAAACGTGTATAAAGAACTTACCAAAAACTATAACTGGTATCCGGTGTTGGGTAATCACGATTATGAAGGCCATGCCAGTCAGAAGGCCGAAATGGAATACCACCACATCAATCCCCGCTGGAATATGCCATATTATTATTCCACCATGGTTGCAAAAACAGCCGATAGTCAGCAGGTGCGCTTTGTGTTTATAGATACCAATCCGTTCTACCGGTATTATCATGTTGCAGGAGGATATCCCATGATCGGGAAGCAGGACACAGCCCTGCAAAGAAAATGGATTGAAACTACCCTGGCCGAAGCAAAAGAACCATGGAAATTTGTTATTGGTCATCATCCTGTTTACTCCTGCGGTACCGAACATGGCAATACGCGCGAACTGATCAGCCTGTTAAAACCACTGCTGGAAAAATATAAAGTACAGGCATATCTGTGCGGACATGAACATAACCTGCAGCATGAGCAACCCGCAGGCAGCTACGTAGATTATTTTGTGTGCGGGGCGGGCTCCGAAGTAAGCCCTGTAGTAAAAGGAACAGAAACAAAATTTGCTTTAAGCACACCCGGCTTTGCCGACATAAGCGTCAGAAATGATTCACTGTTCCTGCAATACATCGATATGAACGGGCGTGTTGTTTATAGTTATGCAAGAAAGAAGTAAATAAATTATTCAGCATTCATTTTTTAAACGAATTGTTATGAACTGGACAGGAAAATGGAAGAATCAATATGGTTCTATACTGGAAATTACAAAACAGGAAAACGGTAACCTCGAAGGTACTTTTGAATCGGCTGTGGATCACTCAACCAAAGGACAAAAATTACCGGTCGTGGGCGTGTATAACGATATATTGATAGGCGTTACCTGTACAGGAGGTAATCATGTTGTAACCTATGCGGGCATGTTGTATAACGGAAAGATGGAGACAGTTTGGCATCTGGTAACCGCAAAAACAGAGAACGATGCCGCTAAAACGAAAATGCTTGCATGGTGGGAGTCTGTAAAAACCAATGTTGATACATTTGAAAGAATATAAAGGCAACCA
>Ga0068855_100007895_pt1 | contig 12854 bp, 10 predicted proteins | sample KBSCornC52_FD_66592 | JGI IMG/M metagenome (GOLD analysis project Ga0068855, IMG submission 66592) | Corn rhizosphere microbial communities from Kellogg Biological Station, Michigan, USA - KBS Corn C5-2 | ecosystem: Host-associated > Plants > Roots > Rhizosphere > Soil ... | reverse complement strand
GAGTCGTCGCGCGACTCCCACAGCTGATCCCACACGCCGTCTGGAGAGATGCGGTAGACGGCGCCCTTCGGCGGACGGCGATCCTCGTGCGTCGAGCCGGTCGAACCCGTCCCGCCCGACACGTCGACGATCGACATCGACGTGATCTCCGCCGAGACCGACGGCACCGCCGCGCGCGGTTCAGGCGTCGGCCGATCGATCGTGATGTCGGTCGACGACGAGCTGCTCGACGAGGGACGGCCACTCAACGCCGCGACGTACAGCGCTCCCGTGTCGTCGAACCGCAACGCCCGGATTTCCTGAAAGGGAGAATCGAGCAGCACGAACGGCTTGCCGTCGGGATCGACTTTGACGACGCGCCCAGGCGAGCCGGTGCCGACCAACAGATTGCCGTTCTTGTCGAAGGCGAGCGCGGTCGCATGCGTCGACTTCGTGTGATAGAAGGCGGAGCTCTTTCCGTCCGGCGTGATCTTGTAGACGATCCCCTTTTCACCGGTGCCGGCGTACAGGTTGCCCTTGGCATCCACGGCGAGCGCCCAGATGTATTTGTTGTCGAGATCGCAGAACACGGCGCCGTTGCCGCGTCGATCCACCTTGTAGATCTTTCCGTCCGGCGACGTACCGACATAGAGGCCGCCATCCGGCGCCGGCGCGAGCGCGTGCGCCTCGAGCTCGGGCGCGTCGAAGAACAGCGAGCCTTTGCCGTCGGCGTCCACCTTGAACACCTTGCCTTCGTTGCCCGTGCCAACGAACAGCGAGCCATCCGTGCCGCCGGCGATCGCCCAGAGAAACGGCGCGGCGGTTTCGTAGACCAGATCGGTGGCTGGTCCCAGGACCAGCTCGCCGGAGGCGTCGATGGACAGGTTCTCGACGTCGCCTTTCAGAAAGTCGCCCTGCGTGTCGGCCGTGAAGAACTTCGGCGTCGACGCCGCCAGCGGCGAGATTGCGAACACGACGAGGGCGGCAGCCGCCATCGACTGCAGACGTAAATGAGGCATATCTGACAATGAAAAAGGTTGCCGCGTCAGTTCGGCGACACGGTGATCGAGAGCGTGCGCGAGCCGCTCACCGCCTGATCGGTGGCGAGCTCCCATTCCGCGAGCGTGGCCGTGTGGAGCGGATTGAAGTTGCCGCCGTTGCGATCGGCTTCGAGCACCGCCAGAACCGACGGCGGCAGCGACGACAGCAGCTCGCCGTTGACGACGGCGCCGGCGTCCGAGCCGAGGAGCTTCACGTAGAGCGTGTTGTTGCGCCGCGCCTTGTTCAGCGTGCGGATCATCTGCGGTACGCTGCGCGGCTGCGGGGTGCGCGCCTCGCGCAACTCCGCCTGACCCAGTCGTCCGCCGTCGGAGACGAGCACCGACAGACTGCCAGTGGCGTTGGCCGGGATGTCGATCGGCAGCGTGCGCAGCACCTCGTCCCCGCGGTAGGTGCGCAGCAGAATCTTCAGCGGCACCGTCCGTCCGGCCCGCGGGCGCGGATCGTCGAGCCAGACGCGCTCGAGGGTCGCCGTCTTCGGCTGTTCGGTCGACGTGATCGTGAGATCGATCGACTCGAGGTCGACCTTCTCGTAGTCGTTACCCATCAGCGCGACGATCGGCGCGACGACATAGGTGGCGGCGCCCAGGGCCGGCTGATCGCCCGAGAAGAGATTGTCGAACGTGATCGGATCGTGATTCTTCACCGCGACTTTGCCGCGGACCCCGAACGTCGCCGCGCCGTACTGCCGCTCGTACGAGCTGAAGGTGTTCAGGATGCTCGCATAGCTCATGAGCGGCCCGAACAGTTGATCGTTGACAACGCCGAAATGAAACGTCTGCTTCGGCGAGCGATCCGATTCCAGCGTCAGCGTGATCGGGATCATGTGCGGCGCCGGGCCGAGGCGTCCGGCAATCGCCGTCGCGCGATCCTGGAGGAACGTGCCGATCACCGCGCCGGTGCTCGAGAGCTTCATCGACGAGAACAGGCTCGGCAGGATGGTGTAGACGTACGCCCGCGTCATCGGAAATTCGGTCGGCCCGAGGTTGTACATCGGATGGCCGAACGCGTAGACGCGATCGCCGTCGATGTGGGTGACCGTTCCCGTGGCGCCCATCTCGAGGTCGCCGTTGACGAACTCGACACCGATCGCGTCGCCCGGCTTCAGCGGTCCGTCGAACGGCATCTCGCCGTGATGCGCGTCCGCCGCCGCGCTGCCGCCGGTGGGAATGAATCCCTGATCGCGAAACGCCGCGGCGAAGGTGCCGGCGACGCTTGGCTCGAAGCCCGACATCACCAATGGCGTGGCAATCGGCCGGAGGAGGGTGGCGATCTCGCCGCCGGCGAGTCCCGCGACGCTGTTGACGCCCTCGAGACGCGAATCGTCCGGACCGTCGGCGAACGGACGATTCCAGTTCAACGCCTTGCGAAATGCCGCCGTCAAGCCTTCGCGCGTGAGCGGAAACTCGACGTGCACCTTCGCGGCCGACGGCCTCGGCGTCTCGCTCATCATCGTCGCGTCGGTCATCTCGGCGATCGGGGTGATGCCGGCAATCGGCTCCTTCGAAAAGCTGCCGAGCGCGTACGAGACGGCGCCAATCAGCCGGCCGTCGACATACACCGGGCTGCCGCTCATGCCGGCGATCACTCCCGTGTTGGCGAGCGGACCGCCCTCGAGCTTGGCGAGAATCAGGTTGCGGTGCGTGCCGATCACGTTCTCGAGCACGCCGATGATGTGCACCTTGAATTCCTCGACGTGCGTGCCGTCGAAGACCGTGCGGCCCACCCCGACCATCCCCGGGCGCAGCTCCGCAATCGGCATCTGCGGCGCCGACGCGCGAACGGTGGAAAGCGCGGCGGCGGTGAGCAGAAGAATGACGGCTAGCCGGCGCAATGGCATGGTGGGTCAGTTCCCGTTATACGGGAGAAGTCGTTGCTGGTCAAGGAGAAATGGGTGATCGTGTTGACACTGCACGCGTGGGTTTGATATCGTCCGCCATCTGTGGTTGGTCACGCGTTCCTGACACGCCTTACCTGTTCTGACGCCGTTCCGGCCTACGCGGCCGGCGTGTGTCCGTCGGCGTGGTGGTATTGGGGCATGTCTGAAGGGGCATCCGCACTGGCCTGACCTGCCACCGCGCGATCGAAACACCGAGCCTCTTCAGCCAACCGGTTGAAGAGGCTTTTTTTATGTGCAATCGATGACGAAACCGCTGCTCTGTGTCACCGTCGCCGCGCCCACGACGGCGGAGCTGCGCCGTCGGCGCGACGCGGTCGAGGACGCCGATCTCATCGAGCTGCGGCTCGACTCGGTTGCGGATCCCGATGTCGAGGGCGCGCTGGCGGGACGCCGGCGGCCGGTGATCATCACGTGTCGTCCGACGTGGGAAGGCGGCGCGTTCGCCGGATCGGAAGACGATCGCAAGCGGCTGCTCGCCGAGGCAATCGCGCGGGGCGCCGAGTACGTCGACCTGGAGTGGCGCGCGCAATTCGACGATCTGATCGCCCAGGTCCGCGGCCGGGGCATCGTCCTCTCGTCCCACGATTTCAGCGGCATGCCCGACGACCTCGCGGCGCGCGTGCGCGCCATGCGATCGACGGGCGCGGAGGTGATCAAGATTGCCGCGGCGACAGCCAGTCTCAGCGACAGTCTCGCGCTGCTGGATCTCGGCAGGAACCACGGCGACGGCCGGCTCGTGCTGATCGGAATGGGCGCGTGCGGTCTGGCGACGCGTGTGCTCGCGGGCCGCTTCGGATCGGCGTGGACGTACGCGGGCAGCCTGAGCGACGTTGGGCAGCTCAGTGCGCATGCGCTGCTGGCGGACTATCGGTTTCGCGCGATAGACGAAGCGACGGCGATCTACGGGCTGGTCGGGGCGCCGATCGCGCATTCCGTGTCGCCGGCGATGCACAACGCGGCGTTCGCGGCGGCGCGCATGAACGCGGTGTACCTGCCGTTTCCCGCCGCCAGCGCGAAGGATTTCGTACGATTCGGCAAGGCGCTCGGCATCAAGGGCGCCAGCGTCACGGTGCCCTTCAAAGTCGCGCTCTTCGACGACGTGGACGAAGTGTATGCGGTCGCGAGACGGGTGGGCGCCATCAACACGATCAGCGTGATGGACGGCCGCTGGATCGGCGGCAACACAGACGTCACCGCGTGTCTCGAGCCGCTGCGCGGCCACGTCCCGCTCGCGGCCACGCGCGCGGCGGTTCTCGGCGCGGGCGGCGCGGCTCGCGCCGTCGCGGTCGCGCTCGCCTCGGGCGGCGGAAGCGTCCGGATCCACGCGCGCAATCGCGATCAGGCCGAAGAGGTCGCGTCGCTGACGTCGGCGACCGCCGGTCCGTGGCCACCGGAGCCGGGCAGCTGGGATCTGCTCGTCAATTGCACGCCGGTCGGCATGCACCCGCGCGTCGACGACACGCCGCTGCCGGCGTCGCAGTTGACGGGCCGGTACGTCTACGACTTGATCTACAACCCGACAGCGACGCGGCTGCTGCGGGAGGCGCGGACGGCGGGCTGCCGGATCTTCGGCGGGCTCGACATGCTCGTCGCGCAGGCGCACGAGCAGTTCAGATGGTGGATGGACACGCGCCCGGTGTCGGGCGTCATGCGGGACGCCGCGCTGAAGCGGCTGGCGGAGTTTACGGGCGATGAACATCACGTCGTTTGACACATTTCAGGATCTCGCCCGGCGCGGCACGTTCGTGCCGGTCTGCAAGGAGATCGTGGCGGACCTGCTCACGCCGGTATCGGCGTTTCTCAAGATCGCGGAGCACTCCGACTACGCGTTTCTCCTCGAGAGCGTCGAAGGCGGCGAGCACGTCGGACGCTACTCGTTTCTCGGCAAGGATCCGTTTCTGATCCTGCGCGCGCGCGAGGGGCAGACGACGATCGATCGCGGCGGCGTGACGAGCGTGAGCGATCAGCCGTTCATCGATACCCTGCGCCGCCTGATGGCCGACTTCCGATCGCCGTTCGTGCCGGATCTGCCGCGGTTCACCGGCGGGGCGGTCGGATACCTGGGCTACGGCGCGTCGGAATGGTTCGAACCGGTTCTTGGCGATCTCGGCACGGGCGCGGACGGCGCCGACCAGGCGGGCTTCATGCTCTTCGACACGGTGCTCGCGTTCGATCACGTGCAGCACCGGATCCTGATCATCGCGAACGCGCGGATCACGGCGGACGATGATCTCGAGTCGCTGTATCAGTTTGCGTGCGCGAAGATCCAGTTCCTCGAGCGCGAGCTGGAGCGCAGCCTTTCGCACAAACGCACGGCGCCGGCGGGCGAGATCGACGTCCGCTCCAATTACACGCGCGACCAGTACGAGGCGCAGGTGCGCACGGCGAAGGAGCACATCGCGGCGGGCGACATCTACCAGGTCGTCCTGTCGCAGCGCTTCGAGGCCGATGTGGCCGCCGATCCGTTCACGGTGTACCGGGCGCTTCGGCACGTGAATCCGTCGCCCTACATGTATTTCATCCGCATGGGCGGCGTCTCGATCGTCGGATCGTCGCCGGAGATGCTGGTGCGCGTGGAGGGCTCGCGCGTCGAGACGCATCCGATTGCGGGGACGCGTCCGCGCGGGCGGAACGACGAGGAAGACATGCGGCTGGCCGAGGAGCTCAAGCGCAACGAGAAGGAGCGCGCCGAGCACGTGATGCTCGTCGACCTCGGACGCAACGACGTCGGACGTGTGTGCGAGTACGGGTCGGTGCGCGTGCCGCAGTTCATGGGCCTCGAGCGCTTCTCGCACGTCATGCACCTGACGTCGATCGTCGAAGGCAAGCTCGCCGACGATCGCGATCGGCTGGACGCGCTCGTCTCGTGCTTTCCCGCGGGGACGGTGTCGGGCGCGCCGAAAGTGCGCGCGATGCAGATCATCAAGGAGCTCGAGCCGTCGGGCCGCGGTTTGTACGCCGGCGCGGTCGGCTATCTGGATTTCGCCGGCAATCTCGATTTCTGCATCGCGATCCGCACGGTGATCATGACCGACGGCAAGGCCTACGTGCAGGCGGGCGCGGGCATCGTCATCGACTCGAATCCGGCGGCGGAGTACGCCGAGACACAAGACAAAGCGCGGGCGCTCCTGCGCGCTCTCGAACTCGCCCAGCAGGGGCTCTGATAGGTGAGATTTTAGATTTCAGATTTCAGATTTCAGATGGCAGATTTGAGATTGATTGAGATTGACTGGACAGTGTCTACACGTGGGCGTTCATGATCGTTGTCATCGATAACTACGACTCGTTCACCTACAACCTCGTGCAGTACCTCGGCGAGTTGGGCGCCGAGGTGCGCACGCTTCGCAACGATGCGACGACGGTCGAGGCGATTGCGGCGTTGTCGCCGTCGCAGGTGATGATCTCTCCCGGGCCGGGGCGGCCGGAGGACGCCGGCGTCTCGATGGCCGTCATCCGCGATTTGGGCGAGACGATTCCCATTCTCGGCGTCTGCCTGGGGCACCAGGCGATCGCGGCGGTGTTCGGCGGCGATGTGGTCCGCGCCGCGGTGCCGATGCACGGGAAGACATCGGTGATCGATCACGACGGCCGGGGCGTCTTCCGCGGCGTCGCTCCCGGCTTCACGGCCTCGCGCTACCATTCGCTCGCGGTGACGGAGGCGACGCTGCCACCCGAGCTCGAGGTCTCCGCGCGTACCCGCGACGACCAGACGATCATGGGGCTGCGTCATCGCACCCGGCCGATTCACGGTGTGCAGTTCCACCCGGAGTCGATCCTCACCAGCGAAGGGCGGCGTCTGCTGCGCAACTTCCTCGACGGCCGCCTGGATTGATCATGTTTGCCGACCTCATCGAAAAACTCACGCGCCACGAGGACCTGACGGGCGAGGAAGCATCCGCTGCGATGACGGAAGTGATGGAAGGACGCGCGGCCAGCGGTCAGCTCGCCGGGCTGCTCATCGGCCTCGCGATGAAAGGAGAACGGCCGGAGGAGATCGTGGGCCTTGCGCGCACGATGCGGGCGCATGCCGTGCAGACGTCGAGGCGCTACGAGCGTGTGTTCGACACGTGCGGCACCGGCGGCGATCGATCGGGCACGTTCAACATCTCGTCGTGCGCGGCGCTGGTGGTCGCGGCCGCCGGGGTGCGCGTCGCGAAGCATGGCAACCGGTCCGCGTCGAGCCGCGCCGGGAGCGCCGATGTGTTCGAGGCGCTCGGCGTCAAGATCAACGCCTCTCCGGCGGTCGTCGAACGCTGCCTGGCTGAAGCCCGGATCGGATTTTTCTTCGCGCAGACGTTTCATCCGTCGATGAAGCACGCGGCGCAGGCGCGCGGAGAGCTTGGCGTCCGCACGGCGTTCAACCTGCTCGGGCCATTGACGAACCCCGGCGGCGCGACGCGGCAACTGGTCGGCGTACCGCGGGCCGAATTCACGGAGCTGATGGCGCGGGCGCTCCTGTTGCTCGGATCGGAGCGGGCCTGGGTCGTCCACGGCGCCGACGGCATCGACGAGCTGACGACCACCGGCTACACGAAGATCTCGGAATGCCGCGGCGGTGCCGTGAACACGTTCTACCTGCACCCGGCCGACGTCGGTCTGCCGAAGGCGACGACCGCGTCGCTGAAGGGCGGCACCGCGCACGACAACGCGCGCATCATCGAGCGGATTCTCGGAGGGGAGCGCGGGCCGGCCCGCGACGTCGTGCTGCTGAACGCCGGCGCCTCGCTGTTCATCGCCGGCGCGGCGGCGTCGGTCGACGAAGGGATCCTCCACGCGTCGCGCGCCATCGATCGAGGCGACGCGCGCCGGACGCTGGACGCGCTGGTCTCGATCTCCACGGGAGGCGAGTTCGCGTGAGCGATCTGCTGGACACCATCGTCGCCGCCACCCGGCGCATCGTCGAGGTGCGGCAGTCGCGCGAGTCGTTCACGCAGCTGAGCGCGCGCGCCGCGGCGCGGCCGATGATCGCCGGCCGTTTCGCGGCGGCGATCGGCCGGCGCGATCGCGTGAATGTGATCGCCGAGTGCAAGCGGCGATCGCCGTCGAAGGGCGTGCTGCGTGCGGCGTACGATCCCGCGGCAGTCGCGCGGAGCTATGCATCGGCGGGCGCAGCGGCGCTGTCGGTGCTCACCGAGCCGACGTTCTTCGACGGATCGCTCGATCATCTCGCCGACGTGCGGGACTGCGTCGATCTGCCGCTGCTGCGCAAGGATTTCATCGTGTCGGCGTACCAGCTGCTCGAAGCGAGAGCGGGCGGCGCGGACGCGGCGCTGCTGATCGTGGCCGCGCTGACGCAACCGGAGCTGAAGGCGCTGCTGGCCGCGGCCGTCGATCTCGAGCTCGACGCGCTGGTCGAGGTGCACGACGCGGAGGAGCTCGCGCGCGCCCTCGACGCCGGCGCGCGGCTGGTCGGCGTCAACAATCGGAATCTGCGGACACTCGACGTCGACGTGCGGACTTCTGAGGCCTTGATCGCCCGCATGCCGGAGGAGATTGTCGCCGTCAGCGAAAGCGGGCTGCGGGACGCCGATGATTTGCGGCGGCTGCGCGGCCTGGGGTATCGCGCGTTCCTGATCGGCGAACGCTTCATGTCCGCGGTGGATCCGGGGAAGATGCTCAAAGCCCTGCTCGCTGCGGCGGCTGCCACAGAGGACACGGAGGCGCGGATATGAGCGATTCGGCCGCTGTCGATCGACGCCGCTATCTACGACGACATGGCGGGCAGCGAGGTGTCGAGAAGAGTGCATGGTGCCTCTGTGTCCACCGTGTCCTCCGTGGTGAATTCATCATCCGTAGTAACCGGTCACAGGTGCACGCTGATGTTGCTGGTTAAGATCTGCGGCATCACCCGCCTCGAGGACGCGGAGGCAGCGGTAGCGGCCGGCGCACGCGCGCTCGGGTTCGTCTTCTGGCCCGAGAGCCCGCGCTTCGTCGACCCTCATCGGGCGCGAGCGATCGTGAAGGCGCTGCCGCCGTTCGTGACCACCGTGGGCGTCTTCGTGAACCAGCCGGTCGAGTACGTGAACGGCGTGGCATCGCTCGCCTGCTTGAGCGCGGTGCAGCTGCACGGAGACGAGACGATCGAGGATGCCGCACGGATGATGCGGCCGGTGATGAAAGCGATCGGCGTGACGACGGCGACGGTGGAGCACGCGGCCGACGCGTGGCCCGCGCGCGTCACGATGCTGCTCGACGTGCACGACCCGCGGCGGCGCGGCGGGACGGGTCGCACCATCGACTGGACCGTCGCGGCGGCGCTCGCCGCACGCCGCCGCACGATGCTTTCCGGCGGCTTGACGCCGGACAACGTCGCCGAGGCCGTGGCGCGCGTGCGGCCGTTCGGCATCGACATCTCGTCCGGCGTGGAACGATCGCCGGGCGTCAAGGATCACGCGCGGATACGCGCATTGTTCGAGGTGGTGCATGACATCGATCACGCGGCGCGATCCTGACGCGCGCGGGTACTTCGGCGCGTTCGGCGGGCGCTTCGTGCCGGAAACGCTCGTCGAGCCGGTCGAGGAGTTGGAGCGCGCCTACATGGTCGCGCGCGAGGATGCGGCGTTCGGCGCGGAGCTCGATCGCCTGCTGAAGGACTACGTCGGACGTCCGACGCCGGTGTACGAGACCACGCGGCTGGCGCAGGAGGCGGGCGGCGCGCGTCTGTTTCTGAAGCGCGAAGACCTTACGCACACCGGCGCCCACAAGATCAACAACGCGCTTGGACAGGCGCTGCTGGCGGTACGGATGGGCAAGCGGCGCATCGTGGCGGAGACCGGCGCCGGGCAGCACGGCGTGGCGACCGCCACGGCCTGCGCGCTGCTCGGCCTCGAGTGTCACGTCTACATGGGCGCCGAAGACATGGCGCGGCAGGCACTCAACGTGTTCCGGATGCGGCTGCTCGGCGCCGAGGTGCTGAGCGTCGAGGCGGGCAGCCGTACGCTGAAGGACGCGATCAATGAGGCGATGCGCGACTGGGTGACCAACGTCGCCGACACGTATTATCTGCTGGGGTCGGTGCTCGGTCCGCATCCGTATCCGTTGATGGTGCGCGAATTCCAGTCGGTCATCGGGCGCGAGGCGCGCGCGCAGATCCTCGAGGGCTCCGGCCGCCTGCCCGACGCGATCGTCGCGTGTGTCGGCGGCGGCAGCAACGCGATCGGCATCTTCGACGCGTTCATCGGCGACAAGGGCGTGCGCCTGATCGGCGTCGAAGCCGGCGGCGACCGAATCGCGGCCGGCCATCACGCCGCACGGTTCGCCGGAGGCAGCGCCGGCGTGCTGCAGGGGACGCGTACCTTCGTCCTGCAGGACGAGGACGGCAACATCCAGCCGACGCATTCGATCTCGGCGGGGCTCGACTACGCGGCGGTCGGACCCGAACACGCGTGGCTGCGCGACATCGGCCGTGCGGAGTACGCGCACGTCAGCGACGCCGACGCGCTCGACGCGTTTCAGAGCCTGGCACGACTCGAGGGTATTCTGCCGGCGCTGGAATCGGCGCACGCGATCGCATACGCGCGCACGCTGGCAAAGACGCTCGGGCCGTCGGCGAACATCCTGGTGAATCTATCGGGGCGGGGGGACAAGGATGTGCACACCGTGGAGAAGAGTCTTGGGCAATGATAATCGTGCACCGCTTTCGCGAACGCACGAAGGTCACGGAGTTTCACGAAACCGATTGTGTACGGCGATCGTCGTGAGCGTCGCGAGTCTTCCCGCTTTCGTGATGAAGCATTGGACTCGCATCGGAGTCGGCGTATGAGCCGCCTCGCCGACACCTTCGCGCGGCTGCGCGCCGATCGACGCCGCGGCCTGGTGACTTACACGACCGCCGGCGATCCCGATCTGCCGCGCTCGGCGGCGATTCTCGAAGCGCTCGATCGCGGCGGCGCGGACGTGCTCGAAGTGGGCATCCCGTTTTCCGATCCGCTCGCCGACGGTCCGGTGATCCAGCGTGCGACGGAGCGCGCGCTGGCCGCCGGCGCGAGCGTGCGATCGTCGCTCGACATGATCGCGCGGATTCGGCCGCGGATCGCCGCGCCGATCGTGGTGTTCAGTTACGCCAATCCGCTCATGCGCATGGGCGTGGACCAGTTCGCCCGGCGTGCGGCGGATGCCGGGGTCGACGGCGTGCTTGCGCTCGATCTGCCAATCGAAGAGGCGGCGGAGTTTCGGGAGACGATGATGGCGTTCGGCCTCGATACCATTTTTCTGCTCAGTCCGACGACAACCGATGCGCGAATTCGCCGGGCGGCGGAGCTGGGCCGGGGATTCCTGTACGGCATCTCACGTCTCGGCGTGACGGGCGCACGCGCCACCGTCGCCTCGAGTGCGAGTGCGCTCGTCGGTCGGATCCGGCGGCACACGGCGATGCCGATCGCGCTCGGGTTCGGCATCTCGCGCCCCGAGCACGTCGCGGAGGTCACGACGTACGCGGACGCGGCGGTCGTCGGCAGCGCGCTCGTCTCGCTGATCGCGGACGCGGGCGGATCGGCGGATTTACCGGCGCGCGTCGAGTCGTACGTGCGGTGGTTGAAGGGCGCTCCGGCGCCGGCGGGGACCGAACATGCGCACGCTTGAAGATCTGCGGAACGACATCGATCGGGTCGACGAAGTGATCGTCCGTCTGTTGAACGAGCGCGCCCGCGTGGTCTGCGAGATCGGGCGGCTCAAGAAGGCGCAGGCGGTGCCCATCTATCAGCCCGATCGCGAGAAGCACGTGCTCGCGCACGTGCGGGGCATCGCGGTCGAAGGACCGCTCGGTCCCGACGCGATCGCGCGCCTCTTCGAGCGCATCATCGACGAGGCCCGTACGCTCGAACGGCGCGTGGCGCACGACGAGACGCGGATCGAGTCAGCCAGGTAACATGCACACAGCGTTGGAGGCAACAGACGCCATGGTCGTAGTGATGGAAGAGCGGGCGACGGAAGCGCAGATCGAACAGGTGGTCGCGCGGCTGGTGGAGATGGGGATGGACGTGCACCGGTCGACCGGCGTCACGCGAACCGTGCTGGGCGCGGTCGGCCAGGGGCATCCGGATCACGCGTTGATCGGCCTGCTCGAAGGCGTGCACGAGGTGCTGCGCATCACCGAGCCGTACAAGCTCGCGAGCAAAACGTTCAGGCAGGACCCGACGGTGGTCACGATCGGCGACGTCCGCATCGGCGGCGACGAGGTGATCGTCATGGCGGGCCCCTGCTCGGCGGAGAGCGAACCGCAGGTGCGCGCGGCGGCAGCCGCGGTGCGGCGAGCGGGCGCGAAGATCTTCCGCGGCGGCGCGTTCAAGCCGCGGAGCTCGCCTTACAGCTTCCAGGGGCTCGGCGAGGAAGGGCTGCAGATGCTGCGCGCGGCCGCGGACGCTGAGAACCTCAAGCTGGTGTCGGAGGTGATGGACGCGAGCCAGATCGAGGTGATCGGCCGCTACTGCGATATTTTCCAGGTCGGCGCGCGCAACATGCAGAATTTCACGCTGCTCCGCGAGTTGGGGCACGTGCGCAAACCGGTGCTGCTCAAGCGCGGCATCTCGGCCACGATTGAGGAGTGGCTGCTCTCGGCCGAATACGTGCTGAGCGGCGGCAACACCGACGTGATTCTCTGCGAGCGCGGCATCCGTACGTTCGAGACGGCCACGCGCAACACCTTCGATATCTCGGCGATTCCGGTGGTGAAGAAGCTGAGCCACCTGCCGATCGTGGCGGATCCGAGCCACGGCGCCGGCCGCCGCGACATGGTGGCCCCGATGGCCAGAGCCGCCGTCGCCGCTGGTGCCGACGGTCTGATCATCGAGGTCCACTGCGACCCCGATCACGCGCTCAGCGACGGCGCCCAGTCGATGTTCCCGGCGCAGTTCGATCGCTTGATGGCCGAGCTGCGAATCATCGCGCCCGCCATCGGCCGCAGCATCTGCCTCGAGCC
>Ga0068855_100007894_pt1 | contig 12855 bp, 5 predicted proteins | sample KBSCornC52_FD_66592 | JGI IMG/M metagenome (GOLD analysis project Ga0068855, IMG submission 66592) | Corn rhizosphere microbial communities from Kellogg Biological Station, Michigan, USA - KBS Corn C5-2 | ecosystem: Host-associated > Plants > Roots > Rhizosphere > Soil ... | reverse complement strand
ATTGATCATGGGACCGGAACATTGTGTACAGGAAATATCCGGGGTCGACTGCCAGCTATATTGCTGAGCGCCTGTGGCATGTAATATAATCGGTGTACCACGGCACACAAAAGTATCACGGCCTGCAAATGTATTCGGCAGCGGCCAGATGGTTACATTATATCGTGCCGTATCATGGCAATAATTTTGATAAAGCGTTTGCAACTGCACCTGATAATTTCCGGCAGTACTGTACAACTGACTTATCGATTCAACTGTATCTGCGGTATGACCATTGCCAAAATCCCAGTGCTTTTGCAGATTGGCATCATCGCCCGTAATCACTGCCTGAAATGCCAGCTGACCAGGTTCACATGCCGCTTTATCACCTGTTATTGAAACTTTGGGTGTAGCATATACTTTTATGGTATCGGTTAAATGGAGCACATCTTTACAACCATTGGCTGTGGTAACCATATACGAAATAGTATGGGTTGAAGGAGCGCCGCTATATGTATGTGTCGGATTTGCCTGATTACTGAAAGTGCCGTCGCCAAAATCCCACAGATGTCCCTGAATAAAATCGTTGGCCAGCGACTTATCGGTAAATTGAATAGTTCCTGAATTACAAACCCGGTAAGTATCCATTGTCACTTTTGCCGTTACACCAATAGCATTGATGGTGTCGGCGCCGGTAACAGGCACCTGACAACCGGTGCTGTCAATTAAGATCATGCGCGGTACAAAACTACCTGCCGTAGCATAGGTGTATTGAGCAGAAGTAGCGGTAGAAGCTGTTGTATTACCGTCATTGAAATCCCAGACCAGCGACTTAATACCATTGCCCGTTCCATTGAACTGAACAGTAAGCGGTACGCAACCTGAAATGGGGGTATAGGTAAACGATCCTTTAGGTCCTTTTACGAGTACGTGCTTTTGCATTACATCGGTACATCCTCCGGGCGCTGTTATCGTTTGGGTTGGATAATAATCACCGGGTATATTATAAAAATGGATCGGATTGTCGAGCGTAGATGTAGAACCATCACCAAAATCCCACCGCACGGTTTTATAATTTTTTGCCTCACTGGTAAACTTCACCTGCAATGGAGGACAGGTCCCGACTGAATCTGACATAGAGAAACCGGCAACAGGAATAACGATCCTCACATAATCAACCCGCTTCAATGAATCACTGCAACCAACGGGGTCAGCAACAGACAGCTTTACGGTATATAAACCTTCCTGCTGATACTGGTGTACGGGTGATGCCTGAGCAGAAGTATTGCCATCGCCAAAATCCCAGCTGTACTGCAAACTATTGCCGGTAGAACCATTTAAAAAGTTAACCGGTTTGCCGGGGCATGAAGCGGTATCCTGACTAACAAAAACAGCCTTTGGATCTGATATGATCAATGCCGCAGCCTTTGATGCATTATCGGTACATCCGTAGCTATCGGTAACTCTTATCGAAACAGTATACGTTCCACCGGTAGCATACACGTGGCTAAATGAAGGTGTTGTATAAGTTGAATCAGGTGTTCCGTCGCCCCATACAAATACCCATTTAACAATAGGGTGAATTCCATCTGTAATGCTTTGATCAATAAATGTTGCTGTATTATCAACGCAAATTTTTTGCTTAGCTACATTAAAAGAAGCACGCGGTCCGTAAACATGTATGAACTGCGATTTTACCGTTGAATCGGTACAACCATTCAGATCAGTATATACCAGGGATACTTTATAGTCACCCGGCAATTTGTAGGTATGCGTAACATTGGTTGGCATTGTACTGAAAGTGCCATCACCAAAGAACCATGTCATACCGCTGATATTGGCCGGATTATAGTTCTGTAATGAAAATGAAACGCTACCACCTTCGCATATTTCTTTTTTGTCGGCGTCAAAATCAGGATGCTCATCGGCTACTATAATATTTTGTGCGGCACTGTCTATACAACCACCATTGGTAACATACAGCCTTACTCTGTATGTACCTGTTGAAGAATAGGTATGAACAGGATTAGGGCTTGAACTGGTAGGGGTGCCATCACCAAAATTCCATAACCAGGTTTGCGCTCCTTTTGATTTATCAGTAAACGTTCGCTGGTATTTATTGGTGCAAATGATACTGCTGAAGAAATTGGCAAGCGGTGGATTAATATGAATATACTTGCTTTTGGTCATGGTATCGGAGCAACCTTTATTGAATACAACGAAGGTTACGTTAAAATACCCGGTGTCGCTGTATTGATACAATGGATTATTAACGCCGGATCTGCCGCCATCGCCAAAGATCCATGACCACCCATCACCTGCAGGCGTACTTAAATTGGTAAACTGAATGGTCTTGCTTCTGCACACATCCAACAGATCGGCCGTAAAATTCGCTGTTGGCTTCGAGGCTGTTGTTACAGCATTCGTTATTATTACCGAATCGCTACAACCACCGGTAGTAGTGATCACGAGCTTTACTGTAAAAGTTCCTTCTGTAGTATATGTTTTTACCGGAGTTGCCTGTGTAGAAGTGGTGCCATCGCCAAAGTCCCAACGGTACGATGCAATATTATCCTGCACAGTAACAGTTGACGAAAAAGGTATAGTGAATGGAATACAACCACTGGCAGGCATATTGTTGATTGTCACCTTTGGACGCACCACAGCCATATACTTCTTCTTAATAATAGTATCAGTACAACCATTCGTGCCGGTTACAATAAGTTTTACGGTAAAAGAATCGTACGTGTTATATACATGTATTGGATTGGCAGCTGTACTGGTAGTACCATCGCCAAAATCCCATTGCCAGCCAACAGTATTTGCCGATGTATTAGCGAACTGTACTGTAGCAGGTACACTGCATGAATAGTTTTTGTCAGAAGTAAAAGAAGCAACCGGTTTAGGCAATACAGTAATTGGTTTGATCAATGAATCAGAACAGCCAAAGTGATTCACCAGCTTAACCATATAAGTACCCGGTGATGTATATGTTTTCTGCGGATTAGCATCTGTTGAACCGGTGCCATCACCAAAATCCCATTGTACCGAAGCGGGTGTTGGTGTAGACGTGTTCGTAATAAAAACCGGATGCCCCACACATGCATTGCCGGGCATATTAAATTGTGTAACGTTACTTCCTAAAACGAGCAAATTGGGTTTGGTGATAGTATCACGACAGCCTGTACTATTTACAGCCACTAAAGTAACTGTATAAGAGCCATTTGAGGTATAGGTATGTTGAGGGCTTTTAATAGTGCCTGTTTGACCATCGCCAAAGTTCCATTGATATGAAACAGTACCAGATTCAACTGATTTGTTATTAAAGTTTATTTGAACCGGTGCACTGCAACTATTAGTAGCAGGTGTATAATCGAAATCGGCAATAACCCCTGATGTTATTTGTACATATTGTGTTTTACTAAAGCTTTTACTGCAGCCTTTATCACTGGTCACCTTTAGCGTTACAGTATAGTTACCGGTACCGGTATAGGTATGCATAGGGTTTTGCAAAGAAGTAGTATTACCATCGCCAAAGTCCCACTGCCACTGATTTATAGCGCCGCCTGTTACTGTGCTTTTATCGGTAAATGTTACCGGTAGTGGAAAGCAACCCACTGAATCTGAAGCAGTAAAGTCGGCTATCGGGTTATCATAAACGGTTATGTATTGTTGTTTTAGAATAGAATCGGCGCCGTTGATAGTTTTTACCACCAGCTTAACGGTATAGGTACCGGGAGCAAAATAAACGGTTGAAGGATTTTGAAATAGGGAGATGGTACCATTGCCCAGGTCCCATCGCCAGCTGGTTGGACTACCGGTAGATTCATCGTGAAACTGTACTACCAGTGGCGAACAACCCGATACACTGGTTGCAGAAAAAGCAGCTTTCAACTGGCCATAAGTATGGGCAGATGAAATACATATGCAGGCAAGTGCAAGAACGTATGCTACAAACTGTTTTTTCATTGGGTTTAGAGGCTAGGGCACCTAAGGTGCAATTACTTAAATATAAATTTTATTTAGCAAGGATCAAATACCCGGCTAATTATTATTTTATTAACGACCTCTTATAAAGAATGAATATTGGAAAAAGGGGGGCAAATCAGAGTTATAGGCGATAACTCTTAGAGAGCAAAGTTAGTTCTCTATATTATCTATTTCGACACAAATAAAGGCATTTAGCAAAAACTACTAGAATGAGGGAAGTCTTTCGGGGGTGGATATCCTGTAATTGTCGCTTTGGAGAGTGAAAAAGAGAAGACTTTCGGGGCCGGTTAGGGTTTTAGCATTTGTAAAGCCACGGGGCTGGTTCATTATCAACTAATGGTTTCCCTATACTCAGAAGTAGAGGCTATTATAAGATCACCACCAAATTGTTTTCCACAGTGGATGTAACCTAAATAAAAAAAGGACAGATACGCAAGTATCTGCCCTTTACACTTATAGTACAAAAATATTACTTTTTCGAAAACTGCGCACGGATCACGTTCAGCGCGCCACCTGCTTTAAACCACTCGATCTGTTGTTTATTGTAGGTGTGGTTGAGCGTTATCTGATCTTTGCTGCCATCTTTATGGTTTAATACCATTGTTAATGGCTTTCCGGGTACGAATGAACCCAAACCAACGATATCGATGCTGTCATCTTCCTGCACTTTATCGTAGTCTTCTTTATTGGCGAATGTAAGCGCCAGCATACCCTGTTTTTTCAGGTTGGTTTCGTGAATACGGGCAAAGCTTCTTACTACAATAGCACGTACTCCCAGGTGACGGGGTTCCATGGCAGCATGTTCACGGCTTGAACCTTCGCCATAGTTTTCGTCGCCCACCACTACAGAACCAATACCTTTTGCTTTGTATGCTCGCTGTACAGCAGGTACCGGACCATATTCACCGGTTAATTCATTCTTAACCTTATCTGTTTCGTCGTTAAAGAAGTTAACGGCGCCGATAAGCATGTTGTTACTGATATTATCGAGGTGACCACGGAATTTTAACCATGGACCGGCCATAGAGATATGATCGGTAGTACATTTTCCTTTCGCCTTGATGAGCAGTTTCAATCCTTTCAGATCAGTTCCTTCCCACGCTGCAAACGGTGCCAGCAGCTGCAGGCGCTGTGATTCAGGAGAAACGATTACCTGTACGCCGCTGCCATCTGCTGCAGGAGCCTGGTAACCGGGATCATCCACTGAAAAACCTTTAGGAGGTAATTCTGAACCGGTAGGCTCATCGAGCATTACCTCTTTACCTTCTTCATTTTTCAGTTTATCTTTTAACGGATTGAAAGTTAAATCACCGGCAATAGCAAATGCAGTTACAATTTCAGGTGAAGCAACAAAAGCGTGAGTAGACGCTAAACCATCATTACGTTTTGCAAAGTTGCGGTTGAATGAGGTGATGATCGAGTTCTTACGTTTGGGATCATCAATATGACGTGCCCATTGACCGATGCAGGGACCGCACGCATTGGCAAGTACTACACCACCGATCTGTGAAAAGGTATCGAGGAAACCATCTTTCTCAATGGTAAAACGAACCAGTTCAGAACCGGGTGTGATAGTGAACTCTGCTTTTGTTTTTAATTTTTTATCAACGGCCTGTTTTGCCAGAGAAGCAGAACGGCTGATGTCTTCGTAAGATGAGTTGGTGCATGAACCGATCAATGCTACTTCCAGTCTTGACGGCCAGTCGTTCGATTTAACAGCTTCAGCAAATTTTGAAATAGGCCATGCTAAGTCCGGAGTAAACGGACCGTTTACATAAGGTTCCAGTTCATCGAGATTGATCTCAATTAACTGATCGTAGTATTTAGCGGGATCAGCATATACTTCTTCATCAGGACGCAGATGCTCTTTTATCTGTGTAGCCTGGTAAGCCACTTCTTCGCGGCCTGTAGCACTCAGATAAGCAGCCATCTTTTCGTCGTAGGCAAAAATTGAGCAGGTAGCGCCAATTTCTGCACCCATGTTACAAATGGTAGCTTTACCGGTAGCGCTTAAGCTGTCGGCGCCTTCACCAAAATATTCAACAATAGCGCCTGTACCACCTTTAACGGTTAATATACCGGCTACTTTTAAAATAACGTCTTTTGCGGCAGTCCAGCCATTCATTTTACCTGTTAATTTCACACCGATCAGCTTGGGCATTTTCAGTTCCCAGGGAAGGCCGGCCATTACGTCTACAGCATCGGCGCCTCCTACTCCAATGGCAACCATACCTAAGCCACCGGCGTTGGGAGTGTGTGAATCGGTACCAATCATCATACCACCGGGGAATGCGTAATTTTCCAGCACAACCTGGTGAATAATACCGGCGCCGGGTTTCCAGAAGCCGATACCATATTTATTAGATATAGAAGAAAGGAATTCGTATACTTCTTTATTGATATCCAGGGCTGTTTTCAGATCTTCCTGAGCACCTGTTTTTGCCTGGATCAGGTGATCACAATGCACTGTTGAAGGAACGGCCACTTTTGCACGTCCGCAGGTCATAAACTGCAGCAGCGCCATTTGAGCTGTGGCATCCTGCATTGCAACGCGATCGGGAGTAAAATCTACGTAATCTACGCCACGTTCGTAAGCTTTTCCGGCTGGGACGAACAGGTGGGCATATAATATTTTTTCTGCTAATGTCAGGGGACGTCCTACCAGTTTACGCGCTTCTGCTACTTTTTCGGGCATCGCGGCATAAACTTTTTTAATTAAGTCCAGATCAAAAACCATGGTTTTTTTCGTTTAAAAAGTGATCAAACGTATAAAAAAGTCGGGCAAAGTTACCTAAAAAATGGGTAGAGAGCTAATGGATTGCTTGTACATTTTTGCCGAATGTTTTAATTTAGAGGCATGAACCGGTTTAGATATTTTATAGAATGGCAGGCATTTGGTGTATGCACAGCAATTGGCGAGCGGTTGGGCATTGCTACCTCCCGCATTCGTACCTGGTTTATCTATGTATCCTTTCTAACCATGGGCTCTCCACTTATTATTTATTTTATACTGGCATTCTGGATGAATATTAAACGGTACATACTGTCCCTTCGCCGAAACCCACTGAAATACGAATAAACCTTTATTCTGTATTTGTTTTATTGCTAAAACGGATTAACCATCATTTCCTGAGTGTGTTAAACAAGGCTCTGTGTTCAATTTCGATTACTCAGATACCGATTATGAGCAATTGGTACCACAAATGGCCTATCAGCTAAATGTACAGGTACACAACGATCAATTGCTGTTTCCTGAAGCTATCGCAGCAGGTAGCTTTCGCCATATCCATGTGCCCAATGGATTGCATGCCTATATTATTGACTGCACTATGCATCAGGACTGGCACATTCATCTGAAGAAAAAATCCGAGGAATATTATACGCTTCGCTTCGATGAGCTTACTATTGCCGATAAACTGACCATTTCTATCGACGAAGAAAAAGTAAGAGAAAAAACCGGCCACAAGGCACTGGCTTATTTAACCAGTTCGCAACATAACTGGTCGTATCAGGGAACAAAAGCAAGTACCTATAAAGGCGTAAACATCATATTCAACAAGCAATGGCTGGAGCGCTATTTTGAAATGGAGCTTGCAGAAGATGTACTATCATCTTATATATCTTTAAAAGCCGAAAGCATTAATATCATTCCGCTCGATGCACGGTACCGCAGATGGATGAAAACCATTTGCAATGTTGAAGAAACAAATCCATTACGTACTACTATTCTTCAAAACAGACTGATGCTGATGATCGAGCGATTCTTCGGCAGCCTGTATGAAAAGATGCGCAATCCAGCCTTCAGACTTCCGCTTTCGCAGGAAGATATTGCACGCGTAGTACAAATTGAAAGACTGTTAACGAAGAATGTATTTCAGGCGCCTCCTTCCATTCATCAGCTGGCTAAAATAGCAGCCATCAGTGAATCGAAACTGAAAAAAGATTTTAAAACAATGTACAGTCTTCCCATCTATGAATATTATCAAAAGGCCCGCATGCAAGCAGCGCAGGATAAACTGCTTACCGGGAAATACTCTGTAAAAGAAGTAGCTATGGAGCTTGGCTATTCAAACCTCAGCAATTTTACTATTGCTTTCAAAAAAGAATTCGGTGTGTTACCGAGTCAACTTTTATCGGCTAAAAAAACATAGCTAAGAGGGTATAAGAGTAGAAAGAGATAAAGGAGATACAATTTTGTTCAGAAGCTTAAAATCAAAAAATACTCTTTTTCTCCTTCTTCTCCTATAGCTCTTAGCATAATTGTACAACTGACGCTTTTTTCGCGTGTAACTACCTGAAGCTGTTTACAAAATGTTAAATTAACAGAGAATCTAAAGCTATACTTTTTGCAGCTACTATTGTGACTATATTAGATAGCCTTTAGTAAAAATCCGGTACAGTTTTACGTATATATACACGTTCAAATTATTGTCAGCCCCGTTTTTAAATCCAATAACAGATGGTGGAAAAAATGTATAAACTTTTTTTACCATCGCAATGCCTTTGAAAGACAATATCATAGAGCTCCTTCGGGAGCTTTTGTTTTTTATGGATTTGATAGTGTGGTATGGTTTTGGTTCCTTCGTGCCTCATATTAAATATTTACACTATGAAATCCAATTTTCTTCTGGCCCTTTCTTTCTTTTCTTTGCTGGGAGTGTTTACAAGTTCATGTAATTCAAAAAATTCTTCTTCAACGGCGCACTTACAGATTAAATTAACTGATGCGCCGGGTGATTACGATGCAGTTCTTATCGACATTAAAGATGTACAGATCAATGTTACCGGCGATGGTGACAATGGCTGGCAATCTCTGGCAGGTGTAAAACCAGGTGTGTACAATCTGCTTGACCTGGTGAATGGTAAAGACACCCTGCTGCTGGATGCAAACATACCTTCAGGCCGTTTGCATCAGATCCGTTTGGTATTAGGTACTGGCAATGCCGTTGTTATTAATGGCGTAACCATTCCTCTTGAAACACCAAGCGCACAACAAAGCGGTTTAAAACTGAACGTTCAACAGGATGTTACAGATGGCATTCTGTACACCATGACGCTCGATTTTGATGCTGCAAGATCAATTGTACAAACCGGTAGCGGCAAGTATATTCTGAAGCCCGTTATCCGCACTGTATTAAATGCAGTTGGTGGAAGCATCAAAGGTGCTGTAGTACCTCCAACAGTACTTACTGCGGTTTATGCTGTTCAGGGTACTGATACGCTGACTACATTTACCGATTCACTCGGCCGTTATTTATTAAGAGGTGTTCCTGCAGGAACCTATGCATTACAATACTGGCCTGCAGATACTACTTATAAATCACAGGTTAAAACCGGCATAGCCGTTACTACAGGAAATGTTACTGTTGTTGATACAGTACGTTTGATGAAAAAGTAGGCAATAAGCATAAAAGCAAAAAGGCAACGGAGGATAAGCCGTTGCCTTTTTGCTTTATATAAATGAGTACATTGTATTGTCACGTGTTGTAGCGCCCCAGATAAGGACCACACTCTTCATTGACTTTAGCCTTCTTACACGACCGCTTTACGGATCTTCACCAGCTTTTGTAACAGACCTTCCAGCAGATCGAGCTTCAGCATATTAGCGCCATCGCTTTTTGCAACTGCAGGGTTGGGATGTGTTTCAATAAATAATCCATCGGCGCCCGATGCAATAGCAGCGCTGGCAATAGTACCAATCAACTGAGGGTTACCACCGGTAACACCCGATGTTTGATTGGGTTGTTGCAAACTATGCGTGCAATCCATCACCACGGGTACACCATGTTCTTTCATCCATGGAATGTTGCGGTAATCAACCACCAGATCCTGATAACCGAATGTATTACCCCGCTCGGTCAGGAATACTTTTTCATTGCCGGCTTTTACAATCTTTTCTACGGCAAACTTCATAGAAGGTCCGCTCACAAACTGTCCTTTCTTTACATTAACTATTTTACCTGTTTCGGAAGCAGCTACCAGTAAATCGGTTTGTCTGCACAAAAAAGCCGGTATTTGTAAAATGTCGGCATATTTAGCCGCCATAGCGGCTTCTTCATGTGCATGAATATCTGTGGTTACGGGCAACTTATACTTTTGCCCCGTTTTATGTAATAATTTTAAAGCTGTTTCATCGCCCAAACCGGTAAAGGAAGAGGCGCTGGTGCGGTTAGCTTTACGGTAAGATGATTTAAATACATAGGGAATGCCCAGGTTACGGCAAATGGCAGATACCTTCTCCCCTACTTCCATCAGTAACTCCTCACTTTCAATTACACAGGGGCCTGCAATTAAAAAGAAATTGGTTGGATCGTACTGCTGACCGGCAAAAAGATCGTTAAGCGTTTGGTTATTCATGGCGCAAAGGTAATGTGCAAATGTGAAAATGTGCAAATGAGCAAATGAATTGAAACCCAGAAGATTAAGGTTTGGTTAATTCAGATAAAAGAATAAGGTCCAATCATAAATCCATATTCAAATTTTCAAATTTGCTAATTTTCAAATTGTTGTTTTCTTTTGCTGCCAATTGCAAAAACTAACAAACGATTATTAATGATTAGAGAAAAAATACTTGTTATTGGTGCGTCGGGCCAGATTGGGGTAGAATTGACGCTGGCTCTGCGTAAAATATACGGCAATGCGAATGTCATTGCATCTGACCTTCGGGAAGAGAACGAGTTACTGAAAGGTACCGGTCCTTACGTTAGCATGGATGTAATGAACCGCGAAATGCTGCACGTACAGGTGATCAGACAAAACGTTACACAGATCTATCTGCTGGCAGCCATTCTTTCTGCAACGGGTGAAAAAAATCCGGGCCTTGCCTGGAACCTGAATATGCAGGGCCTGCTGAATGTACTGGAAATTGCCCGCGAAGAAAAGATCCATAAAGTATACTGGCCAAGCAGTATTGCGGTATTTGGACCAACATCTCCCAAACAAGACTGTCCGCAGCAAACGATCATTGAGCCTATCACAGTATATGGCATCAGTAAATATGCCGGCGAGTTCTGGTGCAATTATTATCATCAGCGGTATCATGTAGATGTGCGCAGCATTCGTTATCCGGGCCTCATCTCATATAAATCAGCTCCCGGTGGCGGCACTACTGACTATGCAGTTGAAATATTTCATGAAGCACTGGAAGAAAAAAAATACACCTGTTTTTTGAAAGAAGATACATACCTGCCGATGATGTATATGCCAGATGCTATTAAGGCTACTATTGATCTGATGGAAGCACCTGCCGAAAAAATTTCTGTGCGTACTTCTTATAATGTATCGGCGATCAGCTTTTCACCAAAAGAAATTGCGCAGGCAATTAAACAATACATTCCTGAATTCAGTATTAACTATGAGCCCGACTACCGGCAAACCATCGCCGACAGCTGGCCTCAAAGCATTGACGATTCTGTAGCACGTAAAGATTGGGGTTGGAAGCATGAATATGATCTGCTGAAGATGACAAAAGATATGCTGGAGAATTTACGAAACGGTCAGTAGGCTACTTCAACATGATCTTACGGCAGAGGCACAAAGACGCAGAGAACATTTATAAATCTCTCTGCGCCTTTGCGTTTCTGCTGTTATTATAACAGCCACCATAATAAAATGGTTATAAAGCATCTAGGCATTATAGTTGTACATTAACAACCATTGGTCATAAATTATTTGGTTTTGAAGAATTTCTAGTTTACTTTTCATTTCGAAAGTGTATCACGCATCTTTCCGCAAAACGGGCCCCTGATTAGCAACCTCCAGGGTTTTAGCAATTTTAGCATAGCATAGTCTGCCTATTCTTAAGGTATTAATAATCCAGTTTGAAGAAACCGGAAATGAGTCTTTGTTAAAGAAGGCTTAAAATAATTTACGGTCTTTCTTTGTTCAATAAGTGATATGTGTTGTTATCGGGGCTGTTTCAAAAAATGAAACAGCCTCTTTTTTTGAATACTCTACTAAATCAGTAAACTTGCAGCTTATTAATTTGTTTGTTTAGAAGTATGAAGAAATTTATCTGGATCTTTAGTCTGCTTATTGGTACTGTTTCTTTTTCATTGGCCAACTCAAAGCCGCCTGCAGCGGGATGGTGGCGCGCTTCGCTTCAACGTGCGGATGGCAATACCATCGACTTTAATGTTAGCATTCAATATAAAAATGGCAAACCACTGTGGTTTATCCGCAATGCGTCAGAAAAAATTGCCGTAACTGCTATTGAACAAAAGCAGGATTCTATTATAGTACAAATGCCTTTATTTGAATCGGAGTTCAGGTTACAATATGAAGATAGTAAAACACTTCGTGGCGTATGGATCAAAGGTACTGCTGCTGCCAGTCAATTAATGCCGGTAGTATTTGTATATAATCAGTCGCAACGATACCCGCAGGCAAAAGGTAAACCGGCACATGTTATTACCGGCCGCTGGGCAACTACATTTATAGACAAGGGCAAGAAAGAAGAAGCCGTTGCTGAATTTAAACAAAACGGCAATGCGCTGACCGGAACTGTTTTAACGCCTAGCGGCGACTATCGTTATCTTGAAGGCGCTGTAAGCAACGATACCCTGCAGCTTTCTACGTTCGATGGCAGCCATGCTTATTATTTCAGAGCGATTATTAAAAACGATACGGTTATTAAGGATGGCCAGTATTATTCAGGTATTAAATACAGCGAAGACTGGGTCGCAACAAAAAATTCCAATGCAAGGGTTGATGATACGCTTTCTGCTGTATATCTGAAACGTGGAGAAGACCGTTTGCATTTTCGTTTTCCTGACCTGGACAGCAATATGGTTTCGATTGATGACAGCCGTTTTCACAATAAAGTAGTGGTAATTCAGCTGATGGGTTCCTGGTGCCCGAACTGTATGGATGAAACAGCTTTTCTGA
>Ga0068855_100007893_pt1 | contig 12855 bp, 9 predicted proteins | sample KBSCornC52_FD_66592 | JGI IMG/M metagenome (GOLD analysis project Ga0068855, IMG submission 66592) | Corn rhizosphere microbial communities from Kellogg Biological Station, Michigan, USA - KBS Corn C5-2 | ecosystem: Host-associated > Plants > Roots > Rhizosphere > Soil ... | reverse complement strand
GAAGGCACGATGGTCGACACTTGGGCGACGGTCGGATCATGCGCGCAAGTGGGTAAGAACGTTCACCTGTCAGGTGGCGTTGGATTGGGCGGCGTGCTCGAGCCGTTGCAGGCAAACCCGACCATCATCGAGGACAACTGTTTCATCGGTGCTCGTTCGGAAATCGTCGAAGGCGTCATCGTCGAGGAAGGCGCGGTAATTTCCATGGGCGTGTATATCGGTCAGAGCACGCGCATCTACGATCGCGAACGTGACGAGGTCATCTACGGGCGAGTTCCCGCAGGCGCCGTGGTGGTGCCAGGCACGTTACCCGCAAAGAATGGCAAGTACGGTCTGTATTGCGCCGTCATCGTCAAGCGCGTCGATGCACAAACTCGCTCCAAAGTCGGGATTAATGAGCTGCTGCGCATGACGGACTGAGCGCGCTCGAGTCACCACCTCGCCCGCTGAACAGCTCAACGAGATTGTCATAAGACGTCCGCGAGCAATTTGCAGCCGATGTCATCGGACGGGTATGGCGGTGGCAGCAGAAGCCGAGTGTGGCCTGAAATTGCAGACGACGTCGGCGTGGCGCCCCCTACCGTATCGCATCGCATCCTCCTTTGAATTCTTGACCTCGATGCAATCAACGCGCGCCATTTCTTCAACAATCCTGCAGCCACCCTTCAGACGGGGGGGAGAACAGTACACTTCGTCATGGCAAGTATGGAGCTTCGCTTGAATGTAGATAAGAGAGCGCGAACGAGATGAATCTGGTGCGATTCGCGTTGCGGCGCCCCCTAACCATTCTCGTCTTCGCGATCGCGCTCCTGATCGGCGCCGGACTCGCTTTGCAACGCATGCCGCGCGACATCTTTCCACCTCTCGGCGTGCCGACGATCTATGTCGCGCAACCCTATGGCGGCCTCGATCCGGCACAAATGGAAGGCTACGTCACTTACTACTACGAATATCACTTTCTTTATATCACCGGCATCGAACACGTCGAATCCAAATCGATTCAGGGCGCGAGCATCATGAAGCTGCAGTTCTATCCGGGAACGGATATGTCGGCAGCGCTTGCCGAGACGGTTGCCTATGTGAATCGCGCACGCGCCCTCATGCCTGCTGGAACGCCGGGCCCGTTCGTCACTCGCTTCGATGCCGGCAGCGTGCCGGTCGGTTATCTGGTGTTCTCGACCGAGAACGAAAATCGTACTGTGGGTCAGATGCAGGATGCAGCGCTCAACTTGGTGCGCCCACTATTCGCGACGTTACCCGGTGTGTCAGCACCACCACCCTTTGGCGGCAGCGCGCGTACGATCGCGATCAACGTTAAGCCGGACCGAATGCGTGCGTACAACCTTTCACCTGACGAGATCGTCACGGCGCTGGCGCAATCCAACACGTTGAGCCCTTCGGGCAATCTGAATCTGGGCGATCGCTATCCCATCGTTCCGTCGAACGCGATCCCGAAAAACATCAAGGAGCTCGAAGGTACGGCGCTGCGTGTGGCAGGTAACGCCGCCGTGTTCCTGCGCGATGTTGCAACCGTCGAGGACGCTTCCGACATCGTTACGAGCTATGCGCTCGTGAACGGCAAGCGCACTGTTTATATACCGGTCACTAAACGTGCCGATGCATCCACTCTGTCGGTAGTCAACCTCGTCAGAGAGAACCTGCCAAAATTCCAGAGCGTGCTGCCAGACGACGTCAAAGTGAGCTACGAGCTCGATCAGTCGCCCGTCGTGTGGCACGCCATCACTAATCTCGCGAAAGAAGGCGCGCTCGGTGCCATTCTCACAGGACTCATGGTGCTGGTGTTCTTGCGCGATTGGCGCAGCGCGCTCGTCGTGCTCATCAACATTCCGTTGTCGTTGGCGGCTGCAACGTTCGCTCTGTGGCTCAGCAATCAAAACGTGAACTTGATGACGTTGGGAGGGCTCGCGCTCGCGGTCGGCATCCTGGTGGACGAAGCAACCGTTGCAATAGAGAACATTCACACGCATCTCGCGCGCGGCTCCACGGTAGCGCAGGCGGCCTACGACGCAACGTTGGAAACCACAGTACCGCGCTTGCTCGCCATGCTGTGCATCGTCGCCGTGTTCTTGCCTGCGTTCTTCATGGTGGGAGCGGCAAAAGCGCTCTTCACGCCCTTGGCTCTCGCCGTCGGCTTCTCGATGATCGGTTCGTATTTCTTATCGAGCACACTGGTGCCGGTGCTTTCGGTTTGGCTGCTGCAAGCTCATTCGAAAGAAGAAGTCGACACAGCGCTGGCAACGCAAGCAGCGCTCAATCATCCCACCGAAGTTTACACTCGCTCACTTCGTGCGCTCTTGAGCACACCCTTGGTCGCTGTCGCGAGCTATCTCGTCATTGCTTCTGTGATCGTCTGGCTTGTCGGCAATCGCCTCGGGCTCGAAATATTTCCCAAGAGCGACGCGGGCGAATTGGCCTTGCGGCTGCACGCACCCGTGGGCACGCGCGTCGAGAACACCGAAGCCATTGCGCTCAAAGTGCTCGATCTCATCAAACATGAAGCGGGTCCCGACAACATTGCTTTGACTATGGGGCTCATAGGCGTGCATGCGCCCAATTATCCGATCAACTTGATTCATCTGTGGAACGGCGGTCCGGAAGACGGCTGGCTCGCGATACAACTCAAGCCCGATGCGAAAGTGCGCGGTGCAGCGCTCAAGGAGCGGCTGCGAGCCGTGTTCGCACAAGAGTTGCCGCAAGTACGTTTCTCGTTCGAGCCGAGCGATATCGTGAATCGCGTGATGAGCTTCGGCTCCAATACGCCGATCGAAGTCGCCGTGAGCGGGCCCAATATCGCGGTAAGCCGCGAGCACGCCGAAAAGCTATACGAAAAACTGCAGCACATCCCGTCCCTCAGAGACGTGCAATTCGCACAGGCGCTCGACTTTCCGACGGTCGATGTAAACATCAATCGCGAACGCGCCGGCATGCTCGGCGTCACGGTGCGGGATGTCACGCAATCGCTCGTTGCAGCGACGACGTCGAGCCGCTTCACCGTGGCCAATTATTGGGCCGATCCGAACTCGGGTGTCGGCTACAACCTGCAAGTGCAGATCCCGCAATCGAAGACGACTTCCATCGAAGATTTGAAAAACGTTCCTGTGGCCTTCGAGAACGGCCAAGCCGTTCTGCTGCGCAACGTGGCAAACGTCTCGCAGGGCACGGCCGTCGGCCAATACGAACGCTATAACATGGCGCGCGTCGTCAGCATCACTGCAAACATTGAAGGTGCGGATCTAGGCTCCGTTGCTAAAGAAATCGGCAAAGCCATCGAAGAAGTGGGCGCCCCCCCGCCCAAGACCAGCGTGAACCTGCGCGGCCAAACCGTACCGATGCAAGAACTGATCGGCGGATTCAAGAATGGGCTCGCCATGTCGGTCGTGGTTATTTTCTTGCTGCTGGCGGCGAACTTTCAGTCGCTGCGTCTCTCGCTGGTCGTTGTTTCGACGGTGCCTGCGGTGATCGCGGGTGTCGTGCTTGCACTATGGATTACCGGCACGACGCTCAACATACAGTCAGGTATGGGAACCATCATGGCTGTCGGTGTTGCGGTGGCGAATGCCATTCTGCTCGTGACTTTCGCTGAACGCAGTCGCCTCGCGAGCGGCGATGCGCATGCAGCTGCCATTGAAGGCGCCCGCAGCCGCTTGCGCCCGATCGTGATGACGAGCGGCGCGATGGTCGCAGGCATGCTGCCGCTCGCACTCGGATTCGGCCAAGGCGGCGATGAAACAGCGCCACTCGGACGCGCAGTGATCGGCGGCTTAATCGCCGCCACGCTCACAACGTTGTACATCGTACCGCTAGTGTTCGCGCTGTTGCGCCGTAATGCGAGCACCAAGGCGCGTTCGCTCGATCCGACAGACGAACTGAGCGGACATTTTGTTTCGCCGCTGGGACATGATTGAGTCAGGACTTAGATGAGAACAACCGAATGAGGCGTGTAATACATGTCGCAGCAATCGCGCTTGCTCTCGCAGCAAGCGATCCAGCGCTCGCTGCGGATACGAAACCGTTCGAAGTGTCGGTAGCCAAACTGTCGCGTGGCGATGTCGTGCGCTATATCACCCTGCCCGGCACGATCAAGGCGAATCAACAGGCCACGTTGTATGCGAAAGTCGCGGGCTATCTGCAGCGCGTGACCGTCGATGTGGGCGATCACGTGAAGGCGGGACAATTGCTCGCCGAGATCGAAGTGCCGGAATTGCTCGCCGATTTGCAGAAAACCAAGGCCGAAGCGACAGTCGCCCAAGCCGATTTCGCAAGAATCAACGCTGCACAGCGCGATGCACCGGATCTCATCGTGCCGCAACAAGTAGATGAAGCGCGTGGACGCCTCGACATTGCGAAAGCCGCGCTGGCGCGCACCGAACGGCTGCTCGCATTCAGCAAGATCGTGGCGCCGTTCTCTGGAACCATCACCGCGCGCTTCGTCGATGCGGGCGCGTTCATTCCTGCGGCGACGTCGGGCAGTGCCGCACAGAGCGCAGCCTTGTTCACGGTGATGGACTTTGACGTAGTGCGTGTGATGGTTCCGGTGCCGGAAGTGGAAGCGTCCTTGGTGCGCAATGGCCAGCGGGTGCAAGTCACCTTCGAAGGCATCGCCGGCAAGAAATTCGTCGCGAAAGTGAATCGGTTTGCGTATGCGCTCGATGACGCCACGCGCACCATGCACGTCGAAGCAGACATCGCAAACAAAGATGGCGAGCTCAGGCCGGGGATGTATGCGACGGTCAAAGTGGGCGTCGAGCAACACAGCGGCACTAACTTGATGCCAACAGCTGCGCTCGTGATGGAGAAGACCAACGCCTTCGCCTATCTGGCGAACGGCGACAAAGCGAAAAAATCGCCGCTCAAGATCGGCTTCAACGACGGTGATTGGGTCGAAGTGCTGGACGGTCTCTCACCCGCGGACAGCATCATTCTCACCGGTAAATTGCCCCTGAGCGACGGCGCGCCGATCAAAGTGATGGGCACGCCATGAGAGTTACACCCACCTTCACCCGCTCACGCGTGGAAGGGGATCAGAGTAGAAATTCGGCTCTTGAGATCCCCGGTCGCCGGGGGAGGGTTAGGGTGGGGGCAATCGGCGTCGCGCTCGCGGCGCTCGTCATGTCGAGCGTGCACGCTCAAGAGACCTCGCCGTATCCGATCGACTTAGCGACGACGCTACGTTTGAGTCACGCGCAAAATCTCGATGTGCAAATCGCGCGCGAGCGCCTCACGCAAGCGAAGGCTGAACATGGCACCGCGATCGAGCAACTATTCCCATGGATTTCTGTGGGCGGTGCGTATCGCCGACATGAAGGACGAACGCAGGCGGTCGATGGCGCGCTACTCGACGTGGACAAACAGACGATTGCGCGTGGAGCGATAGCGACAGCGCAAGTCGATTTAGGGGAAGCAATTTTCCGCACGCTGTCGAGCAAACAACTGGTCGGTGCAGCGACTGCAGGTGTGGATGCTCAAGAACAAAGCACCACGCTCGAAGCCGCACAGGAGTATTTCGATCTTCTGAGGACAAAGCTACTGGCGGATGTGATTGCGGAAACTTTGCGCACGTCGGAAGACTATCAACGGCAAGTCGGCTCTGCGGTGAACGCCGGATTGGTATTCAAAGGCGATGAGCTGCGCGTGCAGACGCAGAGCGAGCGCTATCGCAGCTCACTCAGCCAAGCACGTGAACAACAACGCATTGCCAGCGCGCGATTGGCGCAGACGTTACATCTCGATCCGACGATCGAGCTGACGCCGCAAGACAATGAGCTCGTTCCTGTTGCTATCGTCGACGCTACAAACGATGTGCAGCCGCTCGTTCGACAAGCTCTCACTGCACGTCCCGACCTCAAGCAACAACTGTCACTCATCGCAGCAGCGCGCGATGCCAAGCGTGCTGCTGTTTATGGGCCGCTCGTTCCCTCGCTCGGCGTGCAAGCCTTTCTCGGCGACTTAGGCGGAGGCGTCGGCTCGGCAACCGGCGACTACGGCAGCTCACGAGATTATTACGTAGGCTTGAGTTGGCGTTTCGGACCGGGCGGCTTATTCGATGTGAGCCGAATTCATTCAGCCGATTCGCAACTGCGCGTTGCGGAGCTCACAGGCGAAAAAGCGAACGACGAAATCAGGCGACAGGTGGTGGAGAGCTACACGCGAGTGCGCGCTCTCTCCGAGCAAATCACCGCAACCCGCGAGAGTGTTCGTGCGGCTAGCGAGACCTGGCGTCTCACGCGCCAACGCAAGCAACTCGGTGTCGGTGTTATTTTAGAAGACATCCAAGCACAGCAAGAATTGCTGCGGGCGCGCGCAGATCACTTGAATGCCATCGCGGAGTTCAACAAGGCTCAGTACGTGCTGAGCAAGGTCACAGGTCAGCTTTAAAAAAAACGCACCTGCGCTCGCGCGCAAGTGCGTCTCTTTCCGGCTAACGACTAACTGCTGACCGCTTACCAGTTGAACTGCGTTCTGAGCGCAATTCCTTCCATCTTGTAGCCGATCGGAGTGCCCAGCGCCGGCAAACCATTCGCTACGGTCGGAGCTGTCGTAGTGAACTTCTCCGTCACCTCACTGTGAACGTAATTCAACATGAGGCGCATGTAAGTGTTCACATACCAATTCACGCCGATGGTGAAGTTCTTCAGCTTGCCGCCGTTCACCGCATTCGGTTGTGCGGCGAGCGCCAAGCCTTGCGTGAAGTCATCCGTCATATCAGCGTAGCTGTAGCGCGCGGCAATTTCCCAGGCACCCCAGCCGCCATCCACGCCGAAAGGATGCTTAGGCGAAGGCGCAGTGTAGGCGCCTGTCGCCGGCGAATATTTGCGCTGTTCGCCGGTGAGCGTCCAGCTAACTTGTGCATACCCGCCGTCGAAGCTGTTGCGCGACAAGCCGCGTCGGCTCACGTCATACTTGAAGTATTCCGCTTGGCCGTAAACGCTGGCGAAGCCGCCCGCAAGCTCAGCGCCATACACTTGTGCGCTCGACACCGGATTGGTCAACGAGCCAATGGTGCCGGTCGAGTACAACGCGGTCGGGTCGATGCGCAGTTCGGGGCGGTCGCTGAATGTAATGCTCTTGAATCCGGTGGGCCCCGCCGCCGAATCCTTTGCGCGCAGCAGCTCGAATGCGTTCACGCCGACATGCAACGAATAGTTGGGATTCGCCAACACTTGCGCAGTGACGCGCTGAAACGAACCGAGATTCTCACGGACGTTGGTATGCGAATCGCCTTGTGCGGGGCCGAGCACGTAGCCGCCGATCCAGTAACGATCACCGAACACACGCACGCCGGCATTCGAACGGAAATCGCCTGCGCCCAGACCGGTCGCGAGATTCACAGGAACGGCGCGTTCCATGAACATGATGTCGTTCGAACTCACTGCGGTATCGAGCGGATACGGCGGCTCGGAATATCCCGGCAGATCGACGATCAATCCCTTGGTGCCCACGTAGCTCACCTGAGCTGTTTGAATGCCCGCGGCTGCGCTGTCCTGAGAGTTGCCCGCGTCATAGATAAACGAGTACTGCCAACCGCCCGCCACCTTGCCCGTGACACCGATGCGAGCGCGTCTAGCGTTGATGCCGTTGCTCAAGAGCTGCGGTTGGGCATTCAGATTATTGGTGTCGGGCTGGTACGAAATGTAATCGCCGGTATCGAAATGCACGCGGCCCGTGAGAGCGATCGTGTATTTGCCGTCTGCGCTCTCGAGGCTGAGCTTGTGGCTGCCGCTCTCTGCGACATGTGGAGCAGCGGACGAACTCGCAGGAGCCGCCGCGGTCTGTTGTTTCTGTTGACGCTCGAGCGCCTCGACCTTGCGCTTCAGCTCTTCGATCTGCGCTTGCGTCGAGCTGGAATCAGTCGATTGAGCGAGAGTCGAGACACTGCCCAGCGCCGTCGCGACGCCGAGGGTGACTAAGAAAAGATGTTTGTTGATAGACACAGGGGTTCCCTTGCAGAGGTGGTTCTTTAATGGATGACACCTTTGCCCTGCGGCATTTACGCCACACAGGCGGGCGAGAATCTAAAGGACGTGTGTGACAAGTAGATGACATTAGTGAACCTCATCCAACGACGTGTCATGCAGCGGTAACACGCTGCGTCAGCGAAGAAGGTTAGAAGGTAGGAATAAGCACCTGGACCGATCCTTCGGCACCGCTCAGGATATGACTGCGCCGACGTGACGAAATAGCTAGCTCACCCACCGCGCAGCATGAAATCGACTTGCTCCGCGATGTTCTTCGCGTGGTCGCCGATGCGCTCCAGCCCCTTCAGCGCAAACACGGTATCGATGGTGATTCTGAGATAACGCTCGCCTTCCATCACGAGCGTCAGCAGCTGGCGCAGCGCTGTTTCGAACTCGGCGTCGAGTTCGATATCCTGATAGCGCACTTTACTCGCCATCTCGCCGTCCGATTCATCGAATGCACGCAACGCATTGCGGAGCATGCCGACCGAAAGACCCGACATGTGTTTGAGGTATAGCGCAACGGCACTCAAAGGACCGTGCGGATCGTTGGGTTGCAGTCTGAGCGCAAACTTGGCGATCTTCTTCGCTTCGTCGCCCACTCGCTCTAGATCGATCGCGATGCGCGAAACGGCTCGGGCGATGCGCAAGTCTCCGGCCACCGGTTGACGAAGCGCGATGGCTTCATACACATCGCGATCGATCTTGCGTTCGAACTGGTTTACTTCAGCTTCGCGCTGTAGGACCACGTTCGCGAGCTGCGCGTTACCTTCGACCAACGCTTGTAGCGCGTCGGAGACCTGCTCCATCACGAGTCCGCCCATTTCCACGATGCGCAAGCGCAGCTCGGAGAGCGTCTGATCGAATTTGCGACTGGTATGGCCTTCGGCGGGATCGCCGGACTGCATCGAATTCATGAGCGGATTTCCTCCGCACCAGCCGTCAACCGTAACGACCGGTAATGTAATCTTCGGTAGCTTTTTTGCTCGGATTCGTGAAGATCTTGGCAGCCTCGCCGAACTCGATCAGCTCACCCAAATACATGAACGCAGTGTAGTCGGACACACGCGCCGCCTGCTGCATGTTGTGAGTGACGATGAGTACGGTGACCTGATCTCTCAACGTGGAAATCAGTTCTTCGATCTTTGCGGTCGCGATCGGATCGAGCGCCGATGTAGGTTCGTCGAACAACAGAATCTCGGGCTTGGTCGCCAGTGCCCGGGCAATGCACAAACGCTGCATTTGACCGCCCGACAAAGCGAGCGCCGAGTCGTTGAGTCTGTCCTTCACCTCGTCCCACAACGCGGCGCCGCGCAATGCCTTTTCCACTTCTTCGGAAAGCAGTGCGCGATTCTTCATGCCGTGCAAACGCAATCCGTAGGCAACGTTTTCGAAAATCGATTTCGGAAACGGATTCGGCTTTTGAAACACCATGCCGATGCGCATCCGCACCTCGATGGGATCGATGTTCTTGCCCACGAGGTTCATGTTGTCCGGATGCAGGGTGATGGTTCCTTCATAGCGGGAACCCTGCTGCAGGTCGTGCATGCGGTTGAAGCAGCGCAAGAACGTGCTCTTGCCGCAGCCTGACGGACCGATGAAGGCCGTCACTTGGCGGTCGGCAATTGGAATGTTCAATCCCTTGAGCGCGTGGGTCTCACCGTACCAAAAATTGAGATTTTCGACGGCGGCCTTGACCTGCATGGGTCGTGTCTTACGTGCGTCTTCTACAGCAATACCCATACGCAATGACGATTTCGATTCTGCCCCGAGATCTGCCGGCAATCTGCTTTCGCTCGGACGCGGGGCCGATGCGGCGCTATGAGATTCCATGTACTCGTGCCCTGGAGTGGCAATTGAGGGTGCGCAATGATGCCACAACACTGCATACGAGCCGCTAGTGGGGGTTCATCGCATCTTGCAGGAGTCTGAACTGCCGTCATGACAGTTCTGTTACAAGCGTAACCTCATTTGTTTCATCCAAAGTGTTGCTTGCACCTGGAGGCTTCGCTATAAGAGCCGCCCACGGATTTTTGCTTACTCCTTCTGTCCATGTCAGCAGAACCCATTGCCGCAAGCCCGGTCCTCGAACTCACCTCGACGCTCATTCGCAAGCCTTCGGTGAGCCCGGAGGACCAGGGATGCCTGGACGTCATCAGCGAACGGCTGGAACACGCGGGCTTCCGCAACGAGCGGCTGCGCTTCGGTCCGGTCGAAAATCTATGGGCCAGACACGGCGACTCCGCTCCCGTGCTCTGCTTTGCCGGTCATACCGATGTGGTCCCGACTGGACCGCGGGAAGAGTGGCAGACCGACCCTTTCGAACCCATCGTGAAGGACGGCATGCTGTACGGACGCGGCGCGGCAGATATGAAAAGCGGTCTGGCGGCCATGACCATCGCCGCGGAACGCTTCATCGCACGCCATCCCAATCATCGCGGATCGCTCGCCTTCCTGCTGACCAGCGACGAGGAAGGCCCTTCAGTCGACGGCACCCGGCGTGTCGTGGAAGTGCTCGAGAGCAGACGCGAAAAGATCGATTGGTGCCTGGTGGGGGAACCCACCAGCGGCGAAAAACTCGGCGACGTCATCAAAATCGGCCGCCGCGGTTCGTTGTCGGGCAAGCTCACGGTGCACGGCATCCAAGGGCACGTGGCGTATCCTCATTTGGCCGATAACCCGGTGCACGCCGTGGCACCCGCTCTGGCCGAACTCGCCGCGCGCGTCTGGGATAAAGGCAACCAGTATTTCCAGCCCACGACCTTTCAGGTGAGCAACATCAGCGCCGGAACCGGTGCGCCGAACGTCGTGCCCGGCGAACTCAAAGCTCGTTTCAACATCCGCTTCTCGACCGAACAAACGGTGGAAAAGCTGCAGCGTACGATCAGCGAGATTCTCGACCGGCACTCCGTGAACTACACGCTCGAATGGTTCGTGTCCGGTCTGCCTTTTTTCACAAACCCCGGTACCTTGTCGGATGCGGTCGTTCGCGCGGTGAATGAGTTAGGGCGAGTGACTCCGGAACTCTCGACTACAGGCGGCACCTCAGACGGCCGCTTCATTGCGCCCACGGGCGCTCAGGTCGTCGAGTTAGGCGTGACGAATGCCACCATTCATAAAGTCAACGAATGCGTGCGGATCACGGACATCGATGCACTCGCGACGATGTATGAGAGGGTGATGGAATTGTTGCTTGCGAAAGCTTAGAAAATTCTTCTTCGCTTCCCTGCTCCCCACAAATTCACCCACAGCGCGAATGCCCCCAGCCCGACGAACGCAAACAACACCCACCACGGCATCGACAGTCCCAACAATTGCCAATTGATGGTGGCGCATTCGCCAGAGCCGGTCAGCACCTTCTTGATCACGTCGAAGACCGGCAGGATTTTGAGCATGTAATTGAGGTCTGCGCCGCACGCCGCGACCGTGCCGGGCGGCTGGGCTTGAATCCAAACATGCCGCGCAGCGATACCGATTCCGCAGAGCGCGATCAAAACCTGTAAAGCGCCATAGACGCGGGCGCCCGTAGGCCGGGGGTTATGCAGGGCGGCAACGAGAAAAGCGATACCGAGCGTGATCACGGCAACGCGCTGAAAGATACAAAGCGGACAAGGCTCGAGTTCGAGTACGTATTGCGCGTAGAGCGCGTACGCAATGAGCGCCGCGCAAAATACGAAACCTGCCAAATTGCCGAAACGAACCACCCGCGTATCTAACAAGATCCACTACCCTCTCGTGGCGGCTTCGGCGTCCTGCGCGGAGCGTTGCTCCAATTGTTTCTCGACGTCTTCGAGTGAAACGTGGCGCACGTCTTTTCCGTGCACCATGTAAATCACGTACTCGCAAATGTTCTTGGCGTGATCGCCGATGCGCTCGATCGCGCGCGCCACCCATAGAACGTCGATGGCACGGCGAATCTGCCGCGCATCTTCCATCATGAACGTAATGCCTTGACGCTGGATGGCTTCGTATTCCTCGTCTACCAGACGATCCCGCTTCGCAACCGCCAACGCGGCTCCAGCGTCCAGGCGGGCGAACGCATCGAGTGCATCGTGCACCATCTCTTCCACCACCCGCCCTAGATGCTTGAGCTCGCGATACCGATCCGCCGGTCTCTCCATCGCCGCGAGCCGCGAAGCCAAATAACCGATTTTTTCGGCCTCGTCACCGATGCGCTCGAGATCCGTAATGGTCTTGATGATGGCCACGATGAGCCGCAAATCGGACGCGGCGGGTGAACGCGTAGCCAAGATACGGCTGCAGTCGTCATCGATGGCCACCTCCATGGCGTCCACTTTGTGATCGCCGCGCGCCACGATCTCACCGATACGACTATCGCCTTGCACCAGTGCGACGACGGCCTGTTTCAGCTGCTCTTCGACCAATCCGCCCATTTGCAGCACGTTACTGCGCAGGCGTTCCAGGTCTTCGTTGAAGCGGCTGAGGATGTGATGTGAAAGATCGGATTTGTCCATGATTGCTACTCGCGAAGCGGCTGACGACGTGGCTTCGCCAGGCAAGAAGGGAAGCTTAGGGGACTTCCTCCCTACTCGCCAGAGCCAAGGTTGCTACCGAGAAGTGCGCTGATCGAACGCGCGATGACGCTGAGGAAGAGTACGAACGCCGTGATCAGCAACGCTCCCGCCCACGCCATGGCCTGCCAATCTTTGTAAGGGCTCATGGCGTATTGGAAAATGACCGCGGGCAGATTCGCCATCGGCTGATCGAGCCTTGCACTCCAAAATTGATTGTTCAATGCGGTGAAGAGCAGTGGCGCCGTCTCACCGCTAATTCGAGCGATCGCCAGCAGCAAACCGGTGACGACTCCGTTGCGAGCCGCCGGGTACACGATGTTGGTAATCGTCCGCCAGGGTTGGGC
>Ga0068855_100007892_pt1 | contig 12855 bp, 15 predicted proteins | sample KBSCornC52_FD_66592 | JGI IMG/M metagenome (GOLD analysis project Ga0068855, IMG submission 66592) | Corn rhizosphere microbial communities from Kellogg Biological Station, Michigan, USA - KBS Corn C5-2 | ecosystem: Host-associated > Plants > Roots > Rhizosphere > Soil ... | reverse complement strand
ACTGTAGCTCCAGAAATTGCGGCACTCGACTGATCGACTACGCTGCCCGCAATCGTGCCGTTCGTGGTCTGCGCAAGCGCAGCCGCGGTCAGCATCAGAACCGCGAATACCGGAAACAACCTCTTCATCTAGTTCTCCTTAACTAAGCAGCCCGAGACGTTGGACAGAGCCGCAGCGAAACACACGACGTGCGTCGTGCAGACACATGCAATTGCATCTCCACTCCGCGAACTCTTATTGTCGCTCACCCGCTGCTCAATCGATGCGCAGAGAATTGCAACCTTGGTGTTAGAAAAGCCAACAGCTTTGACTTATTGACTCGCCATCTCTGACCGTTTGGATATGAATTCCCATATCTGGGACGGCTGATATCTTTGCGGGGGTGGATATCTATATCGCGGCCGTCACCGCAAGGTTAAAGGGCAAGTCGGGAGCGGCAGCGCTCGCAGAAGATTATCTGACTCGAGCCGGGCGTCTCGGGCGCGTTGAGCCAGTTACGCATGGCTCAGAGGGTGAGATGCTGAGCTGGGTTGACCGCCTCGGAGGGCGCACCACGCCTCAGCTTATTCTTCTGGACAGCCGGGGCAAGCAGTTCACGAGTGAGGAGTTCGCCGAGTACTTGCGAAGGCGGCGCGACTCTGGTACACAAGCAGTCGTGCTGGCGATCGGCCCTGCAGATGGGTGGTCACCTGTAGCCCGCACACGCGCAGAACTGCTGTTATCGCTCGGGCGCATGACGCTGCCGCATGAGCTGGCGCGTGCGGTTCTGACTGAACAAGTGTATCGGGCGCTGACGATCCTGGCTGGACATCCGTATCACTGCGGTCATTAGCGGCTGCTCCGGCGATCTATAACATAGATATGGTCGATGTTTCCGCTGCTTCCGATACGTCCCCGCGCCGGGGCTTGATTTTGATTAACACTGGGCCCGGCAAGGGCAAGACGACCGCCGCCCTGGGCACTGCGTTCCGCGCCGCTGGTAACGGCATGCGCGTCCTTTTTCTTCAGTTTCTAAAGGGGTCGTGGCATTATGGCGAGTTGGACTCTGCCCAGGCGTTGAATGCATCGCTCGACTCGGCAGCCCCCTCGGAGCCCGATCTGTCGAGCGGGCCGCGGCTCCGCCAGCAGTTCGTTATCAAACAGCTTGGTCGCGGCTTCGTAAAGGTGGGAGGCGCAGAGACGGATCCTGAGGACATACGGATGGTCGAGGAGGCGTGGGCTGAATCGGCAGCAGCGATTCTCTCCGGTGACTGGGATCTAGTAGTGCTGGATGAGATCAACTATGCCATCGGATACAAGATGCTATCGCCAGAGGTGGTAGCGGATGTACTGCAGCGTAAGCCGGAGATGACTCACGTGATCCTGACCGGCCGCAATGCCCATCCGTTGCTGGTGGACCTTGCCGACACTGTGACGGAGATGCGCGAAGTAAAACACGCTTATCAGAGGGGCATCCTCGCGCAGCGTGGTATCGAGTTCTAAGCCGAGCAAGTCTAGCGCCCGGGTAGAAGGTTGGGCCCTTCTAGAACTGCTAAACTGAGCATTGGCGGTCATTGCGCTCCGCTTCCCGACTAAAGGCGCTTCCGAGGACCACACCCATGGCAGACACTAGCTCAAGCACCGGCCAGAACGGTAATTATCACGGCGACTTCTCCTCCTCTTCACTCCGCTTGAAGCTTGGCTTGGCGGAGATGCTAAAGGGTGGCGTCATTATGGACGTGATGAACGTTGAGCAGGCCCGTATCGCAGAAGAGTCGGGAGCGGTGTCCGTGATGGCGCTGGAGCGTGTACCGGCGATGATACGGGCGGAAGGCGGCGTGGCCCGAATGGCCAGTCCACGACTCATCAAGCAGATTATGAGCGCCGTGACAGTTCCTGTTATGGCTAAGGCTCGTATCGGACACTTTGCGGAGGCACAGGTGCTGGAGCAGATCGGTGTCGACTTCATCGATGAATCCGAAGTGCTGACGCCAGCCGACGAAACCCACCACATCGACAAACACGCTTTCAAGACGCCGTTCGTCTGCGGCGCACGCAACCTGGGCGAAGCACTCCGCCGGATTGCCGAAGGCGCAGCAATGATACGTACTAAAGGCGAACCGGGAACAGGTGACGTCGTCCACGCTGTGACGCACATGCGTACCCTTCAGCGCGAAATCAAGGCGCTGACGGTGCTGTCAGAAGACGAGCTCTATCACGCAGCCAAAACACTGCAGGCACCGTATGAGCTGGTTCGAATGGTAGCCAAAGCTGGTAAGCTTCCGGTCCCCAACTTTTCGGCCGGAGGTATTGCAACCGCCGCTGACGCAGCGCTGATGATGCAACTGGGAGCCGAGACGGTTTTTGTCGGCTCCGGCATTTTCATGAAAGAGCGCGCCACACCGCTTGATGTGGAGAATAATCCGCGCGAACGCGAGGAGGCGGTCTCCCGGGCTCGTGCTATCGTACTCGCAACCACACATTACAACGATCCGCAGATCGTCGCCGAAGCCTCAGAAGCCGTAACTGGCAGCATGAAGGGGCTTGCCGCTGCTGCTATTGAAGAACAGCACCTGATGCAGACGCGTGGCTGGTAACGGTCCCTCTGTTCTGCATGATAGCCTTAACGGCTGAATATATACCCATTCCAATTGCGTCTACTTACCGCACCCAAGGTCTCGTATGAATCGAAGCTTAGTCGTTCTCGCTCTCGCCCTGTGCCTTCCTCTCACTGCCCGCGCCGACGATGCCTCCAAACACGCCAAGGCCCAGGAACTCATCGGCATTCTGCATAGCGAGCAGATGATCAGCGGGCTCTCGGCCAACCTGATGAAGCAGGTAAGAGATGCGGCTGAACAGGTAACCGGAACGAATCCGACCCCTGAAAAGAAGGCCCACCTCGATGAGTTCGAAAAGAAGGTTTCCGGGATGTTCGACGAGCAGTTGAGCTGGAATGTTATGGGTCCTCAGATCGTCAATATCTACGCAACCAGTTTCACTGAGGAGGAGCTCACCGCGATCGTGAACTTCTACAAGTCACCCGCCGGTGCAGCTTTCCTGACCAAGGCTCCTCAAATTAATCAGCAGCTCGGGCAGATCGCGCAGCCAAAGGTGGCGGCCCTGCAGACGCAGATCCGCCAGGCCTTCGAGGAATTCCGGAAGACTCAGCAACCCGCAGGTCCTCCAACACTGAACTCACTGCCTCCAGCGGGCACGCCTGCGCCGAGCGTCCCGCAAACCACGCTGCCATCAACGAAGTAGTAGAGAGCCCTAGCGGTGAGCGCCGGAAGCCTTTGCCTGCTCAGGCGCTTCCGCCTACCAAGCTGAGCCAATTTCGTACACGGCGATAGACTTGAGGCAGCGGGCCGATTCGCGGGTGCTCGACCACCAATTCGTGATCCATGACTCAACATCCGACATCCAAAGAGCCGCTTGTTATCGGAGTCCTCGCGTTGCAGGGCGCGTATGAAGCCCACGCGCGGGCACTGCGAGCACTGGGCGCTGAGCCACGTCTGATCCGAACACCCGACGAGCTCACCGGGTTGGACGGACTCATCATGCCGGGCGGCGAGTCAACGACCATGCTCAAGTTCCTTGAGCGCAATGGCTTCTTCGATATTCTAAAGAGCTTCGCCCAAACGACGCCGACTTTCGGCACTTGTGCTGGCGCGATTCTGCTGGCCACCGAAGTCGAAAATCCACCGCAGCGTTCGCTCGGCCTTCTGCCCATCACGGTGGAACGCAACGCCTACGGCCGCCAGATCGATTCCTCCATACTTGAGGAAGAAACGACGCTGCCGGGCGGCCCCCTGGAGATGGTGTTCATCCGTGCTCCGCGCATTCGTGCTGCCGATCCGGCTGTAGAGACTCTCGCCAGCCGCGATGGATTTCCCACTTTAGTTCGGTTAGGCCACCTCATGGCGGCTACGTTCCATCCGGAGCTTTCCGCCGACACCCGCGTTCACCAGTTGTTCCTGGAAACCGTGCGACGATTCAAGGAAGGCCAGATCCCGGGGGCTATTACCTCCTCTTCCCATCGGTAACGTCTCGCACCACAACGCCAGCGGTTTCGAGATGCGTGACCCGGTGGCTTACAGCGTGACCCATCTGGATCGCTTTCTTAAGCATACGGATTGGGAATCTGGATTCCTCGTCGAACCACCTGCTGGTGGCCCAATCCCAATCCACGACGAGGTTATACGTCACATCGCACTTCGTACACCGGAGCGGGTCTTCAAGCCACTTATGAAATGCTCCCTCTGGGAGCCTACCCAGCGGCTCGGTCCCGGAGCGGATAGCCGCAATCGTCTTCGCCAATGCTCTTATCCCTCGATGCGATAGTCGCGATCTCGTGCCGCCTCCCTGCCCGATTTGAACAGGAACCCGAATAACAGGTGCAACAGAGCTAGCGTAAGCGCTCCCCAGAAGGCGGCCGAAAACGTCAGCACGCGAAATCCCGGCACGAACGCGCTCGCAAATTTCAGGATAAATGCGTTCACAATTAGGAAAAATACGCCGAACGTCAAAATTCCTAGAGGCAACATGATGATCTTCAGAAGCAGGCCAAGCGTGGCATTCAGAAATCCGATCACGATGACGGCGATCATCGCGAAGCCGAGGCCGGTCACCTCGAACCCATGCACCAGGCGAGACACCACGAGCAACGCAATGGCATTCAGAAACCAGTGCAGCACCATCCGCACCATACGTTTCCTCCAGTCTGAGTTGAACCTATCCGATGTTCGCCCGCAACGAATGATTCTCCTTGGCAGCACCATACAGCAGTTTCCTTTCTCCTGGCGTGAGGCGGTGCACCCGAGTTGTCGCCGGCGCATCTAATACACTGCATTTGTTCAGCCGCCTCCTGTCGCAGCACTCCTGAAGTTTCGATTCTGGACCAACAAAGATTCTGCCGGGGATGCAGGTAGTCAGCAGTCGGAAATACTAGTAAGCTCGACAGCATCGCGCCGCCGAGGTGCCTCATGCCGGCCATCATTACACCTCCCGAGATTGACCGCCACTCTCGCCGTACCGAGGAAAACGACGGCGGCAACGGCCGGCGACCGCCAAATGGAGGCGACCTCAAGCGGACGGGTGGTGGCGGAGACAACGACGGCTGGAACGACTCCAGCGGCCAGCGTAGGCGTCCTGGAGACCGACTGGCCACCTATCGTCACGGCCTATTTCTTGTGCTAGCCGCCGTGTTCATGTTCTTCCTCGGCATCGTAGTGGTGTTCTTCCTGTCGCAAACCAACCGTCACCTCTACGCCTATGACACCGTCATCAGCCAGTGGTTTCCTACGGCAGTTCCTCCGATACTGTGGCTCAACACGGCCGCCCTGCTTCTCAGCTCCATCACAATGGAGATCGCCCGCCGCAGCATGTTCCACCCCATTGATGCGATGGAGGAGTGGTTCGGCCTGGGTCGCCCTACCTCCTTGCGCACTCTGCCGTGGCTGATTGCTACCTTGATTTTCGGCGCGTTCTTCCTCGCCGGCCAAATGATCGCTTGGCACCAACTCAATCTGGAAGGAATAGCGTTCCGATCCAATAGCATCAGCGGACACGCCTTCTATATCATGACGTACGCACACGCAGCTCACCTGATGGCTGGTGTTTTCGCCCTACTGCTTGCCACTGTCGGCCTTTTCCGCTTCCGGAACATCGAGAGCCGACAGATCATGGTGGATTGCGTCGGATGGTACTGGCATTCCATGGGCGTACTCTGGGGCTGCCTGTTCGTGCTGCTCACCTGTTGCCAATAGCAACTTCAACAGCGGTCAGAGGTCCGATGATGGTTAAAGCTGCGACTGGATATGCGGCTGTTCTGAATGCCTTCTCCTCCTACCTGTGAGCGCCATCACCTAGTAGGGCACGCCCTTTTCTCGTTCTGCCTTGAACGCACGCATGTACCATTCGAACTCGTCGAAGAACCTGCCTGTTCTTTCGGCGAGATGCTGGGTCAGTGGCACTCCGTCCCGCGTCAGAGCAGACGCCACAGCGGGAATCGGCTGAATAGACGGAATAGATGGCATGCCCACCTCGGCCAGCATCGCCCGAAGCTGCATCGCCGCGCGCACCCCTCCGAACGCTGTAGCCGAGTAGCAGACGATCGCCGACGGCCGCCAGAAGTACTCTTCGAGGAAGTGGTCCAGAAGATTGGACATGCCGGGCGGAATGCTGTGATTGTACTCAGCACTCACTATGCAGTACCCATCCGCACGGCTGTAAAGTTCGGCCAGCGACTTCAGCCGGTCAAACAGTTGGCTGTGTTCCGCGGGCGGATTGTGTTTTATTTCCTTCCACATCCGGTCCAGGATCGGAAGTTTCAATTCGGCAGCATCGACCAGCATCGGCTCATGCCCGCGGCTTTGAAGCTGGCGCACGACCCACCGCGCTACGCGCTCACCCATCCTGTCGCTGCGCACGGAACCCAACAGCACCGGTACCACCATACGGCACCCTTTCCGCACATGGTCAGCTTGTCTGTCTGCAGACGCGTACTGACAGCTTTAACGCCTCTTCTTCGCCAGAGGCTTTGCCTGCTTTTTCGAGCTCTTCTGCAATATTATCTTTTTCGCCGGAGCGCTCTTCTTCACGGGCGCCTTCTTCGCCGGGGATTTTCCTGCTTTCCGAGCTACCGTCTTGCTCGCGGCCTTCTTGACCGACTTTCTCGCAGCCTTCGAGAACGCAGTTTTCGAGCTTTTTTTGACCGATCCAGCCTTCTTTGGAGGCTGCCTGTTCGAAGCAGCCGGTTTCACGGCTGCTTTCTTCGCCGCGGACTTTCCGCTGCCAGACTTTGCTGAATTACCTGCGCTTTTCGGCTTTGCCGGTGATGCCTTGGGCTTGTCGGTTTTAGGAGCAAGTTCCTTCGCCGCTACCTTAACCGGCGCTTTCACCCGCGCTTCCTTCTTCTCCGCCGATCCGGGACGCTTACTTTCAAACTCGGCAACCGCATCACCGCCTGCCATCGCCGCAACCTTGATGGCGGCAGCAGCCCCTTCGTCCATGCCCTCCGGTAGCGTATCCGCCTTCTTACGCACGCGGCCTGCCTTCCCTTCTTTACGGGCGGCACGCGGGCGCCGAAGATGAACGGGCGGAGGCGGGGCTGGTGGGGAATACGGTTCGAGAAAAGCTTTCATCTCCTCTGCTGTGCTCAGTTTGCCGTCCATCAGTTCGAAGAACAGCTTTTCCACCAACTCGTCATAGCCAGGCAGCTCTGGAGTGATGCGCATTTCCTGCATAAGGGTATACGGGATACGCTGCCTCGCCTGAGGCCAATCCGTGTAGAAGCTTTTAAACTTTGCTTGTAGCCCTGCGCTTTTAGTCGAGTACGCGGCCCACAATACCGCGTCAGGCTTGGCCGCCATCAACATTTTCCAAGCGCTTGAGGCTGTTGCAGCCTGCTTCGCACTCAGCTCCGCGGCAAATTTCTTGCCCTCCGCCTCCAGCCTGTCAATTTCGTCAACGAATGCCCGTCGCGGGAAGCTCTTCTTTAGGGACGCAACGTCTTTGCTCTGCATCTTGGCGGTCAGCAACGGGAACTGCGCTGCCGAGGGATCTGCGTGGATGCCACGCGTGAACAACTGACCTTGCGTATCGCGCAATCGGTCAAGATCCGCAACGTTCACCTTAGCGGAGGTCCAGGCGGGACAGAGTACCTTCATCCAGCCCTCCTGCTCCAATCGCTGCAGTACGCGCAGCGGATCGTCCTCATGGGCTATCTCTTCGAGCTCATATCCCCGTTGGAAGGAGGACATGGCCGAGATGTATCCCTCCTCCTTACCCGTTTCGTACCGTGCCCGTGTGCGTTCCTCCAATTGCCAGCCCAGCCGAGCCGAGAATCGGGCAGCCCGAATCATGCGCACAGGATCTTCGATGAACCCGTAGTTGCTGACCAGGCGCAACTCACGATTTTCGATGTCCGCCACCCCGTTCAGCGGATCCATGAGCAGCCCATACGAGCCCTCGTTGAGTGAAAGCGCCATTGCATTGGCGGTGAAATCGCGGCTGCGAAGATCGTCTTGGATAGTGCTCGGCTTGACGACCGGTTTACCTGGCTTGGGATAGCTCACGGTGACCGTAGTGGAGATTTCCATGCGAACGCCGCCTGGGAACTCCAGAAAGAGCGACTGCATCTGCTCCATCTCACCGGATAGCACGGCACCGGCTTTCTCCAAATCTTTCCGCAGTTTGAGAGCATTTCCCTGAACTGCAACATCCAGATCGCGGACCGGAGACCCGCTCGTGAGGTCCCGTACAGCGCCGCCGACGAGGAAAACTGTCAGGCCTTTGGCTCGTGCAATATCCCGTACCGCTTGAAGCGCCTTCTGCTGTCCCTGCGAAAGACGGCTCTCGAGCAGGTAGATATAATCGGCCATAGGCTAGGGACTCTCTCCGCCGACACCAGTGCCGGCACGTTTCAATTACACTCAACACCAACAGAATCAGAAGTTTACATTGCCGCAATAACGCGGCACAAGACACCATTTTAGCATGCGCACACCGCGATGGCCATGTCTCTTCGGCGATTTTCGTGACTGCTTGCCCGGCGCGTGCGACAATCACCCGGTACTGCTGGCAGCCACACGCATTCATGTCCTCCTCTCGCAAAAAGGTTTTGGTCCGCCGATTTTCCGGCGACTCCCTGCCCGGTTATCTGCCCAGCGGAGGCTTCGTCCACGCGGGCGCTGTGGAGCTTCTGGATTTGGGTGGCCGCATTCTGCCGCTTCCACTCGCCGATATCAAGCACATCAGCTTCGTGCGCGACTTCAACTTGACCGACACCGTGAACCCGGAGCGGTTAACTCGCCGCACCTTCCTCGCTCGACCCCGCAGCGAAGGCCTTTGGATTCGCCTGACGTTTCGCACAGGCGACCAATTTGAAGGACTCGCCCCCACCGACCTCTCGCTGCTCGACAGTGTTATCGATGACGGCGGACTGTTCCTCGTGCCGCCGGATACCCGGTCGAACGCGCAAAGATTGTTCATCCCGCGGACTGCGCTGACGGAGCTCCAGCTGGTTGCCGTTATCACCACGCCGTCAAAGAAGCAGCTCGTTGCTGAGCGCCCGGCGAAGGAGTCGCTCCAGGACGAACTGTTTCACCTGCCGCTCGATCCCGATTCCCGCCCGAACTAAATCTCGTTCACTTACGTAACTCGTACAATTCCTACATGAAGCTCTCCATCCTCGCCGAGCAGCTCGGGGCAATGCTGCAGGGCAACCCGGACGTTGAGATCACATCCGCGGCCGGGCTGGAAGATGCTGGCCCAGGACAGCTTACGTTTGTCGCCAACCCCAAATATGTTCCACTCGCCCGCACTACGCAGGCCTCTGCGGTGCTCGTGGACCCGGCATTTGAGGCTATTCCCGCTGCGACCCTACGCATCCCGAATCCGTATCTCGCCTTCGCCCGTGCGCTTGAGCTCCTCTATTCGATGCCCACCTATCCTGCGGGCGTACACCCAACAGCGGTGATTTCAGCCTCGGCTCAGATCGGCCCAGACGCGCACATTGGCGCTTACGCGGTAATTGGTGACGGGGTTGTTCTTGGGCCGAAGGCCGTCATACTGCCGCACGTCGTCATTTACCCGGGCGCACACATCGGCAGCAACTTCTTCGCCCATGCTCATGCCGTCGTCCGCGAGAACTGCCGGCTAGGCGACCAGGTCACATTGCAAAACGGCGTCATCATCGGTGCCGATGGCTTCGGTTTCGCTCGGCTCGCTGAGGTACCTTCCGGTTCCGCCTGGCATAAAATTCCACAGACCGGTCCGACGGTTCTTGAAGACAACGTAGAAGTTCAGGCCAACTCTACTGTAGACCGCGCCTCCATCGGACAAACCCGCATCGGCCGCGGAGTAAAGATCGATAATTTGGTGCAGGTCGGACACGGCTCGTCTGTAGATGCCGACACCCTGCTCTGTGCCCAGGTCGGTCTCGCCGGGTCAACGCACATTGGGAAAAACGTCATCCTCGCCGGGCAGGTTGGGGTCGCCGGGCATTGCACCATCGGAGACGGTGCCGTGGCCACGGCACAATCCGGTATCCCCGGAGATGTTCCAGCAGGCGCGACCGTTAGCGGCTATCCTGCATTCGACAACCGAAAATGGCTACGCTCCGCCGCGCTGTTCCAACGCCTGCCCGATCTCATCCGGGAACTCAAGAGTCGCAACGCCGCTTCGCAACGTAACGCTGCCGAAAAAACGGCGGTATCCGATCAATCGTAGAGTAGTATGACGCCCAGCTAAACTCCTGCATCTAAGTTCAGGTGCAACCACAGCCACCAGATTCCCCAGAAACCGAAGCGGCTTCGCCTCCAACTGTGAACGTTCTCCTGCTCGATGACGACCCTGTGAATCTGCATCTGCGCGGCGCGATCCTTCGCCAGCACGGATACGCCTCCGTATCTGCGTCGACTGTCGAGGAAGCAACGGAACTGCTCGACCAGATCGACATCGCAGTGCTCGATTACCATTTGGGCGCGGGCAAATTTGGCACTGAAGTTGCCGCTAAGCTCCGCCAGCAGCGTCCACAGGTTCCGATCATTATCATGTCGGCCACACTGGAGCGCCGATTCGGTGGCGTGGAGGATATGCACCTCCTCAAGGGCCATAGCTCCGTCGAGGACTTGCTCGCCGCACTTAGATCTTTTGAAGCGCGCCGCCGCGGCTCGCCCGTTGTCGTGGACGCCCGGGACTTCTTCTACTCTCGTATCGCAATGGCAATCGGGGCCGATGTCCTGGTCCAGATCTTCGACGCTGAAGGCAACTGGCTTTACGTAAATGAGACCGCCGCGGCCTATCTCGGTCAGCCGCGCGACTGGTACTCTGGCCGCAATCTCTTTGAGGAGATTCCGGCCGTCACCGCGGACTGGGGAGACGTGTTGCGTTCCGTCGCGGAGACCCGAAACACTTACATCGACCGAACCCGGCGCAACATCTTCTTCGTCAACAGCGACAGTGGCCCGACGCCAAGTTGGTCGGTGCTCGCCTTTCCGATCACACTGCACGACAGCCGGCCAGGCGTCGTCGTAACCGCTCGCATCCTCGAGCGTGCCCCCACCCTGCTGGCCTGACCGGGCCAACTCTGAAGCTCCTGGCGCCATCTTCTCCTGCGAGCGAGCGTGGATTGTGACTGCGTTGCAGTCCTGCGTACCTGAATACGGGCTGTAAACAACGGAGGGGTCATGGGTCTATTCGGAATCGGTTCGAAGCCAAAACTGATCGGCAAGCGCATCGCCATCATCGCGACGCAAGGCGTGGAACAGGTGGAGCTCACAAGTCCCAGGAAGGCTCTCCAGAAGGCCGGAGCCACTGTGGACTTGGTCTCACCACACAAGCTGCTCAAGGGCGGCAAAATCAGAGCCTGGAACCTGGTCGACTGGGGCGACTCTTTCCGGATAGACATTAGCCTGTCGAATGCCAAGGCCTCCAACTACGACGCGCTGCACATCCCGGGCGGTGTGATGAATCCGGACACTCTCCGCATGGACGAGGACGCAGTCGAGTTCGTCCGCAGCTTCTTCGAGGGCGGCAAGCCCGTCAGTTCTATCTGCCACGGGCCCTGGATGCTGATCCAGGCCGAGGTCGTCCGCGGTAGGACCTTGACCTCATGGCCCTCACTCAAGAAAGATCTTCGTAACGCAGGCGCAAACTGGGTGAACGAAGATGTCGTGGAAGACCGAGGGCTGGTGACGAGTCGCGGACCGCAGGATCTCCCGGCCTTCAACAAACGCATCATAGACCTCTTCGCCGGAATGCCATTGCGTGTGGTCAAGGCGGCCTGATACGGATTTAGCCGCGCGCCGGAAAGGCTGGGATGGGGCGTCTCTGGACGGTCGCGGGTGTATTGCTGTCCAGCGGACTAGTGATCTCCGCAGTTGTCGCGCAACGTGCGTTCCGCCAGTATCCCTCGGTTGAATACGGAGCCTCTATTCCGCTGCCGGCCGATTGGAAGCGCCCGGCAGAGTGGACCTTCGCCCGACTGATGTTCCCGCCTGGGCCGCTCGATGGATACCGAGGCCGGTTCGACGGTCCCTGGCAGGAAGGTCTCTCTCTTTGGACCCAGGACTACCCGCGAGCCGACCGCGCGCTCGCGAATGCTGTTCACCGCCTCACTCGCGTCGATGCCCGGTCCGTCGAACAGCCGGTCAGCTTGGATGATGGGGACGAAATCTACAATTGGCCTTTTCTCTATGCAGTCCAGGTGGGCGAATGGGGACTCACCGAAGCCGAAGCCAGGAAGCTCCGCGATTATCTCCTCCGAGGAGGCTTCTTCATGGCGGACGACTGTCACGGTTCGGCCGAGCAGGCCTACTTTGAACAGACCATGAAGATGGTCTTCCCCGACCGTGCTCTCGTTAACATTCCGGACGACGATCCTATCTTTCACACAATTTTCGATCTCGACGACCGCATCCAGGTTCCCGGGGCTGAACACATCGCCACTGGACATAAGAAAGACGGCATCGTTCCGCATTGGAAGGGTATCTACGACGACCACGGGCGCATAATGGTCGCCTTCGTCCTCAACTCCGACGTCGGCGATTCATGGGAATTCTTAGACGATCCACGTTACCCGGTGAAATATACGGTATTCGGCACTGAACTCGGTGTGAACTACGTCGTCTACGCCATGACTCATTGAAGCGCTCGGCGTTCATTCAACCGCCTCGGCGCTCCAAAAGTCGACGCTAAAGGCCAGGCGCTGCGACTTACGCTCCAAAATGGTGTTCAGTACCCTAGCGACCTTGCAAGCTCGCAAGAACTGGGTTGCAGGCATCTTATTTTGCAGCAGGATAGACAGCTGCCCGAGGCCCTGAAACATGCGCCAAAGCGCCCGTCACCAACTCTCATTTCTCTCCTGCCTTCTCC
>Ga0068855_100007889_pt1 | contig 12856 bp, 10 predicted proteins | sample KBSCornC52_FD_66592 | JGI IMG/M metagenome (GOLD analysis project Ga0068855, IMG submission 66592) | Corn rhizosphere microbial communities from Kellogg Biological Station, Michigan, USA - KBS Corn C5-2 | ecosystem: Host-associated > Plants > Roots > Rhizosphere > Soil ... | reverse complement strand
GCGGTCGGTCCAGAACGCGATGTCCCCGTCCGGGGTGCGGACGATCCCCGAGCCGTCGTACCCTCGTGCCTTCAGTGGCGCGTCGCCGATCACCGCCGCCCCGTCGATGCGAAGGCGCGCGAAGCTCTGTCCCGGAAGCCGAGCGACGACGAGAACGTCGAGCGTGTCCTCGACCACGAACTCGAGGTCGGTCGCGCCGTCGATGGGGGGAAACAGCAGGCCGCCCGACTGCGGGGCGACCCAACCCGTTCCCGTCGCATCGACGAAGAGAACGACGACGAGTCCGTGTGGCGAGACCGCGATCCGCCGCGGCTTGGCGTCGGCGGCTGCGTCGGCATTCCGTGGACGGCTCAGCGCGAGCTCGACCGGCTCGGTACGTGCCTCCAGTCGGAGGAGCGTTCCGTCGGCGAGTAGGCAAAGCACGGCGTCGCCCTTGGCCGCGAGGTCGAGGGGCGGCGCGGCGAGCGCGACCCGCCGCAGCAGGCGCTGGTCGAACAGGTCGTACACGAGCACGCGTGATGCGCCGGTTTCCGCAACGAAGAAGCAGTCGTTTTGGCCGACGGCCAATCCTTGCGGGGAACGAAGGGGGCCGGGCGCCTCGTCGGCTGGTGCGAACGGACCGGCGGGGAGCGGCGGTCCCTCGAGCAGGTCGATGGGCTCGCTGTCGGCGCTCTCGATCCCGAGCGGATCGTCCGCGCGCCAGAGTTGCCGCTCGACGCGCCCCTCCGCAGGAATGCTGCGGTACAGTCGGCAGTTGGAGTCGAACGCGAGCCCGGCGGGCCCGGCCGCCGCGCCCGGCTCGGCGTCGCCCTCGAGGGGGAGCCGCGCAAGCTCAACGCCGCCGCCTTCCGCGTCGATCTCGGTGCCGTCGTGCGACGCGCGGGCCCACTGGTCGCGCGTCGTGAGCAGCGCAAACGGTCGCGGAACGCGCATCAGCACTCCTCCCGCGGAACCGGGACGGGGATCGGTACGACCGCCGGATCGGGCGGCGGTGCCAGTGCCTGGCCCGGCTGGAGCGGCGGCCCTTCGACGACGGTGATCTCGGACAGCTCGGCGACCTCGTAGGACCTGAGCTCGACCGGCCCGGACTCCGTCCACGTGACGCCGCCGTCGGCGCTTCCCGCGACGGTGAGGCCTTCGAGATATTCGACGCCCTCCACCTGGAGCGCCGCAGCTTCGAGCTCGGGCCCGTGCACGCGCCGTCCGAGCGGCCAGCCGTCACCGGACGGGCCGTAGGGCGGCAGCGGCGCGAGATACTGGCGGATGACCAGCTCCACCCAGTGGCGGACTGCGTCGACGCCGTAGCCGGGTTTCACGTGGACGCCGACTGCGACCGCGACCTTGTGGTAGGTCGGAGGAATGACGTACAGCTCGGTCGTCACGAGCCTGCGCGCGTCGAGCCACCGGCAGACCTCGGCGAGCGTGGTGCTGTCCGGCCTGGGGGCCGACGGATGCTTGGCGTCGGAACGCGGCCAGACAACGACGCTCACAACGCCTGCTGCAACCTCGTCCGGAAGTCGCGGATAGAAGCGCGGCAGGCACTCGGCGCGGCCGAGATCGGCGCCGGGTGTCGCGAGCGCAAGCTCGCGGAAGTCGCTCGCGGTGACCGCGCGGTCGTGGCGGCGAAGCTCGGACGGCACGCGCTCGAGCGCGGCGGGGATCGTCTCGGTCTCCGCCCCGCCGCGCGTCGGCAGCGGATTCGACGACTTGACTCCCGGAACGTCGATCTTCGAGAGCGCCTTCGGCGGCAGGTTGCCCGCAACGCCGCCGCCGTAGCGGTACGTCGTCGCCCGCAGGCGCTGGCCGATCTGCGGCGCGAGGCCGCGCACGCCGTCCCCGAACTGGACCCGGCCGGCTTCCGGGTCGAGTAGGTAATGGCGGTCGCCGCCACCGCTGGCATCGAAGTCGTCGACCTCGTCCCAGCGCGTCCACCCGGTCTGCTCCTCGACCTCGAGTGCGACGGTCCCCGGGATCACCGGTGTATTGACGAGCGTTGCGCTCTGTGCCGCGCCGCCGGTGCCCGTGCCGAGAAACTCGGGGTTCGCGACCTCGACCTGCTCCACCTCGGCGGCGTTTGCGCCGATCCAGAGCAGGCGGCCAAGCTTGCCGCCGTCGACCCGGAACGCGCGCAGCCAGAAGAGAAGCTTCGCCTCGAGCTTGGCATCGATCTCGGGCGGAAAGTCTCCGGTACCGGCCGCGTCGGGGTCGTCCAGCTGGAAGAAGTCGATGTCGGTCGGATCGTGCGGCAACTGAAGTCGCACGACGCCGGGACGCGTGAGGCCGTTCGTCGTGTCGCCGACCGGGCCGAGCGTGACGTACCGCGGCTGCGCGCCGTCGACGATGTGCGTCGACGCCTGCCAGACCACCGACCGCGTCTGGTCGGCTGCGGGGACGCCGGGACACGGGTCGACCTCCGCCATGGTCGGCACGTCTTCGTCGGGAACGTAGCCGACGTTGACGATCGCATCCGCGAGCGCGTACTTGGCTGCAGGTTCGCCGAGGACCGCGATCCAGAGCATTCCGTCCACCGACGTCGTCAGGTCGAGCGCCGTCGCGCCGGGCGCGGCGGGATCCTCGGCGAGCACTTCCGCCTCGTAGTACTCCGGAGCCTCGCTCGGTCCCGCGCCCGGCATGCGTCTGCGTGCATCCCACGCACGGGTCGCGAACTCGAGCTCCTCGCCGGGCTGCGGCGCACCGCGGCTGAGACGGCCGACCGCACGCAGAGCGAGCGGCCACACGTGCACCTCGTCCTTGGTCTCGAAGGGAATCTTGCCTGCACTGACAACCGTCCTTTGCTTCACGAGCACGCCCGCGTTCGACTCGGTCGTCAAGGCGACGAAGCCGTCCGCGGCACTTGCCGGGCGCAGGGGCACGTCGAGTAGCCGGAGGAACTGGAGCTTGGTCGACTCGGGGATCTGGTTGAAGCGGAAAAGGAGGTTCTCGCCGAGGAACGCGAACAGCTCGATCAGCGTGACGCCGGGATCGCTCGCGTTGAAGTCGGTCCACTCGGGTGCGTACACCGGAATGCGGTGCACGAGCTCGTCGCGCAGCTGCTGGTATGAGCGGTCGTCGAGGATCGGCTGTGGCAGCGGCATCGCTCAGACCAGCGCGAAGGGGTAGACGATGTTGTCCGGACGGTTCGTGCGCACGTGGAGGTACGAGATCGTGATCTCGACGAGCGAGGGATCTGCGCCGAGGCGCACGTCCACAGACGTCACCTGGATCCGCGGCTCCCACGCGGCGAGCGCGCGCTCGACGTCGTAACGGATGAGCGCCCGCACGGCGACGGTGTTCGGCTCGCCGAGGTAGCGGCGCAGTCCGCAGCCAAACGTCGGGCGCATGATCCGTTCGCCAGGCTCGGTGTCGAGGATGATCCAGATCGACTCGCGCACCTTCTCCGTCCCGGCGGCGTACTGGAGCCCGCGCACCGTTGGCTCGACCTGAACGGGAAAGCGCCAGCCGCGTCCGAGGTGCGTGAGCGAGCTCATACCGCTACGACCTCCGCGCGTGCTACCGGCTCCTCCCAAACGATCCCTGCGGTGAAGTCCGGCCCCTTCTGCGGCTTCGACAGTCCGGCATCGAGCTCCGCGAGCGGCTTGTTGCTGAACTCCCCGAGCTCGGCCTCGGCCGTTGCGCCGCCACCCGTTGCCGTTGCGATGTGCGTCGTAAGGTTCGTGTGCAACGTCGTGGCGCTGAACCCTGCGTGGACGCCGACGTCGACGTCCAAGTTGAACTGCGCCGCTACCGCAAGCTGCGCTTCGACGCCGGCGCTGACCGAAATGCTCGGCGGGATGCAGAACTTGAGCTTCAGCAGGAACCACAGGCCGAAGACGAACGTGACGATCGGCAGGAACAGATTGAGCACGAACCAGGCGACGATCGTGATCAGCGGAATCGCAAGGAAGCAGATCTGCCCGTCGCCGACGCTGCCGCTGGTCGGTGGGACGTCCGGGGAGAATTTCAACGATGAGCGCGGTGGCTGGGTCATCCGAACCGGGCTGAGCGCGCCGACCGGACGACCCGCCACCTGTGCCGCGAGCGTCGGGAAGTCCGGGAGCTGGACGTTCACCGGGCGGTGCGAGGTGCCGACCGGATCGAAATGCGTCGCAAGCCGGAAGACCTCCGTCGGCTCACTCCAGAAAAGCTCGCCGTTGCAGTCATTCGGATCTGCTGTGCGCGGGCACGTGTCCTTGTGCCGCCGGGCGAAGCAGCGGATCTCGTAGAGGTGGTGATCGTCGTAGCGCGACACGCCGAGCAGATCGGTGTCGGAGCTCGCGGTAGGGATGACGCCGAAGTAGATCGTCGAGTCGTTGCCGGAGTGCGAGCTGTCGTTGGGGTGCGGCACGAGTGGGTAGAGCGGGTAGACGTCCTCGAGCAGCGTCTGCGGCTCCTCCTCGACGACCTGCCAGGTGCCCACACCTTTCCGTTCGGTCCCGATCCACCCGAGGTGGGCCTGCACGACACCGCTCTCGGCCGCCCACTGGCGCAGACGCTTGCGCTGCTGCTTCAGCGCCAGACGCAGCCCGTCCTTTCGGATCTTGACCGCGCCGTTCGCATTCGGCGGAGGGAATGCCTCCCACCGCCGCAGCGCGCGCTTCGCCGACGGCGTCCGCTCGAGCTTCGCCAGCTCGAGCTGGAGCGCCGAGATCTCCTTGAGGATCGCGGTCGCCTCGCTCTCGGCTTCGGCGGGGTAGGTGGTGTATCGCCGCCGAACGACGAACCCGGCCTGGCAGACGTCGTCGCGCTTCGCGCCGGGAAAGCCGGGCACGTCGCAGTGCAACTCGCACACGACGACGTAGAAGCGCTTGTGCGTGTCCAGGAAGAGCTTGCGAATCGACGTCTTCGTCGCCAGGTACCGCTCGAAGCGGTTCGGCCCGCGCTTGACCGCCGGCTCCGAGACCTTCCCCGTCAGCGGGCCCGAAGCGACACGCTTGGCTTCGAACACCGACGTCTCGTAGACCCAGTCGTCGTCGTTGAAAACCAGCGAATGCTGCGGATCGGCGAGGAACGCGTCGACGAACTTCGGTTCTTCGTACTTCTGAATCACCGGTCGCGTCGCACGCGGTGCGAGGCCGAGCTCGGTCTCCTGGCGCAGCCAGCGGTACCACGGTGCCACGAGCATCCAGTCGTGTGTCTCGGTCACCAGATGTTCCCCGCTCCCGGTGTGTACGAGGGCGATACCACCGACGCCGAGGCGATCATCGTCGTGCAGTTGATGATCCCATCGAAGTTCGCCGTGGCTGCGTGAACGTTCAGTACGGGCGCAGTGATGTCGCACGACGCGTTGGCCTGGATCACGACGCGGCCGGCAACGTCGATCTTGACGTAGCACCCGTTGGAATGGGTGACTGTCACCTCCTGCGCCGCGTCGTCGAGGACGACCTTGTGGCCGCTGTCCATCGAGACCGTCACCTTCGCGGCGCCGTCGGTGTCGTCGAACTCCAGCATGCTCTTGGAGCGCGTCTTCCACACCCGTTTGTTGTTCGGCTGCGCGGCTGACTCCGGCAGCGACTCGACGCCGTTCCAACTCGCGCCCATGATGTACGGCCGGCGCAGGTCGCCCGCCTCGAACGCGACGACGACCTGTGTATCGACGCTCGGGAGGATCTCGATCCCCTGGTCGTCGTCGGCATAGGGGCTGACGAGCGTTGCCCAGACCTTCGCGTCGTCCGAGCCCTGGGCGCCGAGCCACGGGAACTTCACCTCGATGCGACCGAGGCTGTCGCTGTCGACGATGTCGGTAACGATCGCCGGGTAGACGCCGAAGTAGCGGCGCGCCTCGCCGTCGGGAACTCGGCTCATCACGAGCCTCCGCTCACGGTGGCGCGTTCGGCCTCGAAATGCGTCCGGTGCCCGTCGTGCTGGTCGTACGTGTGGCGAACGCGTGTCGCGTAGTAGCCGTCGCCGTCGAACGGGGCGCCGACGCGGTCCAGCGTGATGTTGGTTCCGACCTCCAGGTCCGGCGTTCCACGGGTCGTGCCGACGACGGTCACGAATCCGCGCGCACGCGACAGCAACTCGCCCTTCGCCCATGCAGTCGCTTCGCCGTCGACGAGCGGCACGTCGCGCACGACGTTCGAGACGCGCTCACCGAACGCGCGCTCGAGCACCGCCGCGCCGTTCTGCCCGCCGGAGGTCTCTGCCTGCACGACCCCAACGTCCGCGTCCTGCTCGATCGCCGCGCGCTGCGACGCGTCGTAGCCGCTGACGACGACCTTGGTGCGCTGGTGTGCGAGGTCTGCGCGCGCATTGACCGTCAGCAGCTGGTTCCCCTGCACGAGCGTCACCGACGTCGCGTTGCGGTTTCCGCGTGTCTTGAAGTTGAGCGTGTCGCCGTCGCACCACAGCTCGGCCTGGATCCGTGCAGCACGCCCGCGCAGAAACGCGAGGTCGCTCTGGTTCAGCTGCACGACGCGGTCGTACGTCGGGCCGTCGGCCGCGGTGTCCGGCGTCAGTCCGTGCTTGCTTGCAATCGACGACGCGATGTCGGCGTCCGACACCTGCTCGTATGCCTTCGTCCCGCGCGTCATGCGGAGCTTCATCAGCTTGTCTTCGGCGAACACGATCACGGTCAGCGGCTTGCCTTCCTCGTGCGCCGCCTCGAGCGCGGAGATCGCGCCCTTGAAGATGACGCGCTCGTTTCCGGTCGGCCCGAGCGAGACTTCGAGTGCCTTGCCGAAGTCGACGACCTGGCCGTCGAGGTACTGCTCCTGTTCCGTCTGCCCGCTGCTCGGCCCGACACCGAGGAAGTGCGCGACACACGTCTTCAGTCCGTCCGTCGTCTCCTCCACGTCGAGCCGCAGGAGATCGCGGGCAAGCTCGCCTTTCACCTCGCCGTCGACCTTGAAGACCGGCGCGGTGGTGCTGAAGAGAGGTTCAGTCATCGTAGGCCTCGGCGCGCGTCCGCTCCGCGATGCGCGCCAGCCTCGCGCGCAGCGCGCGGTATGCGTCGGCCTCCTGCCACGGCGACTGCGCTTGCGCGTTGCTCGGTGTCGACGTCGCGCCCGTGTCGACCGACACCTCGGTTGTGAGCTCGTCCACGTGGACGGGCATCAGCCGCCTCCTCCGCAGCCGCAACTCGATCCCGAGCCGCCGCAGCCGCAGCTGCAGCCGGGCCGAACGAGACGCTGCCGGGCGTCCGCCGCCGAGCGGCCGACGTCGGCGGACGGCAGCGCGAGCCACGGAGCGGCCGTCGGGTCCGGCGTCACCGGCGCCTGGATCACGGCGCTCTCGGCGCGGGCGCCGACGAGCACGAGGCCGCCGACGGCGCCCGCGCGCGCGTCCGCCGCACCCGTGACACGCGGCCGCAGCGGAACGCCGTAGCCGAACGTCGTCGCGCGGGGATCGGAGATGGGGGGCCCCGGCGCAGCCGGCGCGGGCTGCTGCTCGGCCGCGACCGGCAGCCCACCGTTCCGCAGCGGCGGGCGCTGCTGCCGCGCGGCGGCGGGGGTCGGCGGCGCGGCCGGTGGCGTCGCGGCACGCGGAGCAAGCGCGAAGGCTTCCTTCGCTCCGGTCGCAGCCGCAGTCGTGTCAACGATCCGCACAGTCTCGACCGCGGACCGCACGCCGCCCGCGGCGGAGAGCGCGAAGCCGGCGGCGGTCCCTCGAGCCGCGCCGGAGCGCTCCGGTGCGGCTCGCTCGCCGGCCAGACCGACGGTCGCCTCGACCGGCGCCGCCGGCCTGGCCTCGATGCCCGTCGTCGAACCGATGCCGCCGCCGGTCGACAGTCCGGCAGAAAAATCGATCTCGGTCCCCGCGTCGATCGAGATGGTCGAGTCGAGCCCGGCCGCAATCCCGCGCCAGGCTGCGGGATCGACACCCATCCGCGCCGCGAACTCCGCTGCGCTCTCGCCGCCGATCGCAACGCCGACGCCTGCGCTCGCGCTCAGCGAGAGCCCGGCACCGACGCTCGCGCCGACCGACAGCGACCCGCCGACCGAGAGGCCGGCCCCGAAGCCCATCGTGCCCGGTGCGCCGCCGCCACCACCACCTCCTGCACCTCCGCCGCCGCCGCCGGGCGGTGTCGCGTCCGCGCCGGTCGCGGCGCCTGGGCCGGCGCGGTTGGCGGCCAGGTCCGGGTTCTGACCGCGGATCGAAATCGAGACCTTGGCCCGCAGTGGAACCCCCTGCGGCGAGAACAGGTCGACGTCCTCGGTGTAGCTCCCCATCACGCCATCGAGGATGAAGTCGCCCCAGTGGAAGCGGACGCGCGGCGGCGGAGCGCTGCTTCCGGGCGTCGGCAGCATGAACTGCGCGACCTGCGCGGTCTTGTCGCGAACGTTGCTCGGCTCCTCGGTCGTCCCCTCGTCGGCGGTGTCGAAGTGCAGGTCGAGCGTCAGTGTGAGGTTGCCCGAGCCGAGGCTCTGCACCGCCTCGCGCGCCGGCGTTCCCTGGCCGTCGGTCGAGCTCGCCAGCGTGAAGTGCAGCGTGCTCGGGTTGAACTGAACCGGGATCGGGTCGCCGTCGGTTTCCGGATCCGCGCCGCCCTTCAGCTTCTGGAGCGTCGCCTTCTGCAGGTCGGGCATCAGTCTTCCACCAGCCTCACGCCCTCGTGGGCGATGTGAAGCTCTTCGATAGCGATCTCACCTGTGCGCGCGTTGAGCTGTGGACCGGTGACCTTGGCCGGCAGGCCGCGCTCGAACAACCAGCGTGCGACGACCTCGTCGCCCACGCTCATCACCTCGACGATGCCGTCGTAGCGCCGCACCGGGCGGATGCCGGACGCGACATCCTGCAGCCAGGTCCAGAGGTCGCGGTTCACGGCGCCGTCGTCGTAGAACATCCCGCGCTTCAGCACGATCGGCGAGTACTTCGCGCGACCGACGCGGCGGATGACGCCGTCGTTGCGGCCGCCCTCCTGAAGCTCCTGGACGTCGAGCTCGATGTCGAGCCCCGTGCACTCCTGGAACGCCCCGTCGGCGAGCGCCGTGCCGGCCAGGCTCAGCGTCGAGGTCGAGTCCGCCTCGTTGCCCTCCTCGCCGAAGGGGCTCTGGAGGAGCTTCACCTGGAAGCGAAACGTACGCAGCAGCGGGAGCGCGGAGCTCACTGTGCGCCCTCCACGAGCAGCGTCCCGTCGCCGTCCTGCGTGAGGCGCACGACGAGAAACTCGAGCGGCTCGGCCGGCGCAACTCCGATTTCGGCCACGAGTTGTCCGGCGTCCATCGTGAGCTGCGTGTTCACGGTGTCGTCGCAGCGGACGAAGAACGCTTCATCCTCGGTCGCGCCGGCGAAGGCGTTCGCGCGGTAGAGGCGGCGAAGGTAGGTGCGCAGCATGTGGCGCAGGTCGGCGCGCAGCGAGTCGTTGTTCGGCTCGAATACGACCCATTGCAGCTCGCGCTCGAGCGTGCGGATGAGCATCATCATCAACCGCCGCACGCTCAGCTGGCGATAGGAAGGATCGACGGACAGCGTTCGCGCCGCCGTCAGCACAATCCCGTCGCGCTCGCGCAAGAACACGTTGATGCCCGCCGGGTGCAGCACATCATGGCGCGCGGGTGAGACCGGGTCGGAGACGTCCACGGCGCGCGCGGCGATCTCGTTCGACGGCCCGTACGGGACACCGTGCACGAGCTCGCGGTGCGCGATGATTCCCGCGGCAGCGGCGGAGGGATTCAGTCGCCTGCGCGTCAGCCCACCGCCGTCGCTGCGTGCGATATCGAGCCAGGGGTGGTACGCCGCCGCGTACGAGGTCGCAAACTGCGCGCGCCACGTCAGGATCTGGCGCTGGTCGAGGCCCGGGGGCACGTCGAGCAGAACGACGAACGACCTGACGCTTTCCACGAGGTCGGCGAGCTGCTGCTGGTACTTGACGATTCGTCCGAGCTCCGCCGGATCTCGGGGGTCGAGCAGGAGGCCCTCGAGCTCGGGCACCGGAGCGACCTGCAGCGGCCCGCTCTCGGGCTCGGCGCAGATTTCGAACCGCGGGCCGGCGAGCGAGGGCGGATCGAGAATCCCGTCGAGTTGCGGCAACGGCGACGGCTGGTAGAGATCCGGAACGACGACCGTCGAGACGTCGCGGACGGTGACGAGCGCGTGCACCCCTGCGGCAGGCCCCTCGTCGCCGAGCACCCACTCCGCGTCGAAGAAGTCGTCGGGGACGAGGTCGGCGTAGCCATCCTCGACGCTGGCGAAGTCGCCCGATGCGAGCTCAGGCAGCGACGTGTCGATCGGCGCGACGTCGGCCTCCGCGACGGACGCGTCGGGATACACGAGCTCCGACGCGTCACACAAGACCGCCGCGATCCGGTGCGGGTGCGCGCCGCCGAGCGCGAGTCCCTCGTGGCGCTCGACGCGGCCGGCGCCGTCGTCGAGCTCGAGCGCCGCCTCGACGACCTCGGCACCGGTCGCCGGCGCACCGGTGGTCACGTCCAGCCACACCCGCGCACGGCGGCCGCCGGTTGGCAGGCGTAGCTCGTCGACAGACGTGACGAAACGGAGGACGCGCGTACCGCCGGGGATGAGCAGCCTGAGCAGCGTCCCGGGGAGCGGTGCAGCGGCGACGGCGACGTCCACGAAGGTCGGCCCGGCGTCGACGAGCGTCAGCGGCCGCACGGCGAACGTCATGCGCGCGTGGAGGCGGCTGCCCCAGCTGCCCTCGTTGCGTGCACGCAGGGCGTACGGGGTCGTGAGCCCGCCGATCGCACCGGTCGCCGTGCGCGTGTCGCTCTTGGCGTCGTCGTGCACGACGCGGACGACGTACGCACGACGTCCGCCCTGGTCGAAGAACGCGGCGATCGCGTACGGCAGCTGCCCCGGTCCCTCGAAGCTGCCGAAGAGGCGGGTGTATTCGTCCCAGCCTCCGATCGGGACAGCGACCGAGCGTCGTCGCGGCCTGGTCGGGTCGAGGCAGGACGTCGTCGCGAGCGCGCCGCGCAGTCTCTCCGGGTCGAGCCCGGCCTCGAGCCACTCTTCGTCGGTGTACGGCACCCACGCCGGCCCGCGTGGTGCGACGCCCACGAACGCGCAGACGTCCATGCGCGCCCCGAGCAGCTCCCGTGTGGGCGCGGTCGGGGCGGCGTAGACGCCCGGAGCGCCGATCCGAATCCCTTCGACGAATGTCGTGCTCAGCTGTACTCAATCCCTTCGTGCACGAGGTGGAGCTCCTCCATCGCCACCTCACCACCGCCCTTCGCGGCGAGCGTCGGACCGACCCACTTCTTCGGCTGGGCTCGGTGCAGGCGCCAGGTGGCGACCGAGTTGCGCGCCTCGTCGAGCAGCGTGATCGTGATGTCGCGTGGATCCGCGACACCGTCCCGTACGCCTTTCAGCCAGGCGAACATGTCGAGCGACCCGACGAGCCCGCGCTTGAGCGTGACGTCGTCGAGCTTGTGCGTGTTCGGCACCTTGCGCGCGGTGTTCACGCGCTCGTTGCCGTTGCGGTATTCCGAGTAGCTGACGTCGACGCCGAGCCCGCTCGCGTCCGAGAAGCCGCCGACGATCTGACCTTCTTCGCCGGTGCCCTGGTCGCCGCCGAGCGCGACGAGGAAATTGAACACGCCATACGGCGTTTCTTCGCGTAGAACAGCCATCGTCTATGCCTCCGTTAGCTCATCTTCGAGTCGGCGGTCCACTGGCCGATTCGGAAGATCACGAACTCGGCCGGCTTGGTCGGTGCGACCCCGATCAGGCAGATGAGCCTGCCGTAGTCGAGGTCGTTCTGGGTCATCGTCGTGCGGTCGCAGCGGACGAAGTACGCCTCTTCCGGCTTCGTCCCCATCAGTGCACCGTTCTTCCACTGCAGCAGGAGGAAGTCTTCGATCGTGAAGCGGATGTTCGCCCACAGCCGTTCGTTGTTCGGCTCGAAGACGGCCCACTGCGTGCTCTTGTCGATCGAGTGCTCGAGGAAGATGAAGAGCCGGCGCACGTTGACGTAGATCCACTCGGGATCCGACGTCATCGTCCGTGCTCCCCACACGCGGCTACCGCGTCCCGGGAAGAACCGGAGCGCGTTGATCCCCTCGGGGTTCAGGACGTCCTGGCGGCCCTTGTTGATGTTGAGCTCGAAACGCGTCAGGCCCCTGACAACTTCGTTCGCGGGCGCCTTGTAGACGCCGCGCTGGATATCGCTGCGCGCGTAGATCCCCGTCACGAAGCCCGAAGGTGGAAGCAGGATTCGCGGTGGCGGCACGCCCTGCGCGGGCCGCTGAAGCGGATCGAAGATCTCGATCCACGGGTGGTACAGCGCCGCGCGCGTCGAGTCGAACTGGCCCCGGTACGCGCGGATCTCGCTGATTGAGCTTTCCTGTGGCCCGTCGACGACGGCGATGCGGTACCGGAACTTCTCGGCATGGTCGACGAGTGCCTGTGACGCAGCGAGGCAGAGCGCGGGATCGTCGTAGGTCGCGGCATCCGGAGCTGCGACGATTGCGATGTCGTCGACCTCGCCGAGTGCCTCGAGCCCGGTCGCCTTGACGGTTGCGTTGTCCGGATCGGCTTCCATCCCGCGGATGTCCGAATCCGAGACGAGCGTGCCGTCGTGGCCGCCCGTGAGGTACCCGCCGTTCGCTCGTAGTGCGAGCAGCAGGTCGATCGGTGCGTCTTCGTACGACGTGTCCTGACCTGCGAGGTCGAGCCAGATGACGGCGTTCTCGTCCGCCGGGTCATCCCTCTGGAGCACCCTGCCCACGTTGCGGCTCAGCCGCGGGTCGGCGGAGAGCTTGTCGTACACGTCGACGCGCTGCGACGCGTCGTCGACTCGCACGGTCACCTGGAATTCGACGATCTGGAGGATCGCGTCCGGGCCGACGGCGACCGATCCACCAGCGCGCCGGAACGTCTGCTGTCCCGTCGGTGCGATGCTGACGATCGCGAGCGTGTTGGGAGCGAAATCGTCGTTCCCTTTCGGCGGCTTGCCGGG
>Ga0068855_100007885_pt1 | contig 12861 bp, 14 predicted proteins | sample KBSCornC52_FD_66592 | JGI IMG/M metagenome (GOLD analysis project Ga0068855, IMG submission 66592) | Corn rhizosphere microbial communities from Kellogg Biological Station, Michigan, USA - KBS Corn C5-2 | ecosystem: Host-associated > Plants > Roots > Rhizosphere > Soil ... | reverse complement strand
AAGGACGGTCCCTTCCACGGAATCATCCGACGCGCGCGCTTCGCATCTGAATACATCGCTTCGCTGCATTCGAACTGCCTGCCTGCAAGAGCCTTAATCTGACTCTCGTTAGGGGCCCTTCTTCGTGGCCCCTCGCAGTCCCCCCTGCCGGAGCGCGTGATGACAACCGTCAGTTCGAGCAGTTTTTTCCAGCTATTTCCATCGTCGAGTTCGACGCAGTTCGATTCGGCGCTCCAACAACAATTGGCGTCGCTCGAGCGGGATTTCGAAAATCACCTGGGGACCATCCGTCAGGATCTGGCGAGTCTGATCAAGCGTCAGGACGGAACGAGCAAGCTCTCGCCTCGCCATCATCATGGCAAGCATCTCCAACACGATTCGGTCGGCACACCCTCACCGAATCATTCGAATCAGTCGGCTCCCGTTCATTATCAGCAGCATGAACAGCTGCCGTCCGGCCAGCCGGCGAAGCATTCTTCGGTCGGCGCTACCTCCCCTTCCACGGGAAGCGGGACGAACCATTCACGAGAGACGCTGCCCGCCGGACACGGGTGGGGTGCGCAAAACGGCGGTGTGACGGGCGGTTCGAAAGCCGACGCTTCGCACGTCTATACCGTGACGAATCGTGACCAGCTTGTCCAGGCGCTCGGCGGAAACAATGCGACGAACGGGTCGAATTCGACGCCGAAGATCATCGTGATCAAGGGCAACATCGATCTGAACGAGGACAGCAACGGCAAGGAGCTTACCCGGGGCGATTTCGCCAACGAGAAGGCCCAACTGAATCACGACATGATCAATGTCGGCCCGAACACGACGATCATCGGTGCGGGCACCGATGCGGGAATCTCCGGCGGCGGCTTCGATGTCAGCCATTCGCACAACGTCATCATCCGCAATCTGACGATGAGTTCGCCCTACGACTTTTTCCCGGGCAAGGACGCACAAGGGAATCCGCACGGGCGCGTCTACAGCATCGAAGCCAAAGGTACCCAGAACCTTTGGGTCGATCACAACACGTTCAAGGACGGCTCGGTACCGTCCGGTGCGATCAGCGGTGATCAGATCGACTTCACCGACGGAGCCAACTACGCTACCTTCTCCTATAACCAGTTTCTGAGCCACAACAAGTCGATCCTCATCGGCTCGAGCGACGGCATGACGAGCGACAAGGGTAAGCTCAACGTCACGATCGACCACAATCTCTTCTCGGGCCTCTCGCAGCGCGACCCGCGCGTGCGGTTCGGCAACGTCGAGGTCGCCAACAATCTCTATCAGGATAGTTCGACGCAGTCCAACCGCTTCCAGTACAACTTAGGCGTCGGCATCGATGCGAACGTGACGTCGCAAAACAACGCGTTCGAAACGAAGGGCATCAGCGAGCAACGGCTGGTCAAACGCTTCGGATCGTCCGGCCACCTGACCGATACCGGTTCGCTCGTCAATGGCAAACCGGTCGACCTCTCGTCGTCCCCAACGGGTTCGGGCCCGGGAGCGGGCGGTATCGTGCACCTCGATCCGACGAATCAGGTCGAATCGATCGTGCTGTCCGATGCGGGCGCGGGCAGAATCGGGCAGGGAGACTGATGCAGTACGGGCGGCCGGCAACTCAGCGATGAAGATGGCGTTACCTTCCGCCGCTCCAGGATCGCTCGACTGCGTAAGCTGCTGCCTGCCGCCGCGGACGCCTGGCGCGTCGGCGTCAAGCATCGGGCCATCGTCGATGCGCTCAGTGCAGCACGCGCCGGCCGTAAATCCATTCAATACTTCCGTAGGGCGCAAGCTGGTTAAGCTCAACAAGCGAAGATCTGGCTCCCACCGTACTGCTAGCGCAAGTCACAAGTACTTGATGACAGGATCGACGAAAAGTACATGATCCCGCCGTCGCCCAGCGCGTCGCTAATCGCGTTGTTCAGGCTCGCCGCGTTGAGCTCGCTCACGAGCCAGAAGCGGGTATCCGTCATCTCGCACGCTCTACAGAAAGCGCTTAAGCGCATCACGCTGCTCGATCTTTACAGTCTTCTCCGCTTCTTCCGTGTTGGTCCACACGGTGTCAATGTTTGCCGCGATCGCATCGATTGCCATCTGTTTGCCTTTCCGGAGTCGTTGAATCTTGCCTGTCGCTGCGAGCCAGTCCAGCGCTTGACGACATCGTGGGAGAAATATCGCGCCCGGCCAAGGCGGAGTGAACCTCCTAAGTTGTCTCCAACATTCTGAGAATCGGGTTCGCGGAAATCAACGGGACCGAAGGCCAGAACTTTGCCGCTGATTCATTTGCGGCGCGAGCTGGCGAAGGTTCGGTCGCGGCGGCGCTAGACAACCTGCACGCGCAGCTTGAACTGAGACAGTTCGTCCTGATGCCGTCGGGCGCGTGCTGATTTCGACCGTTCAGCGAATCCAGAAGGCCTGCCGTGCAGCCCCGTCAAATGGAGAAGCGGTACAGCGCGTTAGTGTTCACAGCAATTCCCGGCTCCCGAGATAAGACGTAACATAATCTCATGCCAAACCTTCGCAAGAAACTGCCGAGCGCAAATGCGCTGTTCGTGTTCGAAGCGGCCGCCCGCTGCGGCAATTTCACGCGCGCCGCGCACGAATTGTATGTGAGCCAGCCGGCCGTTAGCCGTATGCTCGCGCGCATGGAAGACCATATTGGCGTACGCCTGTTCGAGCGCGTACGCGGCGGAATCGAACTGACCGAAAGCGGGAGGATCATGTACCGTGCGATCTCCGAAGGCTTCAGTGGGATAGAAAACGCAATCCGGGAAATCGAGGCCCGCACGACCGGCGTCGAATCGGTCACCCTGTCGGTATCAACGAGCTTCACCACGCACTGGTTGATGCCGCGCATGAGCCGCTTGAACGAGGCTTTCCCCGACACGGATCTGCGTTTTCAGCTGATCTCGGGACGCATCGGAGGCCCGCTCAATGATGTCGATCTCGGCATGCGATTTCTCCACGATGGAGAAATCGACGGGAACACGGTGCTCGTGATGCCTGAAACGCTGCTGCCCGTCTGCAATGAGCGCTATCAGCAGACGGCGCAGACCCGCGCTGGCCGCGCGCATGGCGATACGGTGATCGTGATGGACGACGAACATCGCGGCTGGCATGACCGCTTCGAGGCGTCTGCCGGGAATGCCCGGCATGTCGCGGCCTTGCTGAGTTTCAGCGATTACGCAATTGTCGTGCAAGCTGCACTGCTCGGCCAAGGTATCGCGGTCGGATGGCTAAACGTGGTATCTCACTGGCTTGCGCAAGGCGCACTAGTGCCGGCAGGACGGAAAGTAATCGTGACGGACCGGCGATGCTGCCTCATTACACCGACAAATCGTCCGTTGCGCCCGATCGTCGCGAACGTTCGCGACTGGCTGATCGCCGAAGCGCGCAACGACCTACGCGTCGTTGATACGAAACATCCGGATCTTCGCCTGCTAGAGGCGATGAAGCAGACAGGATTCTCGTTGCCTTGAACTCGCTGAGCACACCAGCACGTGGTCATGTCTGCAGACCCTCCTCTTCCACGGCTGCGACGTTAGATGACGTGGTTGAGGTGCACATGGCCGTTCTATCTTCAGCCGATCCGGTGCACGGTGGAATGGTGCCGATCTTGCTCACACCATGCAATTTACACCGTTCCATATACGGCTTGAGGTGTCTACAGGACATACCGCCTTTCGGCGGTTTCGTTTGACCGCCGCACGTTCTATGCAACGCCGCCCTGGCACTGATATTTGGTTTGCATATAATCGTCAAGCCCATAGCGCGAGCCTTCGCGGCCGTAGCCGGATTCCTTGACGCCCCCGAAAGGTGCCGCTTCCGAAGACAGCACACCTTCATTTATGCCGACGAGGCCGGTCTCGAGCCGCTTTGATACACGCGACACCCTGACCATGTCGCGGGAATAAAAGTAGGCGGCCAGACCGTAAGGCGTATTATTCGCAAGCCGGACGGCTTCATCTTCGTCGGAAAAGCGGAACAGTGCAACCACGGGCCCAAAAGTTTCCTCCGAAGCCAGCGCCATGTCGTGGTTCGCCTCGGCAATGACTGTCGGCGAGAAATAGTTTGGACCGCTGGCAATCTCGTCCCTCACGCGCCGTCCCCCGGCAAGGAGTTTTCCGCCGCGGGCCAGCGCGTCCTGCACGTGGTTCTCGATCTTCTCGACGGCGCGGGAATTGATCATGGGGCCGATCTGCGAGTCTTCCCTCGTGGCGGGCCCGACCCGCAACGCTTCCACACGAGCGACGAGTTTGTCCGAGAATTCCTTGTAGACGGCATCGTTCACATAGACGCGGTTCGGGCATACACAGGTTTGCCCACCGTTGCGGAATTTCGCCGCCATCAAGCCGTCCACGGCCGCATCGAGATCAGCATCGTCGAACACGATGAAGGGAGCATTTCCGCCAAGCTCGAGCGACAATCGCTTTAAGGTGGCCGCCGACTCGCGCGCAAGATGTTTTCCCACTGCGGTCGAACCCGTGAATGTGATCTTGCGTACCCTTAAGTCGGTGAGCCATGCACCGACAACTTCCCCGACATTCTCACGGGAACAGGTGACGATATTGAGGACGCCAGGGGGAATGCCTGCCTCGTGTGCGAGCCTGACCATGGCTAGCGCCGTCAGCGGCGTATCTTCGGCCGGTTTTGCGACGATGGTGCAGCCCGCCGCCAGCGCCGGAGCGATCTTACGGGCAATCATTGCCAGCGGGAAATTCCACGGGGTGATCGCCGCAACTACACCGACCGGCTCTTTCGTCACCGTCATCTTCCTTCCGGGGACCTGCTCGGGAATGATGTCCCCGTACGTCCTGACCGCCTCTTCGGAAAACCATTCAATATACGACGCCCCATAGGCGACTTCGGAGCGCGATTCCGCGAAAGGCTTGCCCTGTTCGCGTGAAATGATCGTCGCGAGACCATCTGCATTCGCAATAATCAGCGCATGCCATCGCTTTAGCAAGCGCGCCCGCTCACGCGCAGGAACTAGGCGCCAGTCGTCGAATGCAGCGTGAGCCGCCGTGGTTGCCATGATGGCGTCTCGTGCGCCGCTGTCGGGGACGTCGCTGAAAGCACTGCCTGTGGCCGGGTCGATGACCTCATGGCGAAGCCCGCTAACGGATTGGCGCCATTGCCCATCAATGAAGTTTTGGTCCCTCTGCAAATCGGCAAAGTAAGGAGTCGGAGACATGATCGAAAGTCCTTGAGTCAATAGGTGTAATGTGAAAAGCAACCCGCGTCCGAGAATTGAAGTACCGCCCGGAAAAACGACCCCCGGCTCTGCGATTCCTCACGCAATCTGCCCTGCAGCAGTGATCTTCCGTGCAACCCCCATCCGCGGTGAGCGGTCCCGAGAACACCCGGGCTCGTATCATTGCGCGCGGGCATCAGGCCGGATCGGGCTCCGAAGCGCGCGTTCGTGCGTTGCCCGCGTGTGAACATGCCGGCTCCCTAACAGCGCTTCTCCAGGTGGTCAACACTCCGAAACACCAGTTCATGATCGGCCGATATGCCAGCTTCCGGGAGAGAACTTCCGTGAAGCGGACGTCGCGTTTTCGCCGCTTGCAATCAGGCCCGCTCCATCGTTGACGAGCGTGAATCCGCCGTCATGCCAGATCGACTGCCACGCGAGCGGCACGACCAGCAGCACCACGACGACGAAAAGCGCGGGCGCGAGCAACAGCAGCATCGCGCGATCTTCGCGTTGCTGATGGCGCACCGACGGGTCCATCGTGGTGGTCTGCATCAAGCTGGGGTCCTGGAGAATCCGTTTGGCTGTCGTCATCATGCACCCACGGCGTCGAGAAACTGATACCACGCAGCCACTACACGAACGCCCGGTGCGCGCAGCGAATAAAACGGCAGCGGCCGCAAGCCTTCCTGCGCCAGCAGCGCAAGCTCGGGCTTCTCGCCGAGTGCAAGTGCCGCCGCGTGCTGGCCGATCAGGCTCGCCATCGCAACGCCTGCTCCGTTATACCCAAGACAGAAAGTCGTGACCTCATCGCTGCGGCCGACATGCGGCAACGCATTGAACGTCATGCCGACGTAGCCCGACCAGCGGTACTCGATCCCTAGGCCCGCGAGATCGGGAAACAGCGCGACCATCGCGCGCTGCAGCGCATTGAAGCCTGTGATCTCGCCCTCCTTCCCGAAAGCATCGCGGCCACCGAACAGCATTCGCCCGTCGACCTTGCGGAACCACTTCATCATCCGACGCGTCTCGACGTAACTGCGCCGGTTCACCATCAGATGCGCGTCCAACTCGGCGGGTAGCCGTTCCGTCGCGATCATCGCACTGCGAAACGGCACCAGTTCGCGTCCGAACGAAGCAGTCGCGCCGGTAAGATTCGAATAGGCGTTTGTCGCGACGATCACCTGCCGTGCGCGAACCGTGCCCCCAAAAGTGCGAAGCAGTATGCGATTCCCTTCCACACGTCGCATCTCGAGGACAGGCGTCGATTCGTAGATCGGTACGCCGCGCGCTGTCAGTCCGCGGGCTATGCCGCACACGTATTCGAGCGGGAGGATTGTTCCGGCATCCGCGCTCAGCACCCCGCCAACGAAGCCTTCCGATCCTGTCTCATGCGCGACTTGCGCGCGCGACTGGACGGTCATCGAACTATCGCCGAGTTCAGTGCGCACCCAGTCCGCTTCCGCGCGGATATTGGCAAAAGCCCGCTCGGTATGCGCGCAGCGCAAGCTGCCTGTGTGTTCGAAGCGTGCGCGCTCAATCTTGAACTCATCGACGTATTGCTCGACCACGCGCACCCCATCATGCGCGAGCCGGTGCATGCGTCTTGCGGTCTCGATGCCATGAGTGCTGGCGATCTCTGGAAACGACGGCCTGAACTTCGACGACACGACGCCACCGTTACGTCCGCTCGCGCCCCAACCAACGGGATTCGCATCGAATATGGCGCAGTCGATGCCGCGCTTTTGCAATGCATATGCCGCGGACAAGCCGGAATAACCGGCTCCGATAATCGCCACATCGACGCTGAGATCCTCCGTGAGCGGCGCGCCCTTGCTAACGGGCGCATCCGTGACAGGCGAACGAGAAGCCATCGCGCGCCAGAGCGAGTCCGGCTGCGGCCGTTGCGGTAACGTCGGCGCGAGCATGATCATGCCACGCGCGCTTCGGCTTCGACGGCATCCGCGAGTGCTGCAAGCGTGGCGAACCTGAACGTGGGCGCGGTTACGGCCTCGGGAGTGGGCGTGCCGCCAAACCCCTTCATGCCCTCGCGGCGCTCGATCCAGCAGGTCGCGTAGCCGAGCTTCTTCGCAATGCCAATGTCGTGATATTGGCTTTGCGCGGTGTGCAGGATTTCGTCGAGCTTGTAGCCGAGCGCTGCCTGACGACCAAGACTGTATGCGAAGAACTGCGGATCGGGCTTCGCAACGCGGGTGTCGTCACAACATATCGCATCGTCGAACGGATCGCCCAGCGTGTGTGCGTATGCGGAAAGCGCCACGCGGTCGGCATTCGTCATCGCGACCAGTCGATAGTGCTTGCGCAGCCGCTTCAACGCGGCAATCGAATCCTCGAACGCCGGCCAGTCGAGCACGTCGCGCTGGAATGCCGCGGCTGACTGCGCATCGTCGGGCAGGCCGAGTTCCTTCGCGAGTGCCAGGTACACGTTCGCCATTTCGTGGCTCGACCGGCCCGGATAAGCCGCGCGGCCGCGGATGTAAGGCGCGAAGATCTCATCGTCGGTCAGGTCTTTGGCTTTCACGCCACCGAGACGCCGCACGGACCCGAGAACGCCCTTCTCAAAGTTGATCAGCGTGCCGACGATATCGAACGTCAGAACCTTGAAATCGGTAAGCTTCATTGCATTATCCTTTGCTATCTATGTGAACGGGATGAGACTTCCGTTCGCCTGGGGGTGGAAAGATCAAGCGGCTACTACAATCGTGTCCTGCAAATGAAGCGCGACCGTCATCTTGGCGCCGGGCACAGGAATGCGCCGGCGTCCTTCGTGGCTGCCTGGCTGCCGAAGACTGATCGACGTGCCGTCGGCAAGAGTGGCGAACACGCGCAGGCTCTCGCCCTGATACAGCACTTCCGTCACGCTGCACGACAGCCGGTTCGCTGCCGTGAGCGCGCCGTCGATCACGAGCTTTTTGGTTTGCACGGCAAGCAGCAAACGCTCGCCGCGCGGCAAAGGATGGCGCGGTCCGCAGCACCGCGTCGCCGAGGCGCACGGCGTCGTCGCCCGCGCGGCTCACATCGAGCAGCGTCGCCTCGCCGATGAAGCTCGCGACGAACGCATCGCAAGGCCGGTCATACAGACGCTCGGGCGTATCGATCTGCACGAGCCTGCCGTTCTTCAATACGGCCACGCGGTCGCTCATGGTGAGCGCCTCGCGCTGGTCATGCGTCACGTAGACGATCGTCGCGCCGAGCTTGCGGTGCAGCCGCCGCAGTTCAATCTGCATGGTTTCGCGCAGTTGCTTGTCGAGCGCGGAGAGCGGTTCGTCCATCAGAATCAGTTGCGGCTCGAAGGCCATCGCCCTTGCAAGCGCGACGCGCTGACGTTGACCGCCCGAAAGCTGGTTGATGTTGCGTGCCTCGAAACCGCTCAGTTCGACCATCGCAAGCGCGTCGGCCACTTTCTTCGCCCAACCGGCTTTCGGCTCGCGGCGCGCGCGCAACGGGAACGCGACGTTCTCGCCGACCGTCATGTGCGGAAACAGCGCGTAGCGCTGGAACACGATGCCGATATTGCGTTTGTGCGGCGGCGCAAATGTAATGTCACGCTCGGCGACCCACACCGAGCCCGAACTGGGTTGAACAAAGCCGCCAAGAATACCGAGCAGCGTCGTCTTGCCCGAACCCGACGGCCCGAGCAGAGAGACGAATTCGCCAGGCTCGATCTCGAGCGAAACGTCGTCCAGCGCGGCCACCGGACGATAGCGCTTACCTGCCGACCGGATGGAAACTCCTGTTTTCGCTCGTGCGTCCATTGCCTGCTCTCGGTGAAAAGGGCTGCGTTGAGAAAAATATATGTCAGGTTCTTCTTGACAACAATTCCCAAATTGTTGGACTTGGCATAACTTCACGTCATGCCGAGCCACCACAAGAAACGAGCGCCAATATGTTGTGCGCCTCGGTGGTCCGCAGCGATGTCGATCTCAGCATGCGCGTCCTGCACGATGGAGAAACCGGCAGGCCGCGCAGCCGGGCGAAGGCTAAAACCCGTTGCCGTCTGTATGCAGCAGTTATTCGGAGTTGCGCATGCGATTATTTCGACGGACGACGCGCTGCACGGTTGACCAAGAACGGTCGACGCGTTTTGCGGAGATCGTGTTCGACGGGCTGCTTTCAGCGAGATCAACATGACGCCGCTGGTCGACGTGATGATTCGTGCTGCTGATCGTCTTCATGGAGCTCAACGATGCTTCATCGCCCAATCCCCTCAGGGGTCATTGGACACATACTGGTGAATCGTTGAGAATCCGGCAACGCGAAGCGAAATAGGTTGGTTATTCGAATCAAGATTGACATTCTATTCGTGGATTTCCGCAATTCCCTCCGGTCATTTTGATGAAACGAGGATTGCGAATGGATCAACCCAAAGCTTGCATGGTCGCAGCCGATGCGGCACTGCGCACGAAACCCTCGAACTACCCAGAGCCGTTTGCGTCTCGCATGACAGGACGGGAGAAGAAACCTCTTGGCGATCCGTTCGGTTTGAGTCAGTTTGGTGTGAACTTAACGAAGTTAAGCCCCGGCGCAGTGTCTGCTCTACACCATCAGCACTCGAAACAGGGACGAGTGGGTGTATGTCATCAGCGGTGAGGTCACTCTCTACGTCGGCGAGGAAAACTATCCAATGCGGGCTGGAATGTGTGCGGGCTTTCGCGCGAACGGCACGCCCGCACCATCTAAAAAACAACTCGACAGACGATGCCACGATCATCGAAGTCGGCACTCGAGTATCAGGCGACGCAGTGAGCTACGCAACAGACGATCTCGTCGCTGTTATGGGTTTGAACGGGCAATGGGTTTTCGAGCACGAGAACGGCGAACTCTATTGATTTCGATGTGTGCTTTAAAGAAAGCTGAACGTCCCTGAGGGGTAGTCGGTTTCTGTTGACGAATTTCGTCAACGATGCGTTCGACACTGAGATCGATCCCGGTCATTGCATAAGCCCCCGGGCGCCGCCGAACGCTTTCATCTTTGTCATGAGCCTCAGATGTCACGCACTGTCGCAGAAAAACGCGCGGCCTTCCATGCACTGCATGTGTCCGGCTGCTTCGTGCTGCCGAATCCTTGGGATGTGGGGAGCGCGCGCTACCTCCCCAGCCTCGGCTTTCAGGCGATCGCTACCACCAGTTCCGGTTTCGCCTGGTCGACTGGACGTGCCGACAATCACGTAACGCGCGACACTTGCGCGAGATGGTCGCGGCGACCGACCTCCCGGTGAACGCCGACTTCGAAAACGGATTCGGCGTTGATCCGGCCGCCGTCGCAGAGAGCGTCAAGCTGGCGGTCGCTACCGGCGTCGCGGGGCTGTCGATCGAAGATTCCACCGGCGAGGCGGCGAGCCCCTGCCGCAGGAGGTACGGTAGGAGGCGGTGCGTTTGCTGGCGCAACTGCTGCAGCAACACCGTCGCGGGCTGTTCGCCGTCGTACACGAGCCGGAGGTGCGCGATGAGTGACAAGATTCGGGCACAGCATCTGACGCGCAAGGCCATGCTGTACGTGCGCCAGTCGTCGGCCTACCAGGTCAGCCACAATCTGGAGAGCCAGAAGCTGCAGTATGCGATGCAGGATCGTCTGCATCGGTTGGGCTGGAACGAGATCGAAGTGATCGACGAGGATCTGGGCCGCTCTGCGGCCGGAACGCAAACGCGCACGGGCTTCGAACGGATGGTGGCAGAGGTCTGTCTTGGGCACGTCGGCGCAGTTGCCGCTCGTGAGGTTTCGCGATTTGCGCGCAACAGTCGCGAGTGGCAGCAACTGGTTGAGGTGTGCCGCATCGTCGACACGGTGCTCGTTGATCAGGAGACCGTGTACGCCACGGCAGAGCAACGATCGTCTGCTGCTCGGCTTAAAGGGCAGCCTGAACGAATACGAGCTGGATCTGCTGCGTCAGCGTTCGCTCGAAGCTCGGCGGGAGAAGGCCAAACGCGGCGAACTCGTCGTCGCAGCGCCGGTGGGTTACTGCAAGACGGAAGACCAGCGCCTAGAGAAGGATCCGGATTTGCGCGTGCAGGACGCCATTCGCTCGGTGTTCCGCCAGTTCGGCGCGATTGGATCGGTGCGTCAGACATTGTTATGGTTCCTGGAGCACGGCCTGCAGTTTCCGGCATGCACGCCTCGCGGCGAAATCCAATGGAAACGGCCCAGCTACGGCACGGTATACCGGATACTGACCAACCCGATCTACGGTGACGCGTATGCCTATGGCAAGACCGAATGCACGATCAATTACGAAGGCGGGGAACCGCGCAAACGTGATCGCCGCAAACCTCGGGACGAGTGGCTTGCGCTCATTCCCAATGCCCACGACGGGTACGTTCAGTGGGACGAATTCGAGCGGATCCAGTGCGCGATCAATGGCAATCTGCGCCAGGCCGGACACGCTTGCGCCCCAAAGAACGGCGAGGCCCTACCGGCGGGACTGTTGTGCTGTCGGCGCTGCGCGAGCAAGCTGACGCTACACTACACGGGTAACAGGCACGACGCCTTGCGCTGTAGCTGTCATCGCCCGCAGACTTCCATAACTCAACACTCAGGCCATACTGGCCGCCGTGAACGTTGGGCAAAGCAGCGTTCGGCGTAAAGTCATCGAGACTAGCGATGATCAGTTGTCTCTGGAAAGCAATCTCAGGGAAATCGAACATACATGACTCACAATTTTGGGAACTTAAATTTAGCCACTTCGCCAGCATTGGCACCCTTTACGGCCGGATTGTTGATGTCTACTGTTGCCGTCGATCCCGCAGTTTTTGACGACGCTTGGCCCGCCGGTCTGTAAGTTACAGCAGTACCGTCAGGTAAGACCGCAACCGGTGTTTGTCAAAGTAGTTGTCGCGTCGCTTCACGCGCACTGCTTTAATTCGGCCGGCCGCGTTCGCTCGGGATTGAGCCAAACTTCGTCCGTCAACTCCCAGTTGCGGGTCGCGCAAGCCCGCCGCTCGTGCCGTGGTTCAAGCTCTCGGGTCGTTGGTTCGAGCATGCCGGTTACGATCCCGGCCAGCGACTGAAGGTTGAAGTTCAACTCGGCAGGCTCGTCATCACGCACGCTTGAACGGACACCACATGCAACAAGCCCGGCTGAAGCCGGGCTCGTTGTTTCACTCAGCCTGCAGGATCCCTCGATCTACACGTGCGTCTTAGTATGAACTACTATTTCTTGTACACAATCGAATTGCTATTCTTTGTGCACAATCGACTTGAAGCGAATTCCAGTTACTCCCACATTTTCAAGGCATCGCTTTACTTTTTCAGAGCAGATAAGTGCAATCTCCCATCCCTTAGCACGAAATAAATCGTGACCCCGCGCGCGATCGGGGTCAATCCGTAACAGAGACATTTTGTAATCACCTATGCGCTCTGGCCGGCCGTCTTCAGCGGTCCATCGACGAAATTCAGAATGTTGCTCGTCAACGCAATCAACGCAATCCAGCGAATTTAGCATTTCGTAATCTCCTGCATGGCCGACGATTGAAATCGGAATTCCCTGAAAGGCTTGCGGATCGATAATGTTTCGCAGTAAAGTCATTATTTCAGTCGCCACAATGTATACGGAATGACCACTATGACTGAAGGTCGCTGGTATGCCGCTTTTCTTAATCTCGACGCTTAAAGCGCGCGTATCAGTCCACGGCACGCAATTCCAAAACGTACCCGGCAA
>Ga0068855_100007884_pt1 | contig 12861 bp, 9 predicted proteins | sample KBSCornC52_FD_66592 | JGI IMG/M metagenome (GOLD analysis project Ga0068855, IMG submission 66592) | Corn rhizosphere microbial communities from Kellogg Biological Station, Michigan, USA - KBS Corn C5-2 | ecosystem: Host-associated > Plants > Roots > Rhizosphere > Soil ... | reverse complement strand
CTCTCGCTCGATAGTTCCAAGCCATTTACCGAGCGGCAAAATGGCGGCATACTCCGCAGCCCGTGGGTGGTTCATCCGGCATGGGACGCCAGCGCAGGCCCACCTCGCCAGGGCATAGTTTCCGTAGGCAACATCCGGTGCACGTTAGGTAACGGAATCAGAATTGCATCCGACCCTGCATGGATGTTCCTAGTTTGTTTAAGGATGCCTATGCAGGGTGGAGGAAACACGAAGTTTCAAGGTTGGCAGCCTCCTTGGCTTATTATGCGATTTTCTCGCTAGCCCCGTTGGTAATCATCGTCATAGGCATTGCCGGTCTTGTATTTGGAGCCGAGGCGGCGCGCCAGGGCCTTCTCGCTCAGGTTCAGGGGCTCGCGGGTCCTGAGGGGGCACAGATGGTCAGCACCATGATCAGCCATGCGTCCACGTTACCGTCTGACATCGTCACCGGCCTAGTTGGCGTAGTGACTTTGCTGTTCGGGGCTTCTAGCGTTTTTGTGGAACTGCGCGAATCACTAAATAAGGTGTGGGAGGTCAAGGATAAGCCCGGCGAAGGATTTTGGGCCATGATCAGGGAACGATTTGTTTCCTTCAGCATGGTCCTGGTTATCGGCTTCTTGCTCCTGGTTTCATTGGTGTTGAGCGCCGCGTTGGCTGCGATAGGAAGCCGATTTGGCCACGGCCTGCCCGCACTTGTTATGCAAGGGATCAACTTCCTTATGTCGGTCGTAGTCATCACATTCTTATTTGCAGCGATCTATCGCTTTTTGCCATCCGAACGCTTGCCTTGGAGTGACCTATGGGTAGGCTCTTTCGGCACCTCGCTTCTCATTGTCATCGGAAAATTTTTGGTGGGCTTCTATTTGGGCCGCGCGAGCGTAGGCTCTGCGTATGGCGCGGCAGGATCGCTCATCGTGTTGCTTGTCTGGATATACTACGCAGCGCAGCTGTTCTTTTTTGGAGCCGAGTTCACCCAATCGTATGCGCGAAGGCACGGCTCGTTAGTCTCTCGAATAGTCGCGGACCAATCCAAACTGATGTCAACGGCTAAAGCCGTTGTCCCAGTAACGGCTCCCCGAACAGTTTTTCCGAAGGCGGAGCTATTGATGCAGATTAAAGTTCCTGTGAGCGCCCCGCTACGACGTCAGGCGAAGCCTAGTGCGAAATCAGAAGTGTTTACTTTGATTGTGGCGGTTGGCTGGATAGGTATTAACTGGTGGCGCGAAAGACAGCGGCGCACGAGATGAATCACTCCTGCGATCCTACGGCGTAGAACGTAAGCGGAGAGTTCTGATTGCGATACTCGGTAAGAATCCAGTCTGCCGAACGGGTGGTAGTGGATATGCGGAATTCGTCGATGATGGAAGGCAGCTTGTTGCCGGGGTTGAAACCTCCGAGGCTTATACTGTTGCCGCCCAGAGAATTGGCTCCGCTGCAGGACGCAGGAGAGGAAGTTGTAGCCACGCCGTCAATATACGCTATTAACTGTGCGCCATTGTAGCTCAGGACCAGTTGGTGGAAGGTAGTGCTGTCCGGTGTCGGGCTGCCCGTGGTTTGGCAGATCCCCGTGGTGTCCATCCTAAAGGTGATCGAGCCGTTCCCGTCAAACCAGAAGTTGAGCGGCCCGTTCCATCCACCCGCTGCTAGAGCCGCCGAGTAACCCGGGGGACTCGAGTTGAATTTCACCCAAAGCTGGACGGTGTAGTTACTGAAGTTCCCATTCCAGCTGGGATCACCGGGGGTGGTGAGCAGTCCTGCGATTCCGTCAAAGCTGTAGGCGCTGCCCATTTTGCCGGAACTCACTAACGTGGCTCCGGAACCTGACGGCGTCGCGTTGTTGGCATTATCGGTGGAATCCAGCACCGGCCCGGCAGCGTCTTTCAGGTGATTGACGATCCTGTAGTTGCTGTCCCAGGTATTGACGCGGTCTTGTTGATCGGTGGCCGCCGCATTGCCGTAGTACAGATAAAATCCCGTATCGATGCTGGGGCTCAACGCGGGAATATTGACCCACGCCACGAGTTCGCCCGTCGCCGGATCATAGCGCTCGATCTCGTGCGACAGCTTGGTCACCCCATCGCCAGCCGTGAATAAAATGTCGGTTCCGTCGGATTTGCCTACACTGCCGCCATTAGCTATCGTTTTCAGGTTGGCATCGATCACTGAGAACAGCACCGGGAAGTTCGCCAGATTCGAAGACCCGGACACTTTGGTGTGATCGATAGTGACCGCCTTGCGATTGGTCCAGGCCGAGTCGTACCAAGTCCCGCTGCCACTGTCGGCAGTGGACGGGGCGGTCGCCATCCCGATCGCCACCGGCTGCGTCGAAACATATGCTACCCCCGGCGAAGTGAATGTGGCTGTTCCGGGTGTGGAACCAATGCTGGCCGTATCGAAAAACAGGCCGCTAATGACCGCGTTGGTCCCACCCGTGTAGGTTACTTGAAGGACCACATGACCCTTTACATTCCAGACCAAGTACTCTCCATTTTGAAAGCTAGTCACAATCCGGCTGTCCAGCGGCGCGCTGGTGGCGCCATCCAGGATGCTGAGCGTTTGCATGCGGCTCCCGCCGCCGTTCCAATCCACGCAGTACACAGCAAGCTGATGTTGAGCGCCATCGGTAAAGTTCAGATCGATGGTAAAGGTGTCGTAGGTATACCAGGTGGCAGCGATCCGGTCGTTGGGAGAGAGCGCTTTCTGAAGGGCTCGCACGTCGCTGGTCGAGCTGTTCCACGTATAGTTGCGCTGATTTGTGGGAGTCACAGTGGCGTATCCCGGGTACGATACCGTGTCGTTGATCAAGTTATACCCGTTGGCCCCGTACACTCCCTTCCAGTTGCCCTGCGTGGTGGTGTCCGTCTTTACAAACGTGGCCGTGGCGGTGCACCCAGAAGTGGAAGCTCCAGGTACGTTCAGGCTGCCTGAGAGGCAAGCGAGCCCACTCAATTTTGGGGAGCTCGGTTGGCTCACAATGATCGTGCCCGCTTGGCCGGAACTTGGAATTGCGATACCGGTGGCGGCCGCCACTACTACCGAGTTGACTTGCACCGGCGCCGGAGAATTCGGAGCGTTGGGGGAAATGTTGAAGGTGGCCGTTGCCAGCGGACCAGCGTTGATAACGTTTTGATTCACGCCGTATGCGCTGCAGGTTGTGGCGCCGGTGGTGCTGGAGCAGGTCAGGCTCTTCGCCGCTTGTGTCAAGCTGGAACCCGCCGCTACACTAACGCTCACAACGACAGAAGATGGATAATTCAGCGTCCACTGCACCGCCGCAGGGAGCGCGTCTCCCGACGCCGTTAGAGCAAGATTCAGGCTGACGGTTCCACCGGGAACAGCTGTTCCTGAATCCAACGCAATCGCAGCCTGTTGTGTCGTCTCCGCGGTCGCAGCGGGCGCTAACGACAAGCCGACGCCCAGGACTGTGGCGATCAACTTGCAGAACTTGTTCAGCATCCTAGAAATTTCCTTGACCTACGGAAGCATCCTGAGGCACCCTTGGCGAACCGGTTGCCTCCCACACCGGACCGTTAGGGACTTAACGGCGGGCATGAACCCAAATCGATCCCGTCCATGGATCTAGTCACCCACATTAGTTTTATCGACTACTCCACGCGGATTTTGCGCGAGCTGTCAAATTTCTTCACTGTGACGAGCCAGAGTGATTAGGGGACTTTAGCTAGCCCAGCATCGCTCTTGCTCTGGTTTCTTTTACGCGAAACCTGTTTCGTGCTCTTCGATTGCCGTGCTTAAGCGGGCGTCAAGTTGGAAGGCCACTAAATTGCAGAGCAAGGGAGTCAAGGCCATGAATCAGGCAAGAATCCGAGATGCTGCAATCAGCCTCTTCTTCGCCTTCGAAACTACCTTAACTAAGGAACGAGCCGCTAACTATTCGGCGCGCCGGGGTCAATCGGGGTGCGACATTGGCGGATGAGGTTGCTCGATTCTTGATCGGAGGGTTGGTGGTGTCGGCCTTTGCGGCGTTGGGCGGCCTGTTCAAACCCACAAGCTTTGCCGGATTATTCGGTGCAGCGCCGTCCGTAGGCCTGGCAACCCTCGCCCTCACTATCTCGAAGGACGGCAAGATCTATGCGAGCACGGAATGCCGCTCAATGATGGCAGGCGCCGTAGCCCTCTGCCTCTATAGTATTTTCGTTAGTCAACTCATGCGTAGGTTTAGGATGTCCGCTATGAGCGCCACGCTGTCTTCGATGCCGCTATGGTTTCTGACAGCCTTCGGATTGTCGCGCATTTTCTTGCGATAGCACGTCGTTATGACAATTAGAATCGATCCTGCGGCTCTTAAGGAAACCACGTGGAATGAGTACATCGTTCGTTTCATCTCGGGCGGGGTAACAACAGTTATCGCGGGATTAATCGCCAGGAGATGGGGCCCCACCGTCGGCGGCCTGTTCCTGGCCTTCCCGGCAATCTTTCCGGCCAGCGCGACATTGATTGAAAAGCACGTCCGTCAAAGAAAGCAGAAGAAGGGTCTGCACGGGGAAAGGCGTGGTATTGATGTCGCGGCTCTCGACGCCCTGGGAACCGCCATGGGCAGCCTTGGACTTCTTGCCTTCGCTCTTTTATGCTGGCGGCTCCTCCCGCATTACGCAGCCCCTGGAGTATTGGCCGGCGCCGCCTTGGTTTGGTTGCTTGTCGGTGTTTGCATCTGGAATATTCGAAAACGATGCTAGTGGATATTCTGAGTGGACTTACAGGCTCGGGCGAAGGTGCAGCCTTATGGATGTTCTGACCGCCACTAAGGATTTTGAGACCTGGGTCGGCCGCCATATTCCGATAGTGAAGGGTCAATTCTCGGACAAACACAAATCCATGGCGGAAGACCCAGTTCAGTTCCTCCGCGGCACATTCTATAGATGGGCGCAGTTATTTCCAGAAGTCTGTCCCGACTTGGCCAAAACTCCCCTCGTCCTGGCGGTTGGGGATCTGCATATTGCGAGTTTCGGCACATGGCGAGACGTTTTCGGCCGCCTGATATGGGGTATCGACGATTTCGACGAAGCTTACCCGATGCCTTACACAAGCGATCTGGTTCGATTGGCCGTTAGTGCGGTTCTCGATGCGTCGGAAGGGGAAATTAAGGTCGGCTTGCGAAATGTTTCCGAGGTCATCCTAGAGGGATACGTCGCGGGACTCAAGGTGGGCGGGGAGCCATTTGTCCTCGAAGAGAGGCACAAATGGCTACGAAAAATGGCGCTTGACTGCCTGGATACGCCCACAGTGTTTTGGAAGAACATGGCAGCGCTTCCCTCATCGCGCTCGGACTTTCCAGGAGATGCGCGAAAGGCACTTGCCCGACTGCTCCCTTCACCGCGGTTGAAATATCGGGTTGTCCGTCGTGTAGCCGGCATCGGTAGTCTGGGACACCCGCGGTACGTCGCTTTGGTTCCCTGGCACGGAGGTCAGATTGCCCTGGAAGCAAAGGCCGCAATTCCATCCGCATGTGCGTGGGCCAGTCCGAAAGGGCCTTCTCGCATCTACTATCAGGTCATGCTCGATGAGGCGGTACGCTGTCCCGATCCGTTTGTACGTCTCTGTGGCAAATGGCTGGTTCGTCAGCTTTCGCCCGATTCCTCTCCCATCGAAATCGAAACCATGAGCGGACGACATGATCAGGATAAACTCCTTCATGCCATGGCCTGGAAAACGGCGAATGTGCACCTCGGCACAGCCCGCGCGATGAGGCGAGTTATCGAGGACTTCAAGAATCGATCCGGGAAGTGGTTGCGGAGCGCCGCAAACGACATGGCGAAGGCGACATTGAAGGATTGGAAGGAATGGAGAAAGATGCACCGTTCGTCCTGATCGGTCATAAACCAAAATTGTGCAGGATCGACGTTAACATGTAGCCCGACCGAATCCCATCAGCGGAACTTCAGTCTGGCTGAACACCAACTGGACAGTTCAGGTTCTCCCTCATACCGTTTCCTTGCTATCCTTCCAAACGCATGCTTGTTACAGTCCAGCAACACATTTTGCGACAGCAAGAAGATCAGTTTCCAGCGGCCCGAGGCAACTTTTCGTCGCTACTCTCCGGCATGACGCTGGCAACCAAGATGATCCAGGCCAAGATCCGCCGCGCAGGGTTGGTTGACATCCTCGGTTCTGCTGGAGCCGTCAACGTCCAGGGCGAGACTCAACAAAAATTGGATGTGTACGCTAACCAAGCCGTTCTCCATTGCCTGGGTGCGCGCGAAAGTGTGGCCTTTCTGGTGTCCGAAGAGGACGAACAACCTATCACGATCGACCGTTCGGAAGGTGGCAAGTATATTGTCGTCTTCGATCCGCTCGACGGCTCGTCCAATATAGATGTCAATGTTAGCGTCGGCACCATCTTCTCTATTTTGCGTCGTCCTGACGGAGCACACGGCGAGGCCGCTGTTCTTCAGTCGGGCTGGAAACAGGTAGCTGCCGGCTACGTGGTCTACGGTTCCTCAACTATTTTTGTATACACCGCGGGACAAGGCGTGTACGGTTTTACGCTAGAACCCGAAATCGGCGCCTTCGTGCTCAGCTTCGCCAACATGAGAATGCCGCTACGGGGGAATACGTATTCCGTCAACGAAGCCAACGCCGATAGCTTTCCGGAATCCTACAGAACCTACCTGGGGCAGTTACGTGCGCAAGGGTACGGGTCCCGCTATATTGGCTCGCTAGTAGCTGACTTCCACCGCACGCTGCTCAAGGGGGGCGTGTTCCTCTATCCGCCGACGAAGAAGAATCCCAGCGGCAAACTGCGTCTGCTCTACGAAGCCAATCCACTTGCCTTCATCGCCGAACAAGCCGGAGGCCGCGCAATCTCGGGAAAAACGAGGATTATGGATATCGAACCCAAGTCGATACACGAGCGGACACCCCTCATCATTGGCAGCCGTACCGAAGTCGACGAATTCCACCAAATCCACACGGCAGATAGCACGAGCCAGTCTCGTACGGCCGTGAAGTAGCGGCATGAACGCGGGGCGATGAGCCTGGCCAACGCCACATCGAGCAAAGAGGGCACGCTCATCCTGTGCGGTCCGCTCCGGCCCGAGGACCGATCAACGGTCGTGAGTACGTGGCGGCGGACGCCGGGAATTCGATGTTCGAGCGGGCACTCAGCAATAGGCCGTTATCACTTCTGGCGAAGGTTTATCCTGATTCTGTGCCCTCCGAATTTGAATTGGATGCCTATCTTGCGCGTATCGGCTACGCTGGACCACGCACTGCTACGCTCGATACTCTGGAGGCCGTGCACGCCCTGCATCCCGCGGCCATTCCCTTCGAGAACTTGAATCCACTTCTGGGTTGGCCGGTGTCACTGGACGCGAATGCCCTTCAAGCGAAAATGGTCGCCGGGGGTCGCGGTGGATGGTGCTTTGAGCACAATACGCTGCTTCGCCATGCCCTGGAAACGTTGGGATTTTCAGTCACTAGTCTGGCGGCTCGGGTCTTATGGAATGCCTCGCCCGGCAGCCCAATCGGCCCACGCAGCCACATGTTGCTACTGGTGGATGTGGGCGGCCTGCCTTACATCGCCGACGTAGGGTTTGGCGGTAATGTTCTTACGGCTCCCCTTCGCCTGGAACCTAACATCGCGCAGGCCACGCCGCATGAACCCCACCGCCTGTTGCCGCTAGAAAACGGATTCGTCCTGGAAGCATCCTTGAACGGCGAATGGAAGCCCTTTTACCGCTTCACGATGGAACACCAGTTCCCAACCGACTATGAAGTCTCCAATTGGTATTTGTGCCACCACCCCAGCTCCTTTTTCCGACAGATGCTGATGGGTGCGCGAGCGACTACGGACGGCCGTTATGCGCTGCGCAACAACGCGCTAGCCATCCATCGGAACAATGAAACTAAAAAGCGCCTTCTAACCGATGCTGCCGCCTTGCGCTCGACGTTGGAAAACGATTTCGCGCTCCGATTACCGGAATCGCCCGAACTGGCTGCTATGCTGGAGCGCATCAGCCAGACGCCGTTTGAGCCAGCCCCTTGACGGAAACATCGGCTTAGAAAGCCGACTTACTTCGCGACGGCCTTGGCTTCGTTTGAGTTTCCCTGCCGGGCCGGAACTGCCGCAACTGGTATCCCCTTCGCGTTCATCAGGGATTCCAGGAGCGCCACGGTTTTAGGAAACGCATCCGCACCGCCGCGAACACCGCCAGCTCCGCGGGCGACATCGAGGGGTGTACGGCCATTTGCGTCTTTGGCGGTCAAGTCGGCGCCGTGGGCGACCAGGAATTCGATGAACTTATCGAAGCCATGTTCGGCGGCGCCATGCAGAGCGGTTTGGTTCGGGACGGCGTTCGCACTCGGCATTTGACTGCCGCGCCGAAACGCCAGTGCGATGTTCGCTGAGGCGCTGTACCCTGCAGTACCAGGGGCAGCGGGAGCAGCAGCAGCCGGAGGAGCGCCGCCGCCTCTACCACCGCGCCCTCCCGCGCCGCGATCTACCAGCGAACGAGCGTTCACGTTAGCCCCAGCTTTGATAAGAAGATCCATGCTGGCGAGCACGCCTTCGTCGGTACGATTGCGTCCACGTGTGGCGCGTGCACCGAAGTCGACGCCGGCAGCGGCCATCAGCGGGGTGATACCTTCCTTGCTCGGCAAATCGACTAGCGCTTTGTATTCCAACAGCAGCGCGATGAACTTGTCATCGCCACCGCGGGCCGCACGCAAGAGAGGCGTGGCGCCCTGGGCGAGCATACCATCGCCGCCGCGATCCTGCGGAACGTCGCGATACGGCGGACGCCGCTTCAACTGAATGTTCGGATTCGCACCGCGTTCGAGCATCATGCGCCCGACATCGACGGCCGTGAGTTTGTCAGGACTCGGCAGGACGGCCACCGCGCCGTTCCCCTTCATCGGCAGCGTGCTAACGTCGGCCGCCATGTAGACGGGCGAGCGCCCGAAGAGATCCCACTTATCGAGATCGGCTCCGCCTTTCACCAAAACGGCGGCCGTGTCGAAATGCAGGTTCTCGAGCGCGAGCAACAGCGGTGTCTCGCGGTCCGGATCTTCAGAATCGGGATCGGCATGGGCGTCCAGCAGATTTTGAACGCAGGCCACGCAACCTTCCCGCGCGGCATAGTGCAGCGGTGTAAATCCGCCCTTGTTCATATCCTTCGGGCGAGGCTCCTGGATGACTTTTCGCTCCCACTGATTGATCTTGCCGTGATCGTTCAGGTTCGCGTCCTTCGAGGCGAGGAACTTCACCATGTCGGCCTGGCTTTGCGCCGCCGCCCACATGATCGCGCTTTGTCCGCCCCAGGTTTCCTTTGCGTTGATATCGGCTCCCGCGGCAAGCAGCGCCTTGGCCGCGTCCACCTTGCCGCTGCGCGCGGCGGCCATGAGGGGAGTTTCGCCATTGGGATTCTTGAAATTGGGATCGGCGCCAGCCTTAAGCAGCGCGTCGATGATCGGTGCGGAGCCGATGATCGCGGCTTCGGTGAGGGCTGAGGTGCCGAACTGGTTCGTCAGTTTGACATTGGCGCCGGCTTTAATCAGAGCGCGGACAAGTTCTAGATCGTCGTTCGCCGCGGCATACATGATGGCGGTGCTGCCATCCGCTGCGGTGGCGTTAACGTTTGTGCCCTTCGGGCCTACCAGGTGCATGGCCGCTACGTGGTCTCCGGATTCTGCGGAATCCAACAGCGTCGTCGCCGAATCGGCAGCCAGCAGCATCGACGTGCTGGCCAGCAGAACTGCCATCGCAGCCGCGAACTTGCGCATGCCTAAACCTCCGAGAGACCGTTGACGCTGTCGCCGATGGCTTTCACCGGGATCTCATTGCGCTGGAGCAGCGTAAGGAGCAGGTCGCCATGGCGCGAATCCTGGGGATACTTCAGGTGCTGGCCGCCTTTGATCTTCCCATTCGCGTGTCCCAGGATCGCCGACGGCAGCGGATCGTTATTGTGACGGTCGCTGTTGCTCATGTCACTGCCGAACAGAATCGTGGAGTGATCGAGCACCGTGCCGTCGCCTTCTTTGGCAGCCTCGATCTTCTTGATGAACGCGGAAAACACCTCTGCGTGGTACTTCTGAATTTGCACTAGCTTATCCATCTTTTGAGGGTTGTTGCCGTGATGGGACAGCGGGTGGAAGCCCTCGGCGATACCCAGGTTGGTGTAGGTCCGCATGCTGGCTTCGCGGTCCATTGAGAACGTGATCACGCGGGTTATGTCGGCCTGAAACGCCAGGGCCATCAGGTCGAACATCATCTTGAAATACTCCGTGATATCGTTCGGCGTGCCGATCGGCGCATCCGGAATGCTCAACGCGCGGTCATCGGGCTTCGAAGCCATCTGCACGCGGCGCTCGATTTCGCGAACCGAGTCGAGATAGTCGCTGACTACAACGCGGTCCGACACGCCGAGACTGGCCTGCAGGCGCTTCGCTTGTCCCGTCACGCGATCCAGGATACTTCCGGTTTCCGCCAGGATTTGGGCGCGTTCTTTATCGGTATCGCCCTCTCCGAAGAGCTTCTGGAAGACCGCGCGCGGGTTCCCTTCCTGCGGAAGCGACTGAGTCGGCGTCCGCCATGCGAGACGGGCACTGCCCTGCGCGGCGGTGAGTTCGAGCGACGGGAGGCGTGTGTCTTGCCCAACGTAGCGGACGGCCATCTGGTCGCAGCTCACGCCGGAGTTCGGATCGGCTTTGCCGAAGTCCCAGGGCTTGACGCAGGTCAACCAGCCTTGCTCAATGTAGGCGTGGGGCTCGGGCGTCTCCGCGGGCTTGTTGCGCAAGCCGGAGACGATGGTCATATGCTTGCGGAATGGCTCCAGAGGCTGCAGGATTGCCGACATGGTGTAGTTCGTACCGGTTTCCGCCGGCGACCACCGATCCATGATCGCGCCGTGCGGGAAGCCCACAAAGGCAAAGCGTTTCACGGTTTTACCGGCAGGAGTTTGCGCCCACGCAGTTGAGGCGGGAACCATAGCTCCCAGAAGCGGCAGTCCGATGGAGGCTCCGATTCCCTTTAAGACGGTACGCCGTGGAACGTGCTTTTTCTCTATGAACATGATGTCGTCTCCTTATTGCTCTATCTGCCTACCTGCTGGCACTCTGCACCGGCTGCGGTGCGCGGCGCATCTTGAATTGTTCGCTCTTGACCACCGCCTGGACGATGGCCGAAACCTTGTAATCCTTGGCCGCCGCGTCGCGCACGATCTTGCGTACGGTCGGCATGTCGTAGTATTCGCGCGTGCGACCCATCGCATACGTCAAAAGGTTTTCCGTAAAGGCCTGCACAAATTGCTCGGGCCGGCGCAGCAGCGCCTTCCGGAGGTCGTCAGGTCCGTTGATCTTTGTGCCGTCGGGCAACTCACCGGCGGAATCAATGGCCACGCCGGCGAAGCGGTCCTTGTCCCTCCACATCCCCGTGGCGTCAAAGTTTTCGAGCGCGAAGCCGAGCGGGTCCATGACGGCGTGACACGATGAGCAGGTCGGGCTCGCGCGATGCTTCGCCATCAACTCGCGGACGGTGAGCGCTTTGGTCGTGCCGATGTCCTTGTCATTCAACGTCGGCACGTTGGGGGGTGGGTTGGCAGGCGGGACACCCAGAATATTGGCCAGGATAAACTTGCCACGGAGCACCGGGGATGTGCGGTTCGGATAGGCCGCCGCCATCAGGATGGCGCCCTTGCCCAGCAGGCCCCAGCGCGCGGAATCTTTCAGTTCCACCCGGCGGAACTCATCGCCTTTCACGTCGGTAATGCCATATTGCAGCGCCAGGCGCTCATTCAAGTACGTATGGCTCGCGCGCAGCAAATCTACGACGTTGCGGTCCTCCCGGAAGATGCTGTCGGCGAACAGCGTGAGTTCGGTACGGAAATCCTGACGCGGGTCCATCCGGCCGGAGGCATAGGGGAAGACGTCGTTATCCGGGACCACCGCATCGAGCCGCGTCATATCGAGCCACTGAAACACGAAATTGCTCGCCAGCGTCTTCGATCGTGGATCGGCAAGCATGCGCAGAACCTGCTTGTCGAGCGTGACCGGATCGCTGAGCTTGTTCTTGATGGCGAGATCGAGCAGTTCATCGTCGGGAATCGAGTTCCACAGGAAGAACGAGAGTTTCGATGCGAGTTCCAGATCCGTGATCGCGTATTTCTCGCCCGGCTTCAACCCCGCGGGGACGCGCTCGCCGCGATAGAGGAAGAACGGGCTCGCCAGCGTTCCCGTGATGCCCTCGCGAATGCCCGTCTCGAAACCGCCTTGCTTCACACCATCGGCGTAGTACTGCATGAGTTCCGCGATGTCGTCATTGGTCACGGGACGACGATAAGCCCGCCTCGCCAGCGTCGAGAAAATTTCCCTCGCGCAGGCTTCTGGCGTCTTGGTTTTATCCTTGGCTGGGTCGCACGTGAGAATACGATCGCGGCTGGGCGTGGAACTGAGGCCTTTCACGTCGAACGGGCCCAGAAGCTGGAACGAGTTCACACGGTAGGAACGATCCTGCCCTCCGCCAGGCGTATTTATCTGCAACTGATCGTCGGATTCGGCAAAGCTCTGGCGCCGGAAAGTAACACCGATCTTGTGCGGTCCGGCGGTCGTCTGAAACTTGATGTTTTTCAGGCGGGCATTGACACGATCCAGTGCGCCATTCTGCACCTGATCGTAAAGCTTCATGTCTTCTTCGCCGCCGATTACGGTTTGATAAACGATTTTGTTGTCGACCGTAACCACCAGCGGATTCTCGTACTCCATGCCATTGCCCCAGATATGGGTAGCCATGTCGGCGATGTTGATGTGGTATTCGCCGTCGGCAGGAAGATCTACTTTCGCGAGAATGCCGCCCCGTGTCCCCAGAGGCAGTCCGGGAACATGTGTGAGCTGACTGCCGGAAGATGCGCG
>Ga0068855_100007880_pt1 | contig 12864 bp, 12 predicted proteins | sample KBSCornC52_FD_66592 | JGI IMG/M metagenome (GOLD analysis project Ga0068855, IMG submission 66592) | Corn rhizosphere microbial communities from Kellogg Biological Station, Michigan, USA - KBS Corn C5-2 | ecosystem: Host-associated > Plants > Roots > Rhizosphere > Soil ... | reverse complement strand
AAGAGAAGCTCTACGAGTTCCGGCTGCAGTCGATTGGCTGCTCTCATGAGCAAAGTCCTTCCCTGGTGGTCGGCAGCGTTCGGTTCCACTCCGCTATCCAGAAGGAGCTTCATGACGTGGTAGGCTCCGTTGTCCGCGGCCAGTACGGGAATTGATTGCCGGGCCAAAACTGTATGGATCGTCGTTCCCTGTTTGAAGAAGGCTTCGACCAGCGCCGCATCGTCCCCTTTGATGGCGTTCAGCAGCCGGCGATCGCTCTCGACTTTGTCCAGGAATGTGTTCAGCTGCGAAGACTGCGACATCTGGGAGTCGAGGTGCTCCATCCTTGCAAGGTCGTGGCGAGTGGATCGAGCGAGCAAGCTCAGATATCCCATGATCGTTACAGCCAGGAACAAGAGAAGTACAGTCGTAACTGCTTGTGTGCGTTTGACGTTGCTCATGCTGTCCATCACTCCTGGGTGCGAATTCCTTACAAGGATTACTCCGCTCGCGCGCCGAATCCTTGGGTCCAGCGAAAATCTCTGCCACCGAGATGAAACGGGCGAATTGGGAGGCAGCTTGTGAACCCTGTGCGAGCGCATCGGGACGTAGACGGTCGCGTCGTCGAGCCGATCGCGCTTCGATCCACGTCAGTCCTGTCGCCGCGCGGCGTCACGCTTCGCTCCATCGCAATTGGCTGCCTTCTCATTCCGCTCAATGCCTTCTGGATTGTGCGCCTCGAGCGAGTCATGTTCGGGCCGTACCCATCCACGATCTCGCTCTTCGCAAATGTGGTGTTCGCGCTGTTTCTGCTGATAGGTCTGAACGCCCTCTTAAGACGCTTCATACCACGCATCGCATTCTCCCAGGGCGAGCTCCTGGCGATCTACACGATGCTCGCGATCTCAACCGGAATCGCTGGATTGGACGGGGTCGGGATCCTGAGCCAAATGATCCCCCACGGCGCCTGGTTTGGCGCTACAAACCATTGGGAATCGTTCCTGCCCGCGTTCCCTTCCTGGCTGGTGGTCAGCGACCGCGCAATCCTTCGGGGCCACTTTCTAGGCAATTCGAGCTTCTATCGGCCGGAAGTCCTGCGCGCATTCGCTCCCCCAATTCTATCGTGGACCGCCTTTATCACGATCCTGTTATTCGTGGCTCATTGCATCAACGTCCTTGTACGCCGCCAGTGGGCGGATCGCGAGCGCCTTACTTTTCCGATCATCTGGCTTCCGATGGAAATGACGGAAGGCGGCGCCGGCACGGCCTTCTTTCGCAACCGCCTCATGTGGGCGGGCTTTGCGATCGCGGCTCTGCTCAGTTTATGGAATGGGATCGCATTCCTCAACCCGTTTCTGCCTGCGATCAACGTCGGAATCACGGACTTGAAGCCGTATCTGGTCGCAAAGCCATGGAGCGCGATCGATTGGATGCCGGTGACATTCTATCCGTTGGCGATCGGTCTGGGCTTCCTGCTTCCACTGGATCTTCTGTTCTCCTGTTGGGTCTTCCTGCTATTCTGGAAAGCGCAGGTTGTCATCTCCAGCGCCATGGCGTGGGATACGACTCCCGACTTCCCATTTATCAAGGAGCAGGGGTTCGGCAGCATTCTGGGCCTGGCCCTTTTCTATTTCTGGACGGGGAGAAAGACCTATGCCGCGATCTGGCGAAACGCGCTCCGCCCCCCGGACCCGGGCATGCAACATGGGCCGAGGGAGGCGCTCTCAGAAAGGACGGCACTGCTGGGAATCGCAGCCGGACTGATTGGATTGATGCTGTTCTGCAGATTTGCGGGTGTAGCCTGGTGGGTGGCTGCGGCATTCTTTGCGATCTACTTCCCGACGATCACCGTGATCACGCGAATTCGCGCCGAGCTTGGGGCGCCGGTCCACGACTTCCATTTCATGGGGCCGGACAGCATGATTCCTAGACTGGTGTCGGCACACGGTCTGCGCGAGTCGGATCTCGCGTTCTTCACGTTCACGTTTGCCCTTACGCGCGCTCACCGCAGTGACACCATGCCCATTGGGCTTGAAGGACTGCAGATGGCGAGGCTGCGGGATCTTTCGGCGAGACGCATGTTCCTCGCCATCATGCTCGCTACGGTTGTAGGGTCACTGGCCGCATTCTGGGCGTTCGAACACCAGGCTTACGCTCTGGGGGCGTCTGCCAAGTTCAACCAGGGCTCGGGGCATGCTAACCAGGCGTTCCAGCGCATGAACACCTGGGTGACCGGAACCCTGGACCCTCATCCGAATGGCCAGGCGGCGACGGCAATGGCTGTAGGTGTGCTTACCACCCTGGGGCTATTGGCCATCCGTATGCGATTCTTCGGCTTCCCACTTCATCCCTTGGGCTATGCCATATCTTCGTCGTGGGCCATCCATCTCGTCTGGGTCCCGATGCTGATCGCCTGGGTGCTGAAGGGCCTGACAATGCGCTATGGCGGACTGCGAGCTTATCGCCAATTTCTGCCGTTCTTCCTCGGACTTATTCTGGGCGATTGCGTAATGGGGAGCCTCTGGGCGCTGGTGGGGCTAGCGCTAAACATGCGGACCTACAATTTCTTTGGGGCCTGATCCTTAGATCGACGCAAACACACAGCCAGGCATTCGCCTGGCTGTGCAACTATGTGCGCAACGAATCAATTGAAACAGAACGCTATGTTCGAACGGTACGGCTGTTTTTGCGGCGTCGGGAGTTCACCCACAAGCCTGTTCCGCCAGCGGCCAGCAGACCCCCGAGAGAAAACACAGTGCCAAACTCCGGAGTGGCCGTCGCGGGGGTGACGCCGAACCGGGTCAGAAGCCCTTCGTCCGCGCCGGCAAAGGGAGCCCCGTTCCCACTAAAGTTAAAAGTCCTGCCAACGTTCGTACTGGAACCAAATACAAAGGCTGCAAATGGAAGTGGATCCGAAACGCTGTTCGTCGTGACATTGAGGAGCAGGTTCCCAGTGGCGGGATCATACGTAAATGGTGTCGCCAGGTTGAAAATCAGATCGAAAGCGCTGCCGGACGCAGTGAGAGTCGCTGTCTGCGTACCTGAAAACACCTGAGTTGTGGCAAGGTAGGAAGTGCCAGGCATTGCAGGTGTCAGTGATGTCGAGGCAAGGCCGAGCGTCCCGGTAAATGAGTAGGCGCCGGATCCGCCAGGCGCTACCGACTCGAACGCAACTGACCCAATGCTTACAGGTCCAGAAAATGCGCTGGACGAGTACACCTGTTGGTACTGTCCTGAATAGTTTCGGCTAAACGGAAAAACGTTAGAAGTGCCGGTGCCGCCCACGGTCACCTGAGCCCCGGCGCAGGAGCAGACCGCCACCGCAGACATCGTGGCCACTGCCGAATGGAACAAACTTAACTTATTCACGCTGGCATTCCTCCCTGAGGCAATTCAACAGGCGTCCAGTTCCGATTGAGCCCATTATTCTTGCCTGCAAGATATGTGCCAAATCGGGCCTGCCGCCACTCATCGTGGAGTGACGGCAAGCCCGGGCAGACTTTCGAGCGATGGCACCCCGAATTGGCTACTGTCCGACGGCCAGCCTGGCATAATTATCGAAGCTGCCCTTTTCCGGAGTGTAGGCGATCATGCCGATGGTAATCGATTGCCCGGCTTGTACTGCGGGCAAGAATCCTCGTGTCATATCAGACGGTTTGAATACAGCCGGGCCCTGTGTAGGATTGGTCAGTCCGTCCGCGAACATATGTCCCATTGTGTATAAATCGCCGCCCTTATAGTCGATTCGGCTGTTGTTGACAACGACAAATACCACCTTGTTTGCCACGTATCCCGCTCGATCCGACCGCACCTGCGTGACGTCAACCGCGACTACTTGCAATGCGGTGGCGGTGCGAACATACTTCCACCACCATTGGGCCTTGTAAGTGGGGGTCCAATCTCCCTCGTTCGCGGCCCTCGATTGCGGTGCGAACGAGCAAAGCGCCAGGACGGCGACGAGCATAGTGAGAGCCAGGTTCAATTTGGAACGCATGTGAGTGATCTGCCTTTCTTTGGTTGGTGGATGGCGTCTCCATCCCAGTGACATTGCCAGTCTATCCGGCCGTCGTGGTCAGCGGCGTGGACAAATCAATGGCACTGGCGTTCCCAACCAGAAATGTGTCCGATCCGTCACTCCTCCACTCCACGGAGAAGCTGCCGCGCCCGCCGCCGATACCCTTCGGAAAGCAGTTCCGACATGTTGCGGACGTCCTCGGCATTGTAGGCAAGCAGGATTTCCAGGGAGGCGTCGTGGCCGTGTTGGTACTCTTGCCACAGCCGAACTGCGTCCCAGCCGGAGAGGCCAGTGGTTGCATTAGAGCGGCGAATACCCATCTGCTGCTCGATACTTTTCAGGCCGCCCCTGAATCCCAGCTTGCGGAGCATGTAGCAAAGGTCGACGTGCATCTGCGGGAGCTGCATGTTCGGGAAGGCACGCTTGAGGAACGGGAGGTCGAAGCCGGTTCCGAAGAAGGTCACGAGGACAGCCGACTCTTCCAGCGCCTCGGGCGCGCGGTCCAGGTCGATCCCGCGCACATACTGCCGCATCCGATAGCCGTCGAACACGCCGACCATCGTCAGGTCTTCGGGCCGCATTCCGCCATTTGTCTCAATATCGACGAAGGCGAGCCGATGCCCGAAGGCAGGAACTGCGCGCCAGTGCTCGGCCTGGGGCAGCAGCCGGGCAAACCAGGCGAAGTCCTCGTCCTGGAGGCGGGCTACCGACTCCTCGACTAGAGGCGTGAGAATCGCTCGTTGCGTCTCGGATATGGGCCAGTCGCAGTCCTCGTCGGCAAGGTAGCGGTTCCAATCTGCGGCGCCCGCTTCCCAGAGGCGTCGTTCAGTTGTCGGCCCGATGCCCTGCGCGTGAAGGAACGTCGACTCCAGCAGAGATATGGGGTCAGGCACGATAGGTCCCCTTAAATCGAGTAAAATTGAAATGTTAGAAAGCGGTCGTTCGTAAAATGAATGTCGCACCGCAGCTTCTGGCAACCAGCGCTCCAATTTCGACCGGAAGTACGGCTTTTCCTATTCACCCTGTAACAACTGCGGGAGGTTGTCGTCATAGAGGGTGGAGACCCGAACGGTCAAATACAGCCGGCAAACGAGCAACTGGCTCAAATAGACAATCAAACAAAAAGCAGTAGGAGAAGAGAGAGACATGGGAAACGACTTCCGTCCTTCCCGGCGTGCCGTTGTGGTAGGACTGGCCCTCGTTGGCGTTTTGGGATTCGGATTTGTGGCGGGAAACAAGGCCACCGCCGCGGATCCGAGCCAGAACCTCAGCGACTATGTGCCGGAAAAGCTAGATGATTTCACCGCTTCGATGAGGGTGGACCACTTCGACGAACACGCCGGGGAGAAGATCAACAAGGACTTCGGGCTGATCTTCAAATTGAAGGGAGACGTGAAGCTCCGATACAAGGAAGAGAATAAGCTGCGGTTGGACGCTACCGTTGGCACGCAAACGCTCACACTGATCGTCAACGGAACTACTCAGTACTTCAAGGGTGGAGGACTCAAAACGACGATGCCGCTTGGCACGGCGCCCGGCAAGCGGAAGACGCTTCTCGACGCCGGATTTGTGTCGAAAGGGTACCTCAATATTGCTGAGGGCGAATTCAAGCATATGCAAGAAGTAAAGGGCATTATGTGCGCTCAGTTCCGCGTGAGCTATAAAGACAAGAACCTGGACACTTCGCATCGCCTGCTCTGGATCGACCCTAAGACCAAAGTCGTGGTGAAGCGCGAGGAGTACAGCCAGCAGGGCAAGGTAAACGCGACCTACTTCTATCTCCAGCCCAAAGAAGTCTCACCCGGCATCTGGTTTCCTACCAGGATCGAGGTGTATAACAAGGACAACCAGGAGGCAGGCGCTACCGTTTACCGCAACATCCACGTAAACGAGGGTCTGGATGAGGGCCTCTTCAAGCTCTAGCAGCCGTCCGAAGATGCAAGAAATGCACCGGTTATCCGGTGATTATGCGGTGAAGTTGAGTTCAAGGGGAGGTGCGGGTAGAGCCCGTCCGCCCCTTGCTTTTTTGGTTCTGCTATGATATACTTACTAGCAGTTCCAATACACTCGTCTCCTAAGAGTGGGTCTTCTGCCCCACTCTTTTCTATTTCGCCGGTATGAACCAAAGTTCCGGTCGCAGCCGCACGCGGCAGTGCGCGGATTTTGTGTAATAGCGTGCACCCGGTGGGCCGGCGAGCATACGACCGTATGTCTCTCCGATGTAAGATGAATTCTGGGCGAACACCGGCCGAATTGAACTCGAGGGCGAAGTTGTTAACGCTGATCGATGAGGAAGCGGTGGGAGAGACGCAGCCATGAACGGTGAATTTATAGAGGCGCTCCTGCAGATTGCCAAAGAAAAAGACATCCCATTTGACACGCTGAAAGAGACTGTCGAATCGGCGCTGGCGACCGCTTTTAAGAAGAATCACTCCACGAACGCGGAGATCAAGGTCAGGATCGACTCGCAAAAGGGCTCGACGTCGCCCTACAGCGTATACTGCGAGCGTACGATCGTCGAGGGGCCGACCGAAGAGCCGGAAGAGATATCGCTCGAAGAGGCTCGTCGCATCGACCCGGATGCAGTCATCGGCGAAGTGATCGAAGAACCTATCCCGCTTGGCAATTTCGGCCGAATTGCGGCGCAGACGGCCAAACAGGTCGTAGTTCAGCGGATTCGAGAGGCCGAGCGTCGCAAGATCTTCGATGAATACAGCGAAAAAGTTGGAGAGGTAGTGACGGGAGTCGTGCAGCGCCGAGAGGGACGAAATGTAATCGTGAACCTGGGCAAGCTGGATGCGCTGCTGCCCGTTCAGGAGCAGGTAGAGACTGAACCATACCATTTTAATGATCGTATCAAAGTATATGTGCTCGAAGTGAAGGAGACCCCCAAAGGGCCACAGGTTGTTGTCTCTCGAACCCACCCGAGCTTGATAAGGCGCCTATTCGAGCTCGAGGTACCCGAAATCGCGGACGGCGTGGTTACGATCAAGAGCGTCGCGCGAGAGCCCGGAGCGCGCTCCAAGATCGCAGTTACCAGCCGCGACGAGAAAGTGGACCCTGTTGGAGCGTGTGTGGGGCATCGAGGCAGCCGCGTTCAGGCGGTCGTGAACGAGTTGTACGACGAGAAAATCGATATCGTCCGCTGGAATGTGGAGACTTCGTTGTTCATTGGCGAGGCGCTTTCACCTGCCAAAGCTGTGAAAGTCAACGCAAAGGAAGAGGATAAGAGCGCCTTTGTCATCGTGCCGGACAACCAGTTGTCTCTCGCGATCGGCAAGGCGGGCCAGAACGTTCGGCTGGCAGCGCGATTAACGGGCTGGCGCATAGACATCCGCAGCGAGGCCCAGGTGGCTCGCGCAGCGCTGATGGCGGTTACCACTCAGCTTGTCGGAGACGACGAATCCGACGAAGAGGACGAAAGCGAAGAAGAGGCTGGAGCCGTCGCGATTGAGCGCGATGATCTGAGCCCGCCCGAATCGGAAGATGCGATCGCGATAGGCGCGCCGAACGCGGGCAACGGCGTCCATTCTTCCGCTGGAAATGACGAAACGGTCGAAGAGGAAACCTCGATTGCAGGCACGCCGGTCTCTGAAGAAACCGGCACAGAATGATTTCGGTCGGCTGCCATGGGCATTCTGTTTGTCGTAGGCGCACGGAGCAGGCTCGCGTGAGCGAGCGCTGCCGGGAAGAGGGTTGGTGCTCGGTTGATACAGGAATGAAACGGTTAAGTACGTGCGCGGCTAGCGAGAATCGGCGGGTAAATCCGCACGACCAGCCCAGGAGAAACCACATGATGTAGCATCCGCGACTTCATGCCTGCCCGTATGGGACCGCCCATATCGGCCTCTCCGCAGCTCGTTGTGAAGATATGCGACAGCATCCCCGCTGCCGTACTTTGCCCGTTCGGGCGCGGCCTCGTCTGTTCTCCCGTATTTGCGCCTTCCTGCTGACACCGGCTCCGGCCTGCTTTTCGGCCCAGGAGTGATTGGTTCAGCAAATGATCAAACCGAAACATATTCCGATTCGCACCTGTGTTGCGTGCCGATCGACGGACGCGAAACGCGGCCTGCTGCGCGTGGTTCGGCAGCCCGACGGCACCGTGCTGTACGATGCGAAGGGCAAGATCGCCGGGCGCGGCGCGTATGTTTGCGCCCAGGCGGATTGCATTGCGCTTGCCCGCAAGCAAAAGAAGCTGGAGCGCTCTCTCAAAGTGACTGGAATCGCGGAGAGCCTCTTTGTCGAGCTGGCGGCTAACGCGAATCGACCGGAAGAGCCGGCGCCGCCTACATGAAACACATTTACGAAGAGTGAAATGGATTCAGTGGAAGATCTGCGCGGCGCGCGGCCGCAAGAAAGCGAGGAGTAATGCGAGGTTCCGAGTCTCCAGGCGTCCGTTTGGCCGACCTGGCAAAAGAGCTGACAATGACCCATGCGGAGCTGGTGGCCCAGTTAAGTGATCTGGGAGTGAAAACGACGGGCGCCAATCCAATTATCGATATAGAAACTGCAAACACCATTCGCGGCCTGTTTACGAAGGCCGCGTCGAATGGGAACGCGATTGAAGTCCCAGCGGACGCGGCGGTCAAGGACATCGCGGCCGCAATGAGCATCCAGCCGAATGCCGCCGTGAAAAAGCTGATGGAGATGGGCGAGCTCATCGGTCCGAACCAGCGTCTTTCTCGACCGCTTGCCGAACGGCTGGCAGGCGCCTTCGGATTTACGTTGAAGGTCAAGGCCGTCGAGAAGCCGGTGGTTGTGCAGGCAGCGCCGAAGCATAAGGCGCCGAGCGGAAGCGCGGTGCCGCGCCCGCCGGTCGTTACGATCATGGGGCATGTCGATCACGGCAAGACCACGCTGCTGGACACGATCCGGAAGACGAGCGTAGTCGAGGGCGAATTCGGTGGCATCACGCAGCACATCGGCGCGTATCAGATCGAGGTCGATCACAATAACGAGAAGCGCAAGATCACTTTTCTCGACACGCCAGGCCACCGCGCATTTACGAAGATGAGAGCGCGCGGAGCAAGTGTCACGGATATTGTCGTGCTTGTCGTGGCGGCGGACGATGGAATCATGCCGCAGACAGTCGAGGCGATTCAGCATGCTCAGGCGGCGAATGTGCCCATCATTGTCGCCATCAATAAAATGGACAAACCGGACGCCAAGCCGGATCGAATCAAACAGCAGCTGACCGAGCACAACCTGGTTGTGGAAGAGTATGGCGGCGAGGTCATCGCGGTGCCGGTCTCCGCCAAGACTGGTGAGGGCGTCGAGGAGCTGCTCGATTACATTCTGCTTGTCGCTGACGTAAATGAGTTAAAGGCGAACGCCAGCGGGGCCGCTTCGGGGACGATCGTCGAGGCTCGAACGGAACCAGGGAGGGGACCCGTTGCAACCATCCTGGTACAATCGGGGACGCTTCAGGTCGGCGACAGCCTGGTAGCAGGCATCGTTTATGGCAAAGTGCGCGCCATGACCAACGACCGCGGCGAACGGCAGACTAAAGCCGGGCCGGCGACGCCAGTGGAAGTCATCGGACTGAGCTCCGCACCGGATGCTGGCGATACCGTCCAGGTAGTTAAGAACGACAAAGAGGCCCGCAGCCTCGCTGAGACCCGACAGCAGAAGGCCCGCACCAATCGGCTGGAAGGCTCGATTAAGCGCATTACTCTGGCCGACATCGCGCGCAAAGCGAATGAAGGCGAAGTCAAAGACCTCAATCTGATTGTCAAGGGTGACGTGCAGGGCAGCGTTGAGGCCGTGATCGGTGAACTTAACCAGCTCGAAGAGAACAAGACCGAATCGGAAGTCCGGCTGATGGTGAAGCTTAGCGGCGTCGGAACGATCTCCGAGACCGATGTCGATCTGGCCGCTGCGACTGGCTCGCTGCTCATTGGGTTTAACGTCAAACCTGATGCAGGAGCTGTTCGCGCGGCGGAACGCGCGGGCGTCGAAATCCGGCTCTACAACATCATTTATGACCTTACCGCGGATGTCGAGAAGGCCATGAAGGGTATGCTGACTCCGATTTACGAGGAGTCGCCGCTTGGTAAGGCCGAGGTCCGGCAGGGCTTCAGAACACCAAAAGGCATCACGATCGCGGGAAGCTACGTTACCGAAGGCAAGCTCGTGCGCGGCGCCGAAGTGCGGCTGCGGCGTGGTAAGGATCTGCTGTATTCCGGCAAGATCGACACATTGCGCAGGGTTAAGGACGATGTTCGCGAAGTCGCGCAGGGATTCGAGTGCGGTCTGACGCTTGCGGACTTCAATGAGCTCTACGAGCCAGGCGATACGATCGAGTGCTTCGAAATGAAGCAGGTAATGCGCACTTAACATTAAAACGAATGGCCATGCATATCGGCAGTCTCAGTATTACTCTGTACCTCCACGCGGCGGAATCGCTGAAAGACAAGCGATCTGTCGTGAAGAGCCTGATCGAGACGACACGACGAAAATTCAACGTCTCGGTCGCTGAAATCGATGACCTCGATTTGTGGCGCAGGGCCACTATCGGAGTCGCGTGCGTTTCGAACGACGTGCAGTTTCTCAATAAGGTGCTGGACAAGGTGGTCAATTCCCTGGAGAGTAACCCGGCGATCGAAGTTGGGGAGGTGGAGCTCGAGCTGATCTAGCGAATGCACAAGAAAGGGTAGGGGAGACGATGAGCATACGACAAGAACGGATTCAGGAGCAGTTGGTTCAGGAGCTCAGTGAAATGATACGGCGCGATTTGCGCGACCCCCGCCTTGGTTTTGTAACGCTAACGGGAGCGGAGATTACCCGGGACCTTCGCCACGCAAAAGTGTATGTGAGCGTATTGGGCGACCCGGAGGCTCAAAAGCAGAGTCTGAAGGCGCTCAACAGCGCATCGGGCATGATGCGCGGCGAATTCGCGCGGCGCGCTCACCTGCGAATTGCGCCAGAGCTGGTGTTTGAATGGGACAAGTCTATCGAGCACGGGCAGAGAATATTTGATCTCCTCCATTCCGTTGAAGACGACCTGAAGCCGCGGGCCGAGGAGACGGCCGTGGCGGCGACTACGGACACTGCACAGGAGAGCCGGTGAGAGGCAGGTACAAACAGGCCGTCGAGGCGCTTTGCGCAGCTCAGCGAATCGTTGTGGCATCTCATGTCAATCCTGACGGCGATGCGCTGGGCTGCATTCTTGCGCTGGCGCACGTGCTCAGGGGCATTGGCAAGGATGTCGTGGCGCTTTCGGCCGACGGTGTTCCGGACATCTATGATTGGCTGCCGGGAGTGGAATGGGTACAGACTGGAACGGATCGCAGGGACTTTGAAATCGCCATCATCTGCGATGCCGGAGCATTCTCGCGAACGGGGTCCAGCATTTCGGAGGCCCTTCGGTCAGCGCCAATCGTCATCAATATCGACCACCACCTGGCAGACGTCCCGTTCGGCGATATCCTGATCGTCGAAGAGAGGGCGGCGGCGACCGCGGAGCTGATCTACGGGCTTATTCGTGCGCTCAGTGTGGCGAATGGGCGCGACTTGATGACGAAAGAGATCGCCGAATGCCTGATGACGGGACTCATCACGGACACGGGATCCTTCCGGTTTATGAATGTCACGCCGAATACGTTTCGGCTGGCGGCGCGCCTGCAGCAGCTCGGTGCGCTGCCAGCGCCGATCGCGGAGCTCGTATTCGAGAACCGCTCATTCTCCAGCCTGAAACTGCTCGGCCGAGCGCTCGCGTCACTACAGGTGAGCGAAGACGGTCGTGTGGCCTGGGCCATGGTCAGCGCCGATGATTTCGAGGATCTCACCGCGGAGGACGCGGAAACGGAAGGAATTGTCAACCTGGTGCGGTCTGTTCGCGGTGCGGACATCGGCGTCTTATTTCGCGAGATTCCAGGCAAGAAAGTTCGAATCAGTCTTCGGGCGCGAGCAGGCGGCGACGTCAACCGAATAGCGGCAGTTTTCGGAGGGGGCGGGCACAGGCTAGCTGCCGGCTGCTCCGTGGATCCGCCCCTGGCCGACGCTGTCACGAAGGTCGTCGCGGAGTGCAGGAAGCAGCTGCACGGCCTCGCACCATGACTCGAGCTGCAGCGCAAAATCTCCGCGCGTCCATCGCCCACTGCTTCACGGTGGCACGGGCCTCCGTGCCCGGCGCCATGGAATGCGCCTCAGTGGCCAAAGTCGCGCCAAGTGCGAAGCGGGCCTATGTGCCCATCATGCTCCTATGAATGATCCCACCGGTATCCTCATCGTTGACAAGCCCGCGGGAATGAGCTCGCATGATGTCGTGGACCGTGTCCGCCGTCTCTTCCATACGAAGCGAGTCGGTCATACAGGCACGCTCGACCCCGATGCGACCGGGGTTCTCGTACTGTGCCTCGGCGCCGCGACCCGCGTTGCGGAGTACCTCTCATCAGCCTCGAAGCATTACACCTCCGACGTGGTCTTCGGACGCCGCACTGATACGATGGATGCCTCCGGAACCTGCCTGGAAACCATCGATGCCTCTCATCTCACCGAAGGGACTGTTCTCGGCCTGCTGCCAGGATTTCGAGGTAGAATACTCCAAATGCCTCCAATGGTTTCGGCGCGACACCACGATGGCAAGCGGTTGTACGAACTGGCGCGTGCCGGTATTACCGTCGAGCGGGAGGCACGGGAAGTGGAGATCTCCGAACTGGAACTGGTCGAGTTTCGCCCTGGCGCGGAGCCTTCCGCACGTTTCGAGATCACTTGCTCGACAGGCACTTACATCCGCGTTCTCGCGGACGATCTCGGGACAGCGGCGGGCGCCGGAGCCATCATGCAGACCCTGCGCCGCACCTGGGTCGGTTCGGATAAATCAACGGCGTTTTCGCTGGCAGAGGCGCACACCCTCGAAGATTTAGAGC
>Ga0068855_100007879_pt1 | contig 12865 bp, 11 predicted proteins | sample KBSCornC52_FD_66592 | JGI IMG/M metagenome (GOLD analysis project Ga0068855, IMG submission 66592) | Corn rhizosphere microbial communities from Kellogg Biological Station, Michigan, USA - KBS Corn C5-2 | ecosystem: Host-associated > Plants > Roots > Rhizosphere > Soil ... | reverse complement strand
CGTAATAGGTCTGTGCGTAGGCTTCGTTGAACAGGTTGAACACGCGCAGCGACAGGGCGACGTTCCGGGTCAGCGCGTAACTCCCGCTCAGGTCCACGACGGTGTAGGACGGAATGCGGAACTGGTTGCCGTCGTCGCTGAAGCGCCGGCCGACATAGCGCAAGTCGCCTCGCAGCTGCAGGCCGTTCATCCCGGTCCACGACAGCTCGAGGTTCGCCGCCTGCTCGGGCACGCCCGGCGGGGTTTTGTCCTCGAAGCCCGTGAAGTCGTCGAAGTTGGCATCGAGGATCGTGCCGTTGGCATTGATCCCAAACCCGCCCGGCAGGTTGAACGCCAGGCTCACCTCCAATCCTTGCGCCGAACGCTGGCCGACCTGGTCGATTTGTCCGCCGGGGCGTGTCTGGGTGAACAGGTTGGTCTTGACCAGGCGGTAACCGGCGAAGGTAAACGATCCCATCCCGTCGAGGAACAGCGCCTTCACCCCGGCTTCGACCTGGCGTCCCTTGGCGTTGGTAAGCTGGAACTGGCTGGCGCTGCCCGAATATGTGGTCAGCGTGCCAAGCGGATCGACCGCGGTGGCATATTGTGCATAGAATGACAGGTTCGGGTTCGGCTGGTACACGCCGCCGATCCGCCAGGTCGTGTGGTGCAGCGTCTTGAACGCATCGGCCCCGCCGTTGAGTGCCGGGGTATCGCCGACCATGGTCGTGCCGGCCGCGTCGTAGACGTAATTCCAGCGGCCAACCTTGTTGTGCTCGTAGCGAATGCCGCCGACGAGAGAGAGCTGCTCGGTGAACTTCAGGCGATCCTCCGCGAAGAAGGCGTAAGTCGTCGTGCGCGTGTGATAGCGCGGCGCGATCCCTTGCGTGTCGAGGAACAAGCCCGGGTCAAAGTTGTCGATCGGCACTTCGTCTTCCTGGTAGTCCGAACCGAAGTCGTGCGAATAGATCAGCTTGACGCGGCTGAGGTCGGTACCGACCAGCAGTTCGTTGCTCATCGCCCCGCCGAATGGTGTCGTGAGCTTGAGCGTCGCCTCGTCACCGTACTGCTTCTGGTCGTGAATGATGCCGAAGTTGTCGGCCCGGTAAATCATGCCCGGCGTGCCGTAGCCGATGCCGTTCGGGCACAGGCCGTCGGGCGCGATCCAGCAATAAGTCTCGAGGTTCTGCCACAGCCGCTTGCTGTCGATGAAATAGGCGTTGTTGCGGAATGAGAGGACGTCCGAGATCGCCCAGTCGGCATCGAGCGCCAGCCGGTTGTCGCGCCAGTGCATCCGCGCATCACCCACGTCGTAATTGTTGTGCCGGATAGACTCGTCGAGCTTCGAATCGATCAGCGGCGTGCCGAAGTATTTCATCGGGTGGAAGTTGCCGTAGTCGTCACGCAGCGTCAGCGTGAAGTCCTTGCTGGGCGCGAAGCGCAGCGCGCCTGACAGCGCCAGGCTGTCGGAATCGCCGCGGTCGACCCAGCCATCGGATTGCCGATAGCTGGCGTCGGCACGGAACGAGAGCGTCTGCGACAGCGGGCCTCCAGCGCCGGCTGCCACGTGCCAGGTGTTCTGCGAGCCGAAGCCCGCCTCACCCTCGGCTTCCAGTCGCTCGCTGTTCGGCTGCTTGGGAATGACGTTGATCGCCCCGCCGAGCGCACCTTGCCCGAACAGCACGGAGGCTGCGCCGCTCAGCACCTCGATGCGCTCGATGTTCCATGGGTCATTGGGGAAGGTGATCGTGCCGGCGACCGGGAATAGCCGCACGCCGTCATAAAGCTGCAGTACCGAGCCCTGCCCGGAGAACCCGCGCATCGCCAGCGCGGTGTCGCCGTTGCCGGGATCGCCCGCATTGGTCACACCGGGTGCGCGAGTCACTGCGTCGATCACCGAACTTTCTCCGCGCGCGCGGATGTCGTCGCCGTCGACCACACTGACCGTCGCCGGCGTTTCGAGCGGGGTCAGGCCGAGACGGCTGCCGGTGTCGACCTCGCTCGTGAGTAGGGGTTGCGCCTGGCCGTTGACGATGATCGTCGAGCTGGCCGCCTTCGGTTGATCCTTGTCGCCATTGTCGGCCTGCGCCTGTGCGGGCGCAGCGAACGCCATGGCCAGGGCCGATGCCACCGACCAACCCAATTTCCCTCGAATCGTCATTCCTCACTCCCGATCGGGAACGACAATCGCGTCGCCCCGGTTTGCGCGGGAACTGGAGGGGAGCAGGACCGGGCGTAAGTTAATTACCGTTATGACCGCGTAACAGCACGTTACATTGCGGCTCGGGCGCTACTCCCAGAACGCCACGCTGCGGCACTCGATGCTTTCGCGGATGTTCGTGTTGGTGAAGCTGGTGTCGCGAAAGGCGGAGTGCGGGCAGCGCCAGGTGCGGCCGTGATCGCTGTCGTGGAACTTGAACAGCAGGACATCGTCGGCGCGCAAATTCGAGAAGTACCACCAGCGCATCCCGGGATTATGGCTGAAGATCGTCGCCGCGATCATCTGATCCTCGCCTTCCACCGGCGCGGTGAGCGCGTCACCGGTGGGGAACTCGTCCACGATGAACAGGGTGTTCGATTTCTCCTCGCCGCCGAAGCTCGTGCGCCCGTCACATAGCGCCAGCGGCACGTCCTGAGGCGGGGGCGAGAAGGTGCGCCAGAAGCTGCTGACGAGGAAGCGCTTGAACCCGGGCCCATCGGGGAAATGCTTCTCGTAAGTCGCTTGCGCCATCATCCGCGCGGTGGCGGTGTCGGTATCGACGTGAGCCTCGCCGGCGGGGGGCTGGATGCCGCCGGAATGGGTGTAACCCTCGACCTTTTCCTGCCGGCGGTCGCTGAGGTCGGCGCTGGTGCGGATCATCCATCCGCGAGCGATGACCTTGTCGGCGCCCGTGAGCGCGGCGACTTGGCGTTCGACCTCGTGCTCGTACTTGCGATCGACCTCGTCCTTGTTGTGGAAATCGCGCACTTCGCTCGGCAGGAGGGCGATCATGAAGCCATGGGTGTCGAGGTCGAAGTGGTCGCGCATCGGCGTGCCGTCGCGGATGACCATCTCGTGGTCGGAATAGGTCCCGGTGTTTATCTCCGCGCCCTGGCTGACGTAGCGCCGGGTGACGAAATCGCCGGGGTCGACAAAGCGAATTTTCGCTCGCACGGTACGCGCGGTCTCTTCGATGTCGGGGTCGACGACGCTGGCCATTCGGCTCTCTCCGATTGCAATTTATCGTTCGTTACGATTGTGCCACGGCGGGCTGGCGCGGGGCAAGCCCGCTCGCTATTCCGGACAAAAGCAACGAGGGAGACGGGGAATGGGGTCACTGCCGCCGACGATCGACGACACGGCCATCTGGGATGCCTGGCTGAGCCAGTTCCGCCTGCCGATCCTCAACGCCAACCTCGAGATCGGGACGTTCGAGGCGCTGAGCGACCAGGCCTACACCACCGAAGCGTTGGCGCAGAAGCTCGGCGTCGATTGCCGCGCGCTGGCGATGCACCTCGCCGCGCTCAGCGCCGACGGCTTTGTCGAGAAGCGGCTCGGCGAGTGGCGCGCGACCCACCTCGCCCGCACCTGGCTGCACCCCGGGGCGACCGGGTTCTGGGGCCACTTCCTCGACAGCATAGACCGCAACGAACATCTGCGCGGCCGGCTGGTGGAGTCCCTTCGCACCGGCAAGCGTCCAAGCGACGGAACCGACGAGCGGCCCGCCGGGTGGGAGCAGGGGACGATGGCGCCGGAAGTCGCCGAAAACATCTGCCGTTTCATGCACGCCCACAGTCAGGCCCCGGCCCTCGGCGCCGCGCGGCAGCCGGTGTTCGGCGAACTCAAATGGCTGATGGACGTCGGTTGCGGCTCGGGCGTTTACGGGATCGAGATCGCTCGTGGCCACCCCGCCCTCAAGGTCGTGCTGATGGACCTCAAGGAAGTCGCGCACGAGGCCGCCAAGTACGTCGAGCGGGCCGGCGTCGCCGCGCAGGTCTCCACCGCCGGCGTCAACATGTTCACCGAGGAATGGCCCACGGGCGCCGACGGGCACTTCTTCTCCAACGTGTTCCACGACTGGTCGGACGAGACCAACCGCGACCTCGCCCGCCGCAGCTTCGCCGCGCTCCCCTCCGGCGGCCGGATCTTCCTCAACGAGATCCTGATGGACGACGACTACACCGGCCCCTACCCCGCCGCCGCGTTCAGCCTGCTGATGCTGATCGGCACGCTCGGCAAGCAGTACAGCCTCGCCGAATTCCGCGACATCCTCGAAAGCGCAGGCTTCACCGATGTCCAGGCCCAGCGCACAGGCGGCGGTTATTACTCGCTGGTGAGCGCGCGAAAGCCCTGAGCGCGCTGGAGGGCATCAGCGCCCTCGCGCATATTGGACAACGGCCGCAAGCGCGACCAATCTGCTTATTGTCATGTTCCCTCGGGTGCCCTGCACTCAAAGCTTTCCGCCTTTGTGACGTCACCGCCCTTGTAGTGCGCATGGCTCGGGTACGGGCACAGAGGGCGGGTGCCGGAGTTGTCGGGGCGGCTAGCGATCACCTCTTGCGGCGCTTCGCCTTTTTCCACCCAGTCGACCACTTTCGACAGCAGATCGAAGCGGTCGAAGCTGTTGCCGCCGCCGCAGTGGAGCATGCCCGGGACCATGTAGAACCGGCTGGCGTCGGTGAACGCCGCACCGTTGGTCTCGGCCGCGCGCTGCCACCAGTCCCAGGTCGCCAGAGGACTGAACCAGAAATCGGAGACGCCGTGATAAAACAGCGTTTTGCCGCCGCGATCTAAGAACGTGTTGAGGTTGGTCCAGTAGTTTGTGTCGGTCAGCCGCTGCATCGGATCGGCGCGGATGGCGTGAATGCGCGCATCGAGATCGATGGCGGTTTCCTTGCTCGGCGGGCCGAATGGCCCAGGGGCACCGGAGGGCAGGTAACCCATCGGCATCGCCCCGGTGCCGGTATCGAACGGCACCGGGGCATAGATGGGATAACCCGCCTTATCCTTCGGCCCGGCGAACGCGGTTTCGAGCGCATCCGCGAGAGGCTGGCCGATGCAACTCGCACTATGGCCCTTCTTGCACACCAGTTTCGCGGGCTTGAAATGGCAGGCCGCGACATTTTCGATCATCCCGTCCTTCAGACCGTCGAGCGCGTCGCACTGGTCGATCAGCCCGTCGTTCAGGGTCTTGCGCACGTCCGCAGTCAGCAGCTTGCTGACGTCGGGCTTGCCGTCGGCGCCGAGCGGGGAAATCCTGTTCAGCAGCACTTGCGTGTAGTCGATGCCGAGGTTGGAATCCCCGGTGCGCATCGCCGGGGCACCGATCACCACGCCGTCGAACAGCTCGGGATAGCGCTCGACCGCCAGCATCCCCTCGCGCCCGCCGGTCGAGCAGCCGGTCATGTAGCTGTGCGCGATCGGCTGCCCGTAATAGCCGCTGGTGATCGCCTTGGCGGCCAGGGTCACGGTCTTGACGCTGCTCTCGGCGAAATCGAGTGCCGCTCGCTGGTCCTTGGAGAAGCCGGCGTCGAACACCGCGCCCTCGTGACCGCTGTCGTGCCCTAGGACCGCGAAGCCGCGCGCCAGCGCCGGCGTCATCCCCGCCGCGACCGGGCCGTAAGGCGCCGGGACCGACCCGTTGAGCCCGCCGCCGCCCATCAGCAGGAAACGCCCGCCCCACATGTCGGGCAGGGCCAGTGCGAATTTGATGCCGTAAGTCTTGCCGCCCGCCCCCTTGCGCTCGTTGATGATCCCTTTGACCGAACAGTACGCCGGGAGGCCCGAGGCGAGCTTCGCCGGCCCGCCCGGACCACCCTGGCCGCTGTTCACCGTCCCGGGTGCGGCCGCGGCGATCTGAGTGGCCTCGGTAACGGCGATCGCATTGCCGAAGTCCCGGCCGACGAGGGCGGCGCAGCGCCCGCTCAACTGCGGAGCGGCCGCCAGCGGCGGTTGGTCCACCTCATGCTGCGCGGTGCACGAAGCGAGCAGCATGACCACGATGCCGGCCAACGGTTTGCGCATAAGCAGCTCCCCCAAATCGGATCCATCCATAATTTCAATTTTGCTCAGGTCAAAAAGAGAATACTCGCTTGTCCGGGGGGACACGATGCACATTCATTTGCCGAAAGTACCGCACAGCTGGCGCGAATTCTTCAAGGAATACGCGATCATCGTGCTCGGCGTGCTCACCGCACTGGCGCTTGAACAAGGAGTCGAATCGCTCCACGAACGCAGCCTGGCGCACGAAGCGCAAGAGGCGATCGACCAGGAAATTCAGGCGGACATCGACCGCACCGCTTATAGACTCAGCCAGCAAGCCTGCATCGAGAGGCGGCTTGACGAAATCGAGGCGCTGCTAGTCGACTGGCATGGCGACGGTGCCTTTCCCGCCGGACTGCACATCGGCTTTCCGGGCGACGTCGGGCTGGTCTACGAACGCTGGGAAGCGAACCTTGCAAGCGGGCGGTTCAACGAAGAAGCCGCCGAAGATCAGTCTGAACAGGCGGGCCTCTACTCGCTCATAAAGATCCTCGACCAACTTCAATTGAAAGAGATCGATGAGTGGTCCCAACTGCGGACCCTCGAATTGGGCTCTCGTGCTTTGTCACCTGCCGCCAAACCGATGATCGCAAGTGCGCTGGCGAGCGCCCGCGCGGATGCACGATCCTTCAAGCTCCTCGCCCCCGTGCTCGTAAACAGCCAGCAAAAGGTCGCACGGATTGCGTTCAGACCTGCCCAGCCCGGGACCGCCTGCCAACCAATGCGTTAATCGGGCTGATCCGTCCGCAGCTTCGCCGCCCTTGCTCCTCGCGCCGAGGGCGCTAGATAGGCCGCGCAGTTAAGGATCACCGATGGCCGTCCTCTCACTCCCGAAGAACAGCAAGATCACCGGCAAGGGCCGGGCCCACCGCGCCTCCGGCGCCACCCGCGTGAAGAAATTCCGCATTTATCGTTGGGATCCGGAAAGCGGCCAGAACCCGCGCTACGACACCTTCGAGGTCGATCTCGACAACTGCGGGCCGATGGTCCTCGACGCGCTGATCAAGATCAAGAACGAGATCGACCCGACGCTGACCTTCCGCCGTTCGTGCCGCGAGGGCATCTGCGGCTCGTGCTCGATGAACATGAACGGCAAGAACGGCCTCGCCTGCACCACGTCGATGGAAGAGCTTTTGGGCGAGGTGCGCATCACCCCGCTGCCGCACATGGACGTGGTCAAGGACCTGGTCCCCGACTTCACCCATTTCTATGCGCAATACGCCTCGATCCGGCCATGGCTGCAGACGGTCACCCCGCCACCGAGCGGCAAGGAGCGGCTGCAGAGTCCCGAGCAGCGCGAGAAGCTCGACGGCCTCTACGAGTGCATCCTGTGCGCCTGCTGCTCGACCGCCTGCCCGAGCTACTGGTGGAACTCGGACAAGTTCCTCGGCCCCGCGATCCTGCTCCAGGCCTATCGCTGGCTGGCCGACAGCCGCGATGAGATGACGCCCGAGCGGCTCGATCAGCTGGAGGATCCGTTTCGCCTCTACCGCTGCCACACGATCATGAACTGCGCCAACGTCTGCCCCAAGGGCCTCAATCCGGCCAAGGCGATCGCCGAGACCAAGAAGCTAATGGTCGAGCGCCAGTACTGAGGGAAAGGTGGCGCTCGAAGACGTCCTTGGTCAGTGCGAACATTCGGACCATCCGGGCTGGTACGAATGGCGAGTTCCGGGGGCCTTCAACCGCGAAGTGATCGGCACGCTGCTGGTCCGTGACGAGGGCGACGGCGTCGCCCGGACCCGCATCTTCCCCGCGCCGCAAATGGCTAACGTCCACGGCCTCATCCACGGAGGGATCATCACCGCGCTCGCCGACGCGACGCTGTTCGCTGGCCCCGGCGTGCTGACCCGGCAGGACCTCGGCGCGTCGGTGACGGTCGAGCTGTCGGTCCAGTTCATCGGCGTGGGCAGCATGGATGAACCGCTCGACGCCCTCGTCTCGATCCTCCGCGAAACCGGGCGGTTGATCTTCTGCCAAGGCCGGATCGTCCAAGGCGAGGCCACTGTCGCCGGCTTTTCGGGCATTATCCGCAAGATCGCCGCATGACCGAAATGCTCGCGCGCTACCAAGCGCTGGTCGCCGCGGGCGAGCTCAGGGCCGATCCCGAGCAACGCGCCGCCACCGAGCGCCTCCAGCGACTGCAGGACGAACTCGTCGCGGCGCGCGAGCCAGGCACCCTAGCCCGCCTGTTCGGCCGCGAGCAGGCGCGGGTGCGCGGGCTTTACCTGTGGGGCGGCGTCGGCCGCGGCAAGTCGATGCTGATGGACCTGTTCGCCGAGACGCTGCCGATCCGCCGCAAGCGCCGGGTGCATTTCCATGCCTTCATGCTCGAGGTCGACCGCCTGCTGCGCGACGAACGCAAGAAGGAAGCCGGCGACCCGGTTCCCGGCGTCGCCGCGCGCATCGCCGAGGACGTCCGCTGCCTCGCGTTCGACGAGATGGTGGTCAAGAACACCGCCGACGCGATGATCATGAGCCGGCTGTTCACCGCGCTGATCTGCGACGAAAACGTGACCGTGGTCACCACCTCGAACCGCCCGCCATCGGAGCTCTACAAGGACGGGCTCAACCGCTCGCTGTTCCTGCCGTTCATCGGCCTGATCGAGCGGGAACTCGACGTCGTGCCCCTGAACGGCCCGGTCGATTACCGCCTCCAGCGCCTTGCCGGGATCGGCAGCTGGCACACGCCGCTCGGTCCGGAAGCGACGGAGCAGGTGCGCGAGGTGTTCTTCCGCCTGACCGACTACCCGCCGGAGGACGCGGCGCACGTCCCTTCCGCCGATCTCGACCTGGGCGGCGGGCGCACGCTGCACGTGCCCAAGAGCCTCAAAGGGGTCGCCGTGTTCAGCTTCAAGCGCTTGTGCGGCGAGCCGCGCGGCGCGGCCGACTATCTCGCCATAGCCCACGCCTACAAGGCGGTGATCGTCGTCGGCATCCCGGTCATGGACGCGGAGCGGCGCGATCAGGCCGCGCGCTTCGTCACGCTGATCGACGCGCTCTACGAGACCAACGTCAAGCTGTTCGCCACCGCCGCCGCCGAGCCCCAAACGCTCTACCCGGCGGGCGACGGCAGCTTCGAGTTCGAGCGTACCGTCAGCCGGCTCAAGGAAATGCAGAGCGCCGAATACATGGCGCGGGGCCATGGAGCGGTGTAACCAGTCAGGGACTCAATGGGGAGAGAGCAATGATCGTAGCGACCACCGAAAACATCGTCGGCCACCGCGTGACGGAGACCATAGGTCAGGTGTTCGGCGTCGTCGTCCGCAGCCGGGGGCTCGGCGGCAACGTCATGGCCGGGCTGCGCTCGCTCGGTGGAGGCGAGATCAAGGAATATACCTCACTGGTCGAGGACACGCGCCGGCACGCGCTCGATCGCCTGGTTATGAACGCCCAGCTGATGGGAGCCGACGCGGTCGTGATGATGCGGTTCGATTCCGGTTCGATCGGCCAGACCATGAACGAGGTCGTCGCCTACGGCACCGCCGTGAAGCTGGCCGCCGAATGAGCGGCACCGCGCGCACGATCGTCCTCGCGCTGGCGGCGCTGGGCGTGTTCGGCGGCACCCTGATGCTGGTCGACGGCAACGGGGGCGGTATTGTCGCGCTGGCGATCGGGCTGGTGCTCGTCGTCAGCGTCACCTTAGAAGGGCGATACGGCCGGCCGGGCCAGGAACCGACGCCGGCCTCGGTAGAATGGCGGCCGACTGGCGAGAAGTTCATCGACGACGAAACCGGCCAACCGCTCGAAGTTTGGATGGACCCGCTGACCGGTGAACGCCGCTACGAGGTGGCGGCGAGCGATCCGCGGCTGTCCAACCGGCGCCCTTGAAGCCCGCGCCGGCCGATCACATCTAGCCGTGATACCGGCGGCAACACCCCGCCGAGGTGGATTTTCCGAAATGATCGATATCCGTCCCTTCGCCGGCCTGGCGCACAGCAATCATGGCTGGCTCGACACCCGCTATCACTTCAGCTTCGCCGACTACCATGACCCCCAGCGGATGGGCTGGGGCAGGATCCGCGTGTGGAACGACGACAAGATTGCACCTCAGAGCGGCTTCCCGCCGCACAGCCACGCGAACATGGAGATCGTCACGTTCGTCCGCACCGGGGCGATCACTCATAAGGACTCGCTGGGCAACACCGGCCGGACCGGCGCCGGCGACGTTCAGGTGATGAGTGCTGGCACCGGCGTCGCCCACGCCGAATACAACGTCGAAAACGAAGACACGACGCTGTTCCAAATCTGGATCATGCCCGACCAGGCCGGCGGCGAACCTGGCTGGGGCATGCGCGAGTTTCCGCGCGGCGAGCGCGCCGGACGCTGGGAGATCGTTGCCAGCGGGGAACCCGACAAAGACGGCGCGCTGCCTATCCGGTCCGACGCGCGCATTCTTGCTGCGACGCTGCCGGCGGGTGAGAGCGTGACTTACGAAGCCACTCCCTCGCGCCACCAGTACCTGGTCGCCACCGGCGGCCGCATCCGTATCAACGGCGCTGAAGCGAATGTCCGCGACGGAGTAGCGATTACCGGCGAAGAGTCGATTACCGTCGAAGCGCTCGAGGATTGCGAACTCGTGATGGTCGACGCGCGGTAAGGCCCGTCACGGTCCCCCTATTACGGTCCCCCTCCCCATTTCGCTAAGCAAAATGGGGAGGGTCTAGGCGTTGCCCATCCGCTCCTGCGCGCGGGTCAGGCGGCTCATTACCTTGAGGTCCTGCTCGGACAGCTGGATGGCGGCGTCGGCCCACAGCTCGACGATGTCCTTCAGTTCCCGCAGGTCGACAGGCCGGGTACGCTTCATCGCCTTGCGCGCATTCACGACTCCCGGATGGCGCCGTTCTGTGCGCTTGATGAACTCGCGGCAGGCCTTGAGCCCCTCGCCCGGCTCGGCAAGCTGATGAACCAGCCCGAGCTCGTACATCTGCTCGGCGGTGTAGGTCTCGTTCGACAGGATCAGCCTGTCGGCCATCGCACTGCCGATACGTCGCGAAAGGATCGCGTGCGCGCCCATGCCCGGGAACAAGCCGAATAGAATCTCCGGCAACCCGAAGGTGGCCCCGCGCTCGGCGATGAGGAAGTCGAACGACAGCAATGCCTCGAACCCGCCGCCGAGCGCCGCGCCTTCGACCAGGCCAATGGTGAGCATCGGCAAGTCGAGCGAGTGCATGTTGCGGTGGAGGATTTCGACGCAGCGGAAGCCGTAGTTCGCCAGGCCTTGCCGGTTGCCAGTGCGGATCAGCTGCTGGAACAGCGCCAGGTCGCCGCCGAAGCAGAACACTCCGGGCGAACGGCTGCCAAGTACGAGATAGCGCAGCGGAACCTTGTTGGGGCCGAACTCGGCACCGATCAGCCGCTGCCAGCTTTCGAAGTCACGCAGCATCGCCGGCGTGAAGCTCGGGCGGCCTTTCGGGCGCATGTATGACCATAGGGTCGCGGTCTGCGACTCGTACATGCAATCAAGCTCGTCGAGCGCGAATAGCTTGGGATCGATCGCCCGATGGCGAACGCTTTCCTCGATGAGGTGCGCATCTCCGCTACCAAATCCGATGGCCGAAACGTCGGCTTCGTGAGAAACCGGCTCGACATTTTCGATATGTCCCGACAACCGGTCCATACAACAACCCCCGTTTGCGACCCCGCGCCCCCCGTTAAGTTTTTGGCGCTACAAGGGGAATCTACGCCCGGCGCACTTGCTTTGGCAACGCAATATTTACCCTTAGGCCTTTCGGGAGGGCATAGGTCCCGCCTTGGGACAGAGCGGTGTGACCTGTTGGTAACACTACCAAAAGTTCAGGAAACGACCCCCAGGTGGCGCAGCGAACGGTCGAGCATGACCAGTTGCCAGAGCAGGCGCGAGTTGTCGGAACGGCCGGAAATGTGGGCCTCGGCCGCCGCCGAAACGCGCGCCGCATCGAACCATCCGGTGCGCGCCAACGCGGCCCCCTTGGCGACGGCCCGCGCCTCTGACGCGAGCGGACCGCGCAGCCATTCTGCGATCGGGGTAACGAAACCCTGTTTTGGCCGGTAGAGCACGTTTTCCGGCAAATACCGGCGCATTGCCTGCTTGAGCAGCACCTTGCCCTGCTTTCCGCGCACTCGCAGGCCTTCCGGTAGCCCGGCGGCGAATTCGATCAGCCGGTGGTCGAGTAGCGGCTCGCGCGCCTCCAGGCTCACCGCCATGCTGGTGCGGTCGACCTTCGTCAGTATGTCACCCGGCAGCCAGAATGTGAGGTCGACGTATTGAGCGCGGTCGAGCCCGCTGCGCGCCGGAGCTCCGTTCATAAGCCGGACGAGCGGGTCCTCGGCGCGATAATCGCCAACCTGCCGCGAGAAGTCCGGCGAATAGAGCGCGCGCCGCATATCGGGCGGAGTGACCGACAATGCCCGCGCGTACCCCTCCGCCCCGCTGCCGGCTAGCGAGAGTAACGTCGTCTTCAGTCGCATTGAACGCGGAGCCCAGTCGGCCTTGGGATAGACCGAACCCAGGCCCCCGAGCACTGACTGGCGAAACCCTGCGGGAAGCCAGCGGCGCACCTGCTCCTCGTGGGCATGGAACACTTGCCGGCGATAACCGGCAAAAGCCTCGTCCGCGCCGTCACCGGACAGCGCTACGGTGACGGTTTCGCGGGCGAGTTGACTGACGCGCCAGGTCGGTAGCGCGGAGGCATCGGCGAAGGGCTCGTCGAACATTGCCGCGAGCGTACCCATCTCGCCGAACTGGTCGGCGCTCACGATGCGCGCGTGATGGTCGGTCGCGAACAGGGTCGCAATTTGCTCGGCGTAGGAAGTCTCGTCGAGTGCGGCGACGTCAAAACCGATCGTGCAGGTCTTGACCGGCTCGCGGCTCGCTTCGGCCAT
>Ga0068855_100007877_pt1 | contig 12869 bp, 9 predicted proteins | sample KBSCornC52_FD_66592 | JGI IMG/M metagenome (GOLD analysis project Ga0068855, IMG submission 66592) | Corn rhizosphere microbial communities from Kellogg Biological Station, Michigan, USA - KBS Corn C5-2 | ecosystem: Host-associated > Plants > Roots > Rhizosphere > Soil ... | reverse complement strand
GACGTCAGTTCCCTTACGCGAGTCCTGGGCGTCGCACAGCCTGATGAGGTCTACAACCTGGGTGCGATCTCGTTCGTGGCTTACTCGTGGGAAAACGCGTCGCTAACAACCGATGTGACGGGAAAGGGCGTGCTCAATATCCTTGAGGCGACTCGGCTGCATGCAGGCAAAGACCTCGACAAGGTCCGGTTCTACCAGGCTTCCAGCTCCGAGATGTTTGGCCGGGTGCAAGAGGTGCCCCAGTCCGAACGAACCCTGCTTTGGCCGCGGTCGCCGTACGGCGTCGCAAAGGTGTTCGGCCACTACATGACCATCAACTATCGCGAGTCATACGGGATGCACGCGTCAAGCGGTCTGCTGTTCAACCATGAATCTCCCCGCCGCGGCCACGAGTTCGTCACCCGAAAGATCTCGAAAGCCGTCGCCAGGATCCGCCTGGGTCTGCAGGATGAGTTGGTCCTCGGCAATCTTGACGCTCAGCGTGACTGGGGGTTTGCGGGTGACTATGTAGACGCGATGTGGCGGATGCTGCAGCAACCACAGGCAGACGACTACGTGATCGCGACCGGCGAAACGCACTCCATTCGTGAGTACCTTGACGTTGCTTTCGGCGTCGTCGGGATTGACGATTGGACGCCATACGTGAAGCAGGACCCTCGGTTCATGCGCCCGGCCGAAGTCGATGTGCTCATCGGCGATCCAGCGAAGGCGAAGAGGGTTCTCGGCTGGACACCGACGGTTTCCTTTCCTCAGCTCGTGACAATGATGGTCGAGAGCGACTTGGCGCTCGAGTCCGGGAACTGACCGTCGGATGCCAACGGCGCTCGTCACAGGTGTCTTCGGTCAGGACGGGACTCTGCTCGCCCGTTCGCTCCGTCTGAAGGGCTGGGAAGTGCACGGCACGGCACGGGGCGGAGAGTCCGGGCCTATCGCTGAGGATATTCGCGTACACGACGCAGATCTGACCGACTCTTCGACCTTCACCACGGTGATCGACCAGGTGGCTCCGGACCTCGTCGTCAACCTAGCCGGCATCAGCTCGGTAGCGGAGTCGTGGCAGCAACCGGTTCTGACCTCTGAGGTCAGCGGGCGGGTAGTGGCCGATCTGCTCGAGGCGTGCCGATCGCTCGAGCTCCGAGTCGGCCGTCAGGTGCGGTTCGTACAGGCGTCGAGTTCGGAGATCTTCGGCGCATCCCAGATCTCGCCTCAGAACGAAAACACGCCCATCGCGCCCGTCAGCCCGTACGGCGCGGCGAAGGCCTACGCACACTTCCTCTGCAGAGTGGCTCGATCTCGGGGGCAGTTTGCGGCGAATGCGATCCTCTACAACCACGAGTCACCCCAACGACCGCCGACTTTCGTCACTCGGAAGATCACACGCAGCGTGGCAAAGATCGCCCTCGGCAAAGCAGAGACGCTCACTCTCGGAAATCTCGATGCTGAAAGAGACTGGAGCTGGGCAGGCGACGTCGTTGAGGCCATCGTTGCGATCGGCACAGCCGACGTCCCCGATGACTTCATCGTCGCGAGTGGCATCTCTCATTCGGTTCGCGAGTTCGTCATGGCGGCATTCGAGGCTGCAGGGATCGATGATGGAGACAGGCGCATCCGGCAGGACGCGCAATTCATGCGCCCCAGCGAAGCACCCGCGATGCGGGGGGACGCCAGCAAAATCGAGTCGGAACTGGGGTGGGCACCTCGTGTCTCTTTCGAGGAAATGGTGACGCGAATGGTCGAGCACGATATCGCTGAACTAAGTCACAATCAGCAGTAGGACGAGTGCCGCCCTCGACCACGGCAGTCGGCTTAGCGTGTCAAGGCGGGCTGAACGGTTGCAAGAGCCGTGGTGGAGGCGCCTCACCGAGCAGGTCGCGGAGACGTGACGTGTTGGCAACGCACACTGACGGGCGATCAAGGGGGGGACCCTCCACCCACCGTGCTTTCGGTATCAGCGACGTCAGCGCAAGATTGCCGGTCCCAACGCCGGTGCCGACGTTGATCACGCGCTGAAACGGTGCCGGACTGACGGCGGCAGCCACGAAAGCAGCGGCAACGTCACTCGAGTGGACGTAGTCACGCACGAACAGATCTGTCGGAAAGATGGTTGGCGGATCGCCGCCCCCCGCAGCTTCTTGCAGGCGATTGACGAGCGACTGATGGAAGCCAGGTCCGTAGACGTTGAATATCCGCAATGCCAGGGTGGCGAGACCTCGGTTGGATGAGAGCTCGGCGAGCACCTCTTCGGACCAGAGCTTCAGTTGCGCATACGTCCCGGGGGCAGGAGTCTCATCTTCTTCTTCCCGTGGCTCGCTGCTTTCCGTGCCGTACACCGCGGAACTCGAGGCGAAAAGCAGGCGCTCGGCGCCCTCGTCGCGAGCAGCGATGGCGAAGCGGCGCAGTGCGTCGAGGGCGGTCTCGATCGCAGCGCCTGCGCAGTTCAGATCGGAGGGCAGCTCCGGACGCGCAAGGTACACGACGACGGACGGGCGGACGTCCCGAAGAAGGCTCAGTACTGACCCGGGATCCGTGACATCGATGATCCTGCTTCCGTCGCCGCCCGATCGCGAGGCACCTACCACTTCGTGGCCATCCGCGGTGAAGGCATTTCTCACGGCTTCTCCGAGGGGGCTGCTGGCTCCGACGATCAATGCGCGGGTCATTGGATCCCAGGGAATCCGAACCGGCGCATCTCGTCTTTCAGCTCTTCATCGCTGATGGAATAGCTGCGCGTACGCACCAGCAGTCGCCGGACCCAGTCCAAGATTCCCGCGGCATCGTGATCGTCTGGCTCGCTAACCACAAAGATCTTCGGGTGGGTCGTATTGTCGACGGCGCTGGTTTCATAGCTGAGCTCTTCGTACATCTTTTCGCCGGGCCGCAATCCGATCACATCGATGCCCAACGCGGGGTTGACAGCTTGGATCAGGCTCCTGGCAAGGTCGTACACCCGGATCGGATCGCCCATGTCGAGCACGAACAGGTCGCCCTGAGCCCCTCGCGACGCGGTCTGGATCACCAGCTGGCTGGCTTCGTCGATGGTCATGAAATACCGGGTCACTTCGGGATCAGTGACCGTCAAATTGCGACGCTGACGCAACTGTCGGCGGAAGGTCTGCATGACGCTGCCTTCGCTCTCCAGAACGTTGCCGAAGCGGACTGCGGTGAACTTGGTGACCGAGTCGCGAGCGGCCAATTCGCGCAGCATGAGTTCGCCGATGCGCTTCGTGGCACCCATCACATTGGTGGGGTTCACGGCCTTGTCCGTCGAAACGTATACGACCCGCGTGACGCCCGTTTGCGCCGCCTGCTGGAGCATGTTCAAGGTGCCCCACACGTTGTTGTTGAAAGCCTCCACGGCGTTGTCCTGCATCAGTGGCACGTGCTTGTAGGCAGCGACATGGAACAAGATCTCTGGCCGGTATCGCGCCATGAGTTGTGCGATTCGCGCTTCGGACTGAACGTCGCCGATTTCGAGACGGTAGTTCGGGATATCAGCGAGCGACTGCCCGAGGTGGAACATCGCGCTTTCGGAGCGATCGACGCAGATGACGAGTTCCGGGTCGAGCGCATGCAACTGTGCCGAGAGACGGGAACCGATCGAACCCGCGGCACCGGTCACCATGACGCGGCGACCGGCGATCGCGCTCCGCGCATCGACCATGTCGTGTTTGACCGGAGCTCGTCCGACCATGTCGAGCACGTCGACGTCAGTCAGATCCGAAACCGAGACGCGTTCCCTCGACACGACTCGGTAGGTGCGGGGCACGATCGCAAGTTCAACGAGGTCGCGCGGAGTGTCTGTCACAAAGGTGCGCAGCAGGTCGGCGGACGCCGAGGGAATGGCGAAATAGACAACATCGACGGCTTCGCGGCGCGACAGTTCGCCGACATCCGCCAGGCGTCCGAGGATCTTCGGCCCGGTACGCGTGTCGTCGAGAAATCCGACGAACGTGTCGCCTGAGGCCTCGACGTCGGTGGCCAGACTTTCTCCGGCCGTGCCCGCGCCCGCGATCAGCACGCGCTTGCCGGGCGGCAAGGACTGCTCGTCATCTGGCATTGCAATCCGTTTCACGTCACAAACATCCACTCGGTCGGCGAGCCCGTCGACGGGCGCCGAGCCCATGGTAGTTTGCCTTCTCCGCCTGACTGCTCAACGTCGGGACCGCTGTCGCTAGGCTGAAAGCGCCCAGCCCCGACCCGCATCGTGAAGATCATGGACTCACCGAGACATCACAGCAGCCTCGTCGCCGTCTCGATCTTCGACGACGCCGCGCTGGGCTTCGATCGGTGGGCCGGGGCTGTCATCTCGGCCCTTGCGTCCGCTTCCGATACCGAGCCCGGGTTCCGATCCTGGAGGATTCTCGTCGGTTTTCGTGGGTCGGCTCAGCCGCCCGGAACGCTTCTCGCCGCTGCAGAGGAGAGCGCGTTGCACGCCGGCGGGCGACTGAGTACTGTGCGTGTTCCTGACCGTGATCACGCTGCTGACGCCCTCGCTCATCAGCTGACCGAGGGCGACGTGCTGGTCCTGACGGTGCCGTCGGACGCCGTTGTGCTGCCGAGCACCGTGTCTCGCCTGGTCCGTGCGCACGGCATGACGCACGGGCCCGTTGCGGCCCGGATGCTGCTCGAGGAGTCCGATGAGCCGGCGTGCGTCCTCACCGCTGCGGAGCACGTGACGTCGGCAGATCCGAATCCCCGCCTCGTCCCGGAGGCAATCGTCGCCCGCAGTCGGTCGGCCGAGGCGAACGTCGGCACGGGATCGGTGCGGGGCTCTTTGCTGGAGGATTTCGTGCTGATCACGACCTCCTCCCTCGACGCAGCGAACCGGATCGCCGAGGCGCTAGACGCGCCCGGAGGCCCGCAGTTGACGATCGTCATGCGCACTCAGCTTCGTCGCCCTGAAGCGCTTCGCGAAGTGCTGCTGTGCCTGGCGGCCCAGAGCGATGGAAGATTCGAATTGCTCCTCGTCGCGCACGACATCGAGACGGCAGGCGTCGAGCTCCTGCTCGACGAGCAGCCCGCGTGGTTGCGGCAACGGACTCGCGTGCTCGGCGCGACGGGAGGCACCCGCGCCCACCCTCTCAATGTGGGCTTCGAAGCCGCGTCCGGCACGCATGTCGCGGTGTTGGACGACGACGACTTGGTGACTCCCCAATGGGTCGCGAGTTTTCTGGACGAGGCCGCTCGACATCCCCGGCGCGTGCTGCGGTCCGTGGCCGGAGTCCAAATGGCGAGGACGGTGGGGTGGGCCGGCGGGCTCGAAGGTCACGAAACTGCGTCGGTGATCTCGACGCCGTATCCCGCGGTGTTCGATATTGCTGACCACCTCCGCGTCAACATGACGCCTTTCATGGCCCTGGCCTTCCCACGGCGCGCACTTCTCCAGCTGGGCGGCGCTGACGAAACACTGGAGGTCTGTGAGGACTGGGACCTGCTATTGCGCACCTCGACGGTGCTCGGTGTCGTCGACATCCCGCGGTTGACCGCCGTCTATCGGCGCTGGGCTACTGGTGGCGATTCGTACACCTTGCACGAGGATGCGACGTGGCAACGGGACATGAGGCTGGTCCACGCGAAGCTCGACGCATCGCCGATGCTGCTGCCACCCGGGTCGACGGGCAAGCTCGTAGCCCTTTCGAGGTTCGAGTCCGATTCGATCAGCTTGCAGACCGTGTACGCGAGCACCAGCTGGCGAGCCACCGCGCCGCTTCGATCCCTGTCAGCACTCATCCGACGCCTCCGGCGGCGAGGCGACCGCGGCGCTCGTCCTGCCGACTGATTGCGCCGGATTGCTAAGGTGGCAACCAGTTGTCTGTCGTATCGAGAGGATCCCATGCCTGGCTACCGATCAGGTTTGGTCTCTGTCGTCTTGATCAATTTCCGCGGTGCCCCCGACACGATCGAGGCCATCGCGCACCTGGATTCGCTGGACTGGCCTTCCGATCGGCTTGAGATCCTCGTTGTCGAGAACGGGTCGGGCGACGACAGCGCCCGTCGCATCCGCGAGTCAGCGCCGCATGTTCGGCTCATCGAGTCAGCGGTCAACCACGGATTCGCCGGCGGATGCAACCTGGCAGTCGCGTCCGCAAGGGGCGAGTACATCGCCTTTCTGAACAACGACGCGCGCCCCGACGCTCAGTGGGTCGCCGCGACGATCGACGTGTTCGAGGGCGACGATCGAGTCGGTGCCGTGGCCAGTCGGGTGCTTGACTGGGATGGCAAGCGAGTCGACTACATCGACGCGGCCTTGACGTGGTACGGCATGGGCTACAAGCCGTTCACTGGCGAACGGATCCCTCGCGAGGCCGACGCTCAGCACGATGTCCTCTTCGGCACCGGCGCGGCGATGTTCGTGCGCCGTACGGTGTACGAACAGTTGGGCGGCTTCGATGATCGATTCTTCATGTTCTTCGAGGACGTCGATTTTGGGTGGAGGATGAACCTCCGAGGGTGGCGATTCCGCTATCAGCCGACCTCACTGGCCTTCCACAAGCATCACGCGTCCATGTCGGCGTTCGGTGACCACAAGGAGCGCTTCCTGCTGGAGCGCAACGCGCTCTTCGCCCTGTACAAGAATCTCGACGACGAGAGTCTCGCTCGAGTGCTGCCCGCAGCCCTTCTGCTCGCCGTACGGCGCGGGGTGGTCCTCGGGGGCGAGGATTCGGCATCGTTCGATCTGCGCGTCGGCGGTGATGACGCTCCGCAGATGACCATCTCCACAGCGGCGGTTGCTCCGCTGTTCGCCATGGATGCCTTCGTCGACCAACTCGACGGACTTCGACGAGACCGCGAAATCGTGCAGAGCACTCGCGTGAGGACCGATGCCGCGATGTGGCGCCTCTTCGGCCTCGCCGACAATCCGATCTTCCATGAGAAGAGCTTCCTCGATGGCTACGAGAAGATCGTCGCGTCCTTCGACGTCGCTAGCGGACCGGCACGCGGCAACCGAGTGCTCATCATCACCGGCGACCCGATCGGACCGAAGCTGGCGGGCCCGGCCATCCGGGCCTGGAACATGGCGCAGCAGCTCTCGCCGGGCAACGAGGTGAGGTTGATGACTCTCTCGGGGCTCGTCGGCGCGGTCGATGCACCGTTCGAGATCGTTCACGTCGCGCCTGGAGACGAGAGGAGGTTCGCAGCGCAGGAGTCGTGGGCCGACATGATCGTCTTCCAAGGTCACGCGATGGCCGTCTTCGACGGGTTGCGGCGCAGCGACAAGGTACTGGTCGTCGACATCTACGACCCGATGCACCTGGAGCAGTTGGAACAAGGCAGAGAACTCGGCGACCCCCAGTGGACTAAACAGGTGGCAGATGCCACCGAGATACTGAACGAGCAACTCGCTCGCGGCGACTTCTTCCTGTGTGCTTCGGAGCGTCAGCGCCATTTCTACCTCGGGCAACTTGCCGCGCTCGGCAGGATCACGCCGGCGACCTATCGAGGCGACCCGGACCTCAGGGGCCTCATCGACACCGTTCCCTTCGGGTTGCCCTCGGAAGCGATCACTCACGACCGGGACGTGTTGAAGGGGATCCTCCCCGGCATCGGCGTTGACGACAAGGTCGTGATTTGGGGCGGTGGCCTGTACAACTGGTTCGACCCACTCTCGCTGATTCGAGCTGTGGCCGCTCTGAGCAGCACCCGGCCCAACATCCGCCTCTTCTTCCAGGGAACTCAGCACCCGCATCCGGGAGTCCCCGAAATGCGAATTGTCGCCGACTCGCGCCAGTTGGCCGCAGACCTCGGTGTGGCGAATCGTCATGTCTTCTTCAACGACTCGTGGGTTGACTACGCAGACCGGCACAACTATCTGACCGAGGCCGACGCTGGGGTCAGCACGCACCACGCGCACGTTGAGACGACATTCTCGTTCCGCACCCGGATTCTGGATTATCTCTGGGCGGGCCTGCCGATGGTGGTGACTGCAGGGGACCACTTCGCCGACCTCATCGAGCGCGAGCGCCTGGGTGTCGTCGTCCCAGCAGACGATGTCGACGGGCTGGCTGACGCCCTGGAGCGCGTCCTCTTCGATGAGAAGTTCGCCGCCGAAGCGCGGCGGAACATTGAGCGGGTTCGCAGTGACTACACGTGGGAGGCCGTCCTCGAGCCGCTTCGGCGGTTCACACTCCAGCCGCGTCCCGCCGCGGATCGTCCACAGGCAGGACAACCCGCTCGCCGGACGATCGCAGCACCGCGCAGGCGCTCGGGAATCCGTCACGACGCCCGCCTCGCGCTGTATTACTTGCGCACCGCTGGACCGCTGACCGTGTTGGGCAAGGTCCGCCGACGACTGCGCCGGCGGTGAGTGAGCGGCGCTGGCGGCGCGTCCGCGGGATCCTTCGGGAAGCCCTGCGTGGTGGTTACCAGAAGTACGCGAGTCGCGGGCGTCTGGACATAGTCCGTCACATGCTTCAACGACGTGAATGACGATTGCTGCGTCGAGTCGAGCCCGATTGGCCGATGAGCGCTACTCGTCCACTCGCTTGCGATCGCGGCGATCAGCCTCGAGCTGTCGGATGCGAAGGTCTTGCAGTGCTGCATGCTCCGCAAGTGTACGGACGCGCTTCTCCAGAGCAGTGAGTTCTGAACTGCTCTGCAAGGCGACGAAGAACAGGATCGCTATCCCCGCGAAGAAGACCAGGTTCGTCGGGACCTGCACTCCGACCAACTGCGCGGCCCAAGCCAGCGTGACCGGGAACACCGCTGCAACCAATGCGAGCACCCCGGCGAGAATCCACCACGCCGCGTGCCGCTCCCGTAGCCGGCCCCGCCTGAGCAATTCGATGACGACGCCGAGCACCAGAAGGGCGGCGACGATTCCCAGAATGTAGCTGGCGAGACTCATGCGCTCCCAATCCGGTAGGTCGATCGGGGCCGCACGAGCGCGAAGACCAGCGCGAGCCCCGCGCGACCGAGGTATAGCGCGGCTTTCGCGGGATGATGAGAGGGAACGCCGGCCGCGCGGACACGCATGGCAACGGGAAGCTGTGCGATCTTCAGCCCGGACCGCGAAGCGATCACGAGAGCCTCAATGGTGTCACCCAAATATTCCGCGGGGTAGTGCTGCGCGAACAAATGGATGGCCCGCGGCCCCGACGCGCGGAACCCGGACGTGGTATCGCTCAGCCGCGTTTGCGCGATACGGCTGATGGTGCTCGAGAGTACGACCATCGCCCACCGGCGTGGCCCGGAAACCCGATAGTCCCCAGTCCCGGCAAAACGAGCACCCAGTACAAGGTCGGCTTCATCCAAACCGTCGATCAGTTGCCCGAGCTCCGCAGGATCGTGTTGGCCGTCGGCATCGACTTGAACGACAGCATCAAAACCGTTGTCCCGTGCGTAGCGGAATCCGGTGCGCATCGCTCCTCCAACGCCGAGGTTGAACGGCAGCGTGGCCACGAGTGCGCCAGCCGCGCGGGCAACCTCGGAAGTGGCATCCACCGAACCGTCATCGACCACTAGGACTCGGACGTCTGGCGCCTCGCGCAGGACCTCTGTCACCACGTCCCCGACGGATGCGGCCTCATTGAAGGCCGGCATCACCACGAGGACGCGACGGGCCTGAATCACCTGACGATCATATCGAGGCTGAACTTCTTGAAACGGTGCGACGGGTCAGGCTCGTTCAGTCACGGCGAATGGGTGCTCTCGCTCGCTTCGGGCGGTGGCCATCAGCAAGCCTGACACGGTGGCCGCAAATGCGATGCTTCCGACGATCCACACCCAGTTGGGCCCGAACGGGATGCTCCACCACCATTGATGATGGGCATCGAGGTTCGGATCGTGCACGTCTATTCCTGTCACGTACCGGCGGATGTTCACTTGCAAGGCGACCATCTGGGCGATCGTCAGCAGGCCCGCGAGAAGGATGACCTGCACTCGGCCGAACCGAAAGGGGCCGACGCCCCACACGGCGATTCCGACCAACATGATCATCAAGGGCAGGATGTACCGCGGTTGCACGCCCGCCCCAACCGGAACGCGATCCTTCACGAGGACGTATAACGGGATCGCGACCAGCGCCACAAACATGAGAAGCACTCCGATTCCCTTACGAACCGGGATCCGCCTCAACGATAGGAATACCACCGCGGAGAACGCGAATATCGTCGGAACCCACACCAAGGCCGGCATCGCGGTATCGAGCCATCCGAGGCCTGAAGTTCCCAATGCGCCGGTCCAGAGCTCTGGTAGCTGCAGCAGAGTGGCAAGGGCGAAGCTGACCGGCCCCGAGTCGTGGGATGTCGGGTCGATGCTCGGCGCGACGACACCCGACTGCCCCGACGTCGCGAAGAAGATCGCCGAAACAATCACAAGCGCGACCGGCCCGATCATGAGGAGCATCCAACGTCGCGAACGTTCGTACGTCATCACCCCGGCGAGAACGACAGCGAGCACGGCGTAGAGCGCGGCATCGCTGCGCGCGCCGGCGCCCATCACGGTGAGGAGCAAAGAGATGACGCCGAATGCGATCTGACGCGGGACTCGGTCGGCGGTGAGGTACCCGATCAGGGCCAACCAGAGCCCCGAAGCCGACAGGATCGCCCAACTGCTCGGATTCACACTCGGAATGAGGAATAGGCCGAGGGGGATCGACGTGATGAGCACTGGCCAGACGAGCGACGGGCGCACGGCGCGCGGCAGAAGGATGAACAGGGCTACCAGCATGGTGACAAATAGCAAAGCGTTGAACATTCGCATCGCAAGAATCGAGGTCGGAATGTCCGGGCCGGCGAAGACGCTCATCGTCGCGTAGTAAACGGGAGGGTAGCTGTCGTCGAAATTACCGCGCACTGTGTTGACGAGAACCGTCGACTTCGGCAGGGGGCATGACGCACTCTGCTCGGGCTGGAAAGCGAAACAACTCGAGGCGTCGAGCAGGGCTTCTGGAATGCGACGTTGATCGGCCGCGTCGCCTGGCTCGCAGAGACCGGTTCGAAGGCCCTGACCGCACCAGATGCTGGCCATGTGATAGTCATCGTCAGGACTGGACCCCACCGGGGAAGCGAAAGCCCACGCGAAGAGCGAAACCAGAAGGCTCAGCGGAATGAGCGCGGAAAGAAGGATGCGCAGTCGCCGACGGCGGGCCGTCTCGGCGGCGAGCGCAGGCAGGTTCGACACAAGGCGACAATCTATCTCAACCGGTCGCCGTCGCTGAGCCTGCCTCCGAGGCGTGGGATAATCGTCAGTCGGACGCCCGCCGTTACCACCCCGAGGAGGCCCTCCTGGAGGACAGCTTTCCGCACCTATCGATCGTCATCGCCACGTACGACTCGGCTCGGTGGCTGCCCTCTACCCTTGACGCGATCGAAGATGCGCTGGTCGACAGCGGCTGGGAAGCCGAGGTTGTCGTCATCGACGACGGTTCGACCGACGATACGGCTCAGGTGCTGGATGTCGAACGTCCCTTCCCGCTGCGGGTTCACCGCCAAGAGAATGAGGGCCGTTTCCTGGCAAGGTGGCGGGGCATCTCCCTGGCGTCCGCAGAGTCAGTGCTGCTGATCGATTCGCGGGTTCTCATCGCGCGCGAGGCTCTGCGTTTTTTAGCTCGAGAGACCCGTTACGGTCAGGACGATGTCGCCTACAACGGCTTCGTATTGACAGACGACGCGGTTCCATTGGTCGGCCGTTTTTGGGATGCACCCGTCTGGTTGTTCTGGGGCAAGTATCTGGCGTCTCCGCACGAGATGCGGATCACCCCAGACACGTTCGACCGGCTGCCTAAGGGTCTCGGCATGTTCTACGCTCCGAAGCGATGGCTGGTGGACGCCATGACGGCCTCGTGGCCCGAGGCCGATCCACGCCTGGTCTCCGATGACACCAAGGTCATCCGTCACATCGCTGAGGCGGACGACTTGCGCATCACGCCCGAGTTCTCCGCGCTGTACCGCCCGCGAGTCTCGGTGCTCTCCTTCCTCGCGCATGCTCGCATGCGGGGCACGCTCTTCGTCGACAGCTATGCGGGCACTACCCTCGTGCGCAGCATCGTGCTGATCCTCCTGGTGATCGCGCCACCGGTACTCCTCATCGCGACGGGCATCGCGATCGCCGTGGGTGCCGGTTGGCTCGCGGCCATCCTCGTGCTCGTCGTGCTGGGCGCGATCCTTGGCCCCGCGGTCGCCGCTGCAATCGGGCGATGCCCCGCCCGTGGCATCCTGGCTTATCTGACCTACATCGTTCCGTTCGCAGCCGTGTTCTGGTTTGGACTCGCTCGCGGTTCCATCGTTCACCGCGCGGCGTTCCACGGCAGGCGCACAGCGGGAGGAAGCACCGAATGATCGTCTTCATTTACGGAACGACGGCAGAGGCCATCAAGATCGCGCCGGTTGCTCGGCGGCTCCTCGCTCGAGGCATCCCCTTCGAGCAGTGGCTGACCATGCAGCACACGGACTCCTTGCGAGAGATACTGCCCACCCTCGGGCTGCCTAATGCCGACCGCATCATCGCGAACGGCAGGAATGGCCAGCCCCTCAAGGGAATTCGTGATGTGCCGGTGTGGCTCGCAGAAGTGTCGCGCTGGATGCGGAACAACGTCCGCACTCTGCGGCGCGAACTCCCGAAGAATACGGTGATCGTCGTACACGGTGACACTATGACGACAGTCATCGGCGCCTGGATCGCCCGCCGTCTTGGCGTGGCGAGCGCTCACATCGAGGCCGGGCTCCGATCCGGGAACTGGCGGCATCCCTTTCCTGAAGAACTCGATCGCCGGATCGTGGGCAAGCTGGCGACGATTCATTACCCCCCGTCGCAGGAGGCGGCTTCTCACCTTGCGAAGAAGGTTAATGTTGTGCCGACGGAGGGGAACACGGTCATCGATGCCGTTCTCGACCAGGGTGACGATGCCACTTGCACCGGAGAGCCGTTCG
>Ga0068855_100007875_pt1 | contig 12872 bp, 11 predicted proteins | sample KBSCornC52_FD_66592 | JGI IMG/M metagenome (GOLD analysis project Ga0068855, IMG submission 66592) | Corn rhizosphere microbial communities from Kellogg Biological Station, Michigan, USA - KBS Corn C5-2 | ecosystem: Host-associated > Plants > Roots > Rhizosphere > Soil ... | reverse complement strand
TTGGGGCGTCCTGTTCGATCTGCTCCAACATTCCGAAGTGCTCAGGATGCACGCAGAAGCCGGCCTCGTGGCGTTCGGAATCAACCATACGATGACGAATTTCACCAACGGCAAGAAGAAGGCTCTGGATCTAGTCCTGTGCCGACCTCAGGCTGGTGGCAGGGCCGGAAAGAGTGCGGAATCCTTCGCAGGGTTGGTACGACAGTACGCGATAGCGCTCTCTGATTCCGAACGAGGGATATTGGCCGCACTTCCCGAGATCCAATGCCGGCCGGTTGGCGCCGTTCGCATCGCGCTCGAAGCCAAAGCGATCATGACAGAATTCGCCAAGGCCCGTCCGCGCCTTTACGATGAACTGTCGAGTAGCCAAACGATCGTCCACGGCGATACCAACGAAGCGATTGCCGCCGGGCTGGTCATCATCAACGGTTCGTCGCTGTTCATCAGCCCGACTCGAAACGCCAACGCCGAACAGGGCATTCCCATCAAAGCGACGCATCACGACCAGCCAAAACAGTTGGGGATAACGGTCGATCACGTTCGTGGACTGCCACGACGAGCCGACACCTCGGTGCCCGGGTTCGACGCGCTCGGCGTTGTGATCCTCAATGTCTCCAATGTCCAAGGGGAAGCGGTCTCGGTGGTAACCGAGCCACCGGCCCCGCAGCCCGGAGACGTGCTTCACTATGAATCACTGATCAACCGACTGGCAGGTTCCTACTCCGCGCGTTTTCCCGCCGGCTGATTTGGTCGCGCACGCCGCGGCAAGCGTATTTCTCGATCGAGGGCCTGAGGGCAGGGTGAAGCATCAGTATTTCGGAGACATCAACGACTACCGGAAGTACGGCATTTTGCGAGGGCTGACGGCGAGCAGTGGCCTCAAATTGGGGGTCGCATGGATGCTGACTCCTGATGATAGTCGTTCAGACGGAGGATTTACGGCGTACCTTGCCGATTCAAAAATGCGGCGGTTCGACCCCGATTTGTTCGACCGACTCAACGCTGCCGTACGCCATGAACGCCGTTTAGATCGGGTGCGCGACCAAGGAATTCTCTCAGCAGTCGCGTTTGACGAGCAGAGCGTTCCCGACGATGCCGCCGGCCGCGGGCTGTATTTCAGCCGCGTTGTCGAGTCGATGCGCGCGGCGGAGTTTGTCTTTCTGGACCCGGACAATGGGATTGAAGTAAGGTCATGTCCACCGGGTCGGAAGCGGTCATCCAAATACGTGTTGCGGGCCGAGCTGCGGCAGCTGTACGCGCAAGGAAAGTCATTACTCGTCTACCAACACTTTCGCCGCGAAAAGAGGTGCGACTTCGTGCGTCGCGTGACCGCGGAAGTCGCGGAGAATCTCGGTTGTGAGGCGGTCTCCTGCCTCCAAGCCGCTAACGTCGCATTCTTGCTCGCTGCTCAACCGGGACACTCCCCACGGCTCACGTCGGCAGCGCGTTTGGTTGAGCGAGCCTGGGCGGGCGAGATTCGTCTCTTATCGGCCACGCCACCATGACAGACCCCAATCCGTCCCTCGAGAACACGACAGTCGCCGCCATCCTCGCCCAGCGGAGCCGCGAGGACAGCTCCGAGCTCCTCGAGGATCTCGTCGCGACGCTCGTCGAAACGGTGCCCGGCGCGCAGGTGCAGCGGGCGCTGATCACGCGGCACGTGAAGAGGGTCCGCGTTCCGCTGGCCGGATACGTCTACCAGTTGAAGCGCGGCTCAAACGGCGCGTTCGAGGCGAGTCGATTACAGGAGGTCCGCGGCGTCGTCGTGCGCACCGTGCCGATGGAGATCGATGCGTTTCTCGCGGAGTTTGGTCTGGCGCTGGACGAGGAGCTTCGACGCACGGAGCAGGGGCGGCAGGCGCTGCGCGCGTGGATGGATTCTTCGAGCAAATGAGCGCTTCACACAGTCACCTTACCTGAGACAACCCATGCCCGACTACGTGCCCGGTTCCACAGCCAACCTGCCTGCCGGCGCCGCGGAACGACTCCGCGCCATGCGCGGCACAGGCGCCAAGCCGGCCTTCTTCACGAGCGATCTCTCGGTCGATGAATTCCTGCTCGTCGAACAGGCGGGGTTCGACGCGCTCGGCCTCGTGATGGGGTCGTCGATCTACCACGTGGGCTTCCAATGGCAGCGCTGGAGCGTGAGCCAGGAGCTCGACGTCCTCACGCGCGCCATGTTCGAGGCGCGCGAGCTCGCCATGACCCGCATGGAAGAGGAAGCCGATCTCCTCGGCGCCGACGGCGTCGTGGGCGTTCGACTCGTGTTCAAGCAGTACGCGATGGACGAGGGCGTGCTGGAGTTCCAGGCGATTGGCACGGCGATCCATCACCGCGAGAAGAAGGGAAGCTTCCGAACCAAGGACAATCGTCCCTTCACGTCGGATCTGAGCGGCCAGGACCTGTGGAAGCTCGTCCGCGCTGGCTACCGCCCGGTGAGCCTCGCCATGGGCGCCTGCGTCTACCACATAGCGCATCTGAGCTTCATGCAGGCCTTGAAGCAAACAGGCCGCAATCAGGAAATGAAGATCTACACCGAGGCGACCTACGCCGCCCGCGAGCGGGCGCTCGAGCGAATGCAGGCTGAGGCGGTGGAGCGCGGCGGTGTTGGTGTGGTCGGAGCGCGCGTGGAAGAGTCGAACTGGGGCTGGGGGGCGAACGCCGTCGAGTTCTTTGCCGTAGGTACGGCCGTCGCTCCGATGGAAGGCATGACGCCTGGGTCGCGGCTGGAGGCGGTGCAGCAGGTGGTGACGTTCGACGCAAACGGCTGAAATCAAAGCGCGAGAAATCAAAGCGCGAGAAATCAAAGCGCGAGAAATCAAAGGGTCGGAGCATCTTGATCGGAACGATCAAGTGCTCCGACCCTTTGATTTCACGGTTTCCGGCTACAACCGCTCCGCCGCCTCGAACGCCGAGAGCTTCCGGATCGCCAGCGCGAGGCCGCCCACGAAGATGATCGTGCCCATCACCCACACGGTGCTCATCGACACGTGCGGGACCAGCGTCGGCGCTCCGCCGCGGATGGCGTGGATCACGCTCAGCACGTATTCGCGAACGCTCAGCGACTTGGCGCCCTCGATCTGGTTGGACATCACTTCCTCGAGCACCACGATGTACAGAAGGCCGAACACGAGCGCGCGCTTCGAGGCGATGCCGAGTGGGATGAAGATGGCCGAGTACAGGATGCATCCCACGCCGGCGCCCGCGGCGACGGAGAGCACCGATGAGAACGTCGTTGTGCCGGTGCCCATGATCAGCCACGGCAGCAGGATCGCCGGGACCATCAGCAGCGCCGTTGCGGTCACCGCGACGAGATAGCGCGACAGCACGACCTGCCATCTCCGGAGCGGCTTCACGAGCAGGTACACGAGCGTGCCCTCGTCCAGATCGAGTCCGAACGCGCCAGTTCCAAACAACACGGCGGCGAGCGGCAGGAGCACGCCGACCACGAACCGCGCATACATCCCGTCGAGGAATACGTCGGCGGAAATGCCGTTCCGATTCGGGTGCGCGTGGTACAGCGCGGCCACGAGCGCGGGCAACACGGCCAGCAGCAGCGCCATCACCAGCCGGCGCGGCACGAAGAGCTGCCGAAACGTGAGCCACATGACTGTGCGATTCACGGGAGCGCTCATCGGGCCACCAGGTAGGAGAACACGCTCTCGAGCGACTCATCGGTGGGGCGCAGCTCGTGCAGCCGGATGTTGGCGTCGCGCGCGAGACGCGGCAGCGAGCGCGTGAAGGCGCCCCGATCCATGGTCCGCACGCGCAACTCACCGTCCGCAAGCTCGATGCTGTAGACGGTCGGCTCCGCGAGCAGCGTGGCGCCCAGCCGCCTGTCGTCTGACGAGCGCACGGTGAAGGAGTGCGGCCTGTCCGTCATGAGCCGGCGGATTTCCCGGAAATCTCCCGAGGCGGCGAGGCGCCCGTCGACCATGACGAGCACGTTCGCGGCCAGATCGCCCAACTCTTCGAGAATGTGGGAGCTGATCAGCACCACGCGACCGTCGGCGGCGAGACGGCGCAGAAGCGCGGCCATCTGCATCCGCTGGCCAGGATCCATGCCGTTGAAGGGCTCGTCCAACAGCAGCACGCGAGGCTCGTGCACGAGCGCCGCCGCGACCTTGATGCGCTGGCGCATGCCCTTGGAGTAGGTGCCAACGCGGCGGTGCTGCGCTTCGTCGAGTCCGACGGCCGCTATCGCCTTGTCCGTCGCCTCGTCCGCGTTCGAAAGCTCCTGGAGCCGCGCGTTCATGCGAACGAACTCGCGGCCAGTCAGCATCGCGTGCACGGCTTCGCGCTCGGGCACGAGTCCGACAGTGCGGTAGATACCGGGGTGACCGAAGGCGGCGATGCCATCGATCTCGACGCTTCCAGCGGACGGGCTCAGGAGCCCAGCCATCATGTGCAGCAGCGTCGACTTGCCCGCGCCATTGGGGCCGAGCAGGGCGGTGATGCCCGGGGTGATGCTGCACGAGATGTCGTTGACCGCGACGACGTTCCCGTACCAGCGGGAAGCGCTCGCCAGCGTGACGCGCGGACCGCCGCTGCCGGCGTCGCCGATTCGGTCGCCCGCTTTGCTGTCCAGCGCCGGCGTGGTCGCCGGGTGCGCCGCGACGGGCGTCGCAGGGGCGCTCATATGTCGGATCTCCTGAACCTGTACGCCAGGAGTCCGACGGCGAGCGCGATGGTGCCGAGCAGCGTATACAGGTTCTCGACCCCGAAGGTCGGGCCGGCCTGGCGGAAACGGCTCACGCGCGCCTTGATCCCAAAGGCCCAGCGGGCGAAGCCATTCAGCACCTCGATCGGGTTGCCGAGCGTGGCATATCGCATCGAATGCACGGGCAGCAACGACATAACGATCGCCGCGAGCACCGGCAGCATGAGGAAAAACGCGATCACGGAGGCGCTCGCGTAGCCCTTGCGGGCCGCCAGCGAGCTGAGTGCCAGCGCGATCGACGCCATGTAGCAGGAGATGGCGAGCGAGACGACGACGATCGGCCCCAACGTATGCCAATGCTGCGTGAACGCCTGCCACGGTTGCCCGCTCACGAAGAGGCTGCCGATGAACAGGATCACCTGCGGCAGCAGCGTATAGAAGAGCAGCGCACCAACGAGAGCCAGCAGCTTGGCGAACGCGTAATCGGTCGCGCGCAGCGATCGCGAGAGATACAGGCTCACGACACCGAGCTGGCGATCGACGACGAGCAGCTCCGGCGCCTGCGCGGCGGCCAACAGGACGAGGAACAGATTCGTGAACTGCGCCTGCTCCGCGAAGTTGATGCGCGACGGGTCGGCGTCCGCGTTCGCCATCCCGACCTGGATGATCACGGGCGCGAAACAGAGCAGCGCCAGCGCGATCGGCACGAATTTGGACCGCTCGCCCCGCCCGATGCCGAACGCCGACCGGAACGAGTAGCCCACCAGCGTGCGGATCGCGTTCGCCCTGCCGAGCCGCTCGCCGTCGTAATGCTGATATCCAAGATCGTAGATAGTCCCCGCGGCGGTTGCGTCAGACATGCGCCGCCTCCTGCTGACCGATGTCGCCGGTGGCGCGGAACAGATCCTCGAGCCGGTTGCGCTGGAGCTCGACGCGCGCGAGCGGCGCTCCCAGCTCGGCGGCGACGTCGCGCACGACGTCGAAGACCGACTCGTCGCGGAATCCGACCATGAGATCGGACCCTTGCGCGTCGACAGTCAGGCCGCGTGACCGCAGGCGCTCGACCATGCGCTCCGCATCATCGTCGACCTCGACGCGAAGCCGCTGGGTCTGCTCGGTGAGCGCGGCGACGGGTCCGCAGTAGCGCAGCTTGCCCGCGTCGATCGCGACGAGCGTGTCGCAGACGCGCTCGATCTCGCCGAGTAGATGAGACGTGACGAGCACCGCGATGCCGAAGTCTCTGCCGGTGCGCTCGACGAGGCCGAGCATCTCGTCGCGGCCCTCGGGATCGAGTCCGTTCGTGGGTTCGTCGAGCAGGAGCAGCCTGGGATCGTGCGCCAGGGACTGCGCGAGCTTGATCCGCTGCTTCATGCCCGTGGAGTAGCTGCCGATCAGGCGATACCGCTCCTCGTGCAGGCCCACGTGCCGCAGCATCTCGGCGGCGCGCTCGCGGGCGGCGGACGGCCGCAGCCCGGACATGCGGCCCATGTGAGTCACGAACTCGGTGCCGCTCACGTCGAGCGGAAGACAGTCGTGCTCGGGCATGTAGCCGACCCACTTTCGCAACTCGAGCGGCTGTTCCTGCGCATCGAAGCCGAGAACCGTGGCCCTGCCGCTCGTGGGTGGCAGGAGGCCCAGAAGAATGCGGATGAACGTGCTCTTGCCGGCGCCGTTCGCGCCGACGAAGCCGATGATGCCTGGCTCGAGGTCGACAGTGAAGGCGTCGAGCGCCGTGACTGTCGGGTAGCGCTTGGTGACTTCGCGCGCGCTGATCAGCGGCATGCGTGCCGTGGCTCGGGAGGGGGGACGGACGGGACAGATGATAGCTTGCGGTACGCCACGCGTCGAGAGCGTGTTTCAATGAGCAGGCCGCGATAGAATTGTGGCACACGTCACTGCATCGTCAACCATGGGGAGCGTTGGCAGACCATGAGCATCTCTCGTCGTGAATTCCTCGGCGCCGCGGCGGGCGCGGCGCTCACGGGCGGCCTGCGGCCGTCGCTGCGTGGAGCGTTGAGCGGTGGCGCGTGGAACCGGGCCGCGTCGAGTCTCGCCGGCGCGGGAGCGGACCCGGACTATTCGGGGAATCCGATCCTCCCTGGCTGGTACGCCGATCCGGAAGCGCGGGTCTTCGAGAACGCCTACTGGATCTTTCCAACGTACTCGGCGCCGTACGACGAGCAGACGTTCCTCGATGCATTCTCCTCGCCCGATCTCGTTACCTGGACCAGGCACCCGCGGGTGCTCGAGGTCGCGAACGTCGCGTGGGCGCATCGCGCCGTGTGGGCGCCCTCGATCGTGCACAAGGGCGACGCGTACTATCTGTTCTTCGGCGCGAACGACATCCAGAACGACCAGCAGGTGGGCGGCCTCGGCGTCGCTCGCGCCGCGCATCCAGCGGGGCCGTTCGTGGACTACCTGGGCCACCCGCTCGTGGACATGTTCCACAACGGCGCGCAGCCGATCGATCCATTCGTGTTTCAGGATACCGACGGGACGTACTATCTCATCTACGGCGGCTGGCGGCACTGCAACATCGCGCGGTTGAACGCCGACTTTGCCGGCTTCGTCCCCTTCGACGACGGCACGACGTTCAAGGAGATCACGCCGGCCGGCTACGTCGAGGGGTCGTGGATGTTCGTGAAGGACGGCAAGTACTACTTCATGTGGTCGGAAGGCGGCTGGACCGGGCCGAATTACGCTGTCGCCTACGCGATCGGCACGTCGCCGCTGGGGCCGTTCGAGCGGATCGGGAAGATCCTTCAGCAGGATCCGAACGTGGCGACCGGGGCGGGGCACCATTCGGTGTTGCGCGCGCCGGGGTCGGGGAACTGGTACATCGTCTATCATCGCCGCCCCTTGGGCGAGCATGACGCAAATCACCGGGTCGTCTGCATCGAGGACATGAAGTTCGACGCGGACGGGAAGATCCTGCCTGTGGTTCTGACGAATACCGGGGTGAAGCGGGACCCGGCCTGAGACTGGGGGCCGACGCCGAGCGGCGCGCTGGCCAGCGAAGCCGGGAGACTCCATACTACGGTTGCTGGTCTCCCGCGCTGTCTCTCCTCGCGTCTCTATTCAGGAGCCCGTCGTCGTGTCCCGAATTCCATCCCGTCTTCTTTGCGCGTGCGCCGCGCTGGCGCTCGTAGCGCCCGTCGCCGCGGCAAGGGCGCAGTCCTCGAATCCGTTCTCCGCCATGCACTGGCGAGAGATCGGTCCCACGCGCGCTGGCCGCGCCCGCGCGGTGGCCGGCGTGCCGAGTCAGCCCAACGTCTTCTACGTGGGCTTCGACAACGGCGGCGTCTGGCGCTCCACGGACTACGGCTCGACCTGGCAGCCGATCTTCGACCAGGAGGGCACGGGCTCGATCGGGGCTATTGCCGTATCGCCGACGGATCCGAACGTGATCTACGTGGGCACGGGCGCCGGCATCATCCGGCCCGACCTGGCCACCGGCGACGGCGTCTACAAGTCGACCGACGGCGGCAAGACCTGGACGCACCTCGGCCTGCGCGACAGCCAGATGATCGCGATGATCGACGTGGATCCGACCAACCCCAACCGGCTGTTCGTCGCGGCGCTCGGGCATCCGTACGGGCCCAACGCCGAGCGGGGCATCTTCCGGTCGACGGACGGCGGAGCGACGTTCCAGAAAGTGCTATATAAGGACGAATACACAAGCGGCAACGACGTCCGCATCGACCTGAACGACCCGAGCACCGTCTACGCCACCCTCTGGGTGCAGCAGCAGGGCTTCCAGGAGGGCGCTGAATTCGGCGGGCCCGGCGGCGGCATCTTCAAGTCGACCGACGGCGGGACGACGTGGCACCAGCTCACCAACGGGCTGCCGGATGGCATCATCGAAGCGAATCTCGGTGTGGCGCCGAGCAAGTCGGGCGTGCTGTACGCGGCTGTCGCGGGCGTGCCGGGCGCGAGCGCGCCCGGCGCTGGCCGTGGCGGTCGCGGCGGTGCGTTCGGCGAAACCGGCGGTGTCGTCGGCTTGTACAAGAGCACCGACGCGGGCGAGCACTGGTTTCTCGCGATCGACGACCCGAGCATTCCCGCCGACAAGCGGCCCCGCGCGGCCGATCAGCGGCCGCTGGCGCGCATCGGCGGCGGCGACCTGCCGACGCTGGCCGTCGATCCCAGGAACGACCAGGTCGTGTACAGCTCGTCGACCGTGATGTGGCGCACCGAGGACGGCGGTCTCACGTGGAGCGCGGTGCGCGGGGCGCCCGGCGGCGACGACTATCAGAAAACGTGGATCAATCCGCTGAATCCGAACATCATCCTGCAGGTCGCCGATCAGGGCGCCGTGGTCTCGGCCAACCGCGGCGAGTCGTGGAGCAACTGGTACACGCAGCCCACGGCCGCGATGTACCACGTCTCCGCGGACAACACCTTCGTGTATCGCGTGTGCGGCGGGCAGCAGGATTCCGGCTCCGCGTGCGTCGACAGCCGGTCGATGGATGGCGAGATCACCTTCCACGACTGGCATCCGGTGAACATCCAGGAGTACGGCATCGCCGCGCCGGATCCGAAGAATCCGGACCTCGTGTACGGCAGCGGCCGCACGAGCGTGTCGCTCTACAACCGGAAGACCGGGCAGACGACGCAGGTTGGGCCCGACATGAGCGAGAAGGGGCCGAATGGCGACGCGTACAACCGCAACGTGCGCACGATGCCGATCATCTGGTCGCCGGTGAACGACAACGTGCTGTACTACGCGTCGAACGTCGTGTGGAAGACGCTGAACGGCGGGCAGAGCTGGACGCGGATCAGTCCTGACCTCGCGCGGCAGACGTGGGACGTCCCCGCGAATGCCGGCCGTTATGCCTCGAGCGTGAAGCCCACGCCGCTGGGCACCATCACGGCGCTGTCGCCGTCACCCAGGAGCATCAACGTCATCTGGGCGGGCACGGACGACGGCAACATCCAGGTGACGGACAACGGCGGTGCCGTCTGGAAGAACGTGACGCCGAGCTCGATCAAGGCGTGGACGCGCATCTTCAACATCGACGCGGGCCACTTCGACACGCAGACGGCGTACGCCGCCGCGAACACGATGCGGCTCGATGACATGAATCCGCATTTCTTCAAGACGCATGACGGCGGACGGACGTGGACGGAGATCGACAACGGCATCGCGCCGGGCGCCGTCTCGAACTCGATTCGCGAAGATCCCCGCAAGCCTGGGCTGCTGTACGCGTCGACGGATACGCAGGTGTGGGTCTCCTTCGACGACGGCGACCATTGGCAGTCGCTGCGGATCGACATGCCCGCGATCTCCGTGCGCGATCTGATGGTGAAGGACGACAGCACGTGCATGTGCTCCGACCTGATCGCAGGAACGCACGGCCGCGGATTCTGGATTCTCGACGACGTGACGCCGCTGCGGCAGCAGGCGGCGGCGCAGGCGTCGAGCACGGCGTACCTGTACAAGCCCGAAACGGCGGTGCGTGTGCGCTTCGCGACGAACGATCCCACGCCGTGGCCCCCGGAACTGCCGGCCGGCGAGAACCCGCCGCCGGGCGGTATCATCGACTACTATCTCGCCCACGACGCGGGCGGGCCTGTCTCGGTGGAGATCCTGAACGCGACGGGCAAGGTGGTTCGATCGTATTCGAGCACCGAGCCAATCCGGAGTCCCGATCCGGCGGTGCAGCCGGCCCTCTACAACCAGGTCTGCCAGCAGACGCCCAATGCAGCGGATTGCGGGCTGCCGCTCTACTGGCCGGCGCCGCAGATGATCGTGGGGACGTCGGCGGGGATGCATCGGATCTGGTGGGATCTGCACTACGATCCGATCACGCCTGGTGCGCGCGCGGACGGAGCGGTGCCGCGTCGCACCTATTCAGTGCCCAACTCGCCGTGGGCGCCGCCAGGGAATTACACGGTGCGGCTCACTGTAGGCGGTCAGCACTTTTCGCAGCCGCTGACGCTCAAGCTCGATCCGCGCGTGAAGACGCCGGCGAGTGGGCTCGCCGAGCTGACCACGCTCACGACGGAGATGTACAACGACGCCGCGGCGGCGCATGCGGCGTTCGACGCCGCCCGCGCGCTCTCGGCGCGGGTCAGCGACGCGGCGCTCAAGGCCAGGATCGACTCGATCGCGCCGGCCCCCGCGCGCGGCGGAGCCGGCGGCCGTGGCGGGTTCGGCGGCGGCCGCCGCGGCGGTGGCCCTCAGGGTCCGCCGACGCTCGATGGCGTGAGCAACTCTCTCATCGCCGCGGCCATGGCGATGCAGGGAGCCGACGTGACACCGACAGCCACCGAAGTCGCCGCCTGCAACCGGGCCCGCGCGCAGTTCCAGGCAGTCATGGCCCGGTGGAAGGCGTTGGAGTCGTCAGCGAAGTAAGGGCTGAAGGTCACGTTCAAAGAGGACGGACGTTCAAAGGGTCAGAGCATCTTGATCGGAACGATCAAGTGCTCTGACCCTTCGAACGTTTTTGCGCGTAACTCAGCCACGACGGGCAATAAAACGATGACGCGGGTCCGAACCGCCGGTGCTAATATCGGCGCCTCACATTGGCCCCCAGACCCACGTCCCGTCCACCGCGCATCACTCCAGCCCATGTACCCGTGCACGTGATTCAGCGCGGGAACAATCGGTGCCGCGTCTTCCTGAACACAGGCGACGCGGCTTCCTACCGCCAACGCATGTTCATCGCCGGCGAGCGGGCCGGGTGCGCGATTCATGCGTATGTCCTGATGTCGAATCACGTCCATCTGCTGCTCACGCCGTCGCGCGATGACAGCGCCACCAGGCTGATGCAGCGGCTTGGCGCCGCGTACGTGCGGCGATTCAACGAGCGACATGGGCGAACGGGTACAATCTGGGAAGGACGGTATTACGCGATTCCAATCGGATCGGATAAGCAGTTCTTTTCTTGCAGCCGATACATCGAGCTGAATCCGCTGCGCGCGAAGATGGTCGATGCACCGGGCGCCTACGCTTGGTCGAGCTACCGCAGCAACGCGCTTGGGGAGTGGGAGGCTGGGCTTAGCCCACACAGTCTCTATCAAGCGCTCGGCGCGACGCCAGGCGAGCGAGCGGAGGCTTACAGGGCGATGTTCGAGGAAGTGATCCCCGAGGAGACGCTGGCGCTGATTCGACGAGCTCGCGTGGCGGAACGCGGGGGAGATCGAAAGAGCGAGTCGTTCCGCAAGGCGCGAAAATCAAAAGGTCGGAGCAGTTGATCCGATCAAGAAATCAAAGGTCAGAGCACTTGATCGGGACGATCAAGTGCTCTGACCCTTTGATTTTGGCCCTTTGGTTGTAGCCGCTCGCCTCAGACAGCCGGCGCCGCGTGCAACACCTGCGACACGGCGCCCGCGTACCTGAGCCAGACGGCCGCCTCGGCGCGCAAATGCGCGCGGCCACTTGGCGTCAGCGTGTAGAACTTCGCACGGCGGTTGTTCTCAGAGAGGCCCCATTCCGACGTGACCCAGCCGCGGTCCTCGAGGCGGCGCAGCGCCGGATAGAGGGAACCCTCTTCCAGACGCAGGACGTCGTCGGTGGCGTTCTCGATCCAGCGGGCCACGCCGTAGCCGTGCGAAGGGCCGGCGAGAAGCGCCTTGAGAATGAGGATGCCGACGGTTCCCTGGAGGAGGTCGGCCGATTCGGTGGCCATATCCTTGGCAAGACTATGGGAAACGGCCGACGCAATCAAGGGGCGCCCAAAATCAAAGGGTCAGAGCACTTGATCGTCCCGATCAAGATGCTCTGACCCTTTGATTTTGCCCGTTTGATTTCGCCCCTTTGGGCTTGAACTCACGCCCCGGTGGCTTTGGCGGGCTCGGACTCGCGGTTGGCGATGCCGGCGCGCAGGAGGTTGATCGCGGCGTAGGTCACCACGATCACCACCAGCCACTTCACCCACGTGAGCGGCAGCGACTTCACGATGAACGCCGCGATCAGCACGCCCGGCACGCCGGCCAGCATCATCCAGAGGGCCGCGTTCGGCGCGTAGCTGCCCTTTCGCACAAAGCGGATGCTCGCGAAGGGCATCAGGAAGGCGCACGAGCCCATCATGATGGGGAAGGCCGTGGTCGCATTGAGGCCCAGCAGCGACACGAGGATCATGCACGGCGCGTACAGGCCGATGCCGATCATCATGAAGGCGCCGAGCGCGAAGTTCCCTATGACGCCGATCACCATGCGCGTGCCCGTCAGCCCCAGCGCGTCGCCGCCCACGGGGACGAGCCCGAT
>Ga0068855_100007871_pt1 | contig 12877 bp, 7 predicted proteins | sample KBSCornC52_FD_66592 | JGI IMG/M metagenome (GOLD analysis project Ga0068855, IMG submission 66592) | Corn rhizosphere microbial communities from Kellogg Biological Station, Michigan, USA - KBS Corn C5-2 | ecosystem: Host-associated > Plants > Roots > Rhizosphere > Soil ... | reverse complement strand
CTGTCGAACGCGGGGCCCGCCCGAAAACTCAGGAATTGCTTATGCTTCGAAATTCAATATCAGGCAGTCGTGTATTTTCTGCATCGATTCTTGCGAACTGTCTGGCACTAGCCGCCACTTTCGCGCCGGCGGCCGCTCGAGCTCAGGACTTCAGTCTCAAGATCGAGCCCGGTCTCGCCATTCCGCTGAGCGCTCCGCAATCGCGGATCTACGACGTTGGCGGCTCCGAGTCGATGAAGGCGCTGTTCGGCCTCGGCCCCTATGTCGATATCGGCCCTGCCGCCTCGTTCACGATGCTGCCAGCGGCAAAATCCGGTGCGGAGTCTGGAGTCATTTGGGCTCTGGGTGGTGGCATCCGGATCAAGCGACCTCACGATCGCGAGAGCTCCGCCGGAATTTCTCCTTGGATCGACGCCGACATGTTCTACATGCGAACTGGCGAGCTGAATCGCCCCGGCTTCGATGCCGCGGTTGGTCTGGCGGTGCCCATCGGCAGAGAGCGCAACTTTTGGCTCGGACCGTTTGCCCGCTACATGCAGACGTTGCAGCCGACTCGCGTGGGTTTCGACAATCGCGACGCCAGGATTTTGGTCCTGGGTCTGAGCTTCGAGGCCGGCACGGGCATCGAGCGCGCGCCCGAACGCGTCGAAGTGCTCACGCCAGGCCCGATCGTCACGAAAGAGATCGTCGTCACCAAAGAAGTGATCGTGCCCAAAGACGTGCCTTACTGCGCGGACCAAGACAAAGACGGCGTGCCCGACTCCGTCGATCGCTGCCCGGACGTGCCCGGTACGATCGAAAGCTTCGGTTGCCCCAAGTACGAAAAGGTCGTGGTTGGCGTTGGTAAGCTCGAGGTGAAAGAGAAGGTCTATTTCGCTTTCGACAAAGCCACGCTCAAGCCCGCATCCAACGCGATCCTCGATCAGGTCGTGCGCGTGCTGGCGGACAACAAGAGCTTCCACGTTCAGGTGGAAGGCCACACTGATTCGTTCGGCACGGTGGAGCACAACCAAACGCTCTCCGACCAACGAGCAGCGGCGGTCGTCGACTACTTAGTTGCGCACGGTATTCCGAAAGAGCGCCTCGAATCGAGGGGCTTCGCCTCGACCGTGCCACTCGATACGAACGACACGGCCGCGGGCCGTGAGAACAACCGCCGCGTCGAATTTTTGATCAAGCTCAACACGGCGAATGCCGGGAGTACTAAATGAGTCACTTGAAAGCGGGACTCTTGTGCCTGCTGCTACTTTGCTTTTCGGCCTGCGGGCGCCAGGTGGTCGAGTTCGGGGCGGATGACGCGGGCGCAGTGCGACCGACGATCGTCGCCGTGCGGCCGTTGAACGAGGCCACCGGTGTCGAGCTCACCACGACGGTCCGCGCTACCTTCAGCCAGGCAATGGACGCCGCGTCCATCGACGCGACGACGTTCGTGCTGATGCAGGCAGGGACCCGAATTCCGGGCTCCGTGACGCTCAATGCCGGGACGAACACCGCGTCGTTTGCGCCGGCTGTGGCCCTGATGCCAGGTCTGGTTTACACCGCGACGGTCACCCGAGCCGCCAAGGGCGTTTCGGGTTTGTCGCTCGCAGCAGACGACAGCTGGAGTTTTACGACCAAAGACGACACGACGGTCACGGCACCGACCGTGATCGCCACCACTCCGCTCGATCAGGCGATGGACGTCTCGAGCAACAGTGCGCTCGGCGCGACGTTCAGCACGACGATGGACGCGACGACGATCACGGCGCTCACGTTCAGTCTGAAGCAGGCGGGCAAGGCGGTCGCCGGCACGGTGACCTTCGACGCCACCGCGAATACCGCGACGTTCACGCCAAACGCCCCGCTCGGCGCGGCGCTCGCTTACACGGCGACGATCACGACCGGCGTGAAGGACGATAAAGGCGTCGCGCTCGCGCAAGACTACGTCTGGACTTTCACGGTCGCGGCCATTCTCGGCGCGCCGCCGACCGTCGTCTCCACCGTGCCAGCGGACGGCGCCACTGGCGTTGCGCTGAACGCCGCCATCTCCGCGACTTTCAGCCAGCCAATGGACCCCGCGACGCTCAACGCAACGACATTCACCGTCAAGCAGGGGACGACCAAGGTTGTGGGCACGGTGACGTTCGCTGCGGCCACGCGCACCGTGACGTTTACCCCGACCCTAAGCCTGAGCAACGATCTCGTCTACACGGCGACGATCAGCACGGCGGTGACGGATGTCGCTGGGCTCGCGCTGGTCAGGAGCTACGAATGGATCTTCACGACGGCCCCCACGCCCGCGCTGCCCACGGTCAGCGCGACCAGCCCGGCAAATCTCGCGCTCAATGTGCCGATCAACAGCAAGGTCACTGCCACGTTCAGCGAGGCCATGGACCCGGCGACGCTCACCACCACGAGTTTCACGGTGAAGCAAGGAGCCACTAGCGTTGCCGGCGCTGTGACGTTCAATACTGCGACCAAGACCGCGACGTTCACGCCGACGGCGCCGCTCGCTCTTGGACTCGTCTACACCGCCACTATCACCACGGCGGCACGAGATCTGGCTGGGACTGCACTCGCAGCAAGCTTCGTTTGGACCTTCACCACCGCTCCAGCGAGCGCACCCCCGACAGTCACCGCGACCGGCCCGGTCAATCTCGGGATCAACGTCCCGATCAACAGCAAGGTCACCGCCACGTTCAGCGAGGCCATGGACCCGGCGACGCTCACCAGCACGAGCTTCACGGTGAAGCAAGGAGCCACCAGCGTTGCAGGCGCTGTGACGTTCAATGCTGCGGCCAACACGGCGACATTCACACCGACGGCACCGCTCGCGTTCGGGCTGGTCTACACCGCCACTATCGCCCCCGGGGCGAAAGATCTGGGCGGCACCCCGCTCGCGCAGAGCTTCACCTGGACCTTCACCACCGCGCCGAACAGCGCGGCCCCGACGGTCACCGCAACGAGTCCGGCAAACCTTGCGCTCAACGTGCCGATCAACAGCAACGTCACGGCGACGTTCAGCAAGGCCATGGATCCGACCACACTCAATGCAACGACGTTCACCGTCAAGCAGGGGGTGACCCCGGTAGCTGGCGCAGTGACCCTGAACGGCGCAACCAACACGGCGACGTTCACGCCGACAGCGCCGCTCGCGTTCGGGCTGGTCTACACCGCCAGCGTCACCGTCGGTGCCAAGGATTTGGGTGGGACCGCGCTCGCGGCAACCTTCACCTGGGCATTTACTGCGGCACTCGCCGTGCCGACCGTTACCGACACCAGCCCGGCCGATCTTGCGATCAACGTTCCGATCAGCAGCAAGGTCATGGCCACCTTCGACCAGCCCATGGATGCCGCGACGCTCACCACGACGACTTTCACGCTCAAGCAGGGGCTGATCCCAGTTGTTGGCAGCGTGACGCTCGATAGCGCGACGAATACGGCGGCGTTCACGCCCACTCTGCCGCTCGCTCTCGGGCTCGTCTACACCGCAACCATCACCACGGGCGCCAAAGACCTGGCGGGCACCGCGCTCGCCGCGGACTTCAGCTGGGACTTCACGACGGCTCTCGCGGTGGGGGCGCCGGTGGTCTTGTCCACGACTCCGACCGACTTGGCGATGAGCGTTTCGATCAACACGAAGCCGAGCGTCACGTTCAGCACGGCCATGGATCCGAAGACGATCACGAACCTGACGTTCACCGTAAAGCAAGGGTTGGTGGCTGTCGCCGGAGTCGTGACGCTCAACGTCCACACCAATACGGCAACGTTCACGCCGAACGCCGCCCTTGGCATCGGGTTGACCTATACGGCCACAATCAACACGGGCGCCGAGGACTTGGCGGGGGATCCGCTGGCGGCGAATCACACCTGGACCTTCAGCACGGCCGCGTGCAGTCAGGCGTCCATCGCGCTCGGCGCGGCTTCGGGGTTCGCGGTACTCGCCGGTTCCACGGTCACCAACACGGGCCCCACCGTGATCAAGGGAGATCTGGGAGTTAGCCCAGGCACGGCCATCACGAACTTTCCGCCAGGCACCATCGTCGGCACGCTTCACGCTGGCGATGCGACTGCCGCGCAGGGCATCGCCGCGCTCACCATCGCCTACAATGATGCTGCCGGCCGCACGCTCTGCCCGGTCTCCGTCTCGGGCAATCTCGGTGGCAAGACCCTCGCTCCGGGTCTGTACAAGTCGACGGGTTCACTCGAGGTATCCTCCGGCGACCTCACGCTCGACGGACAAGGTGACGGTGACGCCATTTTTATCTTCCAAATGGCGTCTACCTTGGGCGCTACCTCGGGCCGCCAAGTCATCCTCGTGAACGGCGCAAAGGCCGGCAACATCTTCTGGCAAGTCGGCTCCTCGGCCACCCTCGGCACCACCAGCGTGTTCCAAGGCACCATCATGGCAGACCAATCGATTACGCTCGAAACCGGCGCAACCCTGAACGGCCGCGCGCTGGCTCGCATCGCGGCTGTGAACTTGGCAGACAACTCGATCGTGAAACCCACGCCGTAAGTTACGGAGCAAGTCGGGGCTAGATCGCGAGTATCGGTCTAGTCCCGATTCGGACACGTTTCCGACGTGCGCTGATGTAAGTGGCCAGTGTCGATATGATTAGTGGCCTGCGCGGCATGTGGTTGATCTGAGCGCTGGCACAATCGCAACACATCATGGCGAAGACTCGCAAAGATGGTCCACTCGAACCGCCTGTTCGCGTTCGATGCGGACACTCGAGGGTGGATCAGTCCGAGTGATGGAAAAAGAAATAGTCCCGCGCGGATTGCAAACGTGTTCAGGTCATCGGGATGAAACTAAATGAGGGCGGCGGGCATGCGCGCGAGCGACACTCGAAGGCGCGCCGCAGAGTCGGGCCGGTAAGGCGCGGAGGCCCGAGCCGGGCCCCCGTGCGTGGATGGCGGCAACGACTATGAGTCGCGCTGGGGGAGCCGCTCATCGCGCACGCGCGAAGGCACGTGCAAAAGCGCGGAGCAGCGTCGGATCGCGTATCCTTACACCAAGCACCCCCGCCGACAAGGTCCGGTCCGGCATCGCGGGGTTCGACGCGATCGCTCGTGGCGGGCTACCGCGAGGCCGCGTGACCGTGGTGCTCGGCGGCGCGGGCTGCGGCAAGACCATCTTTGCTTTGCAGGGGTTGGCGGCCGGCGCGAAAGCGGGCGAGCCCGGCATGTTCGTCGCTTTCGAGGAGAGCCCCGAGCAGATCATCGCCGATGCCAAGAGCTTCGATTGGAAGCTGTCGACGCTCGCGGGCAAGGGAATCATTTTTTTCGATGCACAATTGTCTCTCGCCATCGAGCAAGGAGGCGAGTTCGACATCCTCGGCTTGCTGGCGATGGTCGGGGCCAAAGCAAAGCAGCTGAAGTGCAGGCGCGTCGTGTTCGACGGATTGGACGTGCTGCTCGGCTACTTGGCTGACCCAGGGCTGATTCGGCGTGAAATCCTGCGCCTCCGCGAGTGGGTGTACGGGCTTGGCCTGACGGCGATCATCACGGCCAAGGCCGATGAACGAGACGATCGCCCGAGCGGTGACTATGCTTTCCTGCAGTTCATGGCCGATTGCGTGGTCTCGCTGCAGCACCGAGTTACTGCGGGCGCCGCGATCCGCATGCTGCGCGTTTCGAAGTACCGTGGCGATGCGCACTCGGCCAACGAGCTGCCATTCACCATCACGAAAACCGGCATCGAGGTCGCCGCTGGCAGCTCAGCGGAGCTTCACCACTCGGTCTCTATGGAGCGGATCACGACCGGGGTGCCACGCCTGGATGGGATGCTGCGCGGCGGGTACTACCGCGGTAGCGCGGTCCTGATCTCCGGCGCACCCGGTACCTCCAAGACCAGCCTGGTCGCTACGTTCGCGGAAGCGGCCTGCCGGCGCGGCGAAAAAACGGTTTATGTCAGCTTCGACGAGGCCCCCGAGCAAATCATCCGCAACGTGGCCTCGATTGGCATCGATTTGGGTCGTCACGTAAAATCCGGCAGGTTGACCATGTGCTCCCTTCGGGCGCGCGCGGACAATCCCGAGGCGCACGTCGCCCGCATCCGCGCGCTGCTCGAGCAGCAGGGCGCAAAGAACCTAGTGGTCGATCCGCTCTCGGCCCTAGCGCAAACCTTCGACGAGGCGTTGGGCGACCGCGCTGCAGTCCAAGTATTGGATGTGGCCAAAGGCCAAGGGATTACCACTGTGAGCACGTCGCTCCTGGCGAACTCCGAACCGCTCTCGGAACAGACTCCTCTGGGTATTTCGACGATCGCCGACACCTGGATGCACGTGTCCTATGTCGTGCACGGCGGAGAGCGAAATCGAGCGCTCACGATCATCAAATCCCGAGGCACGAGCCACTCGAACCAGGTGCGTGAGCTGATCTTGTCCGACACGGGGGTCACCTTGGCCGACCCCTACATCTCGGGCGGTGAGGTCCTGATGGGCACGCTGCGCTGGGAACGAGAGAACGAAGATCGCCACACGCACGAAACGGCCGTCGCGGAGTCCCATCTGCGGCAGAAACAGGCCGAGTTGGCCCTCGCCGAGGTGCGCGTGCGCATCGAGGCGGCCAAGACCGAGCAGGCCCTGCGGGAGGCAGATCTAGAACGCATCTTCGCGGCGCGGCGTGCGACCAAGGAAGTGGATCGCGTGGAGACGGTCGAACGCGCGAATCGACGCGGCTCCGAGGGCACGGCAACGCTGAGCTTGCCCGAGAAATCACCGAAGCGGCGGCGCCGATGAAAGCCGCCAAGCGCAAAGGGCCCGGCAACGCTGGCCTTGCCCGAGAAGTCGCCGAAGCAGCGGCGCCGATGAAAGCCGCCAAGCGCAAGGGGTCCGGCACCCAGCTGGTAGTACGGCTATATATCGCGGGCGAGTCGCCCAACTCGGTCATCGCGCTGAGCAATTTGAAGTCGGCCATCGCGCACCTTGCCGAAGACGAGGTCGTGGTCGAGGTGATCGACGTCCTGCGGCATCCGGAGCGTGGCTTGAAGGATGGCATCCTGGTTACGCCCACGCTGATTCGCCTCTCACCCTTGCCGCAGCAGCGCGTGGTGGGAAATCTGCGGGATCGAGCAGTCCTGCTGGCCGCGTTGAGGATCGGACCGGCCTACGATGAGTGACCGAGAGCTTCAGCAGCGGAACGAGCAGCTTCAGCTCAAACTGGACGAGGCCGAGCAGACCGTACGCGCTCTGCTGCACGGTGAGATCGACACCCTCGTCCACGACGACGGCTCGACTCACGTGTTGCTGAAAATGGCGCAGGCAAAGCTTCAGGCAAACGAGCAGCTGCTCCGGGCAATCTTCGATGGCGCAATGGACGCGATGGTCATCGCGGACGACCTGGGGCGCTATGTGGACGCGAACCCCGCTGCTTGTTCGCTGTTCGGCTGCTCCAAGCCGGAGCTCATCGGCCGTCGCAACGTGGAGTTCGCAGCTCCCGGCTACGTCGTGCCGTCGACCTGGGACGAGTTCATGCGCGAGGGCAAGCTTTCGGGTGAGTTCCCGCTCTTGCGCGTGGACGGCGAGCGTCGCGACCTGGAATTCAACGCCGTTGCGAACGTGCTGCCGGGCCTACATCTGTCGATTTTGCGCGATGTCACACAGCGCAAGCTCGCGGAAGCCGCGCTGCGCGTCAGTGAGGCGAGGTATCGGCGGATCGTGGACACGACGTCCGAGGGCGTGTGGATGTATGACGCCTCCGGCATCACTACATTCATGAATCCGCGCATGGCGGGGTTGCTCGGTTGCACGCCGGAGAACGCGGTGGGTCAACATATCCTCTCGTTCGTGGCTGAGAGCGCGAGCGAACAGGCCCAAAAACGCCTGGCACGCGGGTTCATCGGTGTGGGCGAGCGCGGGGACTTGCGCCTGCAGCGCCGAGATGGATCGGAACTTTGGGTTTCAATGCGCGCCGCTCCGCTGTTCGACGCCGCGGGCAACTTCGAGAGCGCGCTGGCTCTGCTCACGGATATCACCGAGCGCCGTGGGGCCGAAGAGACCCGAAACCTCTTGGCCTCGATCGTCGAATCGTCGGACGACGCGATCATCAGCCACGGAGTCGACGGCATCATTCGTACGTGGAATCGTGGCGCGCAGGCTCTCACTCATTATTCTGCCGAAGAGGCCGTCGGCCAATCGATTGAGATTTTGCATGCACCCGAGCAGATGGCGCGGCTCATCGCCGAGCGGCAGCGCGTCGACCATGGGCTCAAGTTGGAACAGTTCGAGATGCTGGCGCTGCGTAAAGACGGCACGTGCGTAGACGTCTCGATCACGTCGTCGGTGCTGACGAACGACGACGGCAGGATACAGGGCGCGTCCATCATCGCGCGCGATATCTCCGATCGAAAAAAGGCGGAGGGGGCTCTGCGCCGCGCCGAGGAGCAGCTGCGCCAATCGCAGAAGATGGAGGCCATTGGCAGCCTCGCGGGCGGTGTCGCCCACGATTTCAACAACTTGCTCTCGATCATCTTGAGCTACACGAGCTTCGTCATGGCGCAGCTCGAGCCGGCCGATCTCCGGTTCCTCGATTTGGTAGAGGTGCACAAGGCGGGGCTTCGCGCGACCCAACTCACTCGCCAGCTGCTCGCGTTCAGTCGGCAACAAGTGCTTCAGCCCGTCGTCCTGGATTTGAATGCAGTGCTCGCTGGTGTCGAGAAGATGCTGGCTCGGTTGCTGCGGGAAGACATCCAGCTGTCTTTGCTGACCGAGAGCCTGGAAGGCAAGGTGTACGCGGACCCGGGGCAACTCGAACAAGTACTGATGAACTTGGTCGTAAACGCCCGCGACGCCATGCCGGACGGCGGAAGCCTGACGATCGAGACGTCCAACGTGACGATCGATCAGAGCTACACTGCCGAACATCGCGGCGTCGCGCCCGGCAAATATGCATTGCTGGCGGTCACCGATACGGGCACCGGCATGGACGCTGCCACCAAAGAGCGCATCTTCGAACCGTTCTTCACCACGAAGGACAAGAGCAAGGGCACGGGCCTGGGACTATCGACGGTGTACGGCATCGTGCAACAGAGCGGCGGCCACATCTGGGTGTATAGCGAGCTCGGCAAGGGCTCGACCTTCAAAGTCTATTTACCGAAGACCGACCGCGAAGTGGAGGCATCGACGGCCCGCGAGGAGTCGGTTGGGACCCTCGATGGCGTCGAAACGGTGCTCCTGGTCGAGGACGAGGAGCAGGTGCGGGTCATCATGCGCTCTATCCTGCGCAAGCGCGGCTACACGGTGTTGGAGGCCCAGAACGGCGGTGAAGCGTTTCTGGTGTGCGAGCAGTTCACGGGCAAAATAAACCTGCTGCTCACCGACGTGGTGATGCCTCGCATGAGTGGCCGCCAGCTCGCGGAACGGCTCGTGCTACTGCGCCCGGACATGAAGGTGCTGTACGTGTCGGGCTATACGGACGACACCGTCGTGCATCACGGCGTGCTGGACGCAGGCGTCGAGTTCCTTCAAAAGCCGATCATGCCGGATGCCCTGTTGAAGAAGGTACGCCACGTGCTGGATTCAACGCGACGCCGCAGCGCTCTCCCGCCCGGCACCAGCGCAAACGCGCCCACACTCTGACGCTTACCCTCAACCCAAGCGATCTTGGGTGCAGTGCTCAGTCGAGCGTGCGCGTATCGAGCATGGGGCGGAGCGACGCCAGCGTATCGCATTGTCCAATCCGGCTTCACAGGCCATCCACGAATGCGGCACTCCCTGTTCGACGCGCCTCCCCTATATCGTTGCGCGTACATGAACAGGCTGCCGGGCTGGACCGAGAGCCGAGAAGCAAAAAGGCACCATGGTCGAAACTGTTTCATTCAAGAACAAGGCGGCAGAAATTGCCGCACACCTTCATCTGCCGGAGAACTTCAAAGAAAACGAAAAGTATCCCGCGCTCGTTGGCATTCATCCCGCCGGAGGCGTCAAAGAGCAGACCATTGGTCTCTATGCCAAGCGACTCGCTGCGCATGGCTTCGTTGTCGTGGTGTATGACTCTTCGTACCAAGGAGCGAGCGGCGGCGAGCCTCGTCTTTTGGAAGAGCCCACGGCGAGGGTGGAAGACGCGCGCTGTGCCGCGGACTTTCTCACGACCCTTCCGTATGTCGACGTCGAGCGCATGGGCGTTTTTGGTATTTGTGCCGGGGGCGGATATGCACTTGCCGTGGCCCAGACCGAGCGCCGGTTCAAGGCGGTGGCCGGGGTCAGCGCAACCCCGATGGGCGAGGCGGCCAGGAGCATGTTTGGTCAACCGAACCCCGACGCTGAGTTAATCAAAACGCTGGAGGCGGTCGCGAAACAGCGGACAGCAGAAGCGAGGGGAGAAAATCCGGTCTATGTCCCGTTCGTTCCAGAACGCTTTGCAGACATCAACGAGAACACGCCGACGATGCTGCGGGAAGGCTACGACTACTACCGGACACCGCGGGGCCAACACCCAAATTCCAAAGGGCGCTTCCTGATGACGAGCTTGGACAAGATGTTCGCATTTTCGACCTTCAATCTGATTCCAAGCCTGTTGACTCAGCCACTATTGCTAGTCGCCGGGAGCAACGCCGACACGAAGATTTTCAGCGAGCAAGCGTACGCGCTCGCCAATGGACCGAAAGAGTTGTTCGTCGTCGACGGCGCCACTCATATCGCCATGTACGACGTGCCCGAGTACGTGAACCAAGCCGTGACCAAGCTCGCCTCCTTTTTCGGTAATTTACCCCAATAACGTCGATATTTTCGGGCACAAGACAGGGACTACACCCGTGACCAAACAAGCTTCCGAGCTCAAGGCTGTCCTTTTCGTCGTCACCAGCAACGCGGTGAAGGGCGCGACGGGCATTCCGACCGGTTTCAACCTGGCCGAAGTCACTCACCCGCTCGAAAAACTGCAGGCAGCGGGCATTCGTGTGGAGTTCGCTTCGCCGCAAGGCGGCGCGGCGCCGCTGGATGGGCTGGAGGACATGAAAGATCCCGTCATCGCCCGCTACTGGGCAGACGCCGACTTTCGTCACGCCATTGCCCACACGCTGCCACTCGATGAGGTGGACCCCTCACGCTACTCCGCCATCTTCTTTGCGGGCGGACACGGCACGATGTGGGATTTTCCCGACAGTGCTGCCGCGCAAAAAGCCATCCGCGCGATCGATGCGGCTGGCGGCATCGTCTCGGCGGTTTGCCACGGCCCCGCGGCGCTGGTCAACGCTCGCGGTGCCGACGGCAGCCTGCTGGTAGCAGGCAAGCGGGTGGCGGCTTTTACCAACGGCGAAGAAGAGGAAGTGCAGTCCACCCAGGTTGTGCCCTTTTTGCTCGCATCCGCGCTAAACGAACGCGGTGCGCAGCACCAGAATGCTGCCAACTGGTCCAACAATGTGGTCGTCGACGGCCGACTCATCACCGGTCAGAACCCACAGTCTGCGGCGAGTTTGGGCGAAATGCTGCGGGACGCCTTGCTCGCGTGAGCGCCCACTGGCGCGTCAGAACGGGGGTCGCGTGAGGCGGAGCCCGTCTCGAAAATCACGTGCTCGGTCCTGCGATCGGGTGCGCCCATGCGGGCCCGTGCGACCACGCGGTTCTGCCCCTGTGACCCCAACTTCGAGAGAGGAACATCCATGACGCAAGGAATCGAAAACAAAGTCGTCGTCATCACTGGCGGCAGCAGCGGTCTGGGCGCCGAAACCGCGCGGCACCTCGTGCAGGCCGGAGCTAAAGTCGTGCTCGGCGCGCGGCGGCTGGATCGCCTGCAGGCGCTTGCGAAAGAACTTGGTTTGGGCGACGAGAGCGTCGTTCAAACGGATGTCACGGATCGCGCGCAGGTGCAGGCGCTGGTGGATCGCGCCGTCGCGGCATACGGTCGCGTCGACGTGATGCTCAACAATGCGGGCGTGATGCCGCTGTCTCCTCTGGAAATGCTGCGCGTGGACGAATGGAACCAGACCATCGACGTGAACATCAAAGGCGTGCTGTACGGCATTGCCGCGGCACTGCCCCAGATGAAGCTGAAAAAGAGTGGGCAAATCATCAATGTTTCGTCGGTGGCCGGGCACTCCGTGAGCGGAGGCGGCGTGGTGTACAGCGCCAGTAAGTTCGCCGTTCGCGCCATTTCCGAAGGGCTTCGCAAAGAGGTCAAGCCCTACAACATCCGTTCGACCATCCTTTCGCCTGGCGCGGTGGACACGGAACTACCTGCCTCCACCAAGGCGGAAGGCATGACGCAGGCCATGCAAGCGTTCTACGAGCGCAACGCCATTCCCGCCAGCAGCTTCGCCCGTTGCGTGTTGTTCGCGATCAGCCAGCCCGAAGACGTAGACATCAACGAAATCCTCTTCCGCCCGACGCGTCAGGAGTTCTGAACATGGATCGTGCTCTACGCGCTGAAGCCAAGTATCGCGAACTCTTTGGCGAGCAGGCAGGCAGCCTCGACGCCAGTGACCCCGAGTTCATGGCAATCCTGAAACGCCTGATTTTCGGTGAGGTGTTCTACGTCGGCGAGCTGGACGACACCATGCGCGAGCTAGTGACGCTGACAGTGCTCGCCGTCAACCAGACCCTACCGCAGTTGGGCGCACACGTCGGCGCTGCGTTGAACGTCGGCGTTTCGCCGATTGCCATCCGCGAGGCGGTATACCAGTGTGCGCCTTTCATTGGTTTTCCGAAGACATTGCAGGCCATCGGCGCGATGAACGAGGCATTTCGCGCGCGGGGCATCACGTTGCCGCTACCCGCGCAAGGGCACACCACCGAGGCCAACCGTTTCGAGCAGGGCCGCGCGCTGCAAGCGCCGCTCTACGGAGACGAGATTCGCGAAGGACTCAAGGATTTGCCCGAGGGGCTGCGCGACGCCGTGCCAGACTTCCTCACCGCCCATTGCTTTGGCGATTTTTACACGCGCGGCGGCCTGACGC
>Ga0068855_100007869_pt1 | contig 12879 bp, 9 predicted proteins | sample KBSCornC52_FD_66592 | JGI IMG/M metagenome (GOLD analysis project Ga0068855, IMG submission 66592) | Corn rhizosphere microbial communities from Kellogg Biological Station, Michigan, USA - KBS Corn C5-2 | ecosystem: Host-associated > Plants > Roots > Rhizosphere > Soil ... | reverse complement strand
GGGCGCTTGCCAGCACCCTGAAGCTGGAGCTTCACGAAGTGCCAAACGAGGACGAGGACGGCGATCCAATCCGCGGCAACCAGCGCTTCGCGTCATACGCAATCTGCCAAAAGATCCTCGTCGAAAGGCGCCGGCAGCTGATCCTGTTTGATGAGGTCGAGGATGTCTTCGGAAGTGGTGCCAGCGAATTCCTTGCCATGTTCGGTCGTACGTCCGAGGACGCCGGTTCCCGCCTTGGCAAGAGCTGGACCAACGAAATACTCGAGACCAACCCCGTACCGACTGTCTGGGTGTGCAATGACATTGGCGCGATGGATCGTGCTTACGTACGCCGATTTGACGTCGTGGTGGAGTTTCGTGCGCCCGGACCCGCTGCCACGCGCAGGATGATCGAACGCTACTTCCGCGTCGGCGAGATCTCGGGCAGTTGCGTGGAGCAGCTTTCCGCGATCGAGCACCTTCCGCCGGCCCAGATCGAGCGGGCTGCCAAGGTCGTGCGTTCGCTGCGAAGCACCAGCCTTGAGCGGCGCGACCGCGAGGCGCTCAGGCTCATCGAGGCTTCGTTGCGCGCCATGGACATCGGTATCGCCGTTCCTGCAGCGGCGTCGCCAACGCATTATGACCCCGCGTTCGTCAATGCCGATCGCGACCTGCGGTCGCTCATCAAAGGCCTGAGCCAAGGCGCCGGTGTGCGGATGTGTTTCTATGGCCCGCCGGGTACGGGCAAGACCTCGTTCGCCCACCATCTGGGCCGCGAATTGGGGCTGCCTGTGCAAGCCAAGCGCGGTTCCGACCTGCTGGGTAGCTACGTCGGCCAAACGGAAAAGAACATCGCCGAGGCGTTCCGAAGCGCGCGAGACGCCCATGCCATCCTCGTCATCGACGAAGCCGATGGCTTCCTGCGCGACCGCGCAGGTGCGACCCGGAGCTGGGAAGTCACCCAAGTCAACGAGTTGCTGACCCAGATGGAAGCATTCGAAGGCATCTTCATCGCCTCGACCAATCTGGTCGACACCCTCGACGCAGCTTCCCTGCGTCGCTTCGACTTCAAGGTGAAGTTCGACTATCTCACCCGTCCGCAACGTCGCGCCATGCTGGCGCGCGTGGCCACGGAACCTGCCGCTACGCCGGCCCGGGACGAAAGTGCCCAGCAGGCCATTGATCAGCTCGAGCAGCTGACGCCCGGTGATTTCGCGAACGCCTTGCGCCAGCTGCGCGTCACCGGTGAACCGGCTACGCCAGCGCGGCTGGTGGAGTTGCTGGAAGCCGAAGCCGCCCTCAAGCCGGAAGGCCGCCGCCGCGCCATCGGGTTCATCCAATGATGCGACTGTCACCGGAACAAGCCATGACCAAGGTGACCGATATCAGCCAGTTCCGCTCGCGCAGATTGCCCATGGCGCCGACACTGCGGGACTCAGGCGCATTGTTCTGGAAAGAAGCCAGCGCGGACGCAACACCTGGTGCGCTGCGTAGGCTTCCACAAGAAGAAATGGCCGCCGTACTCATCAAAGGCCTGTTCGCCATCTACCATCTGTCGCGCGAACACGCGACGCTGCCCAAAAAAGTACCGGACTATCTGTACGACTACTCCCTGCGGTTCGAAGAGCCGATCATCCCGACTGCGGAAACGCTGTACGCGCAGTACTTTCATGGAGGACCGTTCCACCCCGAGGACGACATTCCCGATGACCTGTACGAACTCGGCATGGGCACGGCCCGCAACGCAAGCTCTTGCGTCCACCACGCGCTGCGCATGCACCAGTTTCTCGTGGCCTTCGTTGACGATGCTCCACTTGCGGAGCGCGTTCTCACCGGACTGTTCCGCAGCACGACACGGTGCAGAAGCGGCCGTCTCTTGGCGCCACTGTTTGAGGCTTGTCGGCAATGGGCACTCGATCGGCAACGCCTGAAACTGGTCTGAAGCAGACTGTACAGTGTTTTCACACATCCAGATCACGAGGACAACGACGATGGAAACCTGGAAAGACGCCCGCTTCGATGCTTTTTACTACGATGCCAAAGCCGATACGGATGAACCATGCGAAGTCATCCTCAACGATAGCGAACTCACCGTTTCCTATTGGGACGAAGACATCAACGGCTACGCAATTTACAAGGGCAAAGAAGTTGCCTCCGGCCATTTCGAGTTAACGGCGCCAATGGTCAATGGTCGAGCGACATTGCACCGCCTCCCTGAGGCGTTATTACTGGTCGGCTCGTGGGAGGAGAACGGCGAGCGCGGGATGTGGCGAATCACGCTTCCGCAATCCGAAACGGATGCTGCTTGAAGTTGATGCGGTGGGCTAGCGGACCACCGCATCAACCCGTTAATCATCCAGGGCTGCGAATATCGAACAGCTTTCGAAGGTCGGCCTCAGCAGAACTGCGCTTTCCTATGCCGCTGCGAATAACTCCCTTGATCTTCCAATCCGGCTGTTGAGCGCCTTTCACATTTTGAATATCTGGATTTCGAGCTGCGCCCGCTTGGATCAGAAACTCTTCGATTTGACCGATCTGGTGAGTGTTGGTCCGGCCCCTTTGATCAGGGTGGACTACAAAGTACATGACGGGAGTGCCCTTCGCGTATTGACTGAACCCGTCGTGGTATTTGTGCTTGTTAGTCGGGTTGAATGCCTCCTGCTTGAACGATCTTGTCGCCTTTCCAACGTAAATCGGAATCAGAGCGCGGTTGCGCATCGCAAAAATGTAGCAGCCAGTCTTGCCCGCAAGGTGATATGCCTCAGAATGCTCGTCCCAAAACTTATCAAATTGAAGTGTGCGACCACCATTTCGTTTTTCGTACTCCAGTTTGAAAGGGCCGTGAGCAATAAAAGATGTCATTGAAACGTCTCCTCAGTTGGACGAATTGACTCGCCCAGCTTGAAATAGTTGGGCACCCCGAAACCGAACGATACCACCAGTACTGGAACTTATGTACAGACTGGGGCAATCAGAGATTGCGTCAAATAACCGCGTTGCGTACTGCGCAAGGCGGCATCGCTGGGCTTCATACCACCGGATACAACACATCGCCGAAATCCAGCGCGGGCTGTTCGAACATACGCTCAAGAATCGCCGGGATCAGCGCCGACAGAATTCGAACTCCATCCTTCACCTGCGCCCGATTGATGCTGCTGTTCCAGGTTGCTCCGCCATGCACCAATTGGTTGCGCAGCACGTACAGGCGGTCGAACACGATCGATAACAGCTTCGCGGTATCTCCCTGCATGATGCTCGCCAGTGCGGCTTTGTGGCTGGCACCAAAACTGGCCTCCCAGCGATTGCTCCAATCGTGTTCTCGAAACGCGCGCCAGAATGGTTCGAACACGAACTTGTTGTCGATCAGCATGCGAATGGGGCCGGAGAATTGCTGGAACACGATCGCGTGCAGCGACTTGTCACGATCCGCGGCGAGCAACATGGCAATGAACTCGCTGAGTCGCTGGCGCTCGTTCTCGCCTTGGCCGAACTCCCGCGCGTAGGCTGCATTGAAGGCGATCCATAGAAAGAGGAACGCGGCGTCGGGATCTTTGGTTTCCCGTTCGGCGCGACCCAGCCAGCTGAGCGCCCGGTGCAGGCGTATGCGTGTCGACTCCGGGTACTTCTCGGCGTCACGCTTGAGACGCGCCTTCATTGCGGTAACGGACATCACGCCCCCTGCTGGATGCTCTTCAAGCGTACTGCTTCTCGTTGATGGGGCGAAGTCCTCCAGCGAGCGATCCTGCACGCTGGGGCCACTTCGCTGGGCGCGATCGTTGGGAAAATTACGGCAGTTTTTGGTTCGGCAACGGGCAAGCGACACCGTTTGTCGCATTCCTCGCCTAGGATGCCCTGTCGGGTCTGCTGAGCATAGGGGGAACAGTATGCCTACTGTCGTGCCGCGCCTTTCAAAGTCGCGGATTCTTTCGGGACTGCAGTGTTCGCGCCGGCTTTGGCTCGAGACGTTCCGTCGTGATGTCATGGAAACCAGCGCGGATGCACAAGCCGCGTTTGACGCGGGCAACGCGCTTGGCGAACTGGCCCGAGAGCTTTACGGCCCCGGCTTGCTTATTGGTCACGTGGAGGACATACCTGAAGCGCTGCGCGAAACGGATGACGCGTTTCGCGCAAAGGGCAAGCGCCAGGTTCTTTTCGAGGCCGCCTTGCAGCATGACGGTATAGTGGTGCGGGCGGACGTGCTCAGGCCTGTGCGTGGAGGCTATGACTTCATCGAGGTCAAGTCCTCGGGATCGGTGAAGGATTACCACCTGATCGATTGCGCCGTGCAGGCGTGGGTGGTTCGGAACGCAGGCGTTCCGCTGCGCCGCGTTTTCCTTTCGCACGTGGATACCTCGTTCGTTTTTCGGGGCAACGAGGATTACGAGGGCCTGCTGCTGGCCGAGGACATCACTGACGAGGTTTCCGCGCTGCAAAGCAAGGTTTCGGGTTGGGTGCGCGGGCTGAAGAGCGTCCTGCGCGGCGAAGAGCCCGACATCAGAACCGGCGAGCAATGTTCGAAGCCTTTCGACTGCCCATTCCACACGTACTGCCGCGCGCAGGAGCCACCCGGCCCGAAATACCCGGTTTCGATCCTCTGGCACGGAGGCAAGCTCATCAAGGCATTGCAGGAGGACGGCTTCCAAGACCTTTGCAAGGTCCCGGCCGAACGCCTGAAGACCGCGTTGCATCAGCGTATCCGGCAAGCATCCGTCACCGGGCGAGTGTTCCTCGATCCTGCAGCCAGCGAGATCGTGACCCGTTTGGGCTATCCACGTTACTACCTCGATTTCGAGACCATCGACTACGTCATCCCTCGCTGGGTGGGAACGAGGTCGTTCCAACAGATTCCTTTCCAGTGGTCGTGCCACATCGAACAGCATGATGGCACTTTGCGGGAGGAGGGTTTCCTTGATTTGAGCGGCGAGGCACCGATGCGGCAATTTGCGGAAGCGTTGCTTCGTGCACTCGGTCGTCGCGGGCCGATTCTCGTTTACAACCAATCCTTCGAAGCGAACCGGGTGAGGGAGCTGGCCGCGATGTTTCCCGATCTCGCTGACGCGTTGCTCGCACTGGTAACGCGCATGGTCGATCTGCTGCCCATCACGCGCGAACACTATTACCACCCGGCCATGATGGGTTCCTGGTCCATCAAGGCCGTGCTGCCCACGATCGCACCCGAACTGGATTACGAAAATCTGGATGACGTCGCCGACGGTGGGCAAGCGCAACTTGCCTACCTCGAAGCGACCCATTCGGATACCTCGGCGGACCGCAGGACCTTGCTCGAGAACGCCCTGCGTCGTTATTGCGGGCGCGACACACTTGCCATGGTGCAACTCGTGCGTACGCTGGCTGGATAAAGCGCTTGAACTCCAAAGCGGACAGACTAGATTTTTGGCGGGTGTCCGGTTGGGGTCGACTGCAGCCGTTTGACTCCATCCGCTTATGCGCCCATGGGGCTCACAGCGGCGGGGATGTGCGCCTGCCCGGCATCGAGATCACGCTGCCGTTGAGGCAGACATGTTATGGATCGTTGCAGCGGCTGATTGCTGTCTCACTGGCGTCGTTTGTGACACTCATTGCTCCGCAGCAGCGCCACTTTTTGCTGGTTTGACCAATGTTCGGGCGCCTCCGCAGGTGTGCTACAGATCGAGGGTCAGTTTTCCCCGGCACCTGGAAACGCACGCGATGATCCTGTCTCCGCGGGACTTCTCGGCATCGGACAGCACCAGATCGCGATGGTCGATATCCCCTGACAGGACGCCAACCGCGCAGCTTCCGCACAATCCCTGTTCGCACGAACTGTCCACCTTGATGCCATGGCGGTTCAGTGCTGACAGCAAGCTTTCGTCCGGTCCCACGAGCAGAACTCCACCGCTGCGCGCCAGTGTCACGCTGAATGGACTGCCAAGTGTTGCGATCGCCAGGAGATCGTTGCTGAAGAATTCACGATGAAAATGCGGCTTGGGCAGCCCGGCGGATGCGGCACATGCCTCGGCCTTCGCGATGAACCCGGATGGGCCACAAACATATGCATGGGCGCCGCGACTGATTGATTTCATCAATGCCTGGATCTTCTCGCCCACCTCTTCGCGAGACAAGCCGACGTGAAGCGAGAATTCTCGCGTGCCACACGTTTGACGCAAATCGTCGACAAAGGGAAGACTACCGACACTTCTGCCGAAGTAATGGAGCTCGAATGGCATGCTTCCCGCCTTGAGGTATCTCACCATGCTGATGATCGGCGTTATGCCGATGCCGGCGGCAAGCAAGAGCGATTTTTGCTGCGTGTGCACCAGTTTGAAGTTGTTCCGTGGCTGGCCGACGAACACGCATTGCCCGGGCTCGAGGTCGTGCATGGCCCTGGAGCCACCTCTCCCTCCCTCGTCCATCTTCACAGCCAGTACGAAGCGGTCGATGTCCTCCGGGCCGTTGCACAGCGAGTATTGACGCACCAGCCCGTTGGCCACCATCACGCTGACGTGCGCTCCCGGGGTGGATTCAGACAGTTGCGCATTGTCGGCGGGAACCAACGTAAAGCGTTTGACGCCCTGCGAAATGTCAGACACATCATGTACCAGCATGCGGACGAATTTGCGGGAGGAGAGCGGCGCGGCTGGCGGGCGTTTGCGGATGGTGAAACTGCGAACTCCGGAGTAGAAGAGATACAGCAATCCGAGGAGCGCGAGAAAGGTCGACACTTGGCCGGCCAGCCCGCCGACCAGCCCCAGGTGAAGCGAGAGAAGCCATGCATACGCACGTTCGCTTGCCGGCGTTTTTGCATAAGGGATGTACTCGAGAGTCTTGCCCGACCGCGCATCGGCGAATACGAAGCTGAGGCCCCGCGGGTTGCGGGTTTCCGATTCGATGGCTGTGATCTCGACGACGCCATCCTTCGGCTGGTACTGAACGGTCGTGAGCAGCGGGCGGGAATGAAAAACCCCTGCCGCGTTCGCCAACGCGCTGTCGATTGCCGGGGGACCGCGCGAGCCGGCGGATTGCGCAGCGGGCCATTCGATGCTTGCGGATCCGAGAATGGCGTTCAGCACCCGCTTGTCGGGATCGAATGCCATGAAGGAACCCGCGACCGTGATGGCGAGAAGGATCGGCGCCACGAACACGCCGGTCACTGAATGACGGTTCCTGAGTCGGGCGCGACCGTTCAAGGCGGAATTGACCTTCAACGACGCGGGCCAGGCCGCCAGCCTGCGGGGCCACCACGTAAACAGACCCAGGGCAACGAGAAGGAGGCAGGTGGCCAGCGCGATCGCTCCACCCAATAAGCTCCCGGCGCGTTCACCCATGAATCTGAGCCGATGGATGTACTCGGCTGCTCCGAAGAAGCTGGACCATCGGGAATGCATGGCGATCAATTGGCCCGTACAAGGATCGAAGTAGCCTTGCACCTGGTCAGTGAACCTCACGATCACCGAGGAAGACGGATTCCCCATCACCCACACCGACTCGATCGGGGACGCGCTGTGGATTCTGTGTGCACTCGCGGCAATCAGATCGACCGAGGCCGGCCGCTGGCATGTGCTGGTTGTCTGCAGGTACGGGCTGACTGTCGCGTTGAGTTGGGGCTTGATGAGGACCCACGCCCCTGTCAGTGCAAGGTACGCACATGCAACTCCGATCGTTATACCCGTCCAGCGATGGACATGAGCTGAGAGTCGCCGCATAGCGCTGCCTCCCGAAGGGCCTTACGGAGCATACGCAACGACAATCCGCAGCCCTGCTGCGAGGATATTTTGCGCATTCCTGTCAAGTCCCGGATTGAAAATGAACTGTACGCTTGGTTGGATGGCAAGCCAATCGGTCGCGGCGAATTTGTAAGTCAGCTCAGCGGCCCACTCGCTGGCGGAGACATTCACGCCTTGGTGTCGCATCAGCTCCCTTTGCGGCCTTCCACTTCCCGCCCAGAGAATCGCCAGGCCGGCCTCATCATCAGGTCTGCTTGCGTACAATCCAGCCCAACTCAGTCCGACGCTTCCGAAACGATCGAACGCATTCGTCCTGTCCGATGCAACCCCGACGCGAAAGAATGCCTTCGCCCCCCTGCCCGTGTCATCACCTGGAAGCGTTTCGCCCCGGAAGTACACACCCATGCTCCTGTGCTCTCCGTAATGCGGCCCGAGCTCCTGCCTGATATCCGGAAGGGGCAACGAATAACCCCACGCTCCCCCGAGGAGCCGGATCGATTTTCCGGTGAAATCGAGTTCGGCGATGGAAAAAGCACCTTCCTGGGCGTTGATGTTTATCGTCGAGCGCTGCAGGTTCTCCGCGTCGTCGGGAACCCCGTCCAGGACGGCGATCCGCAGGACCGTCGATGGCGAAAGTGTCCGCGCAAACCTGATGCCCAGCGACGTGATGGGGAATGTTGAAGGGCCGTTGCGACCGCTCTGCGCAATGTCCGTTCCCATTCCGTGGGCACCTGAAAGGAAGACTCCCGATGCATCCAGCGAATCGAATTCGCTGTTCACGTCGTAGAGCCCGACCCGGATCGACCAGTTGTTCCGGCGGCCATGGTGCTCTATCCAGGCCTGCAGCGGCCGCGTCATGCGCGTGCCAGTCTCGATGTTCGAAATGGCCTGCAGGTCGCCCGTGACGTCCCCGCTGAATGATGCGCCATTGTTGTGGATGACATGAACCAGCGCACGCGTCCTTGCCAGGCCGAGGAGACGGTCGAGGTCCGCGGGCAGTACCAGATCCAAGTTGGCGATGACGCGATCATGACCACCCGTGCCGCCCGAGATGGCAGACCAGTAATCCGTCGTGTACGCGAGCTCGGGTGCTGCGCCGCCTTCGTGGCGCCAGAATTCACGCGTGAAAGCATCGGCAACCCCTGGCTCCTCGGCGGCACAGGGACCAAGGGCCAGGGCTGCCAACAGACCCATCAGCGCTGTATTCGGCATGGGCGAATCGCACAATCAAACGGCCATGGGGCAATGCGCCTTCAGTCCTCCTCCCACACCACTTCTCTGCTCATGGGGAACCAGCCGATGAACCGCCTGAGCGAATCCGATTCGGCCATCATCTTCTGCGCCTCCGGATCGTTCTTGAACTTCTCCAGGGCTTTCTTGCTGACCTCCGCCCACAGTTTCGACGGACGATCCATCGCAGCGGCGCTCGCGTACTGGTACATGATCGTCACGTCAGGGTCATCCGGTCCGCGCGGTTCATGAATCAGCACCTTGTAGTCGGTCAGCAGTCCAGCCGCTTTCCACGCCTTGAGCTCTTCATGGTGGATCTTGTCGAGGAAGCGGATGTACTCGGCCTGCTTGTCGTCATGGGTCCTCGCACTCCAGCCACGCCACACGGGCCGCGGTTTGTGCTGCTCCCCCGCGAATGCCTGCGTCGGCGTCAACGCCCCCGCAAGCAACATCGAAGCCAAGGCTATTGCCGCCAACCTCACAGAAAATCTCGAAGTCCGATGCATTGAGGTATCTCCGAAGCACGTATTCCTTGCCCGGTCGAGGAATATTCGTTGATGGAGACGTTGCCGGTGCCGGGCTACTGCATGACAGCAGCAATGGTTTGCAGTGTCGACCCTAAAAATCGCAAGCGATGTTCGGGAAAGTGGAACCCCGATTCCGCGGACTGCCTACGCACGAGATGCGCCAAGACGAAACCTCAGTGCGACCGGCATCGCTCGCCAGCCCATACGAGATTCCTCATGGGCTTCGGTGGGATACGCGGCTGCAAAGGAAACACACGAAAGGACGTTTCTTTCCGGGGCGTCAAAAATCTCAGGGCCCTCCCCAAAAAATCTTATCGACAGAATCAGGAATTTTTAGCACTGTGCATGAACCGTAATTCCTGGAGGGGGTCTGATGAACGTTCAGCGAAAGAAGCTCGGCTTGGCCGTCGCACTTTGTCTTCCCTTGTGGGCCCCATTCGTCGCCGGCGCCCAGAGCACGGATTCCGTAAGCGAAGACGACACGGCAGCCAAGAAGCGGAGTGAGACGAAAACACTCGAGACGATTACCGTCATCGCCGACCGCAGCGGCAGTTTCAGCTCCGATTATCTCCAAGTCGGCACCTTCCGGGACGCACGCGTGCTGGACACGCCGTTGACTGTTTCGGTCGTGACCAAGGATCTTTTGCAGGCCCAGGACGCCAGAAGCATCATCGACGCCGTTCGCAACACGCCCGGCGTGACGCAGTCGCAGATCAACGCCAACATCTACAGCAACATCTCGATCCGCGGCATTCCCGTCGACAACCTGACCAACTATCGCCTCAACGGCGTGCTGCCCGTAATCAACCTCATCGACATGCCGATGGAGGACAAGGATCGAATCGAGATCCTCAAGGGCGCGGGCGGCTTGTTCTACGGCTTCGCGTCGCCGTCGGGCATCGTCAACATGGTGACTTCCCGCTATCTGGGCAAGCCGCTGACCGCGGTCGAACTGTCGGCGAATGGGCACGGCGGCTACGGTGCGCATCTGGACGTTAGTCGGAAATTCTCGAAGGGCGGTTCGCGGTTCAACGCGGGGGCCTATTCCTTGGAGAACGGCGTCGATCGGAGCAAGGGCGAGCGCTATTTCTTGTCTGAGGCATTCGACTGGAATCTGAGCGACCGCTTGTCCTTGCAGCTCGACGCCGAGTACATCAAGAAGATCGTGACGGAGGCGACGGACATGGTGGCGCCGAGTCCCGTCAACGGCGTGACGCAAGTACCGCCCGCCATCTCCAACCGCACCAACGTCGGCTCGCCGGGGTTCCTGTCGGACGGATACGAGTACAACCTGCTTGCCCGGCTCAACTACGACATTTCGCCGCAATGGAGCGCGGCCGCCAGTGCGGGCGAGTCCTACCTGAAGACCACGCGCCAGTACTCGGCGTTCTACGGCTATGACATGCAGACGGGCGACGGGACGTTGTCCCTTGCCTTGTTTCCCGACATCGCCCACAAGGCCCGGATCTATCGTGGCGACCTGTCGGGCCTCGTCGTCACCGGGCCCATCGAACACAACATCCTTGCGGGTTTCTCGTACTACACCCGCGACAACGACACGCCGCTGGCCCAGCGATACCTGTTTCCGCAGAACCTGTACAACCCGGTCCTGGTGCCGACACAGCCATTCATGCCACGCGTCCGCGCGAATTTTTCGAGCATCGACGAAAAGGCCGTGTTTCTTACGACACGATCGAGCTACAAGGAATGGCTGGACGTGATCGTGGGGTATCGCAAAACCGACTACAAGGATGTCAGCTTTACCGGCGACTATTCGGTCAAGCCCGATACCTGGTCGTACGGGTTGATGGTCAAGCCGACCGAAAAGCTGAGCGCCTACTGGAACTACATCGAGGCACTTGAGTCCGGCGGCATCGTGCCGCAGATCGCCACCAATGGCGGCCAGACCATGCCGGCGCGCACGAGCGAACAAACGGAATTCGGCATCAAGTACGAGCCCAAGAACGGACTGTTGCTCACGGCCGCCCATTTCGACATCGACCGGGCATCGGCGTACCTCAACTCGGCGAACCTCTTCGTCCAGGACGGCATCGCGTCCTACAAGGGCTTCGAGGTCAGCCTCTCGGGCGAGTTGACCGAGCGTCTGTCGATTTACCTCGGCGCGATGTCGCTGGATGCCGTTCAGGCATCGGGCAGCTCGGCGGTTGTCGGCAAGCGGATCGAGAACACTCCCAAGCGCAGCGGTTCGGTGTTCCTCAAGTACCGCATCCCCACGATCGAGGGCCTGAGCGTATCGGCAGGCGCCTTCTACACGGGTGAACGCGCGATCAACGCGACAAACACCGGTTTCGTACCCGCGTACACGACTTTCGATGTGGGTGCGAGCTACGAGACCAAGGTCAACGAGCGTGACCTGGCGTTCCGCCTTTACATGTCCAACGTCGCCGACAAGGACTATTGGGCGGCCACCGGAGCCAGTCTGCTGCAACAGGGGGCACCACGCACCATCACGCTGACCGTGTCGACGTCGTTTTAGCGAGTTGCAAGGTTCTTCCCACCCGATCGCGACCCAGCGCGGGACGACGGACCCATCGTTTCAATGCACGCAACGGATCCGGAATGAAGTACGACGCGATCATCGTTGGAGGCGGATTCGCGGGGGCCTCCGTGGTCTACTTCCTGTCGCGCAAGGCGAAGGTTCTCCTGCTGGAGCGCGAAGCTGCGCCGGCCACCCAGAGCTCAGGGAGATCCGCCGAGCAATACACGGTTGGCATCACCGCGGATCTCATGCGTGCCATGGCCGTGGCCAGTCGCTCCTTCCTGGATGCGCCGCCGCCAGGATTCTGCGAGCGCCCGCTGTTGTCGCCGCGCGGAAGCCTTACGGTTAGCCGAGGCGATCAGCGCCAACGCCTGCAGGCGTTGGCTGATCGCATCACCGGATCCGGGGCCGAGGCTCGCATCGTAGGCCGCAAGGAATCCCTCGACTTGTTCCCCGCGCTACGTGCCGGTGGCGTCGATCTCGGCGTGTTCGAACCGGGAGCTTCGGACATCGATGGCGGCCTCTTGCTGCAGAGTTACCTGCGTGGCGCGAAGGCGAACGGAGCCGAAGTGCTGACCGATGCCGCTGCGGAATCGATCAGGTGGACCGGGCGGCATTGGGCCGTGACGACGATGAAAGGAGAGTTCAGCGGCTCGCTTCTGATCAATGCAGCCGGTGCCTGGGTCGATGTGGTCGCCGGGCTTGCGGGCGTTTCCCCGCTCGGGATTCGCCCGATGCGCAGAACCGCTTTCACGTTTCCCGCTCGGTATGGCGTTTCGGTGGCGAACTGGCCGCACGTGTGCAACGTGGACTATCGCTGGTACCTGAAACCCGAGAGCTCGACCTTCATGGGAAGTCTGGCCGAGGAAGTGCTGGTCGCACCGGGGGACGTGTACCCGGACGATCTGGATGTCGCCCAGGGCGTCGACAACATCGAACG
>Ga0068855_100007868_pt1 | contig 12881 bp, 11 predicted proteins | sample KBSCornC52_FD_66592 | JGI IMG/M metagenome (GOLD analysis project Ga0068855, IMG submission 66592) | Corn rhizosphere microbial communities from Kellogg Biological Station, Michigan, USA - KBS Corn C5-2 | ecosystem: Host-associated > Plants > Roots > Rhizosphere > Soil ... | reverse complement strand
TGGAACGTCGCCGCCATTCCCCCCGATGGCGGATGACGCCACTTACCCCCCCGATATTGAGAAACGAGCAAGCCATGAACAAGCGTACCCCCTCCCGCTTCCGCTTCCTGAAGCTGGCCGCCCACGCTGGCCTGATCTGCGCCGCGGTCCTGAGCCATCAGGCACACGCGCAGGCCAATCTGGACTTCTTCTCCAACACGGCCGTGGCCGATCTGAAGAAAGAACAGATCAATTCCCTGTATGCCGCCATCACCGCGTCCCTGGACGCCGGCGTGAACGGCAAGACCTCGCAGTGGACCGATGGCCCCAAGCCCACCACCACGGCCAAGATCACCCCGGCCTTCGAGCAAAGCACCCCGCCCTGCGCCAATGTGGACCTGGTGGTCACCAGCAAGCGTGGCACCGAGCCGCTGAAATTGCGTTACTGCAAGAACAGCGCAGGCAAGTGGGCACTGAGCAACTGATCCGCTGATCCTCCACGACCGCGGGCTGCGCGGCAACCGTTCCGGCCAGTTCCGGTGCTCCGTTGATCGGCAGCGCCGGCGGGCGCCATCGGCGCTACCTGTCACCGGCGCGCGATTTGCTGTTTGCTGCGCATCACACCTTTCCCTCAAGGTAGCTTTTCACCATGGCTGATACAGACCAACACTTTCTCGTCGTCGATGATTTTTCGACGATGCGCCGCATCGTCAGCGGCCTGCTCAAGGAACTCGAATACACCAAGATCGTGGAGGCCGATGACGGCTCCACGGCCCTGAAGATTCTGGAATCCGGAGCCTCCAACATCACCTTCGTCCTGACCGACTGGAACATGCCGGTCATGGATGGCCTGACCCTGCTCAAGAAGATCCGCTCCACCCCTTCCCTGGCGCATCTGCCGGTGCTGATGATCACGGCCGAAGCCAAGAAGGAAAACATCGTCACGGCAGCCCAGGAAGGTGCGGATGGCTATATCGTCAAACCCTTCAACGCCACCACGCTCAAGGAAAAGATCGAAAAAATCCTGGCGCGGCGCGCGCACATGAAATGAGAGAACGCTGATGGATATCCCTGCCAATGACGAACAACAAGAACCGGAAGCGGGCAGCATCATCAAGCATGCTTCGATGACCACCCGCATCCACCAGACCGTTTATACCCTGGAGAGCCGCATCGTCCAGCAGGACGACGGCCTGCAGCGCTCGGAATATCGCGTGCTGCTGGAGCGCAATGTCATCAAGGACTGGACCGAAGGCGACGTTGCACAGTATTTCGGATTGGACATCTACTGAGCCTTGCATGTGTTTCGACAGCACGCCTGTCGCCTGGCTGCCACCTTCCCGGCAGCTTGCAACATAAGAACGGCAACCTGCGGGTTGCCGTTTTTTTTCGCCTGCAAACGCCAATGGGCGCACTTTTGCGGTCGGCCACAAGGCGCGGAATGATCGCGCCGCGCCTTTCAAATTGATAACAAAATCGAGATTTTCTGTGAAACTCCCGCCAGGCAAAAGCAGGTATAACGTAACCAATAATGATACTCATCCGTTAAGAGCGGACTATCAGGGTTGTTTCATTTTGGGGATGTGAACGACGTGGCAGTGTTAATCGTAGAGCATCCAGGCGAGGGAGCCGGCGTTGTACTCAAGGCCTTGCATGCCAGCGGCTTGCCGATACGGGCAGTGGCGGCCTTGTCGGAACTGGAGGGCGAGATTCAAAAAAAAAGCCTGCCGTCCTGATCATCGAGACGCACCGGTTCACCATCAGCTTGCTTCCGCTGGTGGCCGATCTGCGGCAGAAGTTTCCGATGCTCGGGATCGTCGTCATCGGCGAACAGCTCAGCGAGGATGCGCAGGAAAAAGCCCTGCACGACGGTGCCGATTACATCCTGCACAAACCGATCCGGCAAGGCCTGCTGCTGGCGACCATCCGCTCCTTCCTGCGACGCCTGCGCATCCTGCATGCGCCGGCGGCAGGCAGTGCGGAAGCCTGGACCCTGTATCGCCGCCGCGGCACGCTGGTCAGTCCGCACAACGAACGGGTGGCGCTGAGCGAGCGCGAATGCGCGGTCCTGACGACGCTGTTTCTCAGCCCGCACTTCCCGGTCAGTGCGGAACACCTGATGCATGCGCTCAACATCACGGCCGAGATCATCGATCCGCATCGCATCGACACCATCATCTATCGCCTCCGGAAGAAGCTGGGGCAATTGGCGCATGCCCGCTTCGAGATCCGGAACATCTATGGCAGAGGGTTCATCTGCGTGGCAATGAAAGAAAGCGCGGTCTTTTATGTTTGGGATGGATAACGGCGAATGGTTCAGGCTGGTCCAGCGGGTCTGGACCGGCGCTTCACTGGATGGCCTCGGTGCCGTCGCCTCACTGGGCCTGGCGGGCACGCTGGGCGCATTGCTGGCGTCAGCGCGCGGCCGTTGCCGCGAGCTGCACCGGCAATTGCGCGAAGCCCGCGCCGCCAATGACGGCCTGCGCCAGCAGGCGCTCTACGACGGCCTCACCGGCCTGCCCAACCGCAGCCTGCTGGAGCAACGCATCGCCGCTGCGATCGCCCGCGCCGAGCGCGCACAGGGCAGCTTCGCGTTGCTGTTCCTGGATCTGGATGGCTTCAAGCTGGTCAACGATCGCCACGGCCACGCCGCCGGTGATCTGCTGTTGCTGCAGATCGGCGAACGACTGGGGGCGAGCCTGCGACATGCGGATACCATCGCCCGCATTGGCGGTGATGAATTCGTGGTGCTCACCGACATCGTCGCCAGCGGCGACATCCGCATCATCCGCGACAAGCTCACCCAGGCGCTCGCCGCCCCCTTCCAGATCGGCCATACGATGCTGACGGTGAGCGCGAGCCTGGGCCATGCACGCTATCCCGATGACGGCAATTCGATGGATGCCCTGCTGGCGTGCGCCGACCAGGGCATGTATCACCTCAAGCGCGCCCGTCAGGCGCAGGCGGCCTGCACCATGCTGTGACCAACGCAGCGGTTGACGGCGGCAGCGATCTGCAGCGGGTCGAAGCGCGACCAGCGGGCCGCCACGTGCTGGTCCGGCCGGATCAGGTAAGCGCATCCCTCGTGCGCGGCATAGCGCTGCGCGGCCAATCCCTGCACATCCTCCAGCAGGGCCCCGGAACCGGCGGGACCGATGGTCTTGACCGGAATCTCCAGACCCGCTGCCTGCAGACTGACGGGGAAATCTCCCGCACCGAATACCAGCACCGTGAAGCCTTCGCCCAGCTGACTGAGCAGCCATCCGGGCCGGCTTCCCTGCCGCACCGGCGCATCCGCGCAGGGCGTGCCGGGGACCATGCGCTCGCCGAACGGCACGCTGTCGGGGGTGTTCAGGGACGAGCTCACATAAGGTGTCGGCGTGGACAGGCGGCCGCTGTTGACCAGCGTGCGGGCGAACGGCTCGTGCTCGGCCAGCGTCAGGACGGCATCGCGCAGCACGCGGCTGGCACGGCTCTTGGGCGTGATGAAATCGGTGGAACGGGTGGACTGGCGCAGGTTGTCGTCGGCCGCGAAAGCGCGCTCTTCGTGATAGCTGTCGATGAAGCTGACCGGGGCCTGGCCATCGATGACCAGCTTGAGTTTCCAGATCAGGTTGTCGATGTCCTGCACGCCGGTATTGGCACCGCGCGCCCCGAAGGGAGATACCTGATGCGCAGCGTCACCGGCAAAGAGCACGCGCTGGTAGCGCATGTTGTCGATGCGGCGGCAGGCGAACTGGTAGACGGAAACCCATTCCAGCTCGAATTCCACCTCCGGCCCCAGCATCGCCTGAATACGCGGAATGACGTTTTCGGGCTTCTTTTCTTCCTCTGGATCGGCGTCCCAGCCGAGCTGGAAATCAATGCGCCAGACGTTGTCGCACTGCTTGTGCAGCAACACGCTCTGGCCACGATGGAAAGGCGGATCGAACCAGAACCAGCGCTCGGTCGGGAAATCCGCCTTCATGATGACATCGGCGATGAGGAAGCGGTCCTGGAAGAACTGGCCGGTGAACTGCGCACCGACCATCTTGCGTGTATCGCTGTTGGCACCGTCGCAGGCGATGATCCAGTCGGCCTGCATGGTGAAGCTGCCGTCGGGCGTTTCCACGGTCAGGGTGGCACCGTCGTCATCCTGCTTCAGGGCCACCAGCGCATGCTTCCAGCGGAGGTCGATGAGCGGATGCGCCGTGCAGGCTTCTACCAGATACTCTTCCAGATAGTATTGCTGCAGGTTGATCATGGCCGGCATCCTGTGGCCCGCCTCGGGCAGCAGGTCGAACTGGTAGACCTGGCGATCCTCAAAAAATACCTTGCCCAGCTGCCAGCCCACGCCCTTGTCCACCATGCGCTGCGCCACGCCCAGACGATCCCATATCTCCAGCGGACGCTTGGCATAGCAGACCGCACGCGAACCGATGCTCACGGTGTCATTGTCATCCAGCACCACGGCGGGCAGGCCGCGCGCGGCGCACTCCAGGGCTGCAGTCAGGCCGATGGGACCGGCACCGATGATGACCACCGGGTGGCGCTGCGGCTGGCCGCTGCGCTGCTCATCCGAGGGTTGATAGGCGAAACGGGGATAGGTGTAGGTGCTTTGCATGGGTGTCTCCTTGGGATCATCGGGGGGATGGCGCTGTCAATTTTTTGTCGGATCAGTGACCGGCTGCCGTGAATTCCTGCACATGCATCCAGGCGGCATGCTTCGGAGCGCGGCGGGTGCGTGACCATTCGTCCAGCATGTCCCATTGACTTCGTCCAGCCGCTGCAGCTGCTGCGGACTGGCGCAATCGGCAGCAAGTTCGACGCGGTGGCCGCTGGGATCGAAGAAATAGATGGATTTGAAAATGGTGTGATCGGTGATGCCCACCACCTCGATGCCATCGTCCTGCAGGCGCTGCATGACCTCCCTGAGGGTGGCCTCGCTGTCCACCTTGAAGGCAATGTGCTGCACCCAGGCCGGGGTATTGGTGTCGCGCCCCATGGGCGGTGAATTCGGAATCTCGAAGAAGGCCAGCACATTGCCCTGCCCGGCATCGAGGAAGATGTGCATGTAGGGATCGGGGGCCTTGGTCGAGGGTACCTGGTCTTCGGCGATGGCCAGGATGAAATCCATGTTCAGATATTTCTGGTACCAGAGCACGGTTTCTCTGGCGTCCTTGCAGCGGTAGGCAACGTGATGGATGCGATCGATCTTCATGGCAGTCTCCTTGAGGGCTTCGTCTTTGCGTTTGAATTGGTAACGGCTGTTACTATATTGACGAGGCTCGCTCAGGGTCAACGTGCGGCAGGGGCAGGAAGGTCCTCGCGTGCAGGCTTATTGATGTGGATCAAGCGTGCCGCTACCCTGTCGACTTGGTAACGTCTGTTACCATATCGGAATGAAACTGCAAGATTTTTTCCCCTATCAACTGGCCCAGCTGGCCGAGGCGGTGAGCCGTTCGGTGGCGGAGGTCTATGCCGATCGCTTCGGCCTGAGCCGCGACGAATGGCGCATCCTGGCGGCCCTGGCCGAAGAGGGCCAGATGCAGGCCAGTGATCTGGTGCCCCATACTTCACTGGACAAGATGCAGGTCAGCCGCGCGCTGGCGCGCATGGAACAGGATGGCCTGGTGCTGCGCCAGCCCAGCCCGGATGACGCCCGCGCGCGCATCGTCAAGCCCACGGCCCAAGGGCGCAAGCTGTACCGCAAGATCGTGCCGATGGTGGAAGAGCGCGAAGCCCATCTCCTGCAAGCGCTGAGCTGCAGCGAACGCGAGGCCTTGATGCGCGCCATGGAAAAGATCCGGAAACGCGCCTTGCGCGTGATGGACGACGCCGATTGAGGCTTGTCGGTGCCTGGCTGACGCCATTCTGCGGGGGCCTCCGATAACGCGATGCAGGCGAACGGTCTACCTTGTGATTTCAAGGAGACCACCATGAACCAGCCTGACCATACTGACCGGCATGACATTGAACGTGACGAGAACCAGCCACGACGCCCCAAGGAAGGGGCCACGCAGACTCATTTCGAGAAAGAGCCCGAGGGCCATGAAGGTACGCTCGGTGGACAGCCCCCACTGAACGCCCCGGCCGGCATCCAGCGGATGGGACGGGGCGGCGTGCTGGTGGAGAAAAGCCCGAATGCCGCCGACGATGAGCGGCAAGAGCAGAAGCCGGAGTAAGGTTCTACATTCCTGACTAGGCCGACCAGGCCAGCATCGGCTTCCGGCCAATGAATTCGCGGAAGACTGCCCTGTCCCGCCCCGTGTCCTTGGCTTGGTAGAGCGCCTTGTCGGCGCTTTCGACCAGTTCGCGCGGTTGATAGGAGAAGCCTTCCGCAGACGTGATGGATGTGATGCCGATGCTGACCGTGACCCAGCCCTTCCCGCTGGTCGCGTGCGGAATACCCATGGCCCTGACGGCCGCACCGATTCGTTCCGCCACCACGATGGCACCGGCACTGCCGCATTCCGGCAGCAGGACGGAAAATTCTTCGCCACCGTAACGCGCCACCGTATCGATCTCACGCTGCGCCGCGCCGGAGATGGCCGCGGCGATGTTGCGCAGGCAGACATCGCCCACCACATGGCCATAGTGATCGTTGTATTGCTTGAAGTGATCAACGTCGATCATGAGCAGTGAGAACGCCCCGCCCACGCGTGCGAAACGCGCCGCTTCCGCCTCCAGCAATTCATCGAAATGACGGCGATTGATGGCACCGGTCAGCCCGTCACGGCGCGACTGTTTCTGCAGCAATTCGAACATAGTTTCCAGCTCGGCTTGTGCCCGCACTGCTTCGGCTTGCGCGCGCTCCCTCAGCGCTACCTGCGCGACCATCTTGTTGCCGCCGTACCAGATGGCGAGCAGCAGCAAGGTAATCCCCAGCGCGCGCGCGATGAGGTGCCGGGTCCAGCTCTGCAGGACCTCATTCTCCGACACTGCGACGATGACGAAGAGCGGGTAATTGCCGAGATGCTTGAAGCCATGGATGCGCGTCACATCGTCCTGACGGGAACGTATCGTGACCTGGCCGGCGTCTGCATTGCTGATGTATTGCCGGAACAAGGGCGATTGCGCCAGCGACTTGCCCATTGAGTCGGTCAGCAGCGGACGGCGGTACAACACGGTGCCCTCATTGGTCCCGAACAGGATGGCCCCTTGCTGTCCGATATCGAACTTGTGATAGAAGCGCTCGAAGAACTGGATGTCCAGCGTGGCCAGCGCCACGCCACCGAACGAACCGTCGGGCTTGTTGATGCGGCGGCTCATGGTGAGCACCCAGTGGCCGGTGGACTTGCTGCGGATGGGCTTGCCGATGAAGGGAGAATCGAGGCGGTGGGTCTGGTGGTGCCGGAAATAGTCGCGGTCGCTATTGTTGAAGCGCGTCTCCAGGACCGGCTGCGAGGAGGCCAGCCACTTCCCTTTTTCGTCATAGATGAACAGGCCTGCCAGTTGCGGCACCTCGCCGACGGTTCGCACCAGAAAGTTGTGCAGCCGCTCATTGCCGGCCACGGCGCGGGGCTTGCCCGGTACCTGCTCCATCACGGCCTTGAGGACGATGTCGACTTCATCCAGTGCCTGGTCGGCGTGCTGGGACAGCGCCAGCGCCATGTTGGCGGTGGCGCGGAAGGACTCCTCCATCTCGGCCGTGCGTTCATGCCAGCTGGTCCAGGCTTCCAGAATGATGATGATGATGCAGACGGCGGCCACGAAGCCCTTGGCCGCTCTGGACGCCACCTTGATCGGACACGCTTGCATGGTTCTCCCCTGAACGGTGACGTCTCGTGGCGCCATTATTGTTCGCACCGGCAGGCCTCGCCATCAGAGATTGCCTGAGAAGAGACGAGCCGTCTCCCGCTTGATGAGAAGGCGGGTCAGGATTATCCCGATGGTGCTGCGTCAACAAAGCGCGGTAAGGTCTGGGCAGAGGAGAAATGATGCTAAACAGTTTTGCAGAGGATATCGCTGGCAGATATGTATTGATCGTCAGGAAACTGGCCGAGATGGCCGGGGCCAATCTGATCGTCGGTGACCTCATCCGCAATGCCACCCGCAATTGCCTGGTGGGCATGCACGCGGCGGGGGCGGAATCGTTCGAGATCCGCCAACATCTGGGTGCGTTGATCGCCAGTCACATCCACGCCTTGCAAGTACACAGCGACCGCACGCTGGCGGCGTGGGTGCATGCGCGCAATCATATGGAATTCCTGCTCTTCATCGAGGAGCGGGAAGAACTGGCGTTGCGCGATGAGGCTGGTGCGGGTGCAGGGGGAATGATGCACTAATTCGTTTTGGGCACCAATCTTTTGCTTTGGTCATGAGCAACAAAAAAGCAGAACGCCGAATAACAAAGATCGGCATCCCGCTTCATTTAGCAATTTCAGTTGGAGGAGAAGCCTGAATATTCAGCGATCAGACGGATATCATGTCGCTTTGATAGCAAAGCTGGCCGGGTATAAGCTGCTTTACACACTTTATGCATGTAACCTATGCCGCGGACGCTTTTGCGGAGAAGCTCGTCAATATAAGCAGGGTTTTCACTTCGTTTTCCTATCGCGTCAGTATATGCATCCACGGCACGCCCGACGACGTCATCGTCCCGATACTTAGTAACGTGACACAATTTCCCGAATAGGTTAGCGCGAGTAAGTTTTGCATTAATTTTAGTTTTCTCCTCTCTTTCCACGATGCCTTTTTCGCAGTATTCGATGGCAACCCGTATGTCCTCCTCGTTATTGGACAAATAGTAAATTCCCTTAGCTCTCTGCAACCAATAGTCGGGATCCTGAGCACAGTATTGAGCAAGTTTTTCATAGACGGCAGTAATGACACTTGCCCCCCAGTCTTTCTCGTTAAGTCGCTTGGTGCTGTACACCGAATTTAAGTTATCAAACAAGATCAGGTGAAAAGCCTCAGAGTCAACTTCGCGCACTGCAATATAAAGATCTACTATAAAAGAGGCAGTCTCCGCCAATCCCAATCGATCCGAGAGTCGCCTAACGGCAAGCTGAGTCCATGCATACGAGTTACAAATAAGCACACTTGGAGAATTCTCAGCTTTGCGGGTCACTGCATCAGTCGGTTCAAACTCGACAAATGGGCTCCACTTTCTTGCAAAATCTGCGCTGTATGTCGCTGCCAAATATCCTAGTCCGTATTTCTTTATAAGTGTTCGTTGAACAAAAGAGTAAATTCTCTGCCGAGATGCAAGATAAAAGAGTAATGAAAATTCCAGCTTTGATGGAGCTGAAACTTTCCCTCCAACTCGGCCCTCATTACAAATTAAATCAATGCGCTCATCTAATCGAGACTGCTTATTTAAAATACTCTTAGCGATCGAAGAGGCACCTAAAAGGAAAACGTTATCTAAAATCGTGTCCTTGGGACTCCACCGTTGAAAACCCAGAGGATCCAATAACTTATTAATCAAGGGCACTTCTGCGCTATATAGGCGTGACTCAATATGAATTGAGTCTTCAGCAAAGCTACTTCCAAGTGCATTAAGCTCTGCTCGAGGCAAGGCAAGTAATACGGTTGTATTGTTTTCAATCAAATTGTCTGCGTTTTTAGACAACATCCGCATTTGATCATAATGAATTGCGCCTGAATCAATCGCAATCAATGAATCCTGCACCTTGAGGATTTCATTAAAAACTTTATCACTTAGCGATGCTTGTGATGGCACAAGATATCTCTTTCTTCTCCGCTCCTCGGAAAGTAAGCGATAAAGAATCGTTGTTTTACCCGAAAACCTCTTACCCCATACTGCAACAAGAGGATCCTTTAGACGCCCGCGCAAGTATCCCTCGGCGCTCCGGGAAATCGACACAGAATATGGATTTACTCCTTGCTTCCATCCGTTCTGGAGCAAATACGAGGCAAAAAACTCATTCGAATATTCGCTCGAATCATCTTTAAAAGCAAAGGCATCAATCGCAAGTCGAGCCTGCTCAGGTGCTTCCGTTACCGAAGCAGCGAAGTTATAAAATGCAAAATAATCGCAAACAATTACATCTGTGATCCCGTAAGCCTTTAGCTTCTTCTTTTCTGAAAATTTATTTGGCTCTCTTGAAGTAATAAAAATTCTAGCTGTACCGTTACTTCGCTCCCCTGGTTCGAGGCTTGCCAGCGCAAAGGATATGTCCAACTCATCTGAAAGACTGCACCCCACAAACAAGATGTTTTTATCACTAAAATCATTTATCAAACTACTTATAAAATATTGATTTCGGTTTAAGCTCTTAATGTAGTCGGCCTTACCAAAAATAACCCGAAGGTCGTCGCGCGAAGCTGCGGTTAATACATCCTCTGCGTCGCCATGAAGTTTATAGACATACCGACGTTCGCTATGACGCGAGAATGCCTTGTATGGAAGAACCTTAACACCATCAATCGCTCTTTCGATGCCATCATCAATATTGAGGGTGTAAATATATGGCCAATTAATCGAGAGAAAGCGTAATTTCGCTTCGTCTTGGATATTTACCTTGGTGAAGCAAATATCGACGCTGCTTTTTATTCGCTCCAGAGGAACGATATTTTCCCGAAAATAAATGTCAGAGATTTCTTGAAAACTAGATGACCCCAGCTCTTCAGCTGAAGGTTTTTCGACGGCATCTGAAGAATTAATTTGTTCGCGCATCAGACTCAGCCACTCCTCCCCTCCAGGAACTGCTTTGCCTCGCGCTCGCTCACCACGAGTGAAACCCGCACCAAAAAAAGGCACGCAAGAATCTTGACGAAGAATTGACCGTAAAAAATTCTGAGTGTCGGGCTCATCCAAATATCGAACCTGATATCCCCAATTGTTTTCGCTCTCATTCAACAAATCACATCTCCCTCTGAATAATGATTGGCGTCAAAGGAGACAGAAGAGGTGCAGCAATCCCCAAACTCCCCTTCGACCCGCGCTCCACTTCCGTTTGATATTTAATTACGCTTGCCCGTTTATTTTAGACAAGAAAGGGAGGTCCTTCGTAGCAAATATTCACAAAAAAGAATTTATAGATGAACTTTTTGGAAACGACTTCTAAAAACTAAGCACTTTACTTAACTTAGTGAGGCCTGATATCAAAAGCAAAAATAGAAGTGCTTTGAACAAGGCCAAGCGTGCCAGAAGCCGTCAAAAGAAGGCTAAGTCAGCAGAGACAAGTACTTCGGTTAATTTTCTCTCTTTAGAAGTTAATACGGATGGCTAGAGAGCAAGAATGGAAGAGTCGCTTTCTCCCAAGCAGCCGAGTGCTAGAAGAGACACTAGAAATTGCCAACAACGAAACCCAGCCGCAACTGTATTCAACAAGGAGAGCCACAAAATTACGACTTTTGAAGGGAGAGACAAGCCATGAGGAGCGATGAACTTAAATTACAAATAGCACGGCTAGTGCAGACCATCTGTGACCCCGAGGGCGCAAAACGGAAAAGCATAAAAAAACCCGCTGACGTATCAGCGGGTTTTTCATTTTGGCGGAGAGAGGGGGATTCGAACCCCCGATAGGCTATTAACCTATACACGCTTTCCAGGCGTGCGACTTCAACCACTCATCCACCTCTCCTGGATTCGGGTTCGCATTCAGCGAAGCCATGCATTATAGCAAGCTTCTCGCCGAAGCCAAGTATTTTCTGCATCTTTTTCAAAAAGACCATGAAAAAACCGGCAGGACCCGGCGTCAATACGACAACGCCCTGCCCTGCCGGCTCGCTGTCACCGACTTGCGGCGACGACTTGAGTCTTACTGCGCTTCCTTCAGCTGATCGAGGATCGCCGGGTTTTCCAGCGTGGAAACGTCCTGGGTGATCGCCTCGCCCTTGGCCAGCACGCGCAGCAGACGGCGCATGATCTTGCCCGAGCGCGTCTTGGGCAGGTTGTCGCCGAAGCGGATTTCCTTGGGCTTGGCGATGGGGCCGATTTCCTTGGCCACCCAGTCACGCAATTCCTTGGCGATCTGCTTGGCTTCTTCACCGGTCGGGCGCGGGCGCTTCAACACTACGAAGGCGCAGATCGATTCGCCGGTGGTTTCATCCGGCTTGCCCACCACGGCCGCTTCAGCCACGATGCTGTTGGCCACCAGCGCCGATTCGATTTCCATGGTGCCCATGCGGTGACCCGACACGTTGAGCACATCATCGATACGGCCGGTGATGGTGAAGTAGCCGGTTTCCTTGTTGCGCACCGCGCCGTCGCCGGCGAGGTAGATGTTGCCACCCAGTTCTTCCGGGAAGTAACTCTTCTTGAAGCGTTCCGGATCATTCCAGATCGTGCGGATCATCGACGGCCACGGACGCTTGACCACCAGGATGCCGCCATTGCCATTGGGGATGTCGTTGCCGGTCTCGTCGACGATGGCCGCCGTGATGCCCGGCAGCGGCAGCGTGCACGAACCCGGCACCTGGGGCGTGGCACCCGGCAGCGGCGAAATCATGTGGCCGCCGGTCTCGGTCTGCCAGAAGGTATCGACGATGGGGCAGTTCTCGCGGCCTACGTTCTTGTAGTACCACATCCAGGCTTCCGGATTGATGGGCTCGCCCACCGAACCGAGGATGCGCAGCGAGGACAGGTCGTATTGCTTGGGATGGATCTTCTCATCCGCATCCGCTGCCTTGATCAGCGAACGGATCGCCGTCGGCGCAGTGTAGAAGATGGTGGCCTTGTGACGCGCCACCATGTCCCAGAAGCGGCCGGCGTTCGGATAGGTCGGCACGCCTTCGAAGACGATCTGGGTCGCACCCACGGCCAGCGGACCGTAAGCGATGTAAGTGTGGCCGGTGATCCAGCCGATGTCGGCGGTGCACCAGTAGACATCGTCGGGCTTGATGTCGAAGGTCCACTTCATGGTCAGCACGGCCCACAGCAGGTAGCCCGCCGACGAATGCTGCACGCCCTTGGGCTTGCCGGTGGAACCGGAGGTGTAGAGGATGAACAG
>Ga0068855_100007867_pt1 | contig 12882 bp, 13 predicted proteins | sample KBSCornC52_FD_66592 | JGI IMG/M metagenome (GOLD analysis project Ga0068855, IMG submission 66592) | Corn rhizosphere microbial communities from Kellogg Biological Station, Michigan, USA - KBS Corn C5-2 | ecosystem: Host-associated > Plants > Roots > Rhizosphere > Soil ... | reverse complement strand
TTGGGAAGGCACGGATCGCGCGCGCGGGCGAAGAGGTGACATTGATCGCCTACGGTGCGATGGTGCCGGTGTGCGAGCAAGCCGCCGAGTCGACCGGGGTTTCGTGCGAGGTCGTCGACATTCGTTCGCTGCGCCCGCTCGATGAGGCGACGATTCTCGCCTCGGTCGAAAAGACCGGCCGCGTCGCGATCGTGCATGAAGCGCCGCGTACCGCCGGGTTCGGTGCCGAGCTGGCGGCTGTGATCGCGGAGAAGGCGCTCTTGCACCTGCAGGCGCCGGTGCTGCGCGTCACCGGCTACGACGTTCCGTATCCGTATTGGCAGCTCGAGGATCTCTACGTGCCGTCGGTGGAGCGCGTGTCGAATGCGATCCGGCAGCTCCTCGATTTCTGATGGCCTACGAATTCAAGCTTCCTGATCTCGGCGAGGGGCTGACGGAAGGCGAGATCGCGCGGTGGCTCGTCGCGGAGGGTGACGAGATCGCCGAGGATCAGCCGCTCGTCGAGATCGCAACTGACAAGACCACTGTCGAGATCCCCTCGCCTGCGGCCGGAAAGGTGGTGCAGATCCTGGTGGGAGAAGGCGAAGTCGTGCCGGTCGGAACGCTGCTCGTGGTGATCGGGGGCGACGAAGCTCCGCGTGCAGCACCGCAGGCGACTCCCGTGGTGCGCCGGATCGCGAAGGATCTCGGTGTCGCGCTCGAGTCTGTTCGTGGCACCGGGCCGGGAGGCAGAATCACGGAGAGCGATGTTCGAACGGCCGGACCTCGGGCGGCCGACGGCAGGCGCGAGCGCATCCGTGGCGTGCGCAGGCAGATCGCCGAGCATCTCTCTCGTGCCCACCGAGAGGTGCCGGCGGTCACGTACGTCGAAGAGTGCGACTTTTCGAATGTCGACATGTCGCTGCTGCTTCCCACGGTTCTCCGCGCGACGGTGTCGTCGCTGCGAGAGTTTCCTGAGCTGAACGCGCGGATTGAAGGGGACGAGATCGTCTACCTCGACCGGTACGACGTCGGCGTCGCGGTGCAGACCGACGAAGGCCTCCTTGTCCCCGTCGTGCGGTCGGCGGACACCATGACGATCGAGGAGCTTCGCGATGAGGTGGACCGCCTGGCCGAGGGGGCACGCGGCGGGACGCTGACACCGGATCAATTGCGCGGCTCGACCTTCACGGTGACGAGTGCCGGGAAGCTCTCTGGCCTGATCGTCACACCGATCGTCAACTTCCCCGAAGTCGGGATTCTCGGTGTACACCGAATCTCACCCCGGCCCGTCGTCCGCGACGATCAGGTCGTCGTGCGCCGGATGGGCAATGTGTCGGTGACGTTCGACCACCGTGTGGTCGACGGTGCGCGCGCAGCTGCATTTGCACTCGCCGTGATTGCACAGCTCGAACGCGAGTGACTCGAGCCGGCAAGAGTTGGGGCATCCTGGCGACCCTGGTCGCCACGTCGACCGTCGCTCGTGCGTGGGCCGGGCTTCGCGTCCCGACGCCGTGGATCGCGCCCGACGAGATGATCTACGGGCTACTCGGCCGCGGTCTGTATCACGCCGGGCACCTCGCGATTCTCACCGGCCCGACGCCCTTCTACAGCGCCGTGGTGCCGGCCGTCGTGGGGCTGCCGCTGAGCATCGGCAACCTCGAGCGCGGCTACGCAGTCCTGAAGGTGCTCCAGGCGCTGCTGATGTCGCTCGCGGCGGTGCCCGTGTACGTCTGGGGCCGCTCGCTGATGGCGCCACGTTGGGCACTCATCGCCGCCGCTCTCACCCTCGCACTTCCCGGGCTTGCGTACTCGGGGCTCGTGATGAGCGAGGTCGCGTTCTACCCGGTCGTCATCTGTGCCGTCTGGGCGGGAGCACGGGCGCTCGAATCGCCAACGCGTGGCCGCCAGGCAGTACTGGTGCTCGCATCGATCCTGGCGATGGCGACGCGCCTTCAAGGCGTCGTGCTCGTTCCCGTCTTCGCCACGGCGCTTGTCCTTGACTCTGCGCTCGCGCGTCGCTGGGTTCGGCTTTCGCCGTACGCGCCGACATTTGCGGGAGCGGGGCTCGTCGGTGCGCTCTGGCTTGGCTGGAGGCTGAGCGCGCACGAGAGCCTGCTGGGCGGATACGGCGACGCCGCGGGAAGCTACTCGTTCGCGCGCGCCGCGCGGTTCGTGGGATACCACGCGGGCGACGTCGGCCTGCTTGCCGGAATCTTTCCGCTCTGCGCTCTGCTGGTCCTGCTCTGGGGTGGGCTCCGGCACGGCGAGCGCGACGCGCGGGTGCGCGCCTTCGTCGCGGTTTCGGCAGCGGCTGTCGTGTGGTTTGTGCTCGAAGTGGGCGTGTTCGCTTCTCGGGAGGTCGGATTGCTCGCCGAGCGCGACCTGATCGCGTTGGCGCCGCTGCTCTTTCTCGCGTTCGCGCTCTGGCTCGACCGGGGCTTGCCCGGCGGTTACCTCGTGCGATCGCTCGTGTCACTTGGGGTCGCCGCCGGCGTGGTGTTGCTGCCGCTTGGGACCCTCGTAACGCCCGATGCGCTTCCGAGCGCGTTTTCACTGATCCCGCTCGAGCATCTCCGCAAGCTGACGTCACTGCACACGACGGAGCTCGTGGTCGGGCTTGCCGTCGGCGCCGCGGCGGCACTCTTCGCGCTCCTGCCGCGACGATTCGGCGTGCTCTTGCCCGCAGTCCTGTTGCTGGCCTTGGGCGCGGGGTCGGTCAGCGCGAGCCGGGAAACCGCCGCCCAGGCGCGTGCGCAGAAGCTCCGGCTACTCGGGCCGGTGCGCCGGTGGATCGACATCCGGGCTGACCGGCCGGTGGCCTACATCTACGACGGCCAGGTGTGGTGGAACGCAGTCTGGGAGAACGTGTTCTGGAACCGCCGGATCCGGTGGGTCTACGACCTCCCCGGTGATCGTGTTCCGGGGCCGCTGCCCCAAGAGGAAGTCGACGTCCTGCCAACGGGTGAGTTGCGCCCGCTCGGCGTCAGCTCCTCGGCACGGTTCGCGGTCGCACCCGTCAACTACACGCTCATCGGCGCGGAGGTGGGCTCGTCACCGCAGTTCGGCACCGACCGGCAGGGCCTCGGCCTCTGGAAGATCGTCCCTCCATTACGCCTGTCGACGATCACGACCGGTCTCTTGCCAAACGGTGATGTCGATCGCGTTGCCGTGCTGAACGTCTACGGCTGCCGTTCCGGTGTGTTCGACCTGGTCATGCTCGTGAAGCAACCGCAGTCGGTTCGCGTTGTGCTCGATGGGCGGCTCGCGCGGCGAGCTGCGTTCACGTCGCCGACGACATGGCATCTGACGCTGACGATCAGCCCAACAGCCGTGGGAAGCAACAGGATCTGCCGGCTGCGCGTGCTTCCGAGCGGGTTGCTCGGCACGACGCGGTTCGCGTTCAATCGCGGCTGAGGTTCGTTTCTACGGCGTGTAGTGCCCGAGGACGATCTCGGGCTGCGAGTAGTGCTGGTGAGCGGCGTCGCTGAACACCAGCTCGACGACGTTCAGGCGACCCATCGCTGCGGTAAACACACCGTGTGTGAGGGTGGCCGTCGTTTCGTCGTCTGCGTAGAAGAACTTCCGCTTCAATGCGAAGTAGCCGTTCAGCATGTTCGGCTTCGCCTCGGAGCAGCCGATGAACGAGCCGCTGCCGTAGAACGAGAACGAGCCGACGTACGGGATGGCGTTCGTGTTCTGGCACGGTCTGCGATTGCCCGTCTTCTTCGCATCGGCGAGCCAGGCACGCCAAAGTGCACTCTTGTGCAGGGCGGTGGGGCTGGTGAGACGGAACGACATCGTCTGGTCCATCGGCGGCATGAAGCCCGTGCCGTGATACGCGCCCGAAAAGCAGTCGACGAAGCTTCCTTTTGGTGTCCGGTCGTCGCAGCGCGGAGCGTCGAACCGCGCCAGCGCAGCCGGAACGAGAACGAGTGCGGTCAGGCAGAGTGTGAGGAGCGAGCGCCGCACATATCCATCGTGCTCGGCGGCGGCGTGCAAGTCAACTCGAATACGTCAGACGGCTGCCGCAGCGCCTACTGCGAGGTGCTGTTCGAGCATCGCCTCGATCACCGGAGCGCTCGCGCGGCCTTCGATCCGGGCGATCGGACGTTTGTCGTGGACGAGAACCAGAGTCGGGGCGATGTCCACGCGGAGTCGCCTGGCGATGTCGCTCCGCTCGTCCATATCGACCTGGATCACGCGGATGCGGTGGCGTTCCTTGCGTGCGATGTGCGCGAGCAGGCTCTCCATCCTCCGTGACGGGCCAGATCGAGCGGAGGAAAAGAAGAGCAGGAGCGGAGAGTCGGTTGGCATCGCGGTTGTGGTTCCGCATCGATGTATCTCCCGTTGCGTTCGGTCGCAAACACAGCTCGCCCCACTAGAGTGTTTGCCGATGGGCAGTTGGTACACGATCGGTCTTCTGGCCGGAGTCGGCGCGGCGCTCGGCGTTCTCGCGGCCGGACTGTTCCCCCGTCTTGTCGCCGCTGCGCTCGGCGCGGCCGCCGTCGCGGTGGGGATCGGCTTTGCCCGGTTCGACTGGGATGAGGCTGTCGCGGGGGCGGTCGGGGGTGTCCTCGGCGCACTCGGCGCGACGATCATCGTCACCGGCGCGCTGCGGCGGGGCGGCACCCGAGGTGGAACGGCGGTGCTGGTCGGGCTCGCCGCCGTCGTGACGGCCGGGCTCGCCTTCGTTCCGGCGCTCGGCTATCTCGAAGCGGTCGTATTGCCCGCGCTTGCGCTGCGTTTACGGAGGCGTGAGCCCGAACGGTACGCCGGCTTGCGAACGCTCGCTCGTGACTGACACAAAGCCCGTGATCCTGATCGTGATCGACGGCCTGACGCCGTCGATGCTCGAGGCGACCGATACGCCGATGCTTCGCTTCCTGCTCGAAGCGGGAACGTACCGCCGGTCGGTTTCGACCTTTCCCTCGCTGACGCCGGTCTGCCTCGCTTCGATTGCCACCGGCGGACATGCGGATGTGCATGGGATTCCACATCTCGTGTGGTGGAACCGGGAGGACGAGCGCCTCGTCGAGTATGGCTCGTCGTTCGGCGCACTGGTCGCATCGGGGATCGCGCGCGGCCTCCGCGATTCGATCATCAATCTGAACGAGCATCATCTCTTGCGTAGCGCCGAGACCGTATTCGAGTCGCTGGAGGATGCGGGGTTGACGACGGCGGCGATCAACATCACGACATATCGGGGTCGCAACCGGCACACGTCAGCCGTGCCCGGGCTACCGCCCGTGTACGGACCGAAGCGATTCTTCTACTACAGCATCTACGAGTCGGATCGCACCGGCGCAACGGTCGCATTCGGCGCCGCTTTCCGAAATCGAGCCGGCGGCTCGATCGACGCCTATGCCGGCCAGGTTGGGCGGTGGCTCGTCACGCGCGATGCTTTCGACCTGCTCGTCTTCTATCTCCCCGACTACGACTACGCCTCGCATGCGTCCGGGCCTGACACCGCGCACCTCGCGCTTGCACGTACGGATGCGGCGATCGCCGCGCTGGTCGATGCGGCCGGCGGGCGCGACGAGTTCCTCGAACGCTACGCCGTCGTGCTCTGCTCCGATCATGGACAGTCTCGAATCGACCAGGTTGCACGGCTGGAAGTGTCCGGCGCACTCGTCACAGCCTCGAATCGCGCCGCAATGCTCTACGGCAAGGACCCACGCCAGCTTGCGGCCGCGCTCGACCATGAGCCCTCGGTCGACCTCACTCTCTTCCTCGACGGTGGCGAGCTCGTCGCCCGCCGAGCAGGCGACGAGGACGTAACGCTGCTCGACGAGTTTCTCGACGGACGAGTGCGTGCCGAGGCTGCGTTGCACAACCCGAACGCGGGCGAGGTACTCGTGTCGGCGGCGCCCGGCTGGGAGTTCGCCGATCTCGGAGGCGGCAGCCATATCGGCGGCGGCAGTCACGGCTCGCTTGCGGCCGAGGATTCGGAGGTGCCGATGCTCACCATCGGGCTCGGCGAGCCTCCCGCTTCGATCACCGAGATCAAGGCGCTCGTCCTGGCGCACTTCGGGGTCGGCGTCGCGCGCGTAGCGTGACGAGCTCCTGGATCGACGATCAGCTCCGGCCCCGCGGTATCTCAGACGAGCGCGTGCTCGCGGCAATGGCGAGGGTGCCGCGCGAGCTCTTCGTTCCCGATCACCTGCGCGACGTCGCCTACGAGGACGCGGCGCTACCGCTTGCACATGGGCAGTCGGTCTCCCAGCCGTTTGTCGTCGCTTTCATCTGTCAGGGCCTTGCGCTTGCCGGCGACGAACGAGTGCTCGATGTCGGCACTGGATCGGGTTACCAGGCGGCTGTTCTTGCCGAGCTGGCGCAAGAGGTTCATTCGATCGAGCGGATCCCCGAGCTCGCCGACAGCGCGAGGGCGACGCTCGCGGCGACGGGGTATGGACGCGTGCAGGTGCACGTTGGCGACGGTTGGCTCGGTCTGCCCGAGTCTGCACCGTACGAGGGGATCGCCGTGGCGGCGGCCGCCGAGCAGATCCCGCGTGCCCTGCTCGGGCAGCTCCGGGAGACCAGGAGGATCGCGTTGCCGCTCGGCCGACGTCACCAGCAGCTGTGCGTGCTCGAGCGCACGGTCGAGGGCGCGCGGCTCCTCGCCTCGATCCCCGTGCGGTTCGTCCCGCTCGTCGGGGGCAAGAAGGAGTCTGCGGAGTGACCGCAGGGCTGCGAACGACATCCGCCGCCTGATCGGATAGCCTCGGTCGTCGGTGGCTGTGCTCGAGAATCGCGCCATGCAGGCGCTTCGGCGCCCCCACAACTGGATTCAGCTCGCCAAGTTCGGCGCGGTCGGCGCGAGCGGCTACGTCGTCAACCTCGCCGTGTACGCGCTGCTGCTCAAGCAGGCGCATCTGCACTACCTCCTCGCGGCGACGGGATCGTTTCTCGTCGCCGCGACGAACAACTACGTGTGGAACCGGCTTTGGACGTTCAGGCACCAGCGTGGACATGTCGCATACCAGGGCCTGAGGTTCCTGATCGTTGCGGTGTTCGCATACCTGTGCAACCTCGGCTTGCTGTTGGGCCTGATCGAGGTCCTCGGTGTTGGCAAGATCGTCTCGCAGGCCGTGGCGATCGTGCTCGTGACGCCGCTCAACTTCGTCGGGAACAAGCTCTGGTCGTTTCGCCGCTAAGGCGCAGCTTGCCGGCGCCGATTTCAGGAGGACCGGGCTTTGCCCGGGTTTCCGTCTGCGACGGGGACCTGATGCGATGGAAATCACGTTGCCGCTGAAAGCAGTCGTTGTTGTACTTGTTGCGCTGGTCCTCGTTGCGCCGGCGCAGGCGGCGAGCCCGCGGCTGACGAACGCCCAGGCAACGACGATCTTCGTCGACTACGACAAGGTCGCGGATTGGCTCAGCCGCTATCCGCCGAAGCCGACGACCGACGCGACCTACAGCGCAGGCATCTGGACGATCAACGTGTGGTCGGGCGATGCTGGCGAGATCGCGACCGGGAAGATCGACGATGTAACCGGCGTCGTGCTCGAGGCATGGACCGGGCCGCAGGTCGCCTGGGGAATGGCGCGCGGATCGCCGGGCGCCTTCGGCGGCAAAAGGATCAACAGCTATCCGGTCTGGCTCGGCTTCTGCGCCGTCTTCCTGTTCGGGCTCGCCGACTGGCGCCGCCTCTGGTCGCTGCGCAACGTCGACTTGCTCATGCTGGTCTCGTTCTCGGTTTCGCTGTGGTTCTTCAATCGCGGCAACGTCTTCGCGGCGATGCCGCTCGTCTATCCGGGCTTCGTGTGGTTATTTGCGCGTTGCTTCTGGGTGGGGCGGCGAGACCGTGCCCCGCGAGGTGCGACCGTGTGGCCGGTCTGGCTGCTCGTCGGCCTGACCGCCTTCCTTGTCGGCTTCCGCGTGATCCTGAACGTGCGCGACTCGAACGTGATCGACGTCGGCCTCTCGGGCGTGATCGGCGCCGACCGGATCTGGCACGGCGAGAGCCCGTACGGCAACTTCCCGATCGAAGGCGACCGGCCGAAATGCGGTCCCGCGGATGCAAACGGCGAGGTGCGCGACCGGATCCAGACGAATGGACGCTGCGAGGCGGCGGACGCGCAGGGCGACACATACGGCCCCGTCGCGTACGAGGCCTATCTGCCCGGCTACTGGGCGTTCGGCTGGAGCGGCAAGTGGGACAAGCTGCCGGCCGTGCATGCGACGTCGATCCTCTGGGATCTGCTGTGTCTCCTCGGCCTCGGCCTCGTGGGCAGGAAGCTCGGCGGGCCGCGACTCGGCGCCACACTCGCCTTCGCGTGGGCGGCGTGGCCGTTCTCGCAGTACGCGTCGAGCTCGAACACGAACGATGCGATTGAGCCGGCGTTGCTCGTCTGGGGCTTTCTGTTCGCGACGTCGGCGCCCGTGCGCGGAATCTTTGCCGCGCTCGCTTCTTGGACGAAGTTCGCACCGCTGCTCGTGCTGCCGTTGTGGTCCGGCTATCCGGACGCCCGGCGGCTCCCGTCGCGGGCAGCCTTCGCGCTCGGTTTCCTGATTGCGACGCTCGCGGCGTTCTTCGTCCTCTTTCTCGAGCCGTCACCGTGGCACGCTGCGGGGCAGTTCGTCCACCGAACCTTCGGCTATCAACTTGGCCGCGACTCGCCGTTCTCGATCTGGGACTGGCGGCAATACCACGCCCGGGGCCTGCCGGATCTGCACATCGTCCAGATGGCGCTCACCGGGTTACTCGTTGCGGGCGCCGCTGCGCTGGGCTGGTGGCCGCGCAGGCGGTCGGCGTTGCAGCTTGCGGCTTTCACCGGTGCGTTGCTGATCGGCTTCGAACTCGTACTGACGCACTTCTCCTACCTCTACCTGCCGTGGTTCTTCCCCTTTGTCGCGATCGCGCTGCTCAGCGGGCAGGAACGCGCACCGGCACACAGCTCGTAGCCCGGCCGTCTGCGCCGCATTCGATCAGCACGCCCTCGATTCTCACGTCTTCGGTCGCCGGCTCGAGCCGGACCGGCAGCCCGGTGACGAACCGCCGGATTGCGCCTTCGGGCACGCTGCCGATCACCGAGTCGTGGGGCCCGGTCATGCCGGCGTCGGTGATCGCCGCGGTGCCGCCGGCGAGCACGCGCGCGTCGGCGGTCTGGACGTGCGTGTGCGTGCCGAGCACGGCGGTGACACGACCGTCGAGGTGGTAGGCGAGCGCCACCTTCTCGCTCGTTGCTTCAGCATGAAAGTCGACGACGATCACGGGCGTCTCGCGGCGTGCCTCCTCCACGAGTCGCTCCGCGGCCGTGAACGGGCTCTCGAATGGGTTGAGCGTCATTTGTCCCAGGAGGTTGATCACCGCGATGCCGTCATGAACGGCAAGTCCGCGTCCGGGTGAATTGGGCGAGAGGTTCGCAGGCCTGAGCACACGGTCGGTACCGGACAGGTACGGCGCGAAGCCGCGTTGTCCCCAGACCCAATTCCCGAGCGTGATCACATCGGCGCCCGACGCGAGCAGGCTTTCGGCGATCTTTGCCGTGATCCCCCGACCGTCGGCGGCGTTCTCGCCGTTGACGATGCAGAAATCGGCGCCAAGCTCCTCGCGGAGAGCGCGGAGCTGTGACTCCACAGCGCGGCGTCCGGGCGTGCCGAACACGTCGGCGATGAAAAGGATTTTCAGCGCGCTTGGAGCGTCGCGGAGGGGTGAACCTCGATCAGCACGTGATTGCCCGAGTCGTTCGTGTACCGCGAGAGCGCCTGCTTCTCCGCGCGCGCGAAATCGAGCACGACGCCGAGTTGCGAGGCATCGGCGCTCACCATCTCGCCGACGGTCAGCGACGGGTCGGCCGCGAGGTGCGAGATCGAAACGACCAGCGAAGGTGCGTCGGTCGGCTGGATGTCGATCCGCGCGCCGTATGTGCGTCCGTTCAGGACGACCTTGCCGATCCCGACGATGGTGCCGTTCACCGGCGAGTAGACATCTGTGCCCGGTGCGGCGCCGACGTCGAGCGCCGACGTCGAAGGTCCGTGGCCGCCGGCGAGCAAATACCAGCGCGTCGACCCGCTGCCGCTTCCGAGAATCGTATGGACGAGTCGTTTCAGCAATCCTTCGTTCGCCTGTGTGCCGACGGGCGAGAGCGCGATCGAGCCATCCTCCGAACCGAAGTATCCGATTGCGGTGACGCGGCTCGCGTGCACCGGCAATTGGAGTTTCAGCGTTGTTCCGATTCGCGCGATCACCTGCGGGGCCGGCGGGCCGGCGGGCAGGAGCCGGACGGCCGAGGCCGGCGGCGGGACCGCGACGGCCGGATGGTCGCCGCCTCCGAAGGCAGTGACGAGGAGCGTGCCGAGCCCGACCACGGCGATTGCGGTGACGACGGCGAGCCGGCGGCGGTGCGCCTCCTGCTGTCTACCACGGTGCCGAAGGGCAGTAGGGCGTGCACGCCCTGATTTCGCGGGCGGCGACATCAGCCGGACCGTATCGGACCGCCACCGGGGCTTCAACCGCGGATCCTCCCAAATCGACTCGGGATCGAGCGCCAGAGCGCCTTCGAACCAGTCCGGATCGGCAGCGATCCAGGCCGCCGAGCCGGTTGTACGATCGGTTGCATGAACGCTTCGGCCGGCGGCGCGCCGCGAATCCAGATTCCGCGCTGGGTTCAGCTGGTCGGGTTGCCCCTCCTGATCGTGTTCGCCTGGCTGTTCGCGCGGGCGGCCGGTCACGTCGTCTTCCTCTTCGTCGTCGCCGCGTTGATCGCGTTCCTGCTCGACCCGGTCGTACGGACGCTCGGACTGTTCCGCGTGCGCCGCGGCATCGCAGTCGCGCTCGTGTACATCACTGTTGCCGGGGCTCTGATCATCACGGTAGTCGCTCTCACCACCGTCGTCGTCAGCCAGACGAAAACGGCAGCGGATCGGTTCAATGCGTATTTCACCGTTGAGCACGGACGGACTCACCAGGTTTCAGCCGATCGCGACGTCGATCGCTTCCAGAGTTGGCTCGACAGCCACCATCTCCGTTCGATCAAGATCGAGAAGAGCGGGCACCGAATCGTGAAGCGAATCCGAAACCGGGACGTCGGCAAGTACACGCACCGTGTAATCAACTTCCTCGAGGGCGCCGCTATCTCGATCGGCCGAGCGCTCTTCGACGGCGTGCTGATCCTCGTCGTCTCGATCTACATGCTGCTCGGCATGAACCGGTTCGCCGGATTTGTCGACCGACGGTTCCCGCCGTACGGCGGGCGACCCCTCGTATCGCGAATCGAGCACGCGCTCGTCGCGTACGTGCGCGGTCAGGTCGCGCTCTCGCTGATCATCGGAACGAGCGCCGGGCTCGGGTTGTACCTGTTCGGTGTCACGGGACTGCTGCCGCACGGACAAAGCTACGCGCTCGTGTTCGGTGCGTGGGTGGCGGTGACGGAGGTGCTTCCGTACATCGGTCCTTGGCTCGGTGCGGTCCCACCGACGATCTACGCACTCGTCGTGCATCCGATCTCGGCTCTGTGGGTCGTGCTCCTCTTTGTTGGGATTTTCCAACTGGAGGGACACATCGTCGTTCCCAACGTGATGGGGGGCGCACTGCGTCTCCACCCCCTGTTGGTGATCTTCGGTCTGCTCGCCGGCTTCGACATCGACGGCATCCCGGGCGCGCTGATCGCGCTGCCGCTGCTCGCCGCTGGCCGCGCCATCTGGGAGTTCTTCTCCGAGCGGCTCGTGTTCGAGTCCTGGGGAAGCGGGGGGATCCCGGTCGAGATCGAGCCGGCGGAGTCGCCGGAAGGCGCACCTGCGCGTACGATTTCAGGGTGAGCGCCTTTCCGGTTACCCGCCTCCGCCGCCTCCGGAGATCTGGCGCGCTGCGCGACCTCGTTCGCGAGACGACGCTTTCGCTCAACGATCTCGTCCAGCCGCTGTTCGTCGCCCCGGAGGCGCTGACCAACGAACGGCTGCCGGCACTTTCGCGGCTGACAGTCGAAGGCGTTGTGCGCGAATGCGAAGACTTGCTGCGCGCCGGGGTGAAGGCAGTGCTGCTCTTCGGCATTCCGGAGGAGAAAGACGATGATGGCTCGGGCGCTTGGATCGAGAATGGAATCGTCCAGCAAGCGTTGCGCGCCTTGCGACCGCGGTTCCCCGAGCTCGTGCTGATGACCGATGTCTGCCTGTGTGAGTACACGGCCCACGGGCATTGCGGCGTGCTGCGCGGTGACGAGGTCGACAACGATGCCTCGCTCGAGTTGATCGCGCGCACTGCGGTCTCGCACGTTGAGGCGGGCGCCGACGTTGTCTGCCCCAGCGACATGATGGACGGGCGCGTCCAGGCGGTCAGGGCGGAGCTGCCCGAGACGCCGATCGTCGCCTACTCCGCGAAGTACGCCTCGGCCTTCTATGGGCCGTTCCGTGATGCAGCGGGCTCGGCCCCGGCGTTCGGGGACCGGCGCGGCTATCAGATGGATCCGGGCAACGTCCGCGAGGCGCTGCGCGAGTGTGAGCTCGACGTCGCCGAAGGTGCCGACGTTCTGATGGTGAAGCCCGCGCTGCCCTATCTCGACGTGATCCGCGCGGCGCGCGAGCGGTTTGAGCTTCCGCTTGCTGCGTACAACGTTTCGGGTGAGTACGCGATGGTGAAAGCTGCTGCTGCGGCAGGCGATCTCGACGAGCGCGCCGCGGCGCTCGAATCGCTGACGGCGATCCGACGAGCGGGCGCGGACATCGTCGTCACGTACTGGGCGAAGGAGATGTCGGCCTGGCTCTAGTCAGGAGCGCGCTCTGGCACCGCGCGCAGAAGCTGATCCCGGGCGGCGTCAACTCGCCCGTGCGGGCGATGCGCGGCGTGGGTCTCGAAGAGCCGTTGTTCGTCACGCGCGGAAGCGGTGCGTACCTCGAGACTGCCGACGGCCGATCGCTGCTCGACTGGGTGCAGTCGTGGGGGCCGCTGATCTTCGGTCACGC
>Ga0068855_100007866_pt1 | contig 12883 bp, 16 predicted proteins | sample KBSCornC52_FD_66592 | JGI IMG/M metagenome (GOLD analysis project Ga0068855, IMG submission 66592) | Corn rhizosphere microbial communities from Kellogg Biological Station, Michigan, USA - KBS Corn C5-2 | ecosystem: Host-associated > Plants > Roots > Rhizosphere > Soil ... | reverse complement strand
CGCGGAGGGGTCGGGCACATCTTGTACATCAACGGTAGCACTCACCCGCCGGCCCGTAAGGGTGAATGCAGTGTTTTGTGGTCGGATATCCCTGAAACAGCCCCCTCGCGCCGGGTCGTCCGGAAAAACAATGCCTTGCGTTCGCGCCCGCGCGGGTCCAGAGACTCATCTGCGTGGGTGAGACGAGCGTCAAGCGACTGGCGGCATACCTACACGCCGAACGGCGCCTGGCGCGCGCGCACGCCGCGCTGGACGACATGATGCAGAGCGTGCCCTGCGGCGCCGCCGAAGAGGCGACCGGTCGTCCCGGGCTGCTGTTGCTGCTGTTCCGGGCCGTGGCCGCCCGTCGCCACCTCAACGACGTGGGCGCGGCCCTCGAGCTCGAGCGGGCGAGGTAGTCGATCGTGCGCTTGCCCGGCCTGTTTCGTCGCAAGGGACCGGTCGTCATGCGCCCGAGCCACGCGCACGACGCGCTCTTCGCGTTCACCCGCTGGCTGGCGAGCAACCCCGTCGACGGGGACGGGTCGTTCGGTCACTCCAGCGTCCGCTATCAAGTGGCGCGCTACTGCGAATATCTGGACTCCAACCCGTGGCCGGGGGGCGACCCGCTGCGTGACGCACACCAGCGCAAGCCGGTCGTCGACGCCTACACGGCCTACCTGGGCATGTTCAACACGCCCCTGCCGACGATCGCGCTGGCCCGCCGCAGCCTCGATCACTTCTACCTGTTCCTCGGCGACGGGGCGCGGCGCGGACGCTGAATCAATCATGACCGAGTCGTGACGAGGGCTGACAGTACGTCTGGCACCATGAAGTCATGGTCCATTCCTCCGCCGCACCCGCGACGATCGCAGCCACCCCCTCCAGCGCCGGTTACCTTCGCGCCACATCCCTGGCGTTCTGGGGCGTTCACATCGCCGCCATCGTCGGCGTCATCCTGCTCGGATGGTCATGGTCCGGCGTGGCCCTGGCGCTGGTTTCGTACTTCATCCGCATGATCGTCGTGACCGCCGGGTATCACCGGTACTTCGCGCACCGCGCCTTCAAGACCTCGCGCGGGTTTCAGTTCCTGCTGGCGCTGGGCGCGCAGAGCGCGGCCCAAAAGGGCGTCCTTTGGTGGGCCAGTCACCACCGCTGGCACCACAAGTACTCGGACACCCCCAAGGACGTCCACTCGGTGCGCCAGAGCGGCTTCTTCCACTCGCACGTCGGCTGGGTGATCAACCCGGCCTGGGACAAGACCGACCGCTCGCTGGTCGGTGACCTCGCCAAGTTTCCGGAGCTCCGCGCGCTGGACCTGCCCGGCGTCCACATGCTGCCCACGGTCGCGCTGGCGCTGGCCTTCCTCCTGCTGGGCGGCGCCCACGGCCTGATCTGGGGGTACATGGTCTCGACCGTGCTGCTCTGGCACGGGTCGTTCTCGATCAACTCGCTGGCGCACCTGTGGGGTTCGCGCCGCTACCAGACCGACGACGATTCGCGCAACAACTGGGCGCTCGCGCTGCTCACGACCGGCGAGGGGTGGCACAACAACCACCACCACTATCAGAGCTCCGCCAACCAGGGCTTTCGCTGGTGGGAGGTCGACATCACCTACTACGTCCTGCGCGGCCTGGCGGCGCTGGGACTGGTGTGGGACCTGCGCCGTCCGCCGGCGGAGGTCCTGACCGCGTCGCCGCCGGAGAACCGGCCAAGCGACGGTTCGTCTGACAAGCTAGCTGCGTGAATGTTCCGGCGCCGACCACGGTCGTGCTCTACCGAGCACGACTGATCTTCACGCTGACCGCCCTGATCCCGACCATGCTGATGGCCGGGCTGGGCATCATCCTCGTCGCTGAAGGTGGCTCGAAGTCGGTCGCGCTGGTCGGCGGCATCCTGGTGCTGGCCTTCTGCGGCACCGCCCTGGCCGGCTGGGCGCTGGGGACGATCTTCGTCACCCGCGGCGCCAGCCTGGCGGGCCTGCAGAACGAATTCCTGTCCTCGGTCTCGCACGAGCTGCGCACGCCGCTGACGTCGATCCGGTTGTTCATCGACACGCTGCGGGAGGGCCGCGTCAGCAGTGCCGCCGACCAGGAACGCTGCCTGACCATCATCGTTCAAGAGCTCGGCCGCCTGGACGACCTGGTCGGCAAGCTGATCGAGCTCTCGAAGATCGAGTCGCGCCGCCAGGCGGTGGAGTGGCAAACGGTGGCCGTCGCCGAGGTCATCAGCGACGCCCTGGGAACGCTGAAGACCATGGATCTGTCGACGGAGACGCCCGTCGACGTGCACGTGGATCCGGGGCTGGCCGTCAATGGTGACCGCGCGGCGCTGGTGCAGGCCGTCGGAAACCTGCTCAGCAACGCCTGGAAGTACACGCGGCCGCAGAACCGCCACATCCAGGTGCAGGCTGTCGGCGACGCCAAGAACGTGTACATTTCGGTGACGGACAACGGCTTGGGAATTTCAGCCACTGAGCAGGCGGTGATCTTCGAGAAGTTCCGGCGCGGAGCCGCCGCTCGCGCGGGCGCGGCCGCCGGCTCCGGCCTGGGGCTGGCCCTGGTGCGCGCCATCGTCGCGGCTCACGCCGGTCACATCGCCGTGACGTCCCAGGTCGACCAGGGTTCCAGCTTTCGCATCACGCTGCCGCGGGTGGTCGGGACGCCGGCGTGAGCCCTCCCGATCCGGGTCCCCTGGTGATGGTCGTCGAGGACGACCCGGCGATCTCCGAGGGGCTGGCCCTCAACCTGCGGCTGCAGGGCTACCGGGCCACCGTGGCCGCGGACGGCGAGTCGGCCGTGCTCCGGATCGAAAGCGAGCGCCCCGATCTGGTGCTGCTCGACATCTCGCTGCCCAAGCGAAGCGGGATCTCGGTCCTGGAGACGGTGCGCGGGAACGGCGATCAGGTGCCGGTGATCGTGCTGTCGGCGCGGCAGGACGAATTCGACAAGGTCGCCGCCCTGCGGCTGGGCGCGGACGATTACGTGACCAAGCCGTTCGCGCTGGCCGAGCTGCTGGCGCGCCTGGCGGCCGTCCTGCGGCGCTCGCGCCTGGCGGCCCCGGCCTCCCCGCCGGCCAAGCCCCCCGAGGCGCCCCCGCCCGACGAAACCCGGCTGCGGTTCGGCGACATCGAGGTGGACGTCCGCGCCCGGACGGTGGCCCGCGGCGACAAGCCGGTCAAGCTGACCCACCTCGAGTTCGAGCTTCTGACGTTTCTGTGCCGGAACGAGGATCGCGTGTTTTCGCGCGAAGAGCTGATGCTGGGCGTCTGGGGGCTCCGCCAGGGCGGCTCGGCCCGCACCGTCGACAATTTCGTCGCTCAGCTGCGCGCCAAGCTGGAGACCGATCCCGATCACCCGGTCCATCTGCTGACCGTGCGCGGCTCGGGCTATCGCTTCGCGCGCTGAGCGCCGCCGCGAATCAGGCGTTCGCCGCCGAGACCAGCGCCGCCAGGTCCGCGCCGAACTTGGCGTCCATCGCCGCTTCGATCAGGCGCGCCGTCTGCTCTTCGTCCGGTGACGCCAGCGCGCGGGCGGCGAACGCCCTGGCCTCGTCCATGGACGATCGGCGGATGATGGCTTTCACCACCGGAATCGCGCGCGGCTCCATGGAAAAGTCTCGCAACCCCAGCCCCAGCAGCAGCCAGGTGAACGAGGGGTTGCTGGCCATGTCACCGCACACCGACAGCGGGAGCTGCGCGTGTGCGGCGGCGTCGATGGCGTGCTTCAACAGCCGGAGAACGGCCGGCTGAAGCGGGTTTCGCAGATGGGCGACGTCGGCGTTTTCTCGATCGGCGGCGCACGCGTACTGGATGAGGTCGTTCGTGCCGAGGCTGAAGAAGTCGGCGTGCTCGGCCAGCAGATCGGCGGTCAGGACCGCGCTGGGCGTCTCGATCATGATGCCGATCGGGACAGCCGGGTCGTGCGGCACGCCCTCCGCGCTCAGGTCGTCGCGAACGGCCGCGCAGATCGCCAGCGCGCGGCGGAGCTCGGTCACGCTGGAGACCAGCGGCAGCATGATGCGCATCGGTCCGGCGCCGGACGCGCGATAAAGGGCCCGCAGCTGCGTCCGGAAGATGTCCGGCTGGTCGATCGAGAACCGGATCGATCGGACACCCAGCGCCGGATTCGGGCCGCGCGGCATCTTGATCGACAGCGGCAGCTTGTCGCCGCCGAGGTCGAGGGTCCGGAAGGTCACCGGGAGGCCCCCCACGGCCTTCAGCACCGAGAGCGCGTCCTGATATTGCTCTTCCTCGGTGGGCAGATCGGGACGCTCCAGGTACAGGAACTCGGTCCTGAACAGGCCGATCCCGTCCGCGCCCGCGGCCCGGACGCCCGCCACGCCGACCAGCGATTCGAGGTTGGCGCCCAGGTTGATCGCGACGCCGTCGGTGGTCGTCGCCGGCAGGTCCCGTTCGCAAAGCAGCCGGGCGGTCCGCTGCTCGAGCGCGACCATCCGCGCCCGGTAGGTCTCCAGGGTCTGCTCGGACGGGTCGACGATGACGTCGCCCCGCCCACCGTCGACGATGACCTGCGCGCCCGAGACCACCTGCCCGGCCAGCTGCTTCACGCCGACGACGTACGGCAACTCCAGCGCGCGGGCGACGATCGCCGCGTGCGAGCTGCTGCCGCCGTTCTGGCTGACGATGGCGGCGACCCCGGCGGCGCGCAGGTGGAAGGGATCGAGCGGCGCCACGTCGACGGCAATCGCGATCGACCCGGCGCCGGGGCGTTCGGCGCGCCACTCCGGCAACCCCAGCAGGGTGCGCAGCAGACGCTCGCCCACCGATTCGAAGTCGCCGGCCCGCTCGCGAAAATACGGGTCGGTGATGCGCGAGAAGGCCGCGCGCACCTTGTCGAGCGCCCGGGTCACGGCCCACTCCGCGCCCAGACACTCGTCGAGGATGAGCCGCCGCGACTCCCCCGCGATCTCGGGGCTCCGGAGCATCAGCCGATGAGCCTGCACCAGCTCGGCGCCCGGCCCTTTCTCGTCGGCCAGCACGCGCTCCAGTCGATCCAGCTGCTCGTCCGCGCTGACGACCGCCTCGTCGAGGCGAGCCGTCTCGGCGGCGCGATCCCTGCGCAGGATGCGGCGCTCGGCGACCGTCATCCGGGAGGCGAGAAAGTACGCGGGCCCGATCGCAATTCCAGGTGAGGCCCCCTCACCCCGCAGGTGAATCATTCGTCCCCGCATGGGACTGGCGGTCGGCTACGACTCCTCCCGGGGCCGCGACGGCCGGCCTGGACCGCGCCGCAGCTTGAAGGGACGATTCTTCCTGGGGGTCGCAACGTCACCACGCGCCTCGCGCTCGGCTTTCTCGCGCGCGGCCTGCTGAGCCACAATTGCGGCCCTTCTCTCGTCGCCTGTGCTCAACCCTTCCGCCTTTCTGTGTTAGTCGTTCTGCAGGACGCCCTGGACGCGCACCATCGCTCCGTTCGCGTAGCCGGAAGCCCAGGCAAACCGATAGGTGATCCCGCCCTCGCCCGTCTGATGAACCTGAAGCCGAGCCTTGTCGAGCGCCCGCAAGAAGCTCCCCAGGCCCGGCTCAGTCGTCGTGATGTCCAGCACGACCAGCCCACCGAGGCTCGGTTTGCGCCTGACCACGACCTTGGCCCACCCGCGATCTTGCTTGTGCTCATCATAAAACTGAGCACCTTGCGGTTCCGTCGACATCCTCAACCCTCGCCTTTCGACGGACCTGCCGCCTCAGAAGCCCGGGGCGTCGCGCTCGACCAGCCAAGCGTACGGACGGAACTCTCCGTTACAGTAGCAGGGCGCGAAGATCCGCGCTCGAAGTAAATCTCGATGTGGCCGAATTTTGTGCTAAGAAGCTACCCGAGCTCCATTTCTTCCCGTTCTTCGTCTCTACGTCGCAGCTTCGCCTGTCGGCAGTTCGAGTTCGGACACCGGCAGGCTTGAGGCTTCTGGGCGACGGCAGTTCCGTCGCATCGACACAGGAGACTGATCATGGGCAGACGACTTTACGTTGGGAATCTTTCGTTCAACACCACCGAGCTGGACCTTCGCGACGCGTTCGGCCAGGCCGGGACCATCGCTGACGCGAAGATCGTCACCGACCGCGAGACGGGCCGCCCCCGTGGCTTCGCCTTCGTCGAGATGAGCACGGACGAAGAGGCGCAGAACGCCATCGCGCAGTTCAACGGGCGCGAACTGGACGGCCGGACCATCAAGGTCAACGAGGCCGAGGAGCGGACCGGCGGGCGTGGGGGTGGCGGCGGCGGCGGCGGCGGCTTCGGTGGTGGTCGTGGCGGTGGCGGCGGTGGTGGTGGCGGCGGCCGCGGCCGCTGGTAGCCAGACCCTGAACGGGCGGGCGGCCTCGGGCGGTGAGCGAAACAACGCCACCGACCGAGACCGCCGGTACGCCGTCTTCTGCTGGGACAGCCGGAAGCTAGGCTCCCGAGGCCCGCGGTGAGGCAGGTGCGGGCACACCGGTCGAGCGTTGCTCGCGTTCGAGCGCCACCAGGATCAGGCCGCTCAGGATGGCGGCGAAGAAGCACCAGACGGATGTGAGGGCGTCCCGTTCGATGAGCGCGCTCGCGACCAGCGAGACGATCAGCATGACGCCGATGGTTCGCGCCATCCGCAGGCTGGACACGAAGAACGGAACGATGGTCGGCAGCGCGTAGGCCGCCAGATCGAGGCCGCGATGCGTGGCGTGCCCGCCGGTCATCCCGTCGTAGCGGATGCTGTGTCCGGCGATGCGCGCGACCGGATGGAACCGCGCCATGGAGACCGCCGCGTAGACGGCCACCGCGCAGCCTGCCGCGAACAGCGCGCCCAGGATCCGCCGTCGGGCCGGGCTCGGCTCGAATCGTCTCAGCGACAGGGACAGCCAGGTCGGCCAGATGACGAAGGCGGCCGCGAGAAACGCGCTGACCGCCACCTGGTGCAGCACCGGGCGCTGGCCGTTCATCGTGAGCCAGACAGTCCCCTCGGCGGCCTGCTGCGCCGCGAAGATCAGCGGAATGGCCGCGAACATGCGGTGCGCCTTCGAGCGGTTTCGAGCGACCGACGCCGCTCCCATCCCGGTCAAGACGCCCGAGATCGCGAAGCTACCGGTTGCCGAAAAACACATGGGTCCCTCGCTCTGTTGATGGCGGGGACATCCGTGGCGATCCGCTCCGGCGAGAGAGTCCGCCACCGCGCGGCCTCCGGCGCCCAGCATACACGCCCGACGGCGGCCGTGCCGGCCTTCAGGGTTCGACGGCCGACTGGGTGGGCGGTGGCTCTGCGACTGGCGCCGCCAGGCAGATGCGCGCCATGGGATCGCCGGGCGTCGCCGCGATCTCGGCGCAGTCCGGCCCTGCAGCCCCTTCGGTCGCGGGGCAGTTGCACGCCAGCCCTTGCGGACAGTCGGCGTCCTTGTTGCAGCGGACCACGCAGACCATGGCCGCCCCCGCGTCCGTCCGGTAGGGAAAGCACTGTCCGGCCGGACACGCGGCTTCACACTGGGCGGGCGTCCGGTAGCTGCGCTTGATGAAGGCCGCCACCCGGGCGGCGCGCGCGGGCGACATCGGCGGTTCGTTCGGCGACGGGCCGATGCCGTTGTCGGGTTTGTGCACCGACGGGGGCAGCAACAGCAATGCGACGGTCGGCAGCGCGGCCAGGTTCGGGAATCCCCGCTTCATCTCGGCGGTGGTCGGCGCGTAGTGGTCGCCCACGCCCGGGCTGACGGCCCATTCCAGATGCTCGATGGTCGTCAGCGCCTGGCTGCTGATCCAGAAGTCGGCTTTCGCGAAGTAGTCGCCCAGGTAGTACGCACGCCCGGCGACGAAATCGAGCGGGCGTTGATCCTTGGGATCGACCGGGAGCGTCTTCCGAGGGATGCCGTATTGATCAGCGAAGATGACGGTCATCAACCAGCACCGACCGGGCCGGATCTCCATCACCTGGACCTCATGCTTCTCGGTCGACCCGAAGGTGTAGCTGGAACCGTGCTCGCACTGCAGGCCGAAGCCCACCGACTGCTTGCCACCGAAGGCGCCCTCGTCGGCCGGGGCGTTGATGAAGAAGCGGCCATACAGATAGGCGCGTCCCGGGTCGATTGACGCGCCGGGTTTGATTCTGGCGCTGGTCGAGGTCGCGCAACTGGCGGCCCACAGCGCGGCGGCCATCCCCGCCCATCCGAGCCTGCCGGTCATCGCTGTCCTTCTTCTCGGCGCAACCCGGGCGTCACCTGAGGTCCCATCCAGCCGACCCGGTCAAACGGAGGCCTTGTCAATCGGCCACGCCGGTGATATCAGGTGACCTGATATTCGGGTTCCACTGACACGTGGCGCCGGGCCCGTTCGAGGTTCCGCGTCCTGGGAGGCAACATGCGATCGACGAGATTCACGATCATGGCAAGCCTGGGCATCGGGGTCATCGCCTGCGTGGGAGCCTGCACGAGCTCCGGCACGGGCTCGCCAGGCACCGGCGGCAGCGTCGGCTCGGGCGGTTCGGTGGCGTCGGGCGGCAGCGTCGGCTCCGGTGGCTCCGTTGCCACGGGCGGAAGCCCCGGCTCGGGCCAGGGTGGGACCACCGCCTCGGGCGGCGTGACGGGCAGCGGATCGGGCGGGAACACCGGCCCCGGCGGATCCCACGGGGCCACCGGAGGTTCGGGGGCCGGCACGGGAGGCGCCGGGACGGCTGGAGTCCCCGGGTCGGGCAGTGGCGGCGCGCGGGGCGGCGGAGGGGGACACGGCGGAGCCATCGGCGCAACGGGCGGCACCGCCGGCAGCGGAACGACCGGCTCCGGCGGCAGCGGAACGACCGGCTCCGGCGGCAGCGGGTCCGGCACCTGCCAGAAGGGGCAGACCAAGGGCTCCGACGTCGTGATTATGGGCGAGTCGTTCTATGCCATCTCCCCGCAGTACATCCAGAACCGCATCCAGGACGACGCCCGGAAGGCTGGCTCGCTGGGCGCGAGCGACACCTACCGCAACGTGGCCGTCAGCGGACAGAACATGAGTTACATCGCCACCACGGAGTGGACCGCGGCCACGCAGGGCGGCGCATCCCCCAAGTGGATCATCATGGACGGCGGCGGCATCGACTGTCTGACGGGCGGCTCGAGCTGCTCCACCTGCGCCAGCACGTTCAAGACGCTGCTCGGCAAGATGGGGACCGCCGGCGTGCAGGAAGTCATCTACACGCGCTACCCGGAGCCCGGAAACCCGCCCGGATCGAACACGTCGTTGAAGGCCTGCCTGGACGCCACCATGCCGGGCATGCAGACGACCTGTGAAGGCTCGACGTCGCCCAAGTGCCACTGGGTGGACCTGCGGCCCGTGTGGGTCAACGGCGACACCACGGACGGCCTGCATCCGACCCAGTCGGGCGGAGACCACGTCGGCGATCTGATCTGGTCCGAGATGGTCAAGGAGTGCTTCGCGCAGTAGCGAGCCACCCGGCGCCGGCGGGCACATCACCCAGGGCACACGCATGAAGATCGGTCGTCTGGTCGCGACGCTGGCAGCGGTGATGCCCGCCCTCGGGGGGTGCGGTGGGAGTACCACCACACCCCCGCCCGCGCCGTTCGAGCTTCAGGGCGGATGGACCTACCTGGGGCCGTCGGACGGCCCGCACGACCTCACGATCAGCAACAGCTCGATGGCCTTCACGGACGTGGCCGGGATGTGGTCGTCGCAGTGGACCATCAAGTCCTACGACAACGCGCTCCATCACTTTCAGATCACGTTCGACTCAGGTTCGGGGACCTACCTTCCGGTCGGCTCGAGCCTGAGCGGGACCTACCAGCTGGCGAACACGCTGCTGACCCTCCAGGTGGCGACCGGCCTCTCATCGTACCCGCCGTTGCAGAGCCCCGGGACCTGCACCGCCGCGACGGACGGCACGCCCATTCCAGACTGCCGCCTCTACATCAAGCAGAACTGAGCAACCGACCCGGCCCCCGCCGCCGGGTGGCCAGAACCACGGCGACCAAGGCCGCCATGACCAGCGCGAGCATCACCGGCCGCTGGCGGCCAGAGAACCACGACGCGTTGACGGGGGGCCGGTTCGAGGACGCGCCGGCCGCCTTCCAGAGCTTCGCGAGCGGGATGCAAGACGTCCGATGCTCGATGGCCGCTCTCACCGCGCCGACGATCTGATCCGGGTCGGCGGGCTTCGCGATCACCGCGTAGGCGCCGACCTGCTCGGCTTCGTGAGCAAGCGCTTCGGATGCGGTGACCAGGATGACCGGAACGCGAAAGTTGCGATCGTGCACCTTCGCCAGCAGCTCGCGCCCGTCCATCAGAGGCATCTGGATGTCGGTGACGACGACCAGCGGTTCAGCTCGCAGGAAGCGCGTCCAGGCGACGAAACCGTCACCGGCGACCGCCACGTCGAACCCGGCGGATTCCAGCTGCGCGGCGACCAGGTCGCGCCAATCCGGATCATCGTCGACGACCAGCACGGACCCATCGCCGTCCTTACCCATGCTGTGAACGTAAGGATTGCAACGACCCGACCCGCAAAAAGATTGAGGGGAGGACCTGATTTCGCCTCGTGCTTGGGCCGTCGCACCAGATCGGAGAGGTCCGGGCCAGAGCGGCGAGGAGATCCGGGCTCACGGCGACCCCCTTCCGTGGTCCAGCCACGCGCGGGCTGGGGGCGATCAGCCCTTCACGCCGCGAACATAGGCGCGCCAGCCTGGCCGGGTCGCTCTGCACGGGCGCGGCCTCGAACCGGCCGGCTTGTCCGTCGAAGGCGGCGGCCAGGTCGGCGTCGTGGGGACTCGCTGCCGATCATGGCGCGCCGACGTCGACGACGCCGGCCGCCTGGCCGCCCACGAACCAGGTCGCGGTGGCGCGCCGGACCTCGTCCACCGCGGACGCGATGACGACGTCGTGGATCGGCGACTCTTCTCGTTCGTCCATGATCAGGTCGTCGCGAGATCTGACGAGCCTGACGACGCGTGCGCCCGCAGGCCGCCGGCGGCGGCGACGCGAACGAGATCCTCGCGGCAGCCGCTGGCGCGCGGATCGACGGCGCCCTGCGACAGCGCCGAGGCGGCGGGCTCACCGATCTGCAGAGTCACGACGTCCCCCGACGCCCTCAGGACGTGGACGGCGTGAAATGTGCCGCGGCGGGCGCTGAGGCCGGGATGGGTATCCAGGGAGGCGACCCACTCGCCCGGGGGAAGCAGGCCCGCCAGGTGCGCGCGCGCGCTGGCGATCAACGACGCGACGTCGCGGCCGTAGGTGCCGACGCGCGCATGGGCGGCCAGGCCGACCGCCGTCGCTTCAGCCAGAGCCGCGGGCGACAGCAGCCTTCCCGGATCCGCGAACGGGCCGCGCAAGCGATGAAGGATCGCCGCCAGGATGGGATCCGGCGCGCGCAGCTGGTTGATCGCGGTCTCGCACGCGAGCGCGTCGTCCAGCAGCGCCCCGTACGGGCCGGCGCCGGGGACGATCGCGCGTTGAACAAAGGCCGGGAAAGTGACCGCCAGCTGGCCCAGCGTCGCAAACCGGGTCGATGACGGCCGCGCCGCCAGCTCGGCGGAGCGAAGATAGTCTTCCACCCACGCCCAGGTGGTGCCGCGGACGGCGGACGTCACGCGCGCGGTCGCCGGGAACGCCTCGGCGACGCCGCCCAGAAGCTCGACCAGCACGGCGTCGACGGACACCCGCACGCGCGAGGCGCGCATCGCGCCCAGCGCGGACGGCGCCGTCGTCTGCGCGGGTTGCCGCAGCAGCGCGTACGCCGCGGCGATCTCGTCGCGCACGCTCATGGCAGCGGACACAACGCGTGGAGCGCGGACAGCTCGGCGACGACGCGGTCGTCCGGGCGCATCTCACACTCGAAACAGAGCGCGCGGACTCTCGGCAGCCGCGGCCAGAGCTGCGCCAGCAGGCGTCGTGCCTCGGGCACGATCTCGCCGCCGTGGTTGTCCCAGAACACCACGCCATCCGCGGTCTCGATCCAGGCCCCGCCGGCGATGTGCACCTCGATCACGCGATCCAGCGGCAGCTGGTCGGCCACACCGGCGTCGCCGGGCCGGGCCAGCTGGTACGACAGCAGGTGCCCGACGTCCAGGAGCATGCCGGTCTGGGCACGGTCGCACAGCTCCGAGAAGAACTCTCCCAGCCCCATCGGGCCGACCACCTCAGCGAACGGCGGATTTTCCACCAGGAACGGAACGCCGGTCGCGTCCTGAACGGCGCGGACCCGATCACAGGCGACGGCCAGCGCCTCGCGCGTGAGCGAGCAGGGGATGAACCCGCCGCCCAGGTGCTCGCCGTTCCAGAGCCAGGTTCCGATATCTTGCGGCGTCCAGGGCGAGCCGAGCAGCCGCACGATGGCCCGGAGCGCGGCCAGCTCGCCCGGGGCCGGGGTGGCGTCGGGATCCAGTGACAGCTCGATGGGGTGTGCCACGAACCGCACGCCCGCGGCCAGCTCGGCGGCCAGGCGCGCGGGCAGCACGTCTGCCTCGCCGTGCTCGACGGCGAACTCGACGAACTGAACCAGGCGCGGATACGCGCGCAGCAGCGATCGGAAGTCGGGCCGCCGGACGTGGAGCGACGTGCTGATCCCGATCCCCAGCGTCGGCAAATCGTCCAGCGCCCCCACGCGGGCATCTTCCCGCCGAGCCCGGCACCGGGTCAACGTCGCCGAGACCGGTGCTTGCCGGGTGGCGGTGGCGCGAACCCGTGCCTACGATGGGGCCGTGCGATACCTGGCGCTGGCGACCGACTACGACGAGACGATCGCCACGCATGGGCACCTGAGCGGCGACGCGCGACGGGCCATTCAGCGGTTGCGGGCGTCCGGCCGCCGGGCCGTGCTGGTCACGGGGCGAATCCTCGAGGATCTGCTGTCCGTCTGCCCCGACCTGGACCTGTTCGCGGCGGTGGTCCTCGAGAACGGCGCCGTCCTGCACGTTCCCGCGCGGCGCGAGACG
>Ga0068855_100007862_pt1 | contig 12885 bp, 7 predicted proteins | sample KBSCornC52_FD_66592 | JGI IMG/M metagenome (GOLD analysis project Ga0068855, IMG submission 66592) | Corn rhizosphere microbial communities from Kellogg Biological Station, Michigan, USA - KBS Corn C5-2 | ecosystem: Host-associated > Plants > Roots > Rhizosphere > Soil ... | reverse complement strand
TATTTTCAAAAGAATTGCCGTACCCATGCAATCAGCTACGATGGTGGTATTACATGGACCGCGCCCTATGATGTGCGGGCATTGGTAGAACCTATTTGTCAGGCAAGCATCATAAGGTATACATGGCCCGGAAAAAAGCAGAAGAGCTGCATCCTGTTCCTGAACCCGGCCAGCACCGGCAAACGGCATAACATGACCATCAGGGCCAGTTATGATGAAGGGCAAACCTGGCCGGTTATCCGTACCCTATATGCCGGGCCTTCGGCGTATTCGTGTATGACTATTTTGCCAAAAGGAATAATCGGCTGCCTGTATGAAGCAGGCGCAAAAAGTTCTTATGAAACAATTTTATTTCAGAAGATAAACGTCCTCGAAATTACTAAATAGGACTTAGCGTTCTTTGCGTATTCTTAGCGCCCTTGCGTTCCTCTTTTGCGTCGTTTTGAGTAACGCAAAGAACGCAGAGAAGACGCAAAGGTCGCAAAGTAAAAAATCGAAAGTAAAAATCTATATAATAAAAATGAGCACAACCATGAACCACATTACCGGTTTACTTGCAGCGCCTTTTACCCCTATGAATCCCGATAGCACGATCAACTTTAATAAGATCCCCGATGTAGTGAATCTGTTGATCGATAATAAAGTTAAAGGCATGTTTGTTTGCGGCAGTACCGGTGAAGGCCCTTCGCTAACTACAGAAGAAAGAAAGGAACTGGCAACCGCATTTGTAAAAGCTGCTGATAAAAGATTATCGGTGTTTGTGCATGTAGGGCATAACAGTATTACAGAGGCACGTCAGCTGGCGGCGCATGCACAGCAAATTGGCGCTGACTATGTTTCTGCTACTCCCTCAACTTATTTTAAAGTAGATTCTATTGATCTGCTGGTATCCTGTTTGCAGGAAATTTCAAAAGGCGCTCCTTCTTTACCATTATATTATTACAATATTCCTTCCCTGACCGGTATTAATATGGATATGGTAAAACTGCTCGAAAAAGCAGGAGAGGTTATTCCTACTTTTGCCGGAATTAAATACACTGCGCCCTTAATTCACGATTATCAGGCATGTCTTAACTTCAGCAATAATAAATTCGATATTTTATACGGCACCGACGAAATGTTATTGAGTGCACTGGCAACCGGCGCAAGAGGATTTATAGGAAGCACTTACAATTTTGTGGCTCCTTTGTATTATGCACTGATCGATGAATTTAAAAAAGGCAATATTAAAGAAGCACAACGTTTGCAATATATATCTGTAGAAATGGTGCGTATTATTGTAAAGTACGGCGGATTGCGTGCTCAAAAGGCCATGATGAAACTGATTGGTGTAGATTGCGGTAATGTGCGCCTGCCGTTGAATCCGTTTAAAGAACAGGAATATAAGTTACTTGAAACCGATCTTAAGAATATGGGCTTCTTCGACTGGATCTCTAAACCTACAGTAAGCCTGGTGGCTAAGTAATGCTTTCTACCTTTTCGTTCTTTGCGGTTCTCTGTGTTCTTTGCGTTCCATTTACTTCGAAGGAGGAACGCAAAGGGCGCAAAGGAGACGCAAAGCGCGCAAAGCGTTTAAAACGCTATATGAAAAAACATTTTGTCAATATATTTTTCTTTCTTCTCTGTCTTGTCATTTCGCTCCGCAGCGTAGCCAATGATCAGCCCAAGCCATATCTGCAATGGTCGCAATTGTCGCCCATTCCCGATCAGGTGGGTTTTGCCGGTTCAATGGCAGGCGTATCCAATGGAGCATTGATCGTTGCAGGTGGTTCCAATTTTGTAAATGGCACACCGTGGAATGGCGGTGTAAAAACCTGGTACGATAAGATCTTTGTACTCGAGCAGCCCAATGGCCAGTGGAAAGAAGCCGGGCGTTTGCCTCATCCGCTTGCTTACGGCCTCTCTCTTACCTGGAACGATGGCGTAATTGTCGCCGGTGGAAGCGACGCCACTCATCATTACAGCGATGTGCTGATGCTGCGTTATAAAAACGGCAAAATAGAAACAGAAAACCTGCCTTCATTGCCCGAACCTGTTGCGAATGCCTGCGGTGTTATAATGGGCGATAAATTGTATATAGCCGGCGGATCAAAAGCACCCAATGCAACCGAAACCTCAACAAATTTTTGGATGCTTGATTTGTCGCAGCCCGCTGCACAACGTACATGGACAGTATTGCAACCATGGCCTGGTCCATCCCGCATGATGGCGATAGCAGGCACACAGGAAGGCGCTTTATATTTATTCAGCGGGGTACAATTGTCAATGAATGCAGGCGATAGTGTGGCCCATCGTGAATACCTGAAAGATGCGTATAAATATATTCCCGGTAGAGGCTGGAGCCGAATATCGGATCTGCCGCAGCCGGCGGCCGGAGCGGCGGGTCCGGCATTTACTGCAGGACAATCGCATTTGTTACTCTTTGGCGGCGACAATGGAAAATATTTCGATCAGAATGCCTCTCTACAACAAAAGCATCCCGGCTTTTCAAACAACGTGTTCATGTATAACACTATTACCGATACATGGAGCACCATAGGAAACATTTTTACCGATAGAAAAGCTGATGCAGAAAATAACCCCAATGGCAGCATCTGGGCGCCGGTTACAACAACCGCTGTAATATGGAACGGTAATATTGTTTTACCCGGTGGTGAAGTGCGCCCCGGCACCCGAACCAATCATGTGTTGATGGCAACACCGGTACAGCCACCCGGCGGCTTTCGTTTGTTGGATTGGACCATTGTAGGCATTTACTTTTTATTGGTAGTCGCCATTAGTGTAATTGTGTCGCGCAATATGCAACGCACTACCAATGGCTTTTTCCTCGGTGGGGGTAAAATTCCGTGGTGGGCAGCAGGACTGAGTATCTTTGGTTCGAAGCTAAGTGCCCTCACCTTTATTGCTATTCCCGCTAAAGCCTATGCAACAGACTGGGTGTATTTACTGAACAACATTATGATTGTAGCAGTGGCGCCCATTGTAGTATATTTTTATTTGCCTTACTTCAGAACATTAAAACTCACCAGTGTATATGAATACCTCAACATCCGTTTCAATAAACGCGTGAAATGGCTGGGGAGTTTAACCTTTGTATTATTTCAGATCAGCAGACTAGGCATTGTTATTTATTTACCCGCGTTGGTACTGAGCGCTGTAACCGGTATTAATATTTTCACCTGTATTATAGGCACCAGCATTATTACCACTGCGTATAGTGTATCGGGCGGTATTGAAGCTGTTGTATGGACCGAAGTAATGCAGGTAGGTGTACTGCTGGGCGGTGCATTGGTTACGCTGATCTTTATCGCTAACTCACTCAATGGTGGTTTTGGACAGCTGTTTACCGAAGCCATGCACCACGATAAATTTCGACTCGCCATTACCGACTGGACGATCACCGAACCTGTATTATGGGTGGTATTTGTAGGCGGTTTTCTTACGCAACTGGTTACCTATTCATCTGATCAGGTAGTGGTGCAACGTTATCTTACTACTTCAACGGAAGCAGAAGCAAAAAAATCTATTTATACCAATGCCATTCTGGTTATTCCGGCATCGCTCATTTTTTTTAGTGTGGGCACTGCCTTATGGGTGTATTTCAGGCACCACCCTGCCAATCTGAATCCACATGGACGTGTTGATGATGTTTTTCCGTGGTACATCTCCAATCAGCTGCCATCTGGGTTAGCCGGTCTGGTGATCGCCGGGTTGTTTGCAGCCACCATGTCAACCATAAGTTCAAGCATGAATTCTATTGCCACAGTTGTTACAACCGATTTTTATCAGTCTGTACGCCCACAGAGCAACGATAAACAGCGTTTTGTTTTTGCCCGATGGGTAACGCTGGCGCTCGGTGGGCTTGGCTGTTTGATTGCTATATATATGGTATATCTGCGCAATGCTTCTATCTGGGATCAATATATTAAGATCATTGGTTTATTTGGCGGTTGCCTCGCCGGTATGTTTGTGGCGGGTATTTTCTTCCCGCGTATCAACAGCCGTGGGATAATGATAGGGTTCATTGTGAGTGCGGTCAGTTTATACTTTATTCAGGCTGCTAATATTATAAACTTCTTCCTGTATCCCGCCGCAGCGGTCCTGATCTGCGTGGTGGTGGCCTATTTCAGCAGTATGATTGGGGTTGCAAAGAAAACTTAGGGCTTATTTTGCTGTGTCATCTGCTTGCCAGACGTTTTTCAGTCTTAGTTATTAAACATTCCTGAAAATTGAATGAGAATTTCCCATTTTTCATCAAACAATCTTGAATTATCATTCAACAATTCTAAATTCTTATCAAACAATTTTGAATTGTTATCAAGCAATTCAGAATTCTCATCAAACAATCTGCTTTTTTTATTAAGAAATCCGAAATGTTGAGTGAATGTTCTGGATTTTCTGATAATATTTCAGAATTGTTATCAAGAAATTGCAATTGTTTGATGAAAAATTGGAAATGTTGAATAAGAAACGAGGATTGTTTGATAAAAAAAGAGAAATGTTATCAAACAATCGTGATTTTTTTCTGGAAATTGAGAGCGACGCTGTAATTGATTGATTGTGTGGCAAAAAATGGTCGTAGTAAAGGCATGTAATAAGCCCTTTGAGTTTATTCAGGGCCTTGACACGCTTTGTGAAGTAGTAAATTATTGTTGAAAAGGGTTACCAGCCGCTGAAGAGTGCGACGCAACGAAAGCTTAATAGCAGCAATCCGGCCGGGAACATAATCTTTACAAGGGAGCCACGGTTTCAAACCGTGGCTCCCTTTATTGAGAGAAGTCTTGCAGTCTTACTGATAATTATATTCCACTTTCCCGATCAGCATTTTGTTTTTGCCGTAGCACTCGTCTTTTTGTTTCAGCCCTTTGTCGTTGTAGCGGTAATACCATTTCTGGTAGTCGGCGCCCCCCTGGGTGGTTACCAGCATCATGGCGAGGCGGCCATCGGGATCGTATTCGAACAGGTAATCGGGTAATAATCTTTTTGCTCGGTTATTATATCTTACCACATCGGTCAACCGGTTTTTATCGTCGTAATAATAATAAACAGCGGGTTGCTCGGCACCGGCATGCACACTTCTTTCTTCTGCAACGTTTCCTTTATCGTCGAGCTTGAAATTCACGATAGTGGTGTCAGTACCGCCTTTAACCTTCAGCATTTTTTCGGGACGGCCGTCTTTATTATACATCCATATATGTTGTTCCCTTGAATTATAACCGCCGGGTGAAAACGACAGGTTTACGATACCGGTTATGAGGTTATTGGCATCGTACGTATATTGAATAATTGTTTTATTTCCGTCGGTGGTATCGATGCTTTGGGTCAGTTGTCCCTTGTCGTTAAAATAATGCGTGGTTTCATCTTTACCCGATAAATTGCTACTGGTCAGGGTAGTAATGAGGGCAAAATTATTTGATATGGTTTGAGTGCCGCCAAAGTCTTCGATACGTTGGTTATTGTTATCGAAACTGATCATTTCAACGGTTTTCACCCTGTTTTGCTGGTACACGGCCCGTTTTTTAATGATCTCATTGGTCATTACAATGTCGTTATAATAGTACTGACTGAGGGCGGTATGAGCTAATAAACAAGTAAATAAGGTAAACCCGAAAAGTTTAGTCATATTAAAAACGGCTGATTTTTTTAGCGTGTTAGTAACGAATATTTTGGCTATATAATACAATGCAACTTCGAATTTTTCGCTAAAATAACCTCTTTCCTTATTTTTAGTTAAAATTTCCCAATTGTCACATAGTAAAGAACGTCATGAGAAAATTTGCCTGAACTGTAATGCTGATTTGTACGGAAGATATTGCCACGTGTGCGGACAGGAAAATATTGAGCCAAAAGAAACGGTCTGGGGCCTGGTTAGCCATTTTTTTTACGATATCACCCATTTTGACGGGAAATTTTTCAGTACTACACGGTACCTGATCACTAAGCCCGGCTTTTTGCCCCAGGAATATCTCAAGGGCAGGCGTGCCCGGTATCTGCACCCGATCAGGATGTATGTTTTTTCTTCTGCTGTATTTTTCATCTCTCTTTTCTCGATGTTCAATATTGAAAATATACATTGGGGCAAGAACAGGGATAAGGATAAGGAGCAGGAGAAGGGACTTGTAGTTGAGCATACTGAGGCCCCCAATAAGGGCAAACCTTACCGGTACCATGGCGACACCACAACAAGATCGTCTGCCGCCGGGGGCAGCACACGTGATACTGAAAATAACCTGAGCGTTGGTTTGCAGCCCCAAATGAAAAAAGACACTACCAGAAAAGAGTACACTTTTCCAAATACGCTTATTGTTATTGACCCTGACCAAAAGTATACGAGTATTGAGCAATACGATTCGGTACAACGTACACTTCCCGCCAGCAAAAGGTCGGGCTGGATTGACCGGCTGGTGAAACACCGGGATATTGAGCTGCATAACCGCTATGGCAACAACCGTGAGGCAATGATAAAAGACCTGATAGAGCGGTTTATGCATACCTTTCCCTATTTGCTGTTTGTTTCATTGCCTTTGTATGCATTGTACCTGAAGCTGCTTTACTGGCGCCGGAAAGACTTTTTTTATGTAAACCACGGTATCTTTCTTATCTATCTGTATATTTTTACCTTCATTGTATTGCTGGTGTACTTTGGGTTAACTAAAATACAGAAGTCGCTGGACTGGGGTTGGCTTGGCTGGGTAGAAGGCGTATTGCTGATGGCAGGAGTTTATTACGCCTATAAGGCCATGCGCAAGTTTTATGGTCAGGGGCGTGGTAAAACATTACTAAAATTTTTTATTCTGAACACGTTTGCCTTCTTTTCGCTTATCTTTTTATTCGTTGTATTCTTTTTATTTGCAGCAATGAAGTTTTAGGCTAAGAGGCTATAAGAGAAAAAGGAGAAAAAGAGAGTGGAACCTGGTCTTAGGTATTAAAAATGAACCTCCTTTTCTCTTTCTGCTCCTATACCCTCTTGGCAAAAAAAATTAAATAATTTAAGGTATGGAACAACAACCGGTGGCCGCAGCTTTTATGCGATTGGTTTCTATTATGGATGATTTAAGGGAGAAATGCCCCTGGGATAAAAAGCAGACCGTACAAACATTGCGGCCTCTGACTATTGAAGAAATGTACGAACTGGCCGATGCCATTACCGATAATGACTGGAAAGGTATTAAGGAAGAGATCGGCGATCTGTTGCTGCATATTGTATTTTATGCCAAAATAGGCACTGAGCAACAACAGTTTACCCTCGAAGAAGCCATTCATGGCGTTTGCGATAAGCTCGTTTTCCGCCATCCGCATATTTATGGCGATGTACAGGTAAAGGACGAAGAAGAGGTAAAGCAGAACTGGGAAAAGCTGAAACTGAAAGAAGGCAAGAAATCGGTGCTCAGTGGCGTACCGGTATCGCTGCCTGCCGTGGTAAAAGCCACCCGTTTGCAGGAAAAAGCCCGCCAGGTAGGTTTTGAATGGGATAACCGGGAGCAGGTTTGGGATAAAGTAGAGGAAGAAACAAGGGAACTGCACGAAGTCGTCGCTACCAATGAGCGCGACAAAATAGAGGATGAATTCGGCGACCTGATGTTTTCTCTTATCAATTATGCACGATTTTTGCAGATAGATGCGGAAAATGCCCTCGAAAGGACCAACAAAAAGTTTATTGCCCGGTTTACCCGCATGGAACAGGAAGCACTGAAACAGGGTAAATCACTGACAGATATGACCCTGAGCGAAATGGATGCCATCTGGAACTCGATCAAAAAACAAAACCCCGATACTTGAAGCAGTTGCAGCAAAAACTACTGAACCGATATACCTACACATTACTGGCTGCCATAGGTCTGTTTACCATCGCCTATTTTTTAAACAGGTATGTTACAGATGTTTCTTCTCCAAAGTATTTTGCCCGGTTAATTGAAAACCGGATCCAGCAAAAAGAAAAAGATTTTCAGCGGCTTACCGGCGATACTGCCCTGATGGGAAAGCTGGTGGATCAAACCTATGACGAAAGCACGCTGCAAAAATTACTGGATACAGAAAAAGGTTACGGATTATTTATTTACGATGAAACGGAGTTCGATGCGCCGCCGGCGCTGCTGTTCTGGAACACGCAGCTGGTAATGCCCGTTCGGCATATGGCGGAAGATAGCATGGGCAGCAAAATGGAGCGGTTGTCGAACGGATTATATATTCAATCCGGTAAAGTACTATTTCTCAGGAACGACCGGCGGCTGGTTGCCGAATCGCTGATACCGGTAATGAGAAAATGGAAGTATAATGTAGAAACAGAAAACCTGCAGAAAGAGTTTGTCGGTCTGGAAGATGCCATCCGGCAGGTAGATATTGCCAATACAGTTACTCCTTTTCCCGTAAAAAGCGTTGATGGCAATGTGCTGTTTTATTTACAGCAAAATACCATGTATGGGCATCCGCATAACACCTGGGTCATTTTGCTGGTGCTGACCGGCTTTGCGCTGTTGTTTTTGTTTTTGCATCAGATGGCCGATTATGTTTGCCGCAGTTATGGACTATGGTATGGTGTATCGCTGCTGGTAGTTGTTGTGGGCGGTTTGCGATTGATCTCATACGGGTTCCCTGATATTCTTGCATTGCGGCAATTCGAGTTATTCGATCCGGCTATTTATGGTTCCAGCTATGTATTAAGTTCGCTGGGTGACTTATTGATCAACAGCGCCCTGCTGTGCTGGATCATTACTTTTATAAACCGCCGTATTAATGTAGCCGAAATTCGTGCCTACAATGAGAGCTGGAAAAACTGGACGGCCCTGGTAGCAAGCGTGGTAGCGCTGGTTGTGGTGACCTTCACCTTTTCCGACATACTGCAAAGCATGGTATCGGATGCAAAAATATCTTTCAACGTTACCAACTTCTTCAGCTTAATTGCCACCCCATATAGTTTTGTAGGTTTTGTTGTGCTCGCGATTATGGCGCTGAGCTATTTTTTTCTTTCGCAGATCTTGTTAACGATAGCGGGCCGGATGGTAGGCGACAGGAATTATTTCATGTTCATTATTGCCTGCGGCATCGGTTTGATGATATTATCGTTTACCGGCGATAACAATATTGTAGAATTGAACCTGTATGTATTGCCCTGGATGCTGGCATTTATGTGGCTGATGCAACAGCGTATTTTTGCGGGGCTCAATTTCAGGCTGAATGTTTCGGAGGTACTGTTCTGGCTTTTTGTGTTTTCCTTTTCCATGTCGGCTGTGATCATTTTCGAGAACAGCAAGATTGAGCTGGTGCAACGAAAGCATTTTGCCGAAAAACTGGCTTTGCAGGCAGATCCCAGCAGCGAACATACACTGAGCATAACCTTAACTTATATCGACAGCAATTTTGTGGTGCAGAATATGGACAGGTTTCGTCGCCCGCAAACGAACGCCTATCTGAAGGATAGCATTGTCAACAGAAATAATTCGATCAACTACAGATATAACATCAGGATCTTCACGTTCGATTCAACCGGCAACCCGCTGTATAATGATGAGCAGATCTCGTACGACACCCTGAATACCATCTGGCAAATACAGGGCAAAAGAACTGCTATTTCAGGCATGCGCTTTTTTGAGCAGTCGTTCGATAAATTCTCTTATATCTTTAGAAGGGAAGCTATAGCATATGGAAAAAAACAGGGATCGATGTTTATACTGGCCGATCCGAGAAGATATAAGGACGAGGCGCTGACTCCGGAGTTATTCAGACAGAATAACGTAATGCTGCCGGAATATTCACCTGCTACTTCCTACGCCTTGTACGACAGCAGTCACAGCCTGATCCAGAATTATAACGACTACGCTTTTCCAACACACCTGGCCACCTCGCAAATTCCGTTGAACGAATTTGACCGCCGGCGAAATAATGGCTATGAAGAGTTATGGTATCGCGCTTCATCTGATAAGATAGTGATCATTGCCCGCAAAAGCGATACCCTGATAGAGGCCATAACTTTATTTGCGTATCTGTTCAGTACGTTTATGTTTTTGCTGGCGTTTTATCGCTTTGGGTCGCTTATAGTAAGAAGCCGTTTCCATTTGTCGGAAGTAAAGCAATATTTTCAGCTCAGCATCAGATCGCAGATCCATAGTACTATTCTAATGGTGAGCCTGTTATCGTTTATCGTGATAGGGGTGGCTACCATCCTCTTCTTTATCAATCGATATCAGCGCAATAACCAGGACCGCCTTACACGCGCTATGCAGATCATGGTAAACCAGGTGCAGTCGCATATCAGCCAGCATCATTCTTTTACATACGATACGGTGTTTTATGAGCCGGTGTTCAGCGAACAAATGGAACAGCTGGTCCAGGAAATGTCTGAAGTGCATGGCATGGATGTGAACCTGTACGATACCATCGGCAATTTGCGGGTGACCAGCAACCAGGATATGAATATTTATTCGAGTGGTGTATTAAGCACCAAAATGAACCCGCTGGCATATTTCAGATTATTTCGTTTGATGCAGATTCAAACGGTAACCAATGAGCAGGTGGGTAAGCTGGATTACCTGAGTATTTATTCACCGATCAGGAACGACAAGGGCCATGCGGTTGCCTTTTTGAATATTCCTTCGTACAGCAGTCAGGCCGAACTGAAGCAGGAGATCTCGAACTTCGTTGTAACGATCATTAACCTGAACGCATTTATCTTTCTGGTGGCGGGTGGTATAGCGCTGGTGATCACCAATCGAATTACGCAGTCGTTTTTGATTATCAGTCAAAAGATGCGGGATATTAACCTGCGTAAAATGAACGAAGCCATTGAATGGAAACGGGATGATGAAATTGGTGTGCTGGTTAAGGAATATAATAAGATGGTGCATAAGCTCGATGAAAGTGCCGAAGCGCTGGCCAAAAGTGAGCGTGAAGGGGCCTGGCGACAAATGGCGCGGCAGGTAGCACACGAGATCAAGAACCCGCTAACGCCCATGAAGCTGAGTATTCAATACCTGCAAAAAGCAATTGATAATAACACAGGCGATGTAAAAACGCTTACCACCAATGTAGCTAAAACGCTGGTTGAACAAATTGATCACCTGTCGAAGATCGCGTCTGACTTTTCGCAGTTTGCCAATATTGGTAATCCGAAAAATGAAGTGTTTGATCTGCATGAAATGCTGCAGTCGCTGGCGTCTTTATATTCTGCCACCGGCAATCTTGATTTTAAATGGAATCCGGTTGAACTGCGGGTACTATTATTTGCCGACCGTACGCAATTGAACCGGCTGTTCACGAACCTGCTGCAGAATGCTGTTGAAGCCTGCACCACCCGCGACAGACGCATTATTCGTATGAATGAGCAGTTGAACGGAGAATATATTGTAGTTAGTGTAACTGACAATGGTGATGGCATTCCCGAGCAAACGCAATCAAGAATATTCACACCCAATTTTACTACTAAAACATCCGGCACCGGTTTGGGACTGGCCATGAGTAAAGGTATTGTTGAGCAGGCCAAAGGTGAAATATGGTTTGTTACCAAAGAGGGAAGCGGCACTACGTTTTATGTGAAGCTACCGTTGTTGAGAGCCAATTAGAAATAATGAATATCGAATGTTGAAGTTGTATTTACTTCAACATTCGATATTGAACATTTAATATTCGATATTTATAGTCCTCTTGCCGATTTTCTTTTTTGTAAATACGCTTCAAACTCCTGCAGTGAAAAACTACTGAGATTACGTTGTTTTGTTAAGCCGCCTTTTTGCGCGGCCAGTACACCGTAACGGCAATCGTAACCTTCAATGGAGTGCGCATCGGGATCGATGGAGATAAGTACGCCTTTTTCGAGGGCGTAATCGATCCACCGCCAGTCGATATCAAGTCTGCGTGGATGTGCATTCAGTTCAATAGCTACATGGTTTTCAACACAGGCATCGATGATGCTTACATGATCAACAGGATAACCGGGACGGCTAAGGAGTAATCGGCCGGTCATATGGCCCAATATAGTTGTATAAGGATTGCGAATGGCGTTGAGTAACCGCATCATGGCCTTGTCTTCAGTCATCTTTAAATTGGAGTGAACCGAAGCAATCACCAGGTCGAAGGTTGACAAAACGTTGTTGGAATAATCCAGCGCACCATCGTTCAGGATATCACACTCAATGCTTTTGAATATTTTAAAGGGTTTGAACTTTTCGTTCAGTTCATCCACATAGTGGTGTTGTTCTTTAATTCTTTCTTCGGTTAAGCCATTGGCATAGAATGCGCTTTTACTGTGGTCGCTGATCACCAGGTATTCAAATCCCTGTTCGATACAGGCTTTGGCCATTTCTTCAATCGTGTTAGCGCCATCACTCCATTGACTATGGCTGTGAATGATGCCTCTGATATCGCCGGGTTGAATAACCGGCTCTGTATGATTTTGTATGTTGTGCAGCACACCTGCCTTTTCGCGCATGGCCGGTTGTATGTAAGGCAGCTGTATAGAAGTAAATATTTCTTCTTCTGATGTATAGGATGTGCCATTGTTCCATCCTGGCAGCGCCTGACAGGCCGTAATAAATTCTTCACTGCCGCTGGTTTGAAACAGGGTAGGATAGAAGGCGGCGAGGCCGGTGCTGTAGAATTTCAGCTGCACGTTTTCGGGCCCTATTACACTTATAAGATCTTCCAGTGTTTCGTGGGTAGTATAATTATTGGCGCCCAAAAAGGCAAGCAGTTCGGCAGAGGTAGCCGTAGTGACCCATTCAAGCCGGTCGATAATTTCTGACTGGCGACGGAATTGTCCGGTAAGGGCAAACAGCCTGTCAGGGAACTGGGCTTTCAGTGTGGTATCAATTGCCTGTGCATAGGCTTCGGTTTCGGCAAAAAGATGGCTGCCCTGGCTTTTCATGTAAAACTCAATGGCTTCCTGTACATTTT
>Ga0068855_100007859_pt1 | contig 12886 bp, 11 predicted proteins | sample KBSCornC52_FD_66592 | JGI IMG/M metagenome (GOLD analysis project Ga0068855, IMG submission 66592) | Corn rhizosphere microbial communities from Kellogg Biological Station, Michigan, USA - KBS Corn C5-2 | ecosystem: Host-associated > Plants > Roots > Rhizosphere > Soil ... | reverse complement strand
GTTGGGCATCGCCAACGGGTGGGGGCTCACGACCGGCCTCATCCTGCTCATCGTCTTCCTGCTTGCCTTCTCCGGCCCGGCGATCGCCGCTGCAACCGCGCGGGTGCTTGCGCAGCGCGAAGCGATCGCGCCAGCGGACTCGCCACAATGAATGACGTCGTACTCATCGTCTTGCTGACCCTCGTCGGCGCTGCTGGCACCGCAGTCGTCATGACGAATTCGCCCGAACGCCAAGCGGTGACGCTCGGCATGTTCGGCGTGCTGCTGTCGCTGCTTTTCCTTGCGCTGCAGGCACCCGATGTCGCGCTCTCACAGCTCGCGGTGGGTACGGCGTTCGTGCCGTTGATGGTCATGCTGACGATCCGCAAGATCCGTGGCGGGCGGCAGTGAGACGGCGATGAATCGCTCGACCCGCTATGTGCTTTTCTTCACCGGCGGCGCGCTGATCGCCGTGCTTTATGTGTGGGGCGTGGTCGGCATGCCGTCGTTTGGCTCGCACGACCACCCGTACCGCGACCGGGCGGTGCACGCATCGGTCGCGCACGCGACGCCGAACGTCGTCTCGTCGGTCAACTTCGACCAGCGAGGCTTCGACACCCTCGGTGAGGAGACCATTTTCTTCGCTTCTGTCGTCGGAGCGGCCGCCCTGTTGCGGCCCTCGAAAGAAGAGCGCGAACAACATGCGGCCAACCGCGACAACCTTCTGCAGGTGTTGGCCTCGACCCGCCTGCTCGGCTACGTCCTGCTGCCACTGACGTTGCTCGTTGGCTTCGACGTCGTCGCGCACGGGCACCTGACACCCGGCGGCGGTTTCCAGGGCGGTGTCGTGCTCGCGACCGGTCTGCACGTCCTCTACGTCGCCGGGCGCTACGACGCGCTCGACCGACTGCGGCCGGTCACCGTCTTCGAGCACGGAGAGGTCACCGGCGCGCTCGCTTTCGTCGGCCTGGGTTTCGCCGGGCTTGCTGTCTCGGGCTCGTTCTTGGCGAACGTCATTCCGTTCGGCACGTTCGGGAGCTTTCTGTCGGCCGGCACTATCGACCTGTTCAACTTCGCCGTAGGTATCGAGATTTCGTGCGGTGTCGTCGTCTTGCTTGCGCACTTCTTCGAGCAGGCGATCGTCCTCCGCGGCAATCCGCAGGCACGGTCGTGAGCTACTACCCGTACTTCGTCGCCGGCTGGCTGCTGCTCGCGGGCTGCTTCGGCATCGTTCGCAGCCGCAACCTCGTGCACGCTGTCGTCTCGCTTGCTATCGCGCAGGCGGGCACGTATGTGCTCCTCCTGTCGGTCGGCTACCAACGCAAAGCCACGGCGCCGGTGTTCGGTTCAACGACGAAGCCGAACACGAATGTGGTCGACCCCGTCGTCCAGGCTTTGACGTTGACCGACATCGTCGTCTCAGCGACGGTGACGGCATTGCTTCTCGCGCTCGCGATCCAGATCTCCAAGCGCCACGGCACGGTCGACCCAGACGAGCTCTCGGCTCTGGAGGGCTGAGTGCCGCAAGCCTCGGGAGCAGCGAACCTCCTGCCGCTGATCGTGGTCGTCCCGATCGCGGTCGCGGCGATCATCGTCGCCATCGCGGAGTACGTCCCTCGCGTCCTGGTTGACGTGCTCGCGACCGCGACCGCAGCGGGTGTCGGATCGATAGCCGGGCTGATGGCAACGAGCGCGTATGGATCACCGGGCCGCGTCGTGTCGTGGCTTGCCGGCTGGAAGCCCGACCGTAACGGCACGACCGTCGGGCTCGTGCTGGTCGGCGACCGGCTGAGCGCCGGGTTGGCCGTACTCATCGCGGTTCTGATGACGCTGGCGTTGCTGTTCGGGTGGAAATACTTCGACGACATCGGCGGCCACTTCCACCCGCTCATGCTGCTTTTCCTTGCGGGCATGGAAGGCTTCGCGCTGAGCGGCGACATCTTCGACATGTTCGTCTTCTTCGAGTTGATGGGCGCCTCTGCTTACGCGCTCACCGGCTTCAAGACCGAAGACCCGTCTTCCCTGCAGGGCGGCCTCAATTTCGGCGTCATCAACTCGCTCGGCGCGTACTTCTCGCTCAGCGGTATCGGCATCCTGTACGCGCTCACCGGCCAGCTCCAGTTGCCGTTACTGGCCAAAGCAGTCGATTCGCACGGGCTTTCTGCCCTCGTCGTCCTGGCTTTTGTCTTTATCATGGCGGGTTTTCTGGTGAAGGCAGCCATGGTGCCGCTGCACTTCTGGCTGGCCGACGCGCACGCCGTCGCACCAAGCCCGGTGTGCGTGCTCTTCAGCGGCGTGATGGTCGAACTCGGCGTGTACGGAGTCGCGCGGGTCTACTGGATCGTGTTCAGCGGCACCGTTCCGCACCACGACATGCGCGGAGCGTTCGTCGTTCTCGGCACCATCACCGCGATCGTCGGATCGGTGATGTGCTTCTCGCAGCGGCACCTCAAACGACTCCTTGCTTACTCGACGATCGCCCATGTCGGGCTCTTCCTCGTCGCCTTTTCGATGTTGGACGACGGCGGCACGGCCGGCCTGTTGCTGTACGTGCTCGGCCACGCCGGCGCGAAGTCGGCGCTGTTCCTCATTGCCGGTGTCGTGCTCAACCGCTACGGGTCGGTCGACGAGATCGAGCTCTTCGGCCGCGGCAAACGGGCGCGGGTGATGCCCTGGCTGTTCATCGCCAGTGCGATTGCGCTGTCGGCCTGCCCGCCGTTCGGCACCGGCCTGGGCAAAGATCTCGCCGAGACTTCGACGATCAAGGCTGGCTTCACCTGGCTTCCGGCGCTCTTCACCGCTGTCTCCGCGGTGACGGCGGCTGCCGTGTTGCGCGCGGCGTTACGGATCTACTTCGGTCTGGGCGACGTCCCCAGCCAGCTGAGCCAGCCCGAAGCCACCTCCGGATCGGAGGAGGAGCCCGAGGTCGAGGGCACGCTTGCCCGGGTTCCGGTCACGATGGTCGTCCCGATCTGCGCCTTGCTGGCCGGCAGCCTGGCCCTCGGCGTCGTGCCGGGGTTCGCCGAGCAGGTCGGGAAGGCTGCGCACATGTTCATCGACCGCGGTGGCTACGTCGCCGCGGCGCTGACGAACACCGCAGCCCCGGCGGTGCCGCATATCCCTGAGATGCACTGGTCGCCACTCGGGATCGAGTTGGGCGTCGCATCGGCGCTGCTATCGGTTGTCCTGGCTTTCGTCGCGCTTTACGCGAAGCGGCTCCCCGCCGCGGTGCGCCAGAGCGGTGCCCTCCTGGGCCAGCCGTTCCACGTCGTCCGGCAAGCCCATTCGGGGCACATCGGCGACTACGTGGCCTGGCTCCTGGTCGGGCTCGCCCTACTTGGGGCCTTGATCGGCGTACCCGTGAGTTGAATACACCGCTACCGTGGAGCGGGACGTATGTCCGCCCGTCCGGTGCCGGCGCATTTCCGTAGTTCGAGGATGGTCGATGGCTCGCGCGATTGCCGAGGTCGAGTACAACGGCTCGGCGGCCGCGCATGCCCGGCGATTCGCCCGCGAAATCCTCACCGAATGGCGGCTCGACGCGATCACTGTCGAAGCCGAGATCGTCGCCACCGAGCTCGTCACGAACGCCGTGTTGCACGGTGCTCCGCCGATCTCGGTTGAGCTGACCTACGACGCCGACCGGTTGCGGATCGGGGTGTTCGACTGCTCCGCCGCGCCGCCGGTGCCCGGGCGGCCGGGGCCCGACGCGATGACCGGCCGAGGCCTGGCGCTGGTCGCCTCGTTGACTGCGCGCTGGGGCGTCGACGCGGCGTCCGATCATTGCAGCGGCAAGCTGGTCTGGGCCGAGCTATCCGCGAACGGCGAGAACGGGTCGGCCAGCGTAGCCGGGTCCGGCGACACTGACGTCAGCGCGCTCCTCTCGCATTGGGACGACGACGTGCTCGCCCTGCTCGCGACCGAACCGCAGTACCAGGTCGTGCTTGGTGATGTGCCGACCGACTTGTTGCTCGCCGCGAAGGCGCACGTCGACAACGTCGTCCGCGAACTCACGCTTGCGTCGTACGAGCACGCCGACGACCACACCCCTTCCGAGGCCGCGGGTGCGTTGGGCGACCAGTTGGCCGAGCTCGTGCACGACGTGGTGACCGGCTTCTCAGAGGCTCGGCAATCGATCAAGCGGCAGGCGCTTGCTGCCGCGGCGCGCGGCGACGAGCGCACCCGGCTCACCCTCACCGTGGGTGCTTCGATGGCGGACGCCGGCGAGCGTTACATCGCCGCGCTGGACGAACTCGACGAGTTCGCACGGGCGGCCAGGCTCTTGACTGTCGAGTCACCGCCCGACCAGCGGGCGTTCCGGCACTGGTACGTGCAGTCGCTCGTCGACCAGTTGCGGGCGAAGGCGCGCGGCGAGACACCCGGCGTGCCGCCCACGTTCGAGCAGTACCTGCTGCACGAAGTAACGAGGCTCGCGACGGCACCGCGCGCAGCGGCGGGTGGCGAGCAGGCGCGGGTGGCTTCGCGGCTGACGCGGCTCCAGTCGGTGGCGGCCGAACTGTCGCGGCGGTCCGGCGTGCGCGAGGTTGCCGAGGCGGCCGTGCGGCACGCGGTGGCCGCCGTCGACGCCACCTACGGCACCCTCTATCTGCCGACTCCCGACCACGCGCACCTTCGGCTCATCGAGTTGGTCGGCCGGCCCGAGGCGCGATCGGACGGCGACTGGCAGGTGCTGTCCGTCGACAGCCCGCTGCCCGGCCCCGAGGCTTTCCGCACCGGGCGAACGATCATCATCGGCACCGGGTTCGACCGTCCCGAACAAGCGTCGCGGTACGAGGGCGTGCCGCCGCTCGATCATCCGGTCGTCTGCCTGCCGTTGCGCGCGGCGGGGGAGGTGGGCGGCGTCCTGACCCTTTCGTTCGCCCCGGGTCACCGGTTCGATCACGGCGAACTCGCGTTCCTTGGGGCGCTTGCCGACCAATGCGGCCAGGCGTTGTCGCGTGCGCATGCGCTCGAACAGGCAACCCGCGTTGGCGAGCGTTTCGCGTTCTTGGCAGAAGCATCACGGCGGCTTGCGGCCTCGCTGAACTACCGGCAAACGCTGCAGACCGTCGCCGATCTCGCCGTGCCGCATCTTGCGGATTGGTGTGGCATCGATGTGATCGAGGGGAACGCGATCTCCTCTGTTGCCGTCGCGCATGTCGACCCCGACAAGGTGGCGTTCGCCCGGCTCTACCGTCGGCTGTATCCCCAGCCGCTCGACTCGCCGGGCGGTGTGCCGAGTGTCATTGCGACGGGTGAGAGCCTGCTGGTCACTGACATCACCGACGACATGTTGGTCGCCCGTGCGGTCGACGATCGACAGCTCTCGATGCTGCGCGAACTCGGGCCTTCGTCGGTGCTGATCGTGCCGTTGCGCGCAGCCGGTCGCGTCGTCGGCGCCGTGAGTCTGATTCGCAGCGATCCCACGCGGCCGTTCAGCGCCGGCGACGTGAGCCTTGCCGAAGACGTGGGCCGCCGCGCGGGCATGGCGGTCGAGAACGCGCGACTGTTTCGCGAGGTGCAGGCGGAGTGGCATTCGGACTCCGGCACCAGCCACGCGCGCCTCGATCTGGCGCTCGAAGCAGCATCGATCGGGACTTTCGACTGGGATCTGCAAGGCGGCAACGTCGTCCTCGACGAGCGCATGCGCTGGATTTTCGGTGTCGACGCGGTCGCTTTCGAGGGCCGGATGGAAGGCGTTCTCGACGCCGTGCTGCCCGCTGACCGCGCTAGCTTCGATGCGGCCGTTTCGCAGGCGGTGACGCGACTCGGTGATTTCAGCACCGAGTACCGCATTCGCCGCCCCGACGGCGTGGTGCGGTGGGTCGACACCCGCGGGCGGGTGCTGCCCGACGTCAACGGAAAGGCGAGCCGGCTCATCGGCGTCTCTTTCGACTCCACCGAACTGCGCGAGGCCCGCGACCGGGTTGCCCGCACGCTCGAGCACATGGACGAAGCGTTTCTTTCGTTGGACGCCGAGTGGCGGGTGACCTACGTCAACCCGACGGCCGAACGGCTGCTCGGCCGCGAGCGCGGATCCTTGCTCGGCCGTGTCGTTTGGGACGAGTTCCCGAATGCGGGCGACGGCTTGTACGAGCGCGAATGCCGGCGCGCGATGACGACCCAACGCCCAGTGACGTTCGAGCGCCACCTGCCGCAGACCGGCCACCACTTGCAGGTGCGCATTCACCCGATTCCTGAAGGGCTCGGGATTTACTTCGCCGACGTCAGCCAGTCGCGCCAGTTCGAGGAGGAGCGCGCTCAGCTGCGGGCTGCCTCGCGGCACGCGCGCTCGGAGGCCGAACTCGCGCGCAGCCGACTCGCCTTCATCGCGGCGGCGTCGGCCGACATCACCACCACACTCGACCCCACCGAGGTTTGCCGCCGGTTGGCGAGTCACGCAGTGGGCCGGCTCGCCGACTGGGTGAGCGTGTACGTCGTCGACAATGGCGTCGCGCATCGGGTCGCAGCGGCGCATCGCGATCCCCGGTTCGCGCAGCAGGTTGAGGCGCTGGTTGGCGCGTACCCGATCGACCTCGCCTCCGACGCGATGGTGGCGCGGGCCGCGCGTACCGGAGTGCCGATTCTCGAACAGCACATGTTCGACGCGCTGGTCGTCAACACCTACCCCGACCCGCAAGCCCATGATCTGGTCGCGGGCATGGGAGTTGCCTCGGCGTTCGTCACGCCGATGGTGGCGCGTAACGAGGTCGTCGGCGTGATGGCGTTCATTCGGGCCGAAGCAGGCAACGAGTTCGAGCCAGACGAAGTGCAGCTGGCGGTCACGCTCGCAAGTCGGGCAGCACTCGCCGTCCAGAATGCGCAGTTGTATGAACGCCAAACCACCGTGGCGCAGGCGCTTCAGGAAGCCGTCTTGCCGGAGGCGCTGCCTGCGATCGAAGGTGTCGAGCTGGCTGCACGGTACGAGCCTGCGCGCGGCGGTGCAGGTATCGGCGGCGACTTCTACGACGTGTTCCGGCTGCCGTCGGGGCGGATCGCGATGGCCGTCGGCGATGCCGCTGGGCACGGGCTGCAGGCGGGCGCGCTGATGGGTCAGCTGCGCAACGCGTTGCGGGCGTACGCGGTGCTCGAACGCGGGCCGGCGGTGACGTTGCGGTGCCTGTCCGACCTGATTGCCGCACTCGAGCCAGACGCGTTCGCGACCGCGTTCTACGCTGAGCTCGACCCGCGCACCGGCGAGGTGGCGTGGGCGAGTGCGGGGCATCCGCCGCCGCTTTTGACCTCGCCGTCCGCACCGCCGCGGTACCTCGACGGCTTCGCGTCGCCACCACTTGGCGTCTTCACTGGTTCGGACGCCGACAGCGGGCTGCTCACCTTGCCCCCGGGCGGCGGCATCTTCATGTACACCGACGGTCTCGTCGAGCGCCGGCGTGCCGACATCGACAACGGCCTGGAGGCGTTGCGTTCTTTACTGGCGGGGCGGCCTGCGGGGTCGGCGTCGGTCGACGCGGTCGTGCAGGGCATGCGCGACGACAGCGGGTACGCGGACGACGTGTGCGTGCTGTTCGCCGTCCGCTCGTAAGATCATTTGGTGTCGAGCCCGCCGCCCTCACCGCCGTCCGCCGTTTCCCGGACGGCGTTCGGGTCGCTGTTCGTGCTCGGGCTCGTGGTGGGGGTGTTCACCGGCTTCCAGGCGACGCGGCTGTTGTATTGGGGGCCGCTGCATGTGTCCGTCGGGGGTTTCGCGGCCCTGGTTCTCAATGTGCTGTTTGGCGGCTTGGCGGCCTGGGGGCTGACGTCGCGCGAGGCTGCTCTCATGCCGGGCATCGGGTGGTTCATCGCCGTGCTCGGGCTGCTGTTCCTGCCGCATCCCGGGGGAGACATCGTGCTGCCGGGCTCGGGTGGTGACGCGATTGCCTTCCTGCTGCTCGGCATCGCGGGGACGATTCTCGCGGCGATGATCGCGACCCGGATCGTGCCGCCGCGCGCTTTACCCGGGCGGCCGACGCGCCGATGAAGGCGGCATGAGCTCGGAAGTCTTGCTGGGAGCCGACCCTGCCGATCGGGGGATCCGTTCGGAGCCCGATGGCTACGTCATGCTGCGGCTCGGCGGGTCGCGATACGCGGTCGGCATGTCGGCGGTGGCAGAGGTCGGGCGGTTGCCTCGGCTGACGCGCGTGCCGGGCACGCCGATCTGGCTGGCGGGCGTTGCCAACTGGCGGGGGCGGATCTTGGCGGTACTCGACGTGCGACCGCTCCTCGACGCGGCGATCACGCCGACCGGCTCGCTGGGCCGACTCGTGGTGCTCACCGAGAACACGGTGACGGTCGGCTTGCTGACCGAGGGCGTGCAAGGGGTCGTCAACTGCGACACCGAACGCATCGACCCGCCACCGATGACACTCGACAGCGAGGCGGGCTCTTTGCTGATCGGGCAGTTCACCGAGCCGACCGGTCCGATCGCGATCCTCGACCCGGCGGCCGTGCTCAACCTGCGGCTGCGGTTACCTTCACCTCGTCGCGTCGCCAGCTGACGCCGGGCTGTCTGGCGTTTCTCACGGTCGGCTTTCAGATGATCGCGGGCCGACCGAAGTAGAAGACCGCGTAAACGAGGCCATATCCGGCGAGCAGTTCGGCGGCCAGCAGCGCGGCGGCGTAGCGCCGGGATCGGCGCGACACGCGGTAGATGTGCAGCAAGCATGCGATGACAGCGAAAGGCGATAGCCACACGAGCGCGGCAAAAAGCAATGAAACGGCGTTCGCGCACCCTCCAAACTCCTGCAAAACACCCCAATGTTGTCTCACGCGCGTCGGGAGCGAGAGTCGACCTATCAAGAGACACCGCAGCGCAGCCGACGTACAAATGTGTCGGTCCCTGACCCTGGCGTCGTCAACGCGCTCGAAAGCGCCCTTGCCTCCGATCCGGCCAATGTCGCGGTTCGACTGCACCTGGCGCATCTGCTCGTGGGCACTGAGCCCGCAAGAGCCCTCGACCATCTGGAAAGGCTGCTCAGCACCCGTCCGGACGACTCGGAGGGATTGGCCCTGGCAGCTGAGGCCGCTTATGCCATCGGCGACCATACCCGCGCCGCCGCTTGGCGCCGCCTGCACGAGGCATTGAACGGTGCTTTGCCGGGCGGCGGTGGTAGCGAAGCACCCGTCGCAGCCGCTGGGCCCCCGCCAGCGTCGTCAGATCTCGCACACGCGGCTCCCCATCGGTCTCAAGGAGGCGCCGTGAACGAGGACACGGTCGACTGGGACAGCGAAATTCAGGAACTCTTTGCCCGGGAGGCGTCTCTTAGAGTGACGTTGCGCGACGTCGCTGGTTTGGACGGTGTAAAAGAGCGGCTTGAGCTGTCGTTTCTCGGACCGATGCGCAACCCTGAGATGCGCAAGGTTTACGGCGCGTCAATGCGCGGAGGGCTTCTGCTCTGGGGCCCTCCTGGGTGCGGCAAGACCTTCCTCGCTCGTGCCGTCGCTGGCGAACTCGGTGCCCACTTCGTCAGCGTGGGGCTGCACGACGTGCTGGACATGTGGTTGGGCAACTCGGAGAAGCAGCTTCACGAGCTGTTCGCGCTCGCGCGGCGCCGCAAGCCAACCGTTCTGTTCTTCGATGAGGTCGACGCTATCGGTCATTCAAGGACGGACCTGGGCCGCAGCGCGAGCCGCAACGTGGTGGCCCAACTCCTGGCTGAAATGGATGGAGTGGACTCGAGTAACGAAGGCGTTTTCGTGATCGGCGCAACTAATCAGCCGTGGGACGTCGACCCGGCTCTACGACGTCCGGGCCGGCTCGACAGGCCCATGCTTGTCCTGCCACCCGACGCGACCGCGCGCGCAGCCATCCTTGAGTTTCACGTTCGCGATCGACCGACGTCGGGAGAATCCTTGGCGGGCGTGGTGGCCGTCACCGATGGATTCTCCGGCGCTGATCTGAAGCTGGTGTGCGACGACGCAGCGCAGGCGGCCATGGCGGATGCCGTTCGCTCGGGCGTCACGCATCCCATCACCGCAGCCTGCCTGCTCGACGCGGCGGGGCGCATCCGGCCCTCCACGCTTCCGTGGTTCGAGATGGCGCGGAACTACGCGACATACGCCAACACCACTGGCGACTACGACGAGTTGGCTACGTACCTGCGAAGCCAGAAGGGGAGGCGTCGATGACCGCGATCGACCTTGGCCGCCACTTGGAAGGCGCGGAGGCGCTTCTCGACGCGGGTCGCTACGAAGCCGCGCTTGCCGCAGTCCAAGAAGCACTCACGATGGAGCCGGGGAGTGCTGACGTGCACGCGCTCGCTTGTCGGGCGCTGCTTGGCCTGGGCCGGCATCGTGACGCGGTTCACGCCGCCGTGCAGACCGTTTCTCTGGCGCCTGGATGGGCGTATGGCCATCGGCTCGCCGCCATCGCGATGGTGAACGAGGCGGACGCTCTCAAACGTCCACCTAGCGACCAAGCCGTGCGTGCTGCGCAGGAGTCCGTCCGCCTCGCCCCGCAGGACCACTTCGGCTACACCGTACTTGCCGAAGCTTGCGCGAAGACGGGTCGTCTCAACGAGGCTGACATTGCCATCCGGCGCGGCATCGCGATCGCACCTGCGAGCGCCAGCGTGTGGGTCAGCGCCAGTTTGGTGGCGTTACGGGCCAAGAACTGGTTGGCCGCAGAGAAGGCAGCACGCCACGCCTTGGCCCTGGATCCCGACAACTACGCCGCGACAAACAACCTTGGCGTCGCTCTTGACCGCCAGGGTTACTGGACACTCGGTGCCGTCGCATACCTGGACGCGGCGCGCACCGATCCACAGTCGCCAACCGCTCGGGCCAATGTCGAGGCAATCGGTTTCAGGTACATGGCGACGCTGGCGCCTCTTGCGCTACTTCCGCTCCTCATCATCGCTCCCGTATTCATGGCCGCTCGGATCGCCCTGACAGCGTGGCTCTTGAAGAGACCCCGCCGGTTGCAGCCGCTTGCTCGACGTGTCGGCATACGACTCGCTACCTCCAAGCGGCAACGGCGGAAGTTCGAACGTCATAGTGCTCGGGTTCAACGTTTGACTAAGGACCCCCGGGCGAAGGCCGCGTGGACTGCCATCGGACGGCGTCAGTGGGCAAGCAATGGGGTGCTTGGAGTGGTCGGCTTTGCGTTCGCGGGCTTCGGCCTCGCAACCCTCGCTCTTGTTGTCACCAGCGGTGCGCCGGGCGAGAAGCTAGGTCCGGCCATCTTTGGCGTCGTCTTGCTGGCTGTTGGCGGGGCGGCATTGTGGAGACTGGCGATCCGGCGATCGCGGCGGTAACTCTTCGTTGAGAACGGGCTCCCGCAGATCTCTGGGGCATGTTGACCTCGCGCGGACTCACGCGGCCCGACGGTTCGGAAGTCTCGAGATGTTCCGACCCGACGCGCCAGCCATGCGGTGACGGAGGGTTGGGTAGGTAGCCAAGAATGGCCGCTTACGCCTGCCGGGCCCGAGATTGCCTGACGTGGTGCATCGTGTGCGCGTCGCCGCCATGTCTCCTGCAGCAAAGCGTGGAGCCGGCGAGAGCGATGGTTGCGCCCAGAACGGACACACCTGGCAGATTCCCGAATCGGGCGACGGCATTCGCGGAGAGGCTGGGATCGACAATCGTCGACCCGTCAGCCAGCCCAGGGACGCCCGAGATGACGTTACGTGGCCGCCGTACACCCTGCCGTTGACGAGGGCGCAACGTCGTCCTGCGCGATCGCGCCGGACGATGTCCAGATGGTTCCGCCTGCTTTGTTCATCTCCGCCCACGGCACACCGCCGTGACTGCTCAGGCCCCTCGAGGCAGTCGCGGTGTCTTCTGCGGCAACAAATCACCGTCGGCATCAACTTGTAAGCAGCTCTTGGATTTCCGGGACTGCACGAATCGTGGCCTCTTCGCTGTCGTGCAGCTCCAGCCAGACATCCTCCTCGCTGGAGCTGCTGCCGAGGAAAGGAGTCCCATCAGCCCTGACCAGATGCGGGTCCTCGGGAAGATCACCACCCCAGTCTTCAAAGCCACTCGTTACGTCTAGTAGCACGCGCACCACCTCAGGCACAAGATGGACGCGCCAAAGACGTGCTGTCCAGCCTGGACCCAATTGCGTTCCAGGCCATGTTGTGACGATCTCCTCGGCTGTCAGCCATGGCTTCAGCCGCTCGACCAGATCAGCGGCGCGCTCCGTCATTTGCCATCGATCGAAGGTAATGAACCGGAGCTCTGTACAGAACATGAGTGCAGCATCGAGCAGCGCCACATACGCAGAGCCGACGGGCTCTACCGCGAGGTCAATTGTCGCCATGCCAACTCAAATCACCGGGATATGAATGCCGTAGACCTTGATGTGGAAGACGTTCGCGAACGTACCAGACCGACCCGGGTGGATCTCGGGACCGTGGATGTTCCGGTAACCAGGAAACGCTTGCCTCGCAAGATCTACGAGCGTTCCAGCGTCGCCGGGACTGATCCCTCCAGCGCGCTCATATTCGCGAGCCCACTCGACGACGGTCCGCTGATCCTCGGTGAAGCGGGGGCCAACGGCGCCGGAGTCCCCGGTGTCCAACGCAGCTCGGACCCGGGAAAGGAATCCACCGCCGTCTTCTGCGGCCGCCCGCGCGACGCGAGGTGCACCTTCCGCTGCCGTCCGCGCGACGCGCGCCGCATCTTCTGCGGCGGCCCCACCGCCGGACGGGAGCAGCGAGGCGATGTCGCCTCCGTATCCGCCCCATTGATAGAAGACGCTGTGCTCATCGACAGAGGAGAGGTCGCTCGTGCAGCCCGTCGTCTCGTAGTTGATAAGGCGCCGGATCTGCTTGGTCCCGCCGAACGTCACGGCGTCGCCGAAGCCCGCGCTCCAGTTACTGAGGTCGTTGAGCAAGCCGAGTCCGCCCGGGTCGGTGTTGTTGACCGGGTTGTCGTCGGCGTAGTCGTAGGGCTGCCGGGTCAGCGA